>Ga0210409_10007096_pt1 | contig 11568 bp, 6 predicted proteins | sample IncBWH17MmetaG_FD_161649 | JGI IMG/M metagenome (GOLD analysis project Ga0210409, IMG submission 161649) | Forest soil microbial communities from Barre Woods Harvard Forest LTER site, Petersham, Massachusetts, United States - Inc-BW-H-17-M | ecosystem: Environmental > Terrestrial > Soil >...
CTGGCGGTGACGTCGTCCGTCTCGTGCTGGGCGACGCCGCGCGGGTCGCGCTGGTGGGCCTGACTCTCGGCTCGATCGTGGCACTCCTCGCGACGCGACTCCTGTCCGGTCTCCTCTACGGCGTCGCGCCGGACGACTTCTCAACCCACGCCGCGGCCGCCATCGCCCTCGGCGCGGCAGCGCTCGGCGGCGCGTACTTCCCCGCCCGGCGCGCGGCGCGGACCGACCCCGCGACCTCGCTCCGCCACTAGGCCCGCGACAGGCGCACGGCGTATACTGCGCGCCGTGTCTCCGGCGCGCGTGGTCGTACTCACCGTCGCTCTGACCGCGGCGGCGCGGCTCGCGCTCGCCGCGACCGTCGGCCTCGGCGTCGATGAGTCCTACGCCGTCTCGGTCGCGCAACCCGTCGCGTTATCGTACTTCGATCATCCGCCGTTGCATTTTTGGATCGCCGCGGCGGCACGGATGCGCCAGGGCGCGAGCCCTCTGGCCGACGCGACGGTCCGGGTGCCGTTCATCGCGCTTTTCGCGATGACGACCGGGTTGATGTATCTCCTGACAGCGCGGTTGTTCGACGCCCGCGCAGGGATGTATGCCGCGCTGGCGCTGAACATCACTCCCGTTTTTAGCATCAGCACCGGAAGCTGGGTATTGCCGGACGGACCCCTCATGTGTGCGTGGCTTGCCGCGGTGTACTGCGTGGTTCGCGCGGACGAATCACCATGGTGGTGGGTTGGCGCGGGAGTCGCGACCGGGCTGGCGCTCTTGTCCAAGTATCACGGTGTGCTGCTCATGGCGGGACTCTTCGTGTACTTGCTGGTCGCTCGGCGCCAATGGCTGATTCGTCCATGGCCATACATCGCCGCGGTGATCGCGTTGGCGATGTTCACGCCGGTCATCGTGTGGAACGCCGAGCATCAGTGGGTCTCATTTTTCTTTCAGCTCGGACGCAACGCCGAGTCACATGGGCCGCGACTGTTGGCGCTCGCACAGAACGTCGGCGGGCAGATCGCCCTCGTGACGCCGTGGGTTTGGATCCCATTGATGCTGGCATTGGTTCGCGTGCGATCATCAATGTGCACGATCCTCGGCGTGATCCCGATTGGCTTATTTACGCTCGTCTCGCTCGGCGGCAATCCCGGCCAACCGCATTGGCCAGCGCCGGGTTACTTGATGTTGCTCCCGTTGCTCGGGCAATTCGTGGCGCAATGGCCGGCGCGGCGCGCGCGGGCGTGGCTGCTCGGGTCAGGCGGCGTACTGGCTGGTGTCGTTGGGGCGATCGCCGTGTTCCAGCCCATCGATGATCTCATCGACTGGCGCGGACTCTCGGCGCCGGCCGAGACGTTCGTCGCCGCTCCGAGTTGGATCCAGGCTGGCAAGGCGTCCTACGCCCTCGGCCCCGACATACCCGTGCTCTGCCTCTGCGCCGCGCCACACGAGTTCGCATTCAGGCAAGATCAGCGCGATTTCGTCGGACGCGATGCGGTGATCGTCATGCGGCCGAAGACAGTTGGCCAGATGCTCCCGCGGTACGAACCATACTTCGCCTCGATCCAACTCCTACGCGAGGTTCGTATCCACGGAAGCCTGACCGTCGACCTCTACCTGGCTCACGATTTTCAGCGGCCGTTCCCGAGGTGAAAGAGATACGTCACTTTCACGAAGAAGTTGTCCGAGGTGCGAGTCAACCCCGTGAAATTGAACGCCCAGGGTTCCGTGTACCCGCCGCCATAGCCGAGAAAGAACACGGTGCCCGGCGTCGGCTGGTAGGAGAACAGAAAGTTGCTGCTGACGGTATTCGACACGTAGCGCAACGCCGGTGAAAACGTACCGGTCGCCGGATCGCGAATCACAATGGGATCATTCGTCCGCCCATCGTCCCGCAGGTTGGCCTGCCAGGACGAGTTGTACTGACCAATGAACCGAACGAAGATGGGCCGCGACAGCTGGTAGGCGATCTCGAGATATGGCACGCGCTGGACGAAGACCTGCGTGTTGTCCGATCGCCTGACGTATTGGTTTTGCGCGTAAATGAGCGAGATGCGCGCGCGATCGTTCGGACGATAGTTAATGGTCGAATTGATGAACAGAATCCACGCCGACGACCACTCGTAGAAGTTGTCGTCGAACCCCGAGAGCACCTGCACCGATGCGTCGAAGTGCTTCCAGTTCGGCGTCTGAAAGCCGGTGATGATGTCGAGGTTCGGCAGATTCCCCGTGGTCTTCCCCGCGTTGTACGGGAGGGTATCGTGCCCGGCGACGTAGTAATAGTTCGCGTACAGTGTCGGATCGTAGCCATACGTCTCGACGAAGATGTTGCCGTACATCGACCACCCGCCGCGCAACGATACGGTGTTGCTGAAGTGCCAGCGGACGTCCTCGCCGCGGTGCATCGCGAGGAAATGACTGTAGACCCACGTCGTGACCTGCGCGAAGTCGAACGTGTAACTCTGAAAGAGACCGTCGGGCTTGCCGTAGAAGATCAGCGCGTTGTCGAACCTGGTATTCACGATGCCCGAGCGCGAGATGAACCCATCCTGATCGACGAAGTGCGGATCGATGGCATCGATCGCCCAGGTGAGTCGCAGGTGATGCCCGTTGCGCTCGAACAGGGCGTTCCAGAGACCGCCGAGCCCACGCACCGAGTCCGAGTGCGTCGAGCTCACGACGCCCTGGAGCCGCAGGTCGTAGATGCCGCCGAAGACGGTACGGGTATCGATCCCGCCGACGTGATTGTACAGCGAGCCCTCTTCCCGATCGGTCCCGAGCAGACCGAAGGTCGTCCCGAACCCGACCTCGCGCCGCGCCCGCAGGATGTTGATGTACGGATGGTCCTGTCCGGTGAGCGATGAGCTGGAGGCGTCGACGGCCGAGAGGAGCCCGACGCTCGCGCCCGCGAGCTCGCCGGTGATCTTGGCGGCGCCGTCCGGCTGGACGATGCGGCGAGTGTAGACCAGGCCCGACGGCGTGTCGAACTGCTCGAGTCCATCGAGGAAAAACGGGCGCTTCTCGGGAAAGAAGAGAGCGATGCGGGGATCGTAGGACAGCTGCGGCACGTCCGACTCGACTTGCGAGAAGTCGGGCCGAACGGTCCCGTCCAATGTCAGATTGTCAGTCATACCCCATCGCACATTCCCGCCGGGGTGGAGCGGCTGCACGCCGTACCGCCAACCATTTGGTCCCGGGCTACCATTTGTCGTCGAGGTGAGCTCCGGATTGACATCGAGCACCATGCCGCGACTCAACTCGGTCAGCCCCTCGAGCGTGCCGGATTGCGCGAGAAACGAGGCGGCGGCCAGTCGCGCCGGGGCCCAGGTGTCCTGAGAACCGTTGTGTTGGACCTGGCGCACGATGTTTAGGTGCCACTGTTGCTCACCGGATGTGAACCGGATACTGGCAAACGGAATCCTGACCTCGATTTCGTAGCCGAAATCGGTCACGTGGCCGCGCGACTCCCAGGTATAGTCGGTCGAGAAGTCCACGGTATCGCGCGCCGCGGCGGCGGCGCCGAGGCCCGAGGCCTTGCTTTGCATACCTTCGCTCAGGATGCCGTCGGCCTGCACCCCGAGCGGATTGACGCCGAAGACGTACGCGGTGCGGTGATCGTGCGAGGTGTCGAGCAGGATCTGGACGTAGTCGTCTGCAGCGATCTTGTCACGATCGGCGTGGGTCGCGTGCACGGGGCCGTGCGCCTCGTACGCCCGAACGCCGAAATAAATCGCATGGCGGGAATACAACACGAGGACGATGGTCGAATCGGACGCCGGAATCCCGTCGACCGGCAGGAATTGCGAGAAGCCCGTGAGCCGTGCCGCCTGCGCCCATCCGGGGTCGTCGAGGGTGCCGTCGATCTTGATGTCGGCGTCGATTCGCGGCGCATGCACAGTGAGTTGGCCGGCCCGCCCGTCGTAAACGGGCGCGGGATCACCGTGCAAAACGGAAAGCAATGAGATGATAGATGCGATCACGCGACAGTATGGGTCATGCGTGGCGTGAAGAACAGGGACCGATGTATACCGACTGAATACTAGAGTCCGGTCCTGTTAACCATTTGCTTCAAACAATTTATTGTCGCGTTGTCTCAATATTGACAGTTCTCCGACTGCGTGTTATCGGGTACCGGACAACATCCATCGGAGGTTGGGAGTGAGACGACACATAGTGAGATCGGTCGGACTCATCATGTCATTGGCAGCCGCACAGATGGCGTCGGCGCAGGAGCCGGCGGCGCGTCTCGTGGGCCGGGTGACTGATGTGGCCGACAAGGTGCCCGTCCCCGCCGCACAGGTGACGGTGACCGGCACGACGATCGGCGCCCTCTCGAACGACAGCGGCGTGTTCGCGTTGCGTCTACCGAGCGACGCCAAGACCCTGACGGTACGCCGCATCGGCTACCGCCAGACGACGGTTCCGGTGACGCCCGGACAGACCGAGATCTCGATCGCGCTCGAAAAGGATGTCCTCAAGCTCGAGCAACAAGTGATTACGGGCGTCGCGACGACCGTTTCCTCGCGAAACTCGGCGAATGACGTGGCCGTGGTGAGCTCGCAACAAGTCAACGAGGTGCCCGCGCCCACCGTCGAAAGCGCCCTCCAGGGCAAGATCGCCGGTGCCGTGATTCAAGAGAACAACGGCGGCGCGCCGGGCGGCGGCCTCCAGGTGCAGATCCGGGGCATCACCTCGATCAACGCCAACGCCGAACCGCTGTATGTCATCGACGGCGTGATCGTCAACAACGAGACGATCAACAGCGACATCAACGCCATCAACAACTCCGGCGGTGGCCAGACGTCGACGGGCCAGTTCACCGCCAACGCGCCGAGCTTCGAGGACAGCGGTGTCAACCGCATCGCCGACATCAATCCCGCGGACATCGAGACGATCGAGGTCCTCAAGGGCGCGTCGGCGTCAGCGATCTACGGCTCAAAGGCGTCGGCCGGCGTCGTCGTCATCACGACGAAAAAGGGCGGGGCGGGCAAGCCGAAGTGGAATCTCTCGACCAAGATCGGCCACTTCGAGGATGCGAACACGCTCCCGCTCCGACAGTTCCCGACGCTCCAGAGCGCGCTGGCGTGGGGCGCCAATTACGGCCATCCCGCCGACTCGATCAAGAAGTACTACGCCGGGCCTCAGGACTATCAGTCCCAGCTCTTCGGCAGCAAGGCGTCGTCGTACCAGGCCGACCTGAGCGTCTCGGGGACGGCCGGGCAAACGCAGTACTTCCTGTCGGGCAGCACGAAGTACGACAATGGCCTCATGAACAACACCGGATACAACAAGCAGGCGATCCGGTCCAACGTCGCCCAGGAGCTCGCCTCTAATTTCAAGGTCTCGGCGAACCTGAGCTACATGCACGACCTGACGAAGCGCGGCATCACGGGGAACGACAACCTCGGCATCAGCCCATATAACGTCTTTTCGTACACGCCGCAGTTCGTGAAAATGAACGCGCAGAGCAGCAACGGCGCGTGGCCGTGGAACGGATTCGGCCCGGCCAACCCGTTTGCCGACGCCGCGGAGATTCAGACGCCGGAGCAAGTGAGCCGCTTCATCGGCGGCGGAACGGTCGACTGGGACATCTTCCAGCAGGAGCATCAAAAGCTTCGCCTGAACATCCAAGGCGGCGCCGACCTGACGAGCGTCAGCGATCTCCTGTACGCGCCACCCGATCTACAGGTCGAGCAGCTGGAGCCGAGCGCCCTGCCAGGCACATCGGTGTCGAACTCGGCGACCACGAACTACTTCAACTACGGCTTCAACCTGAGCCACACGTACACCGGCCTGTCGTTCCTCGAGGCGACGACCGCCATCGGCTATAACCGCGACCGGCGCTCGACACTCAACCCCGTGACGGTCGGGCAAAACCTGCTCGCCGGCGTCAGCGCACCGACCGTTGGCACGGTGCAGGAGAACTTCCTGTTCCACACGGAGCAGTACGATCAGTCGTTCTACGGGCAGGAGCAGCTGCAATTCCTGCAACGCTTGACCGTCACCGGCGGTATCACCGCCGAGCGGTCGACTAGCGACGGCGTGATCGACCACTGGTATTACTATCCCCGCGTCTCGGGCGCGTTCCTGGTCCCCGAGTTCACGCGCGCGATCAATGAGCTGAAGTTCCGTGCCGCGTACGGACAGTCCGGCAACCTGCCGAACTATGGTGTCAAATACACCCCGTATCTGCCGTCGCAGGTCGGTGGCCTCAATGGCCTCGGCGCGAACCCGACGCACGGCGCGCCGGGCATTCGACCGGAGTCCGAGACGGAGATCGAGGGCGGGTTGGATATCACGCTGTTCGACTCACGACTGCAGATCTCCCCGACAGTCTACCAGAAGCGTCTGACACAGCTGCTCTTGCTGGCGTCCGTTGCGCCTTCGCTCGGCTACCAGCAGCAGTGGTTCAACGGCGGCCAGTTCACGAATCGCGGCCTCGAGTTGACGCTGACGATGACACCCATTCAGCTGAAGGGCGGCAGCTGGGTATCGACGACGACGTTCTATCGCAACTACAGCAAGGTCGACGCGCTGCCGACCACGCCCGGTCTCATCGGCAATACCTACGGCTTCGGCGAAGGCTACGTCGCCGCCGGCCGTTCGGTGTCGGAGATCGTGAACACGAGCAACGTCCTGCCGAATGGCTTGCCTCAACAGGTCGGCGACTTCCAGCCGGCGTTTCGTATGAGCTTCAGCAACGAGTTCAACGTCGGGCCGTTCCGCCTCTTTGCGCTGGTCGACTGGAGCCGCGGTGGAAACACCATCAACCTCACTGATCTCTACTTCGACGGTGGACCGGGCCTGTGGGGCGACTCGGTCCAGTCCGCCAAGCGGTTCGCCAGCTTCGTGGCTGGCAACACCGCGTACGTCCTGTCGGCGGATTACCTCAAGCTGCGGCAGGTGTCGTTGAGCTATACCCTTCCCTCGACCCTCTACGCGTTCGCACACGGGCGGATATCGACGGCCAAGCTGTCGGTCACCGGGCGCAATCTCCTCGCGCAATTCAAGTACGATGGCTTGGATCCGGAGCTCAGCACGAACGGAAACCAGACCGTCACTCGCGGCCAGGAAATCACCAACTTCCCACCGACCCGCAGCTATTTCCTCGGCCTCGAACTGGGATTCTAACGATGCGACGCATACTTCTACTCAGCCTCGCCGGCGCCGCGCTCGTCGGGTGCAAAGACTCGAACGTCCCGTTCCTCACGGCGCCGACGTCGATTCCGAACTCGCGGGCCGGCATTCAGAACGCCATCAGCGGTCTCGTGTCCGGCTCCCGGAACGACATCGGCGGCTACATGGTCGATGCCGCTGCCTTCGCGCGCGACGGTGGCAACTATACGAACACCGAGCCCCGATTCATCACCTATGAATTGGGCATCCTTCCCATCTCCTCTGCCTGGGCGTCGCAATGGACATTCAGCTACGCCAATATTCTGCAGGCGCACCAGATCATCACCACGATTCCTCAGATCGCGCCGGCCTTGTCGAGCGCCCAGTCGGCCGCCCTCACGGGTGTGGTGCAGACACTCGAGGCGTACAACTACATGATCGTCGCCGAGGACCATGACTCACTCGGAATGGCGATCCTCCCGGCGCAGACCACCGGTACGACGCCACCGCCCGCGGTGTGCTTCAAGGACGGCTGGAAGTACATCACGGCCTTGCTCGACTCCGGCAATGCCAACCTGGTGGCCGCCGGCGGGGCCTCGCTACCCGTCGTGCTGCCGGACGGATTCAACGCCGTCACCGGCACCGCCAGCAACTTCATGTCGTTCAACCGCGCGCTGGCGGGCAAAGCGTACCTCGAGTACGCCTACGCGATCGCGCGCAGCGCCGGTGGCGTACGTCCGACACCAAGCACACCGGGCTCGCCGGACCTGACGGCACTCCTGGCCGCCGATACGGCCCTCGCGCACACGTCGCTCCTCAACCCGGGTGCGCTCACCATTGCCCAGGGGGGCGGTTTCAAGCCGGACGCCTACAGCGTGATGCACAACTTCAGCGGCAAGTCGGGCGACCAGGTCAACCCGATGAACTCGTTGTTCGGTACATTCCGGATCCTGAACACGATTCCGTCGAGCCAGGATATCGTGAATGACGCTCGCTGGCTGGCGAAGTTCGCGGCCACGATCAACGCGCCACAGCAACAGCCGTACGCCGGGCCGGTATCGACGTACCTCTACACGATGTACGCGAGCACGGACGCATACATCCCGATCGTGCGCAACGAAGAGTTGACGCTGGTCCAGGCCCAGGTCGAGCTCGGGCTCGGACACTATGCCGCGGCGGCGACCCTGATCAACGACGTACGGACGAAGGTCGGCAACCTTTCGGCCGCGACGATCGGCGCGGACTACGTCTCCACCCGCGACGCACTGCTCCACGAACAGCAAATCTCGACCGCGGTCGAGGCCAGCGGCGACCGCATGATCGCCATTCGCATGTACAACCTGGCCGCCCAGCTGGACACCACGTGGGGCACGAAGGATCTCCACACGACGGTCACCCCCATTCCGTTCGCGGAAACCACCGCGCGCGGCGGAACCTTCAACACCACCTGTCACTAGGTCGCGCTGTTACCGCGGCGGCGACGAATCCTCTTTCGTCGCCGCCGTGTCCGCGGCCGTCTCCGGACCGAACCCCATGGTCCGCAGATACAAGTTCAACGAGCCGAACGACAGCTTCGACTTGATCTGCAACACGGCGCGCGTGGAGTCGTCCGAGACCCACACCTCGGCGTGCCCACCCTCGGAAAAAATCCCCGGCGACTTGAAGATCGGTTGAACGACGATCGCGTTGAACGTCCCGGCCGGCACGGTCACTTTCTCTTTTCGCAGCACCTTCAGCACGACCGGATTGATCTTCGGCCGAAAGTATCGGTCGTACTGATACGTCTGACCGACGACCAGCGGCTGCGTCCTCACAAAGTACAGAAACGTCGCGTCGTCCAACGGATTCGGCACGGACGGCTCGGCCGGCTTCCCCTCCTGCTGCATCGTCTGTGATTCGGGATAGAACTCGAATCGCCGATGCACGTGATGCCCGCCTTCGTTGATGTCCTGCCAGAACCGGAACGAGGTCATCGTCGACGGATCGAACCAGCTTTCCGTCGTGTCGTTCACGTGGTACAGCAGCGCGCTCCCCTGCACCGCGAACAAGACGTGCATGACGGATTTGCCATGGGCCGTGTCGTTGCCGGTCAACGCCAGCGTCGCATGACCCACGCGCAGGGAGCCGAACTTCACATTGTACGTGAAGCGCTCCCCGGCTTTGAACGGAACGGGGTCCGCTTGCGCCGCGACGGTCCGAGCCGCGAGCGCGAGACCTGCTACGATGAGATATCGCACGTCAGGCCAGAGCGGGTTCGGGGCTCCGTTGGCGACGCAGCGCGAACCGCCTCCGGACGAAGGCGAGCCAGATCAGCATGAGCGCGGTCACCAGGATGCTCGACCGCAGCGCCCACGTCCTCGGCACATCGAGCACCGCGACCGGCCGCGCCAATTTCCGGCCATCATACCGCACGACGGGATTCAAGAACATGATCGTGCGCGGCGTCGCGATCACCGTTCGCACATACGGATCCCCAGCCTGGATGGCGTACGATGCGGTCGTCGTATTAAAAGACCGGGACAGCAGCCGGCCTTGCTGACCGACAAAGTCGATGCGGGAGACTGGTCTATCACAGGTCACGGTGAGAGTATCCCCGTGGACCACGATCTGTTCCGGATGCGCGTCACTGCGCGCCCCATGTCCGGCAATCGCATACGTTCGCCCGGCCTTGAGGGCCGCAACGACGTCCTGGGTCCTAGTGCTCGGCGTCAGCACTTCCGTCCACATGGCCCCAGTCTGCCCGGCATCCATGATGTTATGGGAGTCGTCGCTTCCGAGAGCCCAGACGGCGTGTCCGGTGGACAGCGCGACGTCCCACAGCGAATCCGAGACGATGAAATGATTCAGTACTTCGAACAATTGATAGTGCGTCAAGTACGCCAGATCGTCGCGCGAATACCCCCCGCGGAGCGCGGGATGGGCCAGCGCGACCAATGACGCGCCGGCGTGCACGCGATCGATGACATACTGCTTTTCGGAACGTGACTGGGGCAGTGGGAAATCGAACCACACAATGCGCTGGGCGTTGATCCCTAAGAGATGGGTCTTGAGCGCGTTGACCCCATGCTCGTAGGTCGGCACGAACGACGAATCCGTCCGGCGGCGATCGATCTCGAGGTAATCGGACACGCCAGCGATGTCGTAGCCCAGTTTGTTATAGTAGTGGTCGACAACGACGCTGTCCGTTTGCCGCCCCTCGGTGAGCCCGCCCCATGCCCGCCCGTGCGCATGGAAGTTCGCGGTCCGCCATTGGGATCCAGCCGGCTGATCCGCGTATGGATTGTAGAACGCCGTGCCACTGAATGGCGCCGGCGCCGGGAACCGATAGACGGGACACATCGCGTATGGCGCCACCGCGATCCCGAGGGGGACCCCAATCACCACCAGCGCCGTCCATTTCGTGAACGCGACTATATGCTGCACCGGCTAAAGCTATATTGGCACCATGACGAGCACACGTGGTGCGGCTATCGTCTATCGTCTCTATGACGTGGGCTTCGAGATCGATCTCAATCGTGCGGCCGAGCGGCTGACCGCGGCGCGCGATGCGGGCGAGCCCTTGCGTGTGCGACCGGTTCGTGGCGAAGCCCAAGCCATTCAGATCGCCAACCCACCCATCACCGTGGCGCTCGGCGCCGAGTCGGTCGGGGTGCCCGGCGCGTCGGGCCCGGCCGAGGTCTCGGCGCGGATCTTCGACTTCGGCGTCGTGTCGCTGCGCGTGACGATTCCGGCCGCCGAGATGACGTGGGCCGAGTTCACGGCGTTCGGCAACGCGGTCGACGTCGGCTTCGACCTCACGCCGATATTCGACCGCCAGCTCTCCTCGTTGCTCGCCTGTATTGGCCCCGCGGTCGAGCGCCCCGAGGTCAAGAAGGTCACCGAAGACTACGTCGTCTTTCGCATCACCTCGCGCCTCAATGCGGACACGTGGAGCGATGAGAATATCGTTCCGCTGCTGTTGAACGAACGGCGCGCACTGTCCGATACCGCGCGCAGCGAGCTGCTCCCGCATCGGTTCTCGTACTACACCGATGACCTGACCATCCTCACGTGGGACAACGCGCTCATCGTCGAGCCATCGGCGGATGACGCCGACGTCCAGTACATCCTCGAGTTCGCGAACGCGCAGTTGCTCGAGCTCCGCGTGTATGACGCGATCCTCGACGCCGAGTTGCCGAAGATGTACGATCGCGTCGCCGTCGCGCGACCGCGGGGCGCCGGAGTGCTCCGCGGCCGATATGCGCTCATCCTGGCCGACCTGCAAGCGCTCGTCGCGGATTCCACGGAGCTGGTCGAGCGCGTCGAGAGCGCGCTCAAGGTCACGGACGACGTGTACCTCGCGCGCATCTACACGGCCGCGCTCGAGATCTTCCGCGGCCGCGAGTGGCGGGCCGCGATCGACCGCAAGCTGTCGATTATCCGCGAGACGTACGACATGCTGAACGCCGAGTCGCAGGCCGCGCG
>Ga0210409_10007097_pt1 | contig 11567 bp, 10 predicted proteins | sample IncBWH17MmetaG_FD_161649 | JGI IMG/M metagenome (GOLD analysis project Ga0210409, IMG submission 161649) | Forest soil microbial communities from Barre Woods Harvard Forest LTER site, Petersham, Massachusetts, United States - Inc-BW-H-17-M | ecosystem: Environmental > Terrestrial > Soil >...
CGGTGCTGCTGGCGGATTTCCAGCCTTCGGGGTGGAAATTCCGGCGGCGGCTGACAATCGAGACCGGGGCCCAGGTTGTGGTGCTCAACGTGGACCGCGGAGTTTATAGCAATTCTCAACCGGGCCTTGCGGACCTGCGGGTGGTCAGCGGGCAGGACGAAGTCCCCTACGTCCTCGAGAAGATGTCCGGATCGCACCAACGGGAAGAGGTTTCAAACCGCGTGTCCGATCAGGGCGTCACTCCACCGGGAGATCTCGAATTGACCGTGGACCTGGTCCACAGCCAGCGTCACAACGGCATCCGCCTGTCCACGCCCCGGACCAACTTCCGTCAGCGGATTGGAATCGCGACGAGTGAAGACGGCCGCCGCTGGACACGTGTCCGCGACGATGGCTATATTTTCGATTTCTCGCAGGACGCCCGGCACGTTTCGGTGGTTTACGTTGGCTATCCGGTTTCCTCGCGGCGATATGTTCGGGTCACCATTCATGGCTGGAACGATCCCAAAGCCGTGACGGGGTGCTCGGTAGCGATCGAAGAAGACAAGCCTGCTGTGCGCGACATGATGGCTGAGCTGAATGCGAAACCGCAGCAGGATCCAAAGACGCAGAGCACCCTGTACACCTGGGACCTGGGCGCTCCAGGGATTCCACACGATGCACTGTCGCTGGACGTGGACACGCCGGAGTTTGAGCGGGCCGCGGCCGTGGAGACCAGTCTGGACGGAAAGGACTGGTCCGCGTTGGGCCAGGGCGTGCTGTTCCGGTTCCCCAAGGAGGAGTCCTTGCGGCTTGATTTTTCGGAGAGCCACGATCGGTATTTGCGCCTCCGCATCTACAATCGCGACGATCGGCCGCTGGCAGTGAAAAAGGCCGCGCTCAGCGTGATCCGGACTCGCGTGAAATTCAAACCCGCGGGCGGCTCCTATTGGCTGTACTACGGCAATGCCGACGCGCATGCACCGTCTTACGATCTGCGCGACTTGCTGGCGCGGGAGGCTCCCAGTCCCGAAGCCACGATTACCGGCGGAGCGGAGGAACGCAATCCCGATTATCGCGAGAAGCCTCCGCCCGCCAGACCGTGGAGCGAGCAGCATCCTGGAATCCTATACATCGTTTTGGCGGTGGCAGTGGTGGGAATGGGAACAGTCACGATCCGCTTCTTGCGGAAAGCCGGGGCGGAGAACCGATAGCGGAGCCGGGCGGCGTCGCGCCTGGCGCCGACTCTTTGGCACACTCCTGGTGTGGGCGACGTTTGAAGCCTTTGGTGTTGTGGTATCGTGAACAGCGATCATGACGATAACCGAGTTCGAACCCCGTCTGCGGTCCCTCTTTCGGATCATGGCCGCTTTCACGTTCTGGCTTCACGGCTTGCAGAAGCTCTTTGGCGCTTTCGGCGGACTCGGCGGATTTAAGCCGCCGTTGGCGTCGATGCTGGGCGCCGCGGGCGTGATCGAAACAATCGGCGGAGCGCTCATCATTCTAGGGCTGCTCACCCGACCTGTGGCGTTTTTGCTCGCTGGAGAAATGGCCGTAGGATATTTTCGAACGCACGCGCCGCGCGGATTCTGGCCTCTCACCAACGGCGGTGAGCTAGCCGTCTTCTACTGCTTCTTCTTCCTGTGGTTGTCCTCCGCAGGTGCGGGACCGTGGAGCGTGGACCGGCTGCTGGGAAAGAAGACCTAAGAGCGGCCCCACTCGGGCGCAGATTACTATTTGGCCAGTTCCGGCGGGACCGGTATCGTTACCTTCCCGGTTGTGGCCCACTCGGCGCCGCGGGTGAAAGTGATCTTGAAAGCCGGATTCTCAGTATCTTCGGGGCCATGGCCCAAAGCTGTGACGAACACGCGGCCCTTTCCGAACTGCGTGGTCCACAGAATGGGCTCGTTGATGCCGGCGCCAGGCTTGGCCTGCTTATCTCGGTCGTTATAGAGCGAGTGGTCGTCATAGGCCGTCGCCAGGACGTGATAACTGCCCTCGGGCTGCCACCGCAGGTTGGCGAATAGCTCATCCATCTGGATCGGGAGCGGCGACTTCAGGCCGGCCATGATGGGATGATCCGAATCCTTGATCTCGACCGCAAAATCGTGAGCCGCGGAATGGTGCCCTTGATTGGGCCGCCAGTTCCCGCCGGACATTTTCTCGTAGTCGGTCCAACCGTCGAAGGAGCCCAGCGACAAATGATAGAGAACCAGCCCCTTGCCGGAGCGCACAAAGTCCGCTAACCCCGTCTCCGCGCGCTCGCCCCAGCGATTCTGAGGACGCCCGTCGTAATAATTCACGACGATCAGATCATAGGGCGCGAGAAGTTCGGGGCCTCCGCCACGGAACTCTTCGTTCACCCGTACTTCAAACTTGCCCGTATCTTCCAGCGTCTTCCTGAGGGATGGCGTGGTGGCCCGCCAATCATGCGGGTTCTGTCCGGTTAAGATCAGGACCTGAAGTTTCTCTGGATGGTTTGCTCCTGGGGGACCCTTCTTTGCCTTGCCGTTAGCAGCAGGGGGAGGGTTTTGTCCGGGCAAGGATAGCGTATATAAGAAAGCCGCGCCGCACAAAACCAGGGAGAGAGTTTTAGCAAGAGTACGAGCTCGGGTAAAAAGCATGGCTCATTTTGTTCGCGCTGACTGCGGATGTCAAGCCAGGAACCTGCGATATGATCGAAGCAACATTCCGTAAAGGACCCTCTGATGCGCCAGATCAAACCGTCATGCCCGGCATTTGTTTTCATGATCGGCTTCGCCTTGGTAGCGCTCGCACCCAGCGTCTGGGCTCAACCCAGATCCGCTTATCAACAATCCGAGTACAAAGGGCAGGAGATCGGTAAGCTGACGGGGGATGTCTATTACGCCCGCATGGATGATTATGTCTCGGCGTTCATGGTAACGCCCGCGGGTATCATTCTGGTCGAGCCGATCGGGACAGAATTTGCCTCGTGGCTGAAGCCGGAGTTGGCGCGGCGCTTCAACGTCCCGGTGAAATACGTGATTTACAGTCACTCCCACTGGGATCACGCGTCCGGAGGAGCCGTGTATGCGGATACGGCGCTATTCGTCGGCCAGGAGAACCTGCGCAAGAACATCGCCATGCCTCCCGCCAATACGCCGCTCCCTCAGAACGTGCGTTCACAGGATACCAACGGCAACGGCCAAATTGAGGAGCAAGAAGCTCAAGGCAACCTTAAGGCCTTGTTTAGCCTGTACGATGCCAATCACGACGGAGCTCTAAGTGGCGCGGAGGTCGTGCGGGGGCCGATTGGGAATGTGCGTCCTCCGGATCTGACCTACAGAGACAGGATGGAAATCAATCTGGGAGGAAAGCGCGTGGAGGTGATCTCCAGGCCAACTCCTCATGCCGACGACAACACCCTCGTCCGGTTTGTTGATGGGACCAACGTCCTGTTCGCATCCGATTGGATCACTGTGCACCGGTTACCATTCGGGGCGATTCAACTGGAGGAGCTCGACATGGTCAAGGCCGTGGAGGGAATGGACTTCGAATACTTCGTCTGCAGTCATGGGAAGTTAGGCAGCAAGGCGGACGTTTCTCTCAACGTTCGATATCGTGAAGAGCTCAGGGACGCAGTTGCCAAGGCGATTTCCGCCGGCCAGACTTTAGAGCAGGCGCAAGCAAGTGTCCTGATGGAAAACTATAAGGACTGGGAATTCTTCCAACAGCAGCGTGCCCTCAACGTGGCCGGCACGTATCGAGGACTCACCGGCAAGCGCTAGGAACCACCGGCCTCGGATCTTTCAATGCCCGAACGGGAGAGTGATCTCCCGAGTACCTTCCTCCAAGTTGAAGATGCGGATGATCCGAGGCTGGGTTGATTCAACGTGGGTGATTTCAAACCTTACTGGGGTGGCAAGTTGCTCGGGCTCGACGGCGGACTGAAGCCCCTCGGGGGGCTGAGGCCCAGCAGGGCCCTCAAGCACGCCCGCGATAGCAAAGGCTGGCGGTCTGGGCGAGCGTAACAGTTCCAGAGCAGGAGCCGCTTGCAACACGGCCACGAGATCTTCGGAATTCATGTGAAGCGCGATGGTGACTCGGCGCGAATCCGCGTGATCCGCTTCGGCTTTCAGGCTGCGAGCAACCGTCGGGAAGGTTGACGCCTTTTCCCGTAATCCGCGCGCGACTTCTGCGGCGGCTTGCTCCGAGCCGGCATCGAAGGACGCTTCCACGGCAAGGCCATCACGAACTGAGGCTTGGCCCTGAAACTCCCAGGCTCTAGCCTCCAGAGGAACGAACCGGCCGGCCAAAGGATCCGGTAGCTTCATGGCCAATACCCAAAGATCCCCGGTTTGAGCCGAGCGCGCGGCTCGGGTCAGGAGTGCGGAGGATTGGCGGCCACCTTCCGAAAGGCCGCCATCAACAGCGGTTTCGAGCGTCTTTTCCGCCCCTACTAAAATGAGCTGATCGCTAATTTGCGCGACTCCCAACTTGTCGGCCTGTCTAGGAAGCCACAGTTGCACACCACGGTAGACCAAGCCGCGCAGCCCCTGTCGCTCGGCCTGATCCTGGACTGTCGTTGGGGGAAAGTTTCCAGACTCTTCCGCTAGTAGCGGCGGTGAAGTGACGACAATCTCGCGAGCCTGCTTGAGGCAGTCCAGATCCGGGAAGCCGAGCGCGCCCGAAGCGGAGATCTCAGCTTCGATGGCTGCGGCAAGAGGCGTCTGCCGCAGATTGCTCCACTGGATTCCGACGACAGCCGTCGCTTCGGGCGACGCGTACGCCAACCAGTTCGGATGGGACTCGGCAATCGCGAGGGTCGCCGTAAGCGCGACGAGTAGCAAAGGCCTCACCATAACCTGATCGGATGATGGAAAGATCATGATTAGGGTCCAATGGACCCCGGAGGGCCGTAGTACTTGCCTGTCGTCGCCGCGAGCCTACCGGCTGGCGCAGTCTTCTGTTGAAGTTAACCCTCTGCTAGCGCAATAATTACCGAGGTTTTAGGAATCGAGGTTTGAGACCGGGAGTAGCGGCCAGCAAGTTAGAATAACTCCATGCCACACGCAGATCTCTCTCATTTGTGGGAAGAGCACACGAAGCATGAGTTTGTAACCCGTGACACGGAAGCCACTTTGGCCACGATGGTCGAGGATGCATACGTCAATCACGTGCCGGTGATGACGGGGGGCGCAGGAAAAGCTGCTTTGCGCGAGTTTTATTCGCGGCACTTTATTCCGAGCATGCCGGCCGATACGCGGCTCACTCCGGTCTCTCGCACTGTGGGTGAAGATCAGCTTGTCGACGAGATGATCTTCTCTTTCACCCACACACAGGAAATGCCTTGGATGCTGCCGGGCGTTTCTCCCACACATCGCCGGGTCGAAGTTGCGTTAGTGGCCATCGTGCGCTTCCGCGACGGGAAGCTCGCGCACGAACACATTTACTGGGATCAAGCCTCGGTGCTGAAACAAATTGGCTTGATTACCGATGTGTCTCTGCCGGTGTGCGGGGCTGAATCCGCCCAACGGGTATCCCCTGCATAGCGCTATCTTAAATGAAGACAGCCAATCAATATGCGTAGACTGGGCCTGATCATTAGCGTCTTTGTTTTTGGAATCGCGCTCACCCTGAGCGCACAGTACCAAAGCTCTTTCAAGCTCACTTGGATTGAGCCCGGCAGCGGTCAGATCCTGCCCGAGGTCGATTCTTTTGACAGCGTCGAGGGAACGCTGGGGGTTCTCAACGCGTCAGGACCCGTCAACACGGACAACCATCCGTTCTTTACCCCGCTGGGAACCAACGGGCGAGCCTGCGTGAATTGTCATCAGCCAACCTATGCAATGAGCGTATCCGCGGCAGGCCTCCGTGAACGCTGGCGGCTGACCGAAGGCAAAGACCCGGTATTCGCTGCCTTCGACGGCTCGAATTGTCCCGGGCTAGCCCAGGATAAGGAAAGCTCACATTCGCTTCTACTCAAACGCGGCTTGTTCCGAATTCCGCTCCCTTGGCCGCCAAGGAATCCCGACGGCTCGCCCAAACCCGTCGAGTTTACGATCGAAGTGGTGCGCGACCCGGCCGGGTGCAACATCAGCCCTGAATACGGTCTCAAGAGCGCCCAGCCGACCATTTCCGTTTATCGCCGCCCACGCCCGGCTGCGAATCTGAAATACGTTATCTCCGGCGGTCAACCTATCGTCCTTAAGACCGGCACGCTGGCCGACGTCGATCCTGAAACCGGGAAACCCGTCAGCATGAATCTCATGAGCGACGCCCGTGAGCCAACCTTGAAGACCCAGGCGCTGAGCGCCATCATGGGGCACGAGCAGGCCCGCCTTGCGCCTTCAGCGCAGCAGATTGAAAAGATCATTGAGTTTGAGTCGCAGGTCTTCGCGGCGCAGGCGGCGCACATCTTCGGCGGCTCCCTGGTGGACCCGGGTGGACCAGCCGGGCTGGGGCCGGTCGCCTTGCGCGATCATCGGGCCGGCGTTCTGGGCGACAACGACTACGATCCTGTCTTCGGGTCCTTCGATGCCTGGAAGGGAACGGATTACTATCGATCCTCCGTCGCTCGCGGAGCTGACATCTTTATGTTTCGCCAGTTTTGGCTGCGGGATGCAGCGCACATCAACTCAATTGGTTTAGGCAACCCGTTGAAGCGAACGTGCGCCACCTGCCACAACGCCCAAATGAGCGGCCAGGATCTCTCGGCTGGATGGGTCGACGTAGGCACCACGAACTATCCCACCTGGACCGAACCCGCTACATGGGCTGAATCGAGCGAACTCCCCGTCTTCAAAATCACCTGCGCTCGCGATGCCGATCCCCATCCTTACCTTGGGCGCATCATCTACACCACGGATCCTGGCCGCGCACTCATTTCAGGCCGGTGCGTCGATGTGGGCTCCATTGTGATGCAGCAATTCCGCGGACTCTCTGCGAGAGCCCCGTACTTCGCGAACGGATCGGCTAAGACTCTGCGCGAGGTTGTCGATTTCTACGATCGCCGTTTCGATATGAAACTCACCGACCAGGAGAAGGAAGATCTCATTAACTTCCTAGGGAGTCTGTAGTGCAGTGGAGACGGTTGCGGCGCAGTTGGTGCTCGTACCTGTTCTTGGCAGGAGCCCTCGCTCTAGCGCAGCAGCGGAGCTTCGTCTCCTGTCCCATCGTCCGCGACACCAAGACCGTCCCCTGTTTTCTGGCAGAGTACGACGGCGAACTTTACTATCTCGGAATCCAGCAGGACATCACCAGTGAGTTTCACCCGCCCCAGTTAAAACACGAGGTGCTGGTCGAGGGCCGCATCGCAGAAGGTCCGCGCGTGTGTGGTGGCGTTCCGCTTCAGCCCGTCTCTATTTCGGTTCTGAAAGAAGTCAACCTGGCGTGCAACACCCTCCTGCCGGCGGAGCCCGGAATCGAGGCACCGGCCGCTCTCCGCGGGGCGGGACCCTCTTCGCGCCGTTCGGAGGGCGGTCGCGCATCGCGCGAAACTCTGAGTGGCCGTCACGAGTTCGAGGTGCTTTACGCCTTCAATGACGACTATCTCGAATACGCCTCTAATCTCGTGGTTACGGAAGCCGCAGCCTACGCCAAGCAAGTCCGCGCCTCAAAGGTAAACATCGCCGGATACCGCGCTACCACTCTCCTTTCGAATGGAGACCGGCTCGTCGAAAAAGCTGGTCTTGCTGAAAAGCGAGCGCAGAATGTCGCAACGCTGCTGCGCGGATTAGGTGTCTCGGGCGTAAGCGTCGAGTGGAAAACTGAGGCCGTGCCCGCCGATGGCCGGACGGACGCTTCACGCCGACGCGTGACGATTCTGGTTACACCCTAGAAACCGCGACGAGGTGAGGTCCTAAATGTCCCAGCCGGCCCGGGCAGCGGTTCGGGATGCGGGAGGAGTCAGCCTGGCAGGCGATTTCGAGGCGGCCGACAGGGTGCGCGTCGGACGCTCTTCCAAGTCCGTACGGGCGCCGATTACGCCGGCAAAGACTCGCTCGATGAGCTTCTCGATCACTTCGTTTTCGAGGGGGGCGGTTTTTCCGTCCTGCCGCCATTCCCACCCCCGTAGAATCTTCTCGGCAACCCCCTCAATTACTCGCTCCCGGATCTGATTCAACGGAAACCGGCCGGAGATCTCCGCACCCGCCTCGGCCGCAAAGCTCTTCTGCAACTCCCATTCGAGGTCTTCCGTGGATTCATCGGAAGGGTGCTCCGCTAGCCGGTTCTGCAACCCTCGAATTAAGATCCCTGCCCGCTCGGCCGCTTCGGTAATACTGGGCTCCGCCTTCGGTTCTGGATTCTTGCGCGACACAGTTAATGCAGAATCATAGCATGGCTTCGACAGCACTACAAGATGTCGGTGCGAAAAAAGATTGCGCACCATATAGAGCGTTAGACTTGACAACGAGCCGCCGAAGCACTACTCTATTAACCTTAGATAGCAAATTGGTGTGTAGTACCTAGATTCGGACGGATGCCTGCATCAGATTCAGCAGCGTTTCCGCATGTGCCGGCTCACGGTGAGGGTCGATTACTGGCCTTTTCGTTCCCCGTAACTTGGTCATTTCTCGGCGACTATCCCACTGCGCCGAAAGGCGAACCGAAGCAGGATTGGAGCCGAACGCAATTCGTGGCAGTCGCCGCAGAACCCGTCAAACCGATTTCCCAGCCACGCCGTTTTACTCCGCCTGAGTCCGCGATCGGCTCGGATGCATTGGACAGCCAAACGGATCAGTGGGAAATGGTGATACCCCGGATGAGTCGGCCCGCCGAGCGGTCCCCTGCGGCGCCGGCGGCGAAACCCTCGGGTCAATTGAAGGTGAGCGCCGGTCCAGTGCCGGCTCCGAAGAATCCGGCGCCGCCAGCCCAATCCTCCGCAGCCCAGTCTTCTGAAGTCCAGGCTTCCGCTACGACCTTACGATCCGACGCTGTCCAGCCCCTTCGCGAAGCGGCTTCGATTCGTGCTCCTGAGTTTACGCTAGAGGGAAGTTCCGCGCCACGCAATTCGCATGTCCCTGCATTCATTGGGTTGTCGGCCCTGATCGTCCTCCTCATCGGTGGAACTCTGCTCTTTACCCCGGCGACGCCGGTCTCCGGGAACGCGGACTCCGCCAGCGTGGCAGCGGGCTCCGTTTTGCCGGTTGGCCTTGCCGGGTGGATGACGTCTCAACCCTGGCCACGCCGGGTTTCCATCCTGCGAGGTTCACTGAACCTGACGGATTTCCGTATGGAATTTGAGGGCCGGATCGGCATCAAAGCTCTGGGATGGGTATTTAGGGCCAAGGATTTTCAGAACTTGTACGCCATGAAACTGGAAATCTTAAAGCCGGGGCTTGAACCGGTCGTTGCCCTGAAGCGCTTCGCGGTAATCGACGGCCAGGACCAACCGCTTAGTCAGATCCTTTTGCCGACGAAGGACCGGCGCGATACGACCTACAGAATCCGGGTGGAAGCTTTGGGCAATCAGTTCACGACCTGGGTTCAGGATCGAAAGATCGATCAATGGACCGATGATCGATTGCGCACAGGTGGCGTCGGCCTTTTCGGTGAGGGCGAAGAGCGCAGCGACATCACGAAAGACATTGCGGTCTTCCCGCTAGTCAGGAAACAGGCCAAGCAATAAGCCGAAGGGAGCAGTATGCAAGGAACCGCCTCAATCGCGCCGGCGGCGCACACAACGGGCAGCCGAGTCGAGGCCGCTCTGGCGTTGCGCGCCAGGGGACGCCTTGAGGAAGCGCTCGATCTGCTCAACGAGACATCGGACTATTCCCAGGACGTATTCACTCTTCGCGGGGACCTGCAAATGGCCCTGGGGCGAATTCATGAGGCGGTCGGCAGCTACTCGACTGTAATCGCGATCAACCGTGAGAATTTGTACGCGCACCAGAATCTGGCCACTTGTCTGCGTCAGTTAAAGCGCTGGGAGCCCGCCGCCGAGAGTTACAGGAAGCTACTCGCGCACGATGCCTATTGCGATAGCGCCCGCATCCGGCTTGGCGACTGCTTGCTGCATCTGAATCGGCCGGAAGAAGCTCTGTCGTGTTTCGAGGGCTGCTGGTCGGAGACAGCGCTAACGCTGTCTCTTTTCGGCAAGGCCGTGGCCCTCCAGTCGCTACGCCGCTGGGAGGAGGCTGAGGCCCTCTATAAACACGTTCTGCAATTCAATCCCGGCCAAGAGGAGGCGCTCGCAAACCTCATCGCTCTTAGCGTGGAGATGTTCGATCTGGTGCGCGTCGAACGTTATGCGTTACGGCTGTATGAGCAACGGCCCGACTCCCCGATTGCCTGGCAGGCGTTGGCTTTGGTGGCAATGGAGCGGCGCGAATATGAGGATGCCGCGCGGTTCTACTTCCATTGGCTTGAAAACGCGGAGGAAGGCAATACCTCGGCCGAAAACCCCGATGCGATTCAGTACCGGCCGACTCGGGAGAGTCTGGAACAGATGAATCGGATCCAACCAGGCCCCGTGCGCCGAAGCGCATCGGGAAGGCCCTGAAGGCGCTAAGGAATCAACATGGCCCGTCTACGAATTCGTATTGAGCTGAGCCGGGGTGGTGCGGGAGTACCACTAGGTAAATTGGCGAGCGTGATCGCCGAATCCCAGAAATTCCTCAACCTGCTGACCGAAGACGTCCGCATGGACAGGCAGAAGGGCGAGTGGTTAGGCTTCGACTTCGACCCTGAGAGCCTCAACTTCACGGCTGAATTTGTCGGCCCTGCGACCGGCGCACAGGTGGAGGCATTCAACGCAGCGTTTGATGGCTCGACCTCCCTGCGTCGGGATACGATCGGTCAGTTTCTGCGGATTACCGAGTCGATCGGCGAAGACGAGATCATCGGATTCGGCCTTTATCAATCGGAGGATGAACCGGAGCCTACTGAGTGGCGGTGTCTTTCGCGAAGAGACGCGCTACGGATCGCGGACGAGGTGCAGGTCCTGATCGGTTCGTCCCGGCTTCCCGCAGTCGGCGATCCGGCGTTGGGCGCCCGCATGTTCGGAGATCGGCGGGAACGGAAGATCGCCGAGGCCCAAAGGGTGGAACACGAGCGCGCGGTAGAGTCGGCTCTGTCGACGCGGATGGACCGCTTGGAAGGCCAGGTAGAGGAGCACTCCGGCTTGCTCCAGGATCTCCGCCAGAAGTCCACCGCTACGGAAACCAGTTTTCTGAACCTCTTGTCCACCTTCGAGACGTTTTGCGATCAGGCGACCTACAAGATCGAAAAAATGTCTCCACTGGCTTTGCCCGCGGCACCGCGTGAGAGTCGGCGGACTCGGTCGTGGGGCCGGGTAGCTCTGGTTGTTTGTAGTGTCATTGCCACTGCGGGAATTGCTGGCGCGTTGCTTTGGCCGGTACCCCACCAGGCTTCAAGCGCGAAGCCGGCAGCAGTTAAGCAGGAATCCACCAAGCAAGACCCTGTTAAGGCAGAAACGCCCAAGACGACTGAGACGACGTCTGCTAAGTCTGTTGCCCCCCCTCCAACCACAGCCCCGTTCAATCCAGTGCCGCCAGGGAATACCATGCAGGTTGATCTCGAAGCAACGGAGCCCAGTTGGGTGACGCTGCGCGAAGAGGGGGGACACTTGCTGCTGTCACAACTGCTTCTTCCAGGTCCTGCCA
>Ga0210409_10007099_pt1 | contig 11566 bp, 9 predicted proteins | sample IncBWH17MmetaG_FD_161649 | JGI IMG/M metagenome (GOLD analysis project Ga0210409, IMG submission 161649) | Forest soil microbial communities from Barre Woods Harvard Forest LTER site, Petersham, Massachusetts, United States - Inc-BW-H-17-M | ecosystem: Environmental > Terrestrial > Soil >...
CTTCGTTGTCGCCCAAGCCATGCAGAAGATACAGCACCGGATAACGTCGCGCGGGATGTTGCGTAGCGCCTGCGTCGTAGCCGGAGGGCAGGTAGACGCAGTAGTGAACGACCTGCTTGAGGATCTGACTGTTCAGCGCGCTGCAATCGATCCGGCTCTGCGCGGCTGCACTTGCGGAAAGAAGCAGCAGTAGCCCAAGCCTAAAGATGCGCGTCATGCAATCAGTCTATTCGTAGCGCAGAGCCTGCACAGGGTCGAGCTTCGCGGCGCGTCCGGCCGGGTAGAGGCCAGACACTAGGCTGACACCGAATGCGAAGAGAACGGCAAATGCGACGAGGCCCCACGGTACAGCCCAGAAGTGCTCGGGAGGGAAGCCCTGGCGCTTGAGATAGATGTTGGTTCCCAGGTTGATTGCCTGGCCGATAGTCCAGCCCAGTGCGACGCCGAAGATGCCGCCAAGAATTCCCATGGCACCGGCCTCGGCAAAGAAAAGCTTTTTCACGTCTCCGTCACTGGCGCCGATGGCCTTCATGATTCCGATTTCGCGACGGCGCTCGAGAATGGCCATGACCAGCGTGTTCACGATCCCGATCGACGCAACCGCCAGCGCGAGACTGCCGAAGATTCCCAGGAATACATCCAGCACCGCGAAAAACTGGCGGAGGCTGCGGGTGGCGTCGAGGATGGAGAACGTGTTGAATCCCATCTTCTTGATCGCGTCTTCCACGACTTGTATTTGCGAAGGATTCTTCACGCGGACGCCGATCGAGGAATAGACCGGCTGGTCGCTGGCAGCACGCGAAATCTCGCGCAGGTCGGTGGGTTGCATGACGTGCAGACCTTCGGCCAGCTTTAGTGGCAGGAAAACTCTCGCTCGTGTCGGACCGCGCATGCTTTCGGGGTCCAGATCGGCGATACCAACAATCTTGAGCTTCTGTTCGCGCGAAACGACGGAATAGGCAGCCGCGGCGAGACTGTTGTCGAGGGGATTGATCGCATCAGGGCTCGGAGACTGCGCCGTGGGGCCCGTGGAACGCTGGGCATAGCGCATGGTTAGTTCTTTGCCCAGCAGCGGCTTGGCCAGGTCGGCGACATTTGTCTCGTCGACCCCGCGGCTCGGAGTCTTGCCCAGCAATTCCTCGGCGAAGGTTTTTTGCAGAATCACTTCCGCAGCTGTTTCAGAAGAAAAGAATGCCCCTTGCATACCCTCGAATGCGTCGTTCGATTTCGCCGATGACGGCAGCGCAGAGATCATGGTCAGATGCGGCTTGTCGTCGTAGCGTAATTCGGTGATGAAGCGAATGTCAGGGTAGGCTTCGAGAACGTTGGGCAGGTGTTCGATCTCCGCCCGCGCTGGTTCATCAAGAACTCGGCTTTCGCCGGGCGTGGGTCCGGTGCGCTCTTCCTCGCGCCCCATGCCGCGCAGGTCGCGCCGCGAGGTGACCACAACGGTGTCGAACAGTCCCGACTTCACCAGCCGCCGCGAAGCCATTTGCTGCAAACCGATGCCAAGCGAGAGCATTGCGACCAGGGATGCGACCCCGACGGAAATCCCGAGCGTAGTCAGCGAGTTGCGGAGAAGTGACTCACGCAGATTTCGCAGGGCCAGTTCGGTCAGGTCGGGAATCTTCACGACTGGCCTCCTGATTTCGGAATCGAATCCCGGTCACCGTTGCGCCGATCATCGATCAACTTTCCGTCCGCCAGAAAAATCATGCGCTGCGCATAGCGCTCGGCCAGTGCGCGCTCGTGGGTGACCATGACTACGGTCATTCCCAGCTGCTGGTTGAACTCGCGGACCATTTCCATGATTTCCGTTCCCGTATGGCTGTCGAGATTTCCGGTGGGTTCGTCGGCGAGCAATAGTCGGGGGCGATTGATCAGCGCGCGCGCCAGCGCCGCACGCTGCTGTTCTCCACCCGAAAGCTCGCTGGGACGATGGTGCATACGGGCCCCCAATCCCACGCGCTCCAAGGCCGACTGAGCCAGAGCATCGCGCTTGCTGCGGTCGACCTCCGCGAATCGCAGCGGGAGTTCGACGTTTTCAGCGAGAGTCATGCTGGCGATCAGGTTGAACGACTGGAAGACCATCCCAACCACGTGCAGTCGATATTTGGCGAGTTCTTCGCGCGAGAGCTTTGCCAGATCACGATCCTGAATGACCACGCTTCCTGAGGTGGGGCGATCCAACCCGGCGATCAGATTCAGCACCGAAGATTTGCCCGAGCCGGAACTGCCGAGGAGAGCGACGAATTCTCCGGCACGAATTTCGAGCGAGACTCCATCGACCGCACGGATCAGCGTTTCGCCCATGCGGTAATGGCGGCAAAGATTCTCACTGCGGATCGCGACGGTGCCCTGCGCGACCGGAACTACGGGAGCTGTCGTCATACGCTAGCGCATTTCTCCTCGCAGCACGCGCATGGCGTCCGCCGCCTTTACGTCGCCGTTCTTGCCGTCTCCCGTGGTTCCGTTCAGGGCGACTGCGTCGCCTTCACCCGGGGCTAGGAAAAGATTGTTCTCCACGCCATGCTGCCGCGTGTATAGGTCGTAGTAGCGTCCGCGTGCGGCGTAGAGCTGGGCGTGCGTACCACGCTCGACGATCTGCCCCTGTTCCATCACCATGATTTGATGGGCGCGGCGAATGGTGGAAAGCCGGTGCGCGATGACGAACGTAGTCCGCCCCTGCATCAAATAAGAAAGTCCCTGCTGGATCATTTGCTCCGATTCGGAGTCGAGGCTCGACGTCGCCTCGTCAAGAATTAGAATTCGAGGCTCCGCCAGAATGGCTCGTGCGATCGAAATTCTTTGTCGCTGACCGCCGGACAGCTTTACGCCGCGCTCGCCCACGATCGTCTCGTACTTGTCGGCGAACGATTCGGCGAATTCATCGACGCGAGCGATGCGGCAGGCGCGCATGACGTCTTCTTCACTGGCATCGGGGCGCGAGAATGCCACATTTTCGCGAATTGTTCCGTCGAACAGAAATGACTCTTGCAGCACGACTCCGAGGCGCGTGCGGTAGGAGTCGAGCCGCACCGTGCTCAGGTCCACTCCATCGACACGGATCATGCCCTTCGAAGGAATATAGAAAGCCGAGATCAAGCCAATCGTCGTCGACTTCCCGGACCCCGACGAACCCACCAGCGCCGTCACCGTCCCCGGTTCGGAGCGGAAAGAGATGTGATGCAGTACTTCGTGGTCCGGATCGTAGCTGAAGCTCACGTCGTCAAATTCGACCGTGCCCGCGATATCGCGTAGGGCCACGGAGCGATTCGGATCCCGATCTTCGGGCCGCTCGCGCATGATCTCCTGCGTCCGCTCCAGTCCCGCCAGCGCCTCGGTTAACTGCGTGCCGATTGACACAATCTGCATCATGGGCGCGACCAGAAAGGGCAGCGTAAGCGTGAAGGAGAAAAACTGTCCTGCAGTCAGGGTGCCGGCCAGGCTCTGACGCGCGCCAACATACATCGTGGCCGCGCCTACCAGCCCCAGCAGCACACTCGCCGACAGACTCATGACCGAGGTCGCAGTCAGCGTGCGCATCACGTTGTCCAGCAGTTTGTAAACTCCACCGGCAAACACGGCCTCTTCGCGTGCTTCCGCGTGATATCCCTTGATCACGCGCACGCCACCCAGCGATTCCGTGAGCCGCCCTGTGACTTCTGCGTTGATTTTGCCGCGCTCGCGGAAGATGGGCCGGATGGTGGCGAAGGCCTTGCCCAGGAATCCGCCGAACGCCGCCACCGATCCCAGTGCGATCAATGTCATCTGCGGGCTGATGTGCATCAGCCACCACAGCGCGATCGCAGAGGTCAAAAGTCCCCCGGCAAAGTCCACCAGGCCGGTCCCCAGAAGATTGCGAATGCCCTCCACATCGCTCATGATGCGAGAGACCAGCGCCCCCGTCTTGTTGCCATCGTAGAAAGAAACTGGCAACCGGGAAATGTGCTTCTGCACTAACTGGCGCAGTTCGGCAATCAGCCTCTGCGCCGCCTTCGACAATAACTGTGTCAGCGCAAACGAAGTGATTCCCTGGATGACCGTAGCCAGCAGCACGAACCCTACCAGCTTCTGCAATCCTGCCAGATGATGCTTGTTGATGACGTCGTCGATCAGAAACTTGGTGGAAGCGGGCAGCACGAATCCTGATAGCCGGTTGATCACCATCAGCACGAATCCCAGCGCGAGCAGCCCGCGGCGCGGGCGCATCAGCTTCCAGACTTCCGGCCACACCGCCTTCAGTCGCTGGAGATTCGGTGGCTTTTTAACTTCTTTCGCTGGGGAACTCAATCTGTTGTTGGACTCCGTCGGGGCCCGATTCGCTTCATTATTACTGCATTGTCACATATCCGGGCGGGCCAGCGCCGCTTGTGACAGGGCGCATCCCTCCGTTGTATGCTCGGGGCGTGCCCCGCCAGTCTTCCTCGGAGCGTTCACCGGACCGCTCGCCGGAGCGTTCGCCGACTTTTGGCCTTTTGCTGGGCCTTCTCATTACGCTGTCCGCGGTGGTGGCGTATTCGGCATATATCACCTGGCAGGTGACCGGCCTGCGAAAACTGCAGACCGAATTGGTCGACCGCAACCGCAAGGATTCGCTGCAATTGTTGCGCATCCAAAACGATCTCAACCTGCTGGCCGTCGCCATGCGCGACATGGTGAGCAGCGACGAGCCTTATCCTCTGACCGCGTGGTCGGCACAATTCCAGCGCATTCGCACCGATCTGGACGACGCCATGCGTCTGGAGGCGGGATTTGCCGCAGCCAGCCGAACTCCCGAGCAGAGTGCGTTCCTCACTGGGCAGTTTGCACAGTTCTGGGATGCGGTCGACCGCGTCTTCGCCCTGGCTCACGATGGCAAAGAGAAAGAAGCGCGGGAACAGATCCAGCTTTCCCTGCAGGAGCGTCAAGCCGCACTGAGCACGGCTGTGGCCCGACTGCTGGTGCAGAACAGCGAGAACGAAGAGCAGGCCGGCCAGCGCATCGTGCAGATTTACGACCGGGTGCAGCGTCAAGTCTACGTTTTTCTGGCAGCCACGCTTCTGGCCATCCTGCTCAACGGACTTTCGGTGATTCGCTGGAACCGGAGGTTGTTCGCGCGACTCGCCGAGGTTTCCGAGCGCCGCAGTGAACTTGCGCAAAAACTCATCTCTACCCAGGAATCAACTTTGCGCTACATCTCGCGCGAACTGCACGATGAATTTGGGCAGATTCTCACGGCGGTTGGATCCATGCTGCGCCGCGCCGGAACTCACGCGCCTGAGGGTTCATCGCTGAGAGCCGATTTACAGGATGTTCTTCAAACCGTGCAGACCACGTTGGAGAGTGTGCGCAGCCTATCTCAAGCTCTGCATCCGGTCATGCTCGACGAAGCCGGGCTGGAGAGTACCCTCGACTGGTATATCCCCACCGTGGAACGGCAGACGGGAATTGCCATATCCTATGAGAAGCAGGGCGAACCGTTTCCGGTGGACGGCGGTGCGGGGGTGCACATCTATCGAGTGGTGCAGGAAGCGCTGAACAATGTAGCGCGGCATTCGGAGGCGAAGCAGGCGTGGGTGCGTTTGCGTTTTCTGCACGATGCGCTTGAACTGGAAGTGGAAGATCACGGAGTCGGGTTTCAGGAGCGTCCGAACAAACGTGGGATTGGTTTGGTGGCGATGCGTGAGCGTTCCGAGCTGATGGGTGGACGAATTGTTTTTTCCCGTCCGCCGCAAGGTGGAACGCTGGTGCACCTCGACGTTCCCAGGGAGAAAGCGGAGTTTTATGGCAAAGAAGATCACAGTCTTGCTGGTGGATGATCACAGCCTGGTCCGGCGCGGGTTCCGGCGCATGCTGGAAGATGAAAAGGACATGGACGTGGTCGGCGAAGCGGGCGACGGAGAAACGGCCGTCAAACTGGCGAAGGAACTTCGTCCGCAAGTCGTTGTCATGGACTGTGCTTTGCCCGGCATGAACGGCCTGCAAGCCACGCGAGAAATTCTGGAGGATTCTCCCGACGCAAATGTTCTGATGCTCAGCATGCACTCCGAGAGCACCTGGGTGCGCCAGGCCATCGAGGCCGGCGCAAAGGGCTACATGCTGAAGAACGCTATGGACCTGGAACTCGGGGCCGCCATTCGAAAGGTCGCGGCCGGAGAGACCGTGTTCGATCCTCAGGTTGAACAGCCGTCGGCGCTGAAGGGTGAACGCAATGCCGGGCTTACGCAGCGCGAACTCGAGGTGCTGCAGATGATCGTCGACGGGAAGTCGAACAAAGAAATCGCAACCGTGCTGGATCTCAGCGCCAACACCATCGCGGTTCATCGCGCGAACATTATGAACACGCTGGGAATTCACAAGACTGCGGAACTGGTGGTCTACGCGATTCGCGCCGGGCTGGTGAACGTTCCGTGAACCGCAGGTCTTTTCTACAGGGGATGGCTGGGCTGGTCTCGTTGCCTCACCTGCAAGCTCTGGCGGCGCCGACGGTCGCTGCGGCCGTGCCGGGATTTCGCTTTGCCGACGTGACTACTCAAGCCGGAATTCACTTCCAGCACAACAGTGGCGCCTTCGGGGGAAAATTTCTGCCCGAGACTCTCGGCTCAGGCTGCGCCTTTCTCGACTATGATCGCGACGGCTGGCAGGACATTCTTCTGATCAACGGCGCCGACTGGCCCGGCCACAAGAAGACGCGGTCCACGCTTCGCCTCTATCACAACAACGGCAACGGTACTTTCACCGATGTGACTTCGCGCGCCGGGCTCGACGTGGAGCTCTACGGCATGGGCGTAGCCGTTGGGGACTACAACAACGACGGCTTCCCGGATATTCTCATAACTTGCGTCGGACAGAATCGACTGTTCCGTAATACCGGGAAGGGCACATTCGTCGACGTGACCAGCGCCAGCGGTCTGGGCAAGCGCGATGGATTCAGCACTTCAGCTTTGTGGTTCGACTACGACCGCGACGGCCTGCTTGATCTCTTCGTCTGCAACTACGTGAAGTGGTCGCCCGAGCACGACGTCTTCTGCAGTCTTGATGGCAAGCACAAGTCCTATTGCACTCCGGAGGCGTATCGCGGTGCGACGTGCTGGCTGTTTCACAACCGGGGCGACGGCACATTTGAAGATGTCACTGCACCCAGTGGAATCTTCGACAGCAGTTCGAAATCTCTTGGAGTCGCGCTGATCGACGATAACCGTGATGGCTGGCCCGATCTGCTCGTGGCCAATGACACCCAGCCCAACAAGCTCTACCGCAACCAGCACAACGGAACATTCAAAGATGTCGCGGTTGAGGCCGGGCTCGCCTTCAGCAGCGAAGGCAAAGCCAGAGCGGGGATGGGAGTTGACGTCGGCGACTTCGACAACTCAGGCATGCAGGGCGTGGCAATTACGAACTTCGACAACGAAATGATTGGCCTGTACCGCGCCGGCAGCAAGGGTTTCGAGGATATCGCTCCGCAATCCGGAGTGGGCATCGCCAGCCGGAATAGCCTCGGCTTCGGCTGCGCGTTCCTGGATGTCGACCTGGATGGCTGGCTCGACTTTGCCGTTGCCAACGGACACATCGATGAGACGGTCCGCAACATTCGCGGCAACGTCGGCTACGCCCAGCCTCCGCAACTCTTTTTAAACTCGGGGAAGGGAAGCTTTCGCGACGTAGCGGCGGAAGTTGGCGGGGGCTTCCAGCTACCGAAAGTGGGCCGCGGCCTGGCCTATTCCGATTTCGATCGTGACGGCGATCTCGATCTCCTGCTTACCACGAACAATGGACCCGCGTATCTGTATCGCAACGATCAGTCGGCGGGTAATCGCAGCATCCGCTTTCGCCTAGTGGGAACGAAGTCAAACCGCGACGCGATCGGCGCGGTTGTGCGCGTCTTTGCCGGTGGCGTTACTCAATCGCGAATGGTGAAAGGCGGTTCCAGCTACCTGTCGCAGTCCGAACTTCCCGTCACGTTTGGCTTGGAGAAGCGCGACCGCATTGACCGCGTTGTGATCGATTGGCCGAGCGGCCGCACTGAGGAATTCAAAAACCTCGCCGCCGGACGCTGCTACGAATTCACGGAAGGCAAGGGGATCGCGCCGCAAGACGGCTACTGATTCGAGGCGTGAGTGACGGGTTGGACGACGCTCCCGGCAGTCGTCAGATCGATCTCAACCGAATCATTCACCCGCAAGAATAGCGTGCTCGGATTCTTCATTCCCCACTTCTCGTACGGAACCGTGAAATGAACCGTCGCGGTCCAGCGGTCCGCCGCCATCTCGACCTCGGCCGGAACTGTGATTTCGCGGTCCACTCCGTGTATGGCAAACATGCCATGCACTTTCACTGACGACTTTCCGGCGCTGGCAACTGTCCCTTCGACGCGGTCGGGGCGAAACGAAATCTCCGAGTATTTCTCGCTCTCGAGCACCTCCCGGTGCATTTTGCGGTCACGCATGCCGCTGCCACTCTCGCCGCTCTTGGCGTCGACCACAATCTCTCCCGAGATTTTGCCAGATAGCGAGTCGAACTGCAGCGCTCCATGTTTCAACTGAAAAGTTCCATGCACGGTATGCAGCACATCACCGACAGTGAACTTAACTGACGTGCGTGCAGGATCAAGCTGAAGATTCGATGGTTGAGCAGCCGCGGAGAGGATCGTCAAACTTAGTAATGCGAGAAGCCTCGATCCGTTTGCGATCCCGCGGCAGTTGAGGGTGATCATCGTTAGGCCGTTAGCAGATCCCATCCCAGCATCAGACCGTCACGCAGGACATCAAGAGGCGGCACTGCCCCCACGTGCAGTCCCAACAACTTGTGAAAGACCTGGGGATGCTTGCAAAAAGCTTGCAGAGTCCGCTGCTGGAGGCGGGGCCGCCCATCCAGATTCAGCATCATGCGCGCCATCCATCGCGGACGCAGCGACAGCCGCCGATGTTCTACCTGATAGCGAGCCAGGTCGCCGGATTCGAAACACCCCGCCAAAACGACTGCCTGCCGGAATGCCAGGCCAAGACCTTCGCCGCTGATTGCGTCTACCGTGCCCGAGGCATCGCCAATCAGAGCCACGTTGCCACGCCAGACGTGTTTAAGTTTACGGTTTCCGGTGAGCGCACCTTTCTCGGACGAGACGGGTTCAGCGTTGCGCAAGTGCGCGCCCAGGGCCGGCAATTCGAACAAGCCGTCCTCCAGGCGCATGCCGTGGTCATGCGACGCCAGCGCGACACACACCTCATCGCGGTTGACCGCCGTAGCATAACCCTGGCAACGATCGCCCCAGTACACTTCCATCGAGTCGGTCCAAGGCGCGACGCGATAGTGCTGCCGGAACGCATATCTCAGACGGGGCTTGGCGCCACCCACCAGGCCCGCCCAGCGACGCACCCGCGAATTCGATCCATCCGCACCCACGATCCAGCGTGCTCGGATGCAGCGCCCCCCAACCTGCACTCCGTCGGACGAAATGCCGGTAACCGCGGTCCGCCACAGCAAGTCTGCTCCCAACTGGTCGGCGCGTTCGACCATCGCGCTGTGCAGCACGGTACGCCGCACCGCCAGCCCCGAGCCCCCGCCGGGAAAGCGCGCTTCCGCCGACAGCGAGGACGTCAGAAAACGAACCCCACGAAACGGATAGGTCTCGCTCAACGGAAGGCTTATCCCCAGGCGCTCCAGCGCTTCCAGCCCGTCCGGAAGAAACCCCTCGCCGCAGGCCTTGTCGATCGGCGGCTGCGCGCCGTCGGCCACTACGACGCGAAACCCGCTCTGCCGCGCCGTGATCGCCGCCGCCAGACCAGCCGGACCACCGCCAATGACAAAAACATCAGTCTCGGCTGGCATACTCTGGCTCATTCCCGGCGACCTCACCATTTCAAAAGCAGCAATTCCGAACAAAATCCCGGTCCCATCGCCGCCAGCACACCCAGCGTACCCGGCTCGGGACGCCGATTCTTCATCACATCTTCCAGCACAACCAGCACAGACGCCGACGAAAGATTGCCGACTTTCTTCAGGCAATCCCACGAAGCGTCGAGCTGTCCATCGTGCAAATCGAGTGCCGCGGCAGTTGCCTCGAGCACTTTCGGCCCGCCCGTATGCAGCACCCAGCTTCCAATATCCGCGCGCCGGTGACCTTGATCGGCGAGGAACGCGTCCACGTCGTGGCCAAGGTGTTCTCGAATCAGCACAGGCACTTCCGGAGAAAGTGTGATCCTGAACCCCTTCTCGGTGACCTTCCATCCCATCATTTCTTCGGTATCGGGATAGAAAATCGATCGCGTCGCCACAATTTCCGGTCCGGTCGCGTTCATCTCAGCGCCTGTAACGATCACGGCGGCCGAGCCGTCGGCGAATAGTCCCGAGGAAATGAGATTGGCCACGGAGAGGTCATCACGCTGAATCGTCAGCGAGCAAAGCTCCACCGACACCAGCGCCGCCGCCTGCGAAGGATACGCGCGCACGTAGTCGGCGCAGCGCGCAATCCCCGCCGCGCCCGCAACGCATCCCAATCCAAAAATCGGAACCCGCCGGATGTTTGCCGGCAGCCCCATTCGATTGATGAGGAGCGCGTCAATGGACGGGCTGGAAATGCCAGTCACGGATGTGAAGAACAGCGCACCCAGCGCGCTCGATTCCAAGCCGGCGTGGTGCAACGCGCGGCATAGAGCCTGTTCTCCCAGCTCCTGCGCCACCTCGATCCAGATGTCGTTAGCCTGGCCCCAGGTCGTAATGTCGTTATATTTTTCGGGAGGCATCGACAGGTGCCGGCCTTCGACGGTGACGTTGCGATGCAACCGCTCCAGCATCTGTGGATTCCGAAGACGGTCTCCCCAGTATTCCTGAAGTTTTTCGAGGAGGAATTTCTGCGAGTAATAGTGCTTAGGAAAGGCACTGGCGGAACTGGCGATTTTCATTGGTGATGGATTCCGGTCCCGGCACGGTATCAGCGCCATTCGCCGCCCGATCATCACTGCTAGCGGATTAGATGGCCGAGACGCGGCTGCGGTTGTAGCCGCATTGTGCGTGCCGTTAAATGTATTGTCCCAATGCCGATGCCCCTGATTGTCACTCGTTTGTCAATTTCGCAGTGCGAGGCCGGATCTAGGGTGTGAGCGCAATCGAACTCGGCGTGCCACCCACGGGATAAACCTTCACCGACGTCAAAGTTCCCGTGCTGCCGTCCAGGCTGAACGACTGGATCGCCGGACTCGACTGATTGCCGACGAATAGATATTTTCCGGTGGAATCACTGGTGATAAAGCTGGGCTGCGCACCGGTGCCGAACGGAGAAGTGGTTAGCACTGTCAGTCCGCCGTCAGACCCGATCCCATAAGCGGCAAGATTGGTGGAGCCTTGGTTCGCCACGTACAAATACTTGCCGGAATTGTCGATGAAAAGCGCAAGGGGCGCTGCGTAGGTTTCGCCGAGTGGGAATCCGGAGATCGGCGTGAGTGAGCCATCCGTTGCACTGATGGTGAAGGCCGAGATTGAATTGTCCCCGGTGTTTGCGGTGTAAAGATGAGTTCCGCTGGGGTCGATCGCCAAGCCGTAAGGACTCGTACCTGCTTGAACGAACGTAGCGGAAGGATTCCCTGAGCTT
>Ga0210409_10007100_pt1 | contig 11566 bp, 14 predicted proteins | sample IncBWH17MmetaG_FD_161649 | JGI IMG/M metagenome (GOLD analysis project Ga0210409, IMG submission 161649) | Forest soil microbial communities from Barre Woods Harvard Forest LTER site, Petersham, Massachusetts, United States - Inc-BW-H-17-M | ecosystem: Environmental > Terrestrial > Soil >...
AACCACGAACACGACGGAGTAACTGTAGCGCGATACGACATCCGCCTGAATTCGCTCAACTTTCTCATTGATGAGCAGGAGGCCAATAACATGGATGATCACGGTCAAAACGATCAACAACAAGCCGCATGCCCAGTTGGCGTACCAAGGCGGAAGAAGGACAATGAGAAGCCTTAGAGCGACGTGGGCAATTTTCATCGGGACCTCCTTCAACCTTCACGCGATTCAGAGGACGGAATGCAGCGCAGAAGACTTGCGTTCCACGCACGTATGTTAGAGCAAAGTTGCGGTCTCTGTCATAACATCCCGATTAGGCTCAAAACCCCTCAATGAGCGAAATGGGTTGATTTCGACACCTAAAATTTCTGAAGATTTTCGACCCGGCTTTGCCCTGTTCCCCCTTCGGCGCAATACCTCGGTAATCGTGCCATCGTAAGCTGCCCAAAGTAAGATGGCTTTGTACGGCACTGCTTGAACCGAGAGACTCATGGAGGACTATGAGCAAACGTCCATTGGCAATATTTGCAATCCTTGCTGCCCTAAGCTTGGGCACGCCGGCGATGGCAGATCACGGACACGGGGATAGCAAGAACGACCACGGAAACAAACATTCCGATGACGATGATGATCGGGGCTGGGAGCATCGCGACGGGTACGAATACCGGACTTATGGTGACCGCGACGGGCGGCCTCCGGGATGGAGTCGCGGCAAGAAAACCGCCTGGGGAAATTGCGGTCTACCTCCCGGACAGGCCAAGAAGTACGGCTGCCGGAGCTACAGTTATCAGGGTGTTCCTCACTACTATTACCAGGACGAGCAAGGGCAGATCATCGTTCGACGCCCACTGATCGAAGTTCAGGGTAGCATCAACATCGTTCCATGAACCAGGAGTCATTAGCACAGCTTCGCGCCAAAGCAGGTTCGCTCTACCAACAGGCGCGGCTGGGGGCCGAACGTGTGCCCGTCAAGGCTCGCGTTTTACTCGGATTGTTCTTGGTCGCCGCTCTGCTCATGGCAATCCACACGGCGCTCACTGCCAAGGATGCCAATCTGCACTTGAAGCTGCAACACGGTTTCCGCGATGCGCAACTCTCCGTATGGGTGGACGGCGATCTTGCTTTCTCCGGCAAAGTCACCGGCTCCACTAAAAAGAAATTCGGCTTAATTCCCACCGACTCGGTCCAGGGCAGTTTGTCGCAGATAATACCCGTGCGTTCAGGCCAGCATAATGTCCGCGTGCGGATCGAACCCAACGACGCCGCGATGCAGGAAGACAGCACTAGCGGAGACTTTGCTCGTAACACCGAAAAGGAACTTCTAGTCTCAGCCCGGCGCAGTTCGCTCTCGCTGTCTTGGCAAGTGATAGGTAGTGCTCCAGTAGAAACGTCCTCCAGCTTCGCATGGATTTCGCGCTACGCCGGTTCGCTCTTTCTTACCCTCGCCGGGTCCATCATGTCGGCCCTTGCCGGGTATGCGATTCGGGAGCTGCCTGCACGATTCCGCTCCACCTCCGACGCCACGCCGAAGGCTGAGTCTGTTCCTCACTAGGGATGCCGGGCTTAGGTGGACACTGCTGATCGCGATCATGAAACTCTGGGTTGTGGACTTCTGCGAAGCAGCCCGTCGGGAAACAACCTCTGCGACGGTTGGCGTAACAGTGCGCCGTGAAAGGCGCTGGACTTCAGCGGGTGCAACTCCCGCCCGGGAACTGGTTCGCTCCACCCGGTAGTAATCGAAGCGGCGGCGGAGGTAAGGGTTTTGAGTGAAATGGCCTGCTTACAACATCTAGCGCGTGGGAGGTGACGATCTCTTGTGATGGCCTACTTTGTAGTTTCGACATTCACGTCGGCCTTTAGTCGTTGCAGGGCACGCTGATCGAGCCGGATCAGACCACGGCTGGGAGCATCCAGATCAGCGATCAACGCAACGACCAGCGCGATAGTGATGGGGAGAAGAATCAGCGTCAACCAAAAGCGCGTTGCCAGCGTTGAGCCGCGCGTGAAGACAGCAATCAGCGAGACGGAGATGATCAGGAGCCAGACAGGTTGCGGGACACGGTTCTCAAAGGCCGCGACTCGCTTCTCGTGGAGGTCGATGGTTTCATTTAGGGAGTTGACGTAAACGGCGGTAACGGCACTGCGATCATTTTGTGCAACCGTGGCAGCATCGAGCCAAAGATCTTCTTGCAGATGCTTGGCACGGTGCACGACGTCGTTGTACCGACCGGCGTCGACACCGACATTACCCAGTTCGAGGCGCGTGTCCACGTACTCGCGGAGAAGTTGTCTGGAATGATCCCTATAAGGTTGGGGAAGCGTGGCAGCGCGGAGGTATGTGGTGCCAATCGAAACGGCTTCTTCCACCAGCAAAGAGCGGCGCTCGCCAAAGCGCGAGACGGCCATGGTCAGCGTGAAGCCCAGAAGCAGGCTGACTAGTATAAAGAGCCCATCGCGGATTGTGCCCATTTGCTCTTTACGTTGGGGAACATCCTCGATTTTGAAATAGCGGGCACAGCGACGTCCAAAGTCGAGCACAAAGGCTAGGACAATCGCAAGAATCAGGCCCAATTCCCATGGGTAGTCGAAGACATATTCCATTTTGTGGCTCGTCTTACCGGAAGAAGAGTATCCGGAAGAAGAGTATAAGGTACTTTCTCTTTGTGGGAAAATTGCCGCTATACCGGATAATTCTCCCGTTTGCCGCGAGATTGACCAAATCATCCCAGTGCAACGCCGTCCGACGACCCCGCCAACGATTGGCGTAACATCGCGATTAGACTCACCACCGGTTTCTGAGTTGTAATCCGGGTGAATTCGCAGCGCGAAAACTTGGGTCCAACTTGGGTCCATTCACTGCCGAATACCGGTTAAAACCGTGGTCTCAGACGCAGAACCAAGCTAAGCGAATCAACAATACAGGTTATGGTTGTTGCTTCGGGACCAACGATCTGTATCCTGTTTTCAATGCGTTGTGCTGGAATTGAGTCTGACTTGGGTCCAAATAAGCATCGCTCCTCCCCTCACCTTATATAGGGCGTTTATCAGCGGCTAATCCGCCTTTCGTAACCAACAAGAGTATCGGATGGATTCTAGTGACAATTGAGAACTCCAAGAGCATAATTGTCTGCCGCTTTAGGAGGATAGATGCGAGGCAAGAAACTTTCCGTCGGAGTGAGGGTGGCTCTGACGATCTTTGCACTGACAGTGTTCGTGACGACCGTGTGCGCGACCGGGGAAAAAGGGCTGCCCAGCTTCAACCCTGACGGTGACGGGATCTCGTCATACGCCAGTCTGGTATTTGACGCAGCTGGCAATCTCTATGGCACGACGCAGTATGGCGGCGCTTACAACTACGGTTCGGTGTTTGAAGTGATCCCCAAAGCGGGTGGGGGCTGGAAGGAGAAGCTCCTGCACAGCTTCAACGGCAAGGACGGGTACCAAACCTTCGCCGGTGTGATCTTCGATACAGCTGGCAATCTTTATGGCACGACGATCTCCGAAGGTGCTCACGGCGGGGGCACAGCGTTCGAGTTGATACCCAAAGCGGGCGGTGGTTGGAGGGAGAAGGTGCTGCATAACTTCGGCTTGGGCGAGGATGGGTTCCAACCCTACGGCGGCCTGATCATCGATGCCTCCGGCAACCTCTACGGCACTACGACCTTTGTCGGCGGTTACAACAACAAGTACGGTACGGTGTTTGAGTTGACACCCGAGGCGAGCGGGGGCTGGAAGGAAACAGTGCTTCATTACTTCAACCAAAACGGCAAGGACGGTATCTGGCCAAACGCTAGTCTAAGCCTCGGTGCTGGTGGCAATCTCTACGGCACAACCCCCCTTGGCGGCGCTTACGGCTCCGGTACGGTGTTCGAGTTGACACCCAAAGCTGGCGGGGGCTGGATCGAAAAGATATTGCATAGCTTCCACAACAATGGCGCCGACGGGATCGTTCCCCAAGCCGGCGTGATCATCGATGGTTCCGGCAATCTTTACGGCACGACCCAAGGTGGCGGCGTTTATGGAAAGGGGGCGGTGTTCGAGTTGACGCCCAAAACGGACGGGGGATGGACGGAGAAAGTGCTGCGTTCCTTCAATGGCAAGGACGGATTAGAAGTCTATGGGGGCCTGGTCATTGACGGCTCCGGCAATCTCTACGGCACAACGACTGACGGTGGCGCTTATCAGTACAACGGTAACGCATTTGAATTGACGCCCACAGCTGGCGGGGGCTGGAAGGAGACGGTGCTGCATAACTTCAGCCAGAACACCAAGGACGGGTAGTGGCCCTACGGCGCCCTAATCCTCGACGGCTCCGGGAATCTCTACGGCACGACCTCTTTCGGTGGCGCTTATGGCTCGGGTATAGTGTTCGAGTTGACGCCCAAAACTGGCGGAGGCTGGACGGAGAAAGTGCTGCACAGCTTTGATCCGTACCGATAGCTGAGTGAGAATGGCATCTTCGTTCTTGTGCGATAGCCCTTTGCATCCATTTCTGAACTTTGAAAAGAAAACCGCAGGGGTGCATGTGTCAGGTAATCCCCCGATAGTTGGCGAAAAATCTCGATTGCACTTATTGATCCTTAGCCGGGGGTTTTGAGTTCTCGTGGGTCTGTGGCCCACCTATTGACATGAAAGTGCGGTTGATAAGGGTCATTGATTCCAAACAGGTTATCCGTACAGTGCGTTACGAGGCTTTGGGTGGAGTGATTGCTTTCAACCTGATTATGCGGACGTAGCATTCCTCATGGACCGCCTTCCCGTCCTCATCGGTTTTTGCGGTTTCAAGTTCTACAGCTCGATTGCAGATATTGCATTTTGGTAATCGGAATCTGCGGAAAAATTCCAGGAACTTTGGCACGCGCTAACCTCGGATGCGAAGCGCCGCGGAATTCCACTTCCTAAACCACTTGTTAACAAGAAACACGCTCGGGACAAAAGTGTTGCGGTGTGTTTTGAACCTACGCTACATCCGCATGCAGAGCGTTGGGACCGTGCTTCAGCCTAATGTGCGTGCGAAACGCTCTATAGAGTATTTCATTGGTTTCTGGTTGCGTATTCTCTGTATCAGTCACGACCTTTTCGACGCAGATGATCTCATGGCACTCAGAGCACTTGCCGAAGCGATGACTGGCACGATCCATTTCGTCCTTTGGTCCAAGCCAACCCACGTCGGTCAATTCTGGTTTTTTCATGCCTTCAGTTTCCCACAGGCCGGATAGCTTGACCAGCCCTGTGAATTTTGAACTGGACCCTATCGACTGCGACGGGTCGGTAGCACTGCAGACAGCCACGTCGAAGCCCGCCATCGTGATTCATGGCACCAAGGATTTCGGCACTGTCGGACCAGGAGAGTTCGCCGATCTTGTTCTGCTTCATGGGAATCCGCTGGAGGAAATAGGCAATACACAACGCATCTCCGCCGTGGTTGTCAGAGGCAGGGTGTTCAGGCGAAACGACCTCGACCGTCTCTTACGAGAAGCGCAGGAGTTAGCGGACCAGAACTGAGGGAACGTGAGCTAATCAACCAGCCCCAGCCCCAACTGGCGATAAATCGCGATATCACTCGTTGACCCGGGCCGCCGTCGCTAGGAATGTTATGTTCAGAATAATTGGCGAGCGCTTCTCCGTGATTTCTTCATTTTCATGGACTGGCTGAAGTGGATTTGTTACGATGCGTGCCCCATGAGAATCCTCCGATGGTTGCCATTATTTGTGATTGCCTTATACCTCTCCGCCGTGGCCAAGACCGCCGGAATGACCGACGAAGACCGCGAGCACTTACTGGTTCACTTTGAAATGACCGGACAAATGTTGGCCGAGGAAGTACGCGGGCTTTCCCCTACTCAGCTTGAGTACCGTGCCTCCCCCGATCGCTGGACAATTCGGGAATGCGTTGCCCATCTGGCGGTTGCTGAACCCGACTACTGGCGTGAACTGATGGATGCCGTCAAGGCGCCACCAGATATGAAGGGCAAAACATCGTCAAGTACCGACGCCGATATCATGTGGTATGGAATCGATCGTGTGGTGCATACGAAAACGGGGGGAGGGCACGAGAAGGTCGACACTTACAAGGACCTCGGAGTAGCCATGGCAAAGTTTCAGGCACTGCGTGCGACCATGATCGAATACATCAAAACTACCAACGACGACTTGCGCGCCCATAGCTTCGGAAAAACGGAGCCAATCGATTCGTGGCAATGGATGCTCGAAATCTCGACTCACGCTGAGCGGCATATTCAGCAGATTCGCGAGATCAAAGCCGACCCGAACTTTCCGAAAAAATAAGTCGACTTCACTGGACTCCTTCTTTTTTCGTCCGATTCAGGTCTAAACAAGCGTCGCCGTCCCCAAAATGACTTCCATTCGCCAACTGGCGAAATATCCCGTGGCTGTTGAAAAACTCCTTCGCCTGAAATTCGCAAAAATAAAATTGCGTCAGGATGCTCTACAAACGACGTTCTCGATTTTCCTAGACATTCTCCATCCTCCAAATTTTCGATGTTTTGAAGGAAAACGGGTTTTTCAACACCCACAGGCCTTTGCACAATCTTGCGCTATCTGTTCGCCGGGGCGGCGACACTGGCATTCTTTGGCTGTCAGTGACCTAGAGAAGCGGGTTGTAGCGCTAGAAAGCAGCGTCCAAACGGAAGACGTCACCGATTTGAAGGGTGGCGCGGTTGTACATCACGAGGTTGCCACCGATAACTACGTGTACGTAGTTTGGAGGCGGAGACGGAAGCATCGCTTCCAACTCGCGCGGGCACGGCTGCATCTTCTTCTGCAGGCCCGGAGGCAAAGTTCCATTCACGGCCAATTGGCGCTCTAGTCCGGGAGGAAGATGATCGCGTTTGGCCAGACCCGGAGGCAGATGATCGTAGTGAGCGCGGTACCAGTCGCGGATGTCTCGGTCATGGTCGGCATAGCGGTCGTGACCGTGACCGTGTTCATGCCCGTGGCCGTGATCATGATCGTCGTAGGCGCGGTCATCGTCGTCACGATCGTGCTTGTCGTGGCCGTTGCCTTGTGCCACGGCGATGGTGCTAGAGAGCGCCAGCATCAACAACGCACATGCGCCAGCGCGGAGTAAGCGTATGAAGGACATCGAGTCTCTCCTGCGTGCGGCAAGACCCAGTTTATAAAGGAAGTCTCCGTAGTTGATAGATTACGGTTGGTCACTCCTGACCGTACCTCCCTTTCGTGTCTGCGGGGTTGCGGAGCACGGGCGTCTCCACAAGATTGTCAAATGACGCTAACAGGTCAGCATGACCGGAATGCCGAACGGTACGGCGCAATTCCTACGACGAATTTCTGCGTTGGCTTCAGGGCTACAAGTCACAAATGGCGGACAAAATAGCGCCCCGGCAAATCAAATGAGTGTAATCGAGATGTTACGCCAACCGTAATTCCCACGCAGACCTAAATGCCTCGTGCCCTAGGCGGTATCCCTCGGAACAGGCTGCGCTGTTTGCTCTTCGGGATGGCCTTTCACCGGCAGCGAGCCATACCAGTCGATACCGCTTGTGAAGTACATGACAGCGGCAACTGCAAGAAAACTAGCAATCGCACCTACTAGCAGTGCATTGTCTTCGAGTCGCAGGAGCAAGTAGATGAGTACGTACAGCAAAGTAAAGATGACGAAAGCCCGCATAACTTGTACTCGGCTCGAAAAGATCCATCCCGCATTCGAAGAGAGCAAAATCACTGTTGCGGCACCCGCAAGCAAAAAGCCAAAGCCGAAACCAATTCTTTCGGCCAGAGATAACAGAAGCAGATAAAAGATGGTCTGAGCTATCCCGACCAGAACGTATTGCGCAGGATGAACCCGCTTGCCGGTCGTGGCCTCAAAGGCAAAGTAGGAAAGGAAAACTAGACCCAAGAAGAGAGGAGAATATTTCAGCGATCGATTGACAGATTGATAGGGGTCTGCCACTTCGATGAACGAAACACCCAGGGCGGTGGCATCGAGTCCAGTGATAGACTCCCCTTGCCCTTCGGCACGCACACCTCGCGCAATAAAGGGTACAGACCACTCTGCCGTGAAGCCGTTACCGGACACGGTTCGTGTGGTAGGCAGGAACCCTCCATCAAAACCTGGACTGGGCCAGTCTCCTTGCGCGGCAAAGTGAGTTGTCTTGCCATATGAAAGCAGAGCAATCCGCTGAGCGCCTGAAAAGCGCAAAGCGGATTTCACATCGAAGCGTGCGTTCGGTTTAGCCATGTCTTCGACTCTTGCGCCGAATAAGATGAGCCTGAACTGCGAATTCGTATCCCCGCCGATCGAGATGTTTTGGGCAATCTCTGCAGGAACGAGCGTCACGGTTTTTCCGTCCGAAGTTAACGTCGCGTCGGCCAGCGCGCCGCGCGCGTCACTCACTCCAACCACGATTTCGGATCGGCCCCAATCGAGTTCTGCGTTTGGTGGGAGCGCAGCCGGCACCCCTGTCAAGTCGAATGTAGCGTCGAGATTCAAGTCCGCCTGAAACACAGGAACCCTAAAGAGTGAACGCCGCCGTTCTTCAGTTGCAATCTTGAGAGCAGCCGCAGCTTGTTTGGGAAACACCAAATACATGCCTCGCTTTTCAGAGTCCACCGGCGATCGCGCCGCAATGTGGTAGGGGATGGCGAGCGTCGGTCCCAGAAATGTTTGCTGACCGCCCACATGGGCGCTTATTTCTCGAACTACCTCTGCTGCTCTCTTGGTCCTGTCTTCGAGCAGCCCTTCGACGAAGAGCATCGGGATGATCATAAGCAGAGCCAGCCCGCAAATGACTATGAGTTTCACGCCCATCGACCGCGACTTGATAAGCGCCTGCAAACTCGGTTGCGACTGCGACAATTCACTCATTGAAGTGCCTCCGTTCTAGAAAGATACTTTGCACTGCAAAGTGACGAGACAAAAAAAACTACGCCCGCAATGGTGTTAGGTTGTGCACCACGTTGGCCGCAGGCTGGTCTTTCGCTACCTTCGCTGCATCCTGCACCACCTGCTCAAGTGTGGAAAGATATTCGAGATAGCGCTTCCGGCCTAAAGGCTTAATGCGACAAACCGTTTGTGGGCGATTGCGGTCGTGTCCCTTAACGATGTCAACTAGATTGGCCTTTTCGAGCACACTTAGATGCCGACTTAAATTGCCGTCGGTAAGAGAGCACAGTTGCTTTAGATCGTTGAACGTCAAACCCTTGGGATTCGTGATTAGCGACGTAAGCACGCTGAGACGAGCGCGCTCGTGGATCACACGATCAAGGCCTTCATACGCGAAGCGCCCTTCGGCGGATGGAGATTTACTTTTCAGCGCCACCCCCTTCCGCAGCAAAGAGCAGAATGCCTGCTACCAATAACTGCCCTGCTCCGAAGGGAATGCCCATTGCCCACGGAGAAAGCGCGCGGTTATCGCCGAACGCGATACAGACCAGACTCGTCAACAAGTACCACGCCCCCGCTGCAAGCATGAGGCGCGGCAGAAAGCGGCAGGATGAAAACACGCCCAAGCTAAAAATAAGCTGCCAGATTCCAGGAAGCATCCACAAAGCAAATGGAACGTAGCGCAGCAGCGCAATCGTTATCAAAAGACCAGCGCCAACGGATGGCAAGAATTGCTCGACTGCCATCAGAATCATGTCATCTGACATTTCCGAATGGATGCGGCGGCTGCGCGTATACATTTGGACGCCTGCCAAGCCGGACGACAAAAGAGCAGCCGATATCCAAACACTCAGATACCCCGTAATGTGGTTCGCCGGATCGGGCACGAACTTAGTCTGCGCTCCAGATGCCACAATGGCGATCGCAGCAGTAGCGGCGAGCGTGGCAGGACCGTAGCCGCGGAACTCCGTACTACGAGCCATTTGCCTACGAATGCTTCGGATGTCGCCGAGTGCTTTGTCGAGGTCCTGCATGTCACTTTACACCGCAAAGTAAATCATCCAGAAGTCTTTGTCAATACCGCCACCCAACCTGTATCCATGCCGACGCGCTATCCCGATTACCTAAGCGAGGGACGCACACAATAGCCAGTGTTTACTAGGGTAGGACTGATGTGGCACACGTTCTTGCCAATGTTTATAGGGGTTCGGATGCGTGATGCGGAACTCGGAGCGCAAGACAAAGGTCAATCTCTATGAACGGCTTCCTGGCGAAGTTGCCATGATTTACGAGATGGGCATACCAATCGTCGAGCTGGGCGACGACAAGTGGCACGTAAACGTGTCTCAGAAAGTCCCATTGTCCCGTGACCGCGACAATGTTAACCCGGCATACCTCCGCAAGATTCGTGTCGGCGTACTCAATGCGAAGTTCGCAGAACTGAAAGAAGCCGACGCCGGGGCTGCGTGGGTCGGTGAGGCAATGGGCAACGTGAAGTCCACGGACGACGCGGTCAAGCACATCATGAAAGCCAGATTCGGGGACAAGTACGTCACCCGCTCTGTTAATGACGTCGGCAGCAAGAAAGAAGCCGTCAGTCTTGGCTACAACGTCATCGAGGGCGGCTCTATGTCCAAGGAACAGTGGGCGAGGGCGAAGGCTGTCAAGGAAGAAGACGGCACATCGATGCTCAAGTCATCTGCGGACGTCGCTCCGACAGAGCCCACGTTGAACGGCGAGGGAGTTGCCGCTACACGTGGGGCAGGCCATACTACAGGAGGCTGATACCGGGCCAAGCTCTGTACTTGCGTTTTCCCGGTGATGAGGTTCGGTTAGAGAAGTCGTAGGCGTGAGAGTCGTCCACCTTCCTTGTAACCAAGCACCAAAACAAAACATGCATTACCCGACGGGCCGGAGAGGTCTGCCTTGGATGCAAATCGGCCCATCGGGGCAACGCACGCCGACGACTTCGGCACAGATGTGCACAATAAGGAGGCAACACCAATGAAAGCGCTAACAGAAACTGTGGCTAAGGCTCCAAAAGAGGAGCCCATAGCCATGTCAGCAGAGCAAATCGTAACCGAATTTGAAGCGGTTTGGGAGTGGACATCGACTCCGCGCCTACTACTGCTCGACCCGAACGACAGGATAATGACGTGGCAGTTGAAAGAAAAAGAAGTCAAAAAGGGCGTGGAGCGGGAGCACGTCAACACGGAGCACGCTACCAACGTCACCATTCTCAGCGGAAAGATGGCCGAGGGTTTTGTGCCCATTGGTATTGTCGGTCTAGATTCTCACGGAATGCGTCGGCGGTACGTCGATTGCGGGCACCGTCCGCAAATCGAGACCGCACACATCATGGACGCGTTTCAAGAGGGCTGGGATACGTGCGAATGGTAGCACCGTATGCGGGGCTCCGGACGGGGTTCCGCAGTTTCAAAGGAGAATCAATGGAATACATGAGCGCCCGGCAACGATTGCGGTTGAAGAAGGAGGGACGAGAAGCTCAAGCGGCTCTCGGCGGAATGTCTTCATGGGTCCGAGATTCGTTCTCGGGCGCGCCGGTCTGGTACGTCCAGGTCTCGGAGGATTTGGCCGGGAGGGTTCAAGAGGGCTCAGTCGTGGCGGGAAAAGCCGAGGACCAGAACGGAACGATATGAAATCCTTCCCAGTCACCACCATCTACGGAGACAACATGGCGGT
>Ga0210409_10007101_pt1 | contig 11564 bp, 10 predicted proteins | sample IncBWH17MmetaG_FD_161649 | JGI IMG/M metagenome (GOLD analysis project Ga0210409, IMG submission 161649) | Forest soil microbial communities from Barre Woods Harvard Forest LTER site, Petersham, Massachusetts, United States - Inc-BW-H-17-M | ecosystem: Environmental > Terrestrial > Soil >...
CATGAAACGGGCAAATGTCTCGGGGGATTGCCGCATGATTGCGAACAGCCCGCCGCAGGCGAACACCCACAGTAGGGCGATCACGATCAATGTCGTGACCAAGACATGGCTCGCCTTACGCTTTGTGTTCAAAGGTCGTTCTGCCAAAACTTCTTTCGACATTGTTTGCCCACACCGAGAGTTACGCGATTATAGAGACCGTGCCCAGACGGTCAATAATATAAAAGGAGTAGCTCGGAATGACCGCGGAGGTTCTCAAGAGTACGATGCTGGAACTCAGCGTGTCCGCGTTATATCCTCGGAGCGTGCTTCGCCCGCTCGCGTCTGGCCGCTCCCCAACCCCGGGTTTGTTCCTGGGACTCATCATCACTCTCGCCGCAGTGGTCGCCTATTCTTGGTATATCACGGTTCAGATTTCGGGTCTGCGCGCACTGCAAAACGATCTTGCCGGCCGCAATCGCAAAGACTCGCTCCAACTTTTGCGCATCCAGAACGACTTGAATTCCATGGCGCTGGCCATGCGCGACATGCTCGACAATGACGAACCTTATCCCCTTACCGCTTGGTCAGCGCAGTTCCAACGCATCCGGGCTGACTTGGACGATGCCCTCAAACTGGAGGAGCAAGTCGCGGTCGCGGAGCGCACGCCGGACCAAAGACAATTCCTGGGCAACTCGATCGCTCAATTCTGGGACGCCGTCGACCGCACCTTCGCGCTCGCTCGCGATGGCAAGGAGAGCGATGCACGCTCACAGATCCGAGTGTCATTACAGGCACGCCAGGCGGCGCTGAGCACGGCAGTCGCTCGGTTGCTCGTCCAGAATAATGAAAGCGAGGAACAGGTGGCGCTGCGCATTGGGCGGATCTACGATCGCGTGCAGCGCCAGGTATACATATTTTTTGCGGCGATATTGAGCGCGATTCTGCTCACCAGCCTCTATCTGATCCAATCCAATCGCCGGCTCTTCGCGCAACTCGCGAGTCTCTCCGAGCAGCGAAGTGAGCTGGCGCAGAAACTGATCTCAACCCAAGAATCCACGCTGCTGCATATATCGCGTGAGCTTCACGACGAATTTGGACAGATCCTGACTGCGATTGGTTCCATGCTGAGCCGCGTTCGGAACCATGTGCCCGAAGACTCGCCCCTGCGCGCCGAGTTGCGGGAAGTCTCTGAGATTGCGCAGTCCACGCTCGATAAGGTCCGCAGCCTATCGCAGGCGTTGCACCCGGTCATGCTGGATGAATCCGGTCTCGAGAGTACGATCGACTGGTACATTCCAGTGGTGGAAAGGCAAACCGGAATTGAAATATCCTACAAGAAATCAGGAACGCCCTTTCCGGTCGACGGCAGCGTTGGCGTTCATATTTACCGCATCCTGCAGGAGGCCTTGAACAACGTCGCCCGCCATTCTGGAACTCGCCAGGCTTGGGTGCGGCTTCGTTTCCTGGCGCATGCTTTAGAGCTTGAGGTTGAAGACCACGGTACAGGATTTGTGGAAAGATCAACAAGGTCGGGCATTGGACTTGTGGCCATGCGTGAACGCGCAGAATTGTTAAACGGAAGCATCGAGTTTGTGAAACCGGTGGAGGGCGGAACCTTGGTTCGTCTAAGAGTCCCAATCGAAAAAGCGGAGCCGCATGTCCGATAAGATTTCTATCCTGCTGGTCGATGACCACAGCCTGGTGCGCCGCGGGTTTCGACGCCTCCTCGAGGACGCACGCGACATTACAGTGGTCGGGGAAGCTAGCGACGGCGCCGAAGCGGTTCGACTGGCAGAGCAGTTGCGTCCGCAAGTGATCGTGATGGACTGCGCGCTTCCGGGTATGAGCGGATTGGACGCGACCCGGCGCATCCTGCAGAAGTTTCCGGATACCGCGATCTTGATGCTGAGCATGCATTCGGAAGACACCTGGGTCCATCAGGCGATGGCTGCCGGTGCCCGCGGCTACATTCTTAAGAGCGCGGTTGACATGGAGTTAGTCACGGCCATCCGCCGCGTCGTGGCGGGTGAGGTCGTGCTCGATCCGCAACTCTCTCGCGCCGCAACTTTGAAGGGTGAGGGAAAATCCGGACTCACGGTACGCGAACTCGAAGTGCTGCAACTGATCGTTGCCGGCAAGTCGAACAAGGAAATTGCCGCCGATCTCGATCTCAGCGCCAACACTGTGGCCGTTCACCGTGCCAACATTATGGATGCGCTCGGAATCCATAAAACCGCCGATCTGGTCGTCTACGCCATTCGCAGTGGCCTGGTGAACATTCGGTGAACCGCAGATCCTTCTTGCGCGGGCTCGCTGGTGCTGCTGGAGCTTCAGTGCTGCCGCTGGACTTATTCGGTGGAGCGGCCCCAGAAGTATCCAGCCCGGGTTTCAAACTCGTCGACGTTACGCGTTCAGCCGGCATTCAATTTCAACACAACAGTGGCGCGTACGGAGGCAAGCTTCTTCCCGAAACGCTCGGCTCGGGCTGCGCCTTCCTCGACTACGATCGCGACGGCTGGCAGGACATTCTCCTTGTTAACGGCATGGACTGGCCCGGCCACAAGCGCCAAACGTCCACGCTTCGGCTCTACCACAACAACCGCGACGGTACTTTTACCGACGTAACCCACAAAGTCGGTCTCGATGTAGAGATGTATGGAATGGGCGTCGCCGTGGGCGATTACAACAACGACGGTTTTCCCGACATCCTGATCACATGTGTTGGACAAAACCGGCTTTTCAAGAATAGCGGGAAGGGAACTTTCGTCGACGTTACCAACTCCAGTGGCCTCGGCCACCGGCAAGCCCTGAGCACGTCCGCGCTGTGGTTTGATTCTGACCGTGACGGCCGCCTTGACTTGTTCGTCTGCAACTACGTGAAGTGGTCGCCCGAGCACGATGTGTTCTGCAGCCTGGACGGGAAGCATAAGTCCTATTGCACGCCCGAGGCTTACCGGGGAGAAACCTGCTGGCTATTCCATAATCGTGGCGACGGAACATTTGAAGATGTCACCGCGACCAGCGGCATTTTCGATAGCAGTTCGAAGTCGCTCGGCGTGGCTATGCTCGACTACGACCAGGACGGCTGGCCCGACTTGCTCGTAGCCAACGACACCCAGCCCAACAAACTTTATCGCAACGCGCACAATGGCACATTTAAAGATGTCGCGGTTGAGGCAGGCATCGCTTTCAGTGCCGACGGTAAGGCGCGCGCGGGAATGGGCGTCGACACGGCAGATTTCGATAACTCTGGTGCTGCGGGCGTGGCCATCACGAACTTCGACAATGAAATGATCGGGCTGTATCGAGCCCTCGGCAATGGCACCTATGAAGATATCGCAACCCAGGCGGGTGTTGGACTTCCTTCGAAAACCACGCTGGGATTTGGCTGCATGTTCCTCGATGCCAACCTCGATGGCGCACTGGATCTGGCCGCAGCCAACGGACACATCGACGACACCGTGCGCAACATCCGCGGCAATGTCGGGTATGCCCAACCGCCGCAGCTTTTTCTGAACAATTTTCTTAACCAGGGGAAGCGGATCTTTCGCGATGTAACTTCGGAGATCGGCGACGCATTCGGTCAGCCCAAGGTCGGACGCGGCCTCGCCTGCGGCGACTTTGATCGCGATGGTGACCTCGACATTCTCATCACGACGAACAATGGCCCAGCCTATCTCTATCGCAACGATCAACTCGCCGGAAACCGCAGCATCCGTTTTCGCCTGGTGGGCAAGCAATCGAATCGGGACGCGATCGGCGCGACCGTCCGGATCTACCACGAGGGCACAACGCAATCCCGTCTGGTCAAGAGTGGTTCGAGCTATCTGTCACAATCCGAACTTCCCGTCACTTTCGGTCTGGGAAAGCACGACAAGATCGAACGCGTGGTCATCCAGTGGCCCAACGGAAGAACCGAAGAATACAAGAACCTCGCGGCAGGAAAGGCCTATGAGTGCATCGAGAGCGAAGGGATCACGCAGGGCGCTGGCTTCTGAAAAGTGCTGCACCTCCGTGTACTCTGCGGCTGTTCTCAGCGGCCTCCGCGTTTTAAGATTTTGATAGCACATCGGCAAAACACGGAGTCTCGACTCGCAGAGAGAGAGCGAACTGAAACACCCCCCAGGGTTGCGACTTGGCTGACGGCGCAATCGGTGGTCTACTGATTGGTTCTTCCTTGCAGCGGAACTAAAAGAATTTCAAAACGGAGAAACGCTATGCATCTTCGAAAAGCAGTCATACGGTTAGCGCTCCCACTTGGACTGGTTGCGGTTGCCCTCGCGGCTACCGGCAATGGACAGTCAGGCACGATCAAGGGCTCTGTCATCGACTCCGCGTGCACGTTTACCAAGAACCTCAAGAAACCTATAAGCGCCGAATGTGCGGTGGCGTGCGCGAGATCGGGCTCGCCCCTCGTGATTCTGTCTGACGACGGGACAATTTACTGGCCCATCGATGACGCTACGCCCTCGTCCAGTCAGAACGCGAAACTCCTGCCATTCGCCGGCCAGAAGGTCACTGCGACGGGAAAACTTTTCGAGCGAGGTGGCTCGCATGCCGTGGTTATCGATAAGATTGGACCTCTGTCCAACTCGAAGTAGGCTCCGGCCGATACAGTCTGCTACAAGTTTCTTCTACGGAGACGATGAATGTTGAGACGCCCCGAAACGATTATCGTGATGCTGGTTTTTTCCATCGCAATGACATTTGTATCCGGTTTACAAGCCGAGGCAAAATCGAAAATGCAAAAGAAATCATTTGGTAAGACAGAAGACGGGCAACCTGTGGATCTCTACATCCTGACCAACAAGAACGGCATGGAATCGGCCATCACCAACTACGGAGGCACCGTCGTTTCTCTGATTGTTCCTGACCGGAATGGCAAACGTGAGGACGTCGTATTGGGCTACGATAATCTCGCCGGCTACGCGACCGGCAAAGCGTACATCGGCGCGACGGTTGGGCGCTACGCGAACCGGATCGCCCACGCCACCTTCACGCTTGACAGTACTACTTACACTCTAGCGAAGAATGACGGTGACAATCACCTGCACGGCGGCTTCAACAAGCGCGTGTGGACTGCGAAAGATGTCTCCAGCAGCGCTGGGCAGGCGCTGGAATTAACCTATCTAAGCAAGGATGGAGAAGAAGGCTTTCCGGGAACCCTGCCGGTCAAAGTCGTGTACACGCTCACAGATCAGAACGAACTCAAAATCGATTACAGCGCAACCACTGACAAAGACACAATCCTCAACCTCACCAATCACGCCTACTTCAACCTCGCCGGTCAGGGCAACGGAGACATCCTTCAGCAACAGATCATGATCCGGGCAGATAAATTCACTCCGATTGACGCAACCTCGATTCCTACAGGAGAACTGCGAAGCGTCAAAGGAACTCCGTTCGACTTCACGAATTCAATTGCGATCGGCGTCCGCATCGACCAGGATGACCAACAACTAAAATTAGGAAGAGGCTACGACCACAACTGGGTGCTGAACAATGGAACGCCAGGCTCATTGTTTCTCGCAGCGCAAGCCTATGATCCGCATTCTGGGCGGGTGCTAGAGGTGTTGACCACGGAGCCGGGCATCCAGCTCTACACCGGAAATTTTCTCGACGGTATTCACGGAAAGGATGGCAAAGTCTACAACCGCCGCTACGCGTTCTGCCTCGAAACCCAGCATTTCCCGGACTCGCCGAATCATCCCAACTTTCCCTCCGCGGAGCTCAAGCCCGGACAGCATTTTCAGTCGACCACGGTGTACAAATTTACTACCAAGTAGTCTGCGGGCATTAGAAACGTGCGGCTTATTGAGTCGGTGACCATCAGCGACGATCGTGCCTCGCAACCGGCCTCGCCAGTTATTTCAGTTTCACAAAGAGCAAAACGAAAATAGCCCAGACTCCAACCGTCATAGGAAACTGGGCCGCTTGTGCTTCCTGCAATGAGCCTCCTCGGGGAAGGGCAAGGGAGAGGAAGAACATGGCTACTGCGGTGGCTATTCCGAGGATCAGTTTGCTTTTCCAGGTCATCGTCGTTTTTCCTCGCGTTCTGGTTTTTTGAGCGACTGAAATCTTCGTAGGGCAGTACCGCACATTCTACGCCGGAACCGAATTGCAGTGTGATATTGGAACTGGTTCGTGCGGCCCGATTCGTTTTCCCCTCGCTGACATCGCTCTTCCCGCGACTGGCGCGAAAGTACGCGAACAACCTCTTAACAATAAAGTGACAACTGTACGGCATCCCGAACGCGACCGGCGCGTCCAACCATGTGGACGACTTTGGTGCGGTTTTCGAGTGTGAGCCCGGTGATGTGGGTAACCCCGATTGCAACTTGGAAATCACGATCAGCAGGAACACAATTCGTAGGAGAAGAGCCATGTGGATGAGGTCATGCGCGGTATGCAAGGCACTTTTGACCAAGCTCCGGTTGAGCAAGTCCGTCCGCTGTCAATGCGGGTGGGAGTGGTAGAACGGGACGGGCTGGAGAGACGAAAAACAAAAAACAGGGAGATGGCTGTGGCTAAAGTAATTGAGTTTTACGTACCGAGTAATTTCCGAGGAAGAGTGAAATGGGTTTCGCCGGAACGGCGCGGGAAGATTCTCGCGTTCGGTACCACGAACTCCCTTGCTGCGCCAGCCGGACTTGACACCGGCGCAGGCGATTTTGATAACACCACTGCGCTGGAGAAGATTGTTCTCTCCTAGTGCCTCCCCCGCTGCTGGTCGCGATAGTTAACGCCTCGGGCGCAATGACATCGGCTCGCGTCCGCCGCGAATCTGGTTACTGCGAGCGACTGGTAAACCTCAAGAGCTTGCACCCGCTTCGCTTTCGTGCAAAAATCGCGCTTCCATCTGACGTTACTTCCCAGAGGTGATCCCCGGGCCAGGCCAGCCTGCCAAGATAGGTTCTTGCGCAGTGCCTAAATGTTCAACCATCGAGGTGGCCAATGACCGAGCAGCAAAGCACGAAAGCTGGCAGCAAGACCGGTTTCCTCAGGCGCAAGAGTGTGATCGCGGCCGTTGCGTTGCTCGTCGCGTTGGCCGGGTGCGCAGCAGTGGTTCTGATCTTCGCGATACACAACAGCCTGCAGGTGCCCCGGATCGAACGCCCTAAAGACGTCGTCTGGCTGCCGCAGAACTGGACCGAAGACCAGCGCCGCCGTTATTACCACACCGCCCAGGGAAGCGAACTCCTGCCCTACGCCTGGAGCAACCGCGGTTCAGTCTTAGCGGCGCGCCTCTGTTCAAAGACGATCGCTACTTGCAAGACTTCGGATTTATTCCGGACCAGGTCTACGAGCAGAACCCCGACGCCCTGCCGGTTGGTTTCACCCGCGATGATCGTTTCGTCGATCCTTACACCGGACAGAAACTTGCGGTGCTGGGAATCAGTTGTGCGGCTTGTCACACCGGCGAACTTTTCTACGGCGGGAAGGCAATCCGGATCGACGCCGGTCCATCGTTGATCAATCTGCAGAAGTTTACCGAAGCGCTCGGTCTCGCCGTCACCTGGACTTATTACGATCCGCTCCGCTTCCACAGATTTGCCGCTCGCGTGCTTGGTCCCAACCACCCGCACGCTGATCAGGTTCGGCTGCGGCAGGCCCTCAAATACTATCTCGATACGACTTTCACCGAGGTCAAAGCAACCCTTCCTCTGTTCCCAACTCCCGAGGGTTACGGTCGCACTGATGCGCTAGCACGAATTGGCAACTTCGTTTTCGGTACGGAATTGAACAATAACAAGAACCTGATAGTGGGGAATGCGCCCGTAAACTATCCGCCGATCTGGGACGCATCTTGGATGGACTGGGTCCAGTACAATGGCTCGATCCAGCAGCCCATGGGCAGGAATGTTGGCGAAGCGCTGGGCGTGCGTTCGCGCATCAACCTTCTAGGCTATCCCGGCGTACAGTTCCAGAACACCATTCGGGTCGAGAACCTGCACGAGATCGAGACTCTGCTCGGTGGCTCCGAGCCGGGCAAAGGTGTCTGGTCTCCAAAGTGGCCGGAAGAAATACTAGGAAAGATTGATCGCGGCCAGGAAACCAAAGGCGAGCAACTCTACAACCAACTCTACAACCAACTCTACAACCAACTCTGCCTGCACTGTCACCAGCCCCCAATGAATTCAGAAGACGGCCGCAAGCCAGAGCATTGGACAAACTTTACCGACAGCCAAGGCAGACAATTCTTTAAAGTAACCATGATTCCTTTGGCGGAAATCGGAACCGACCCGAAGGAAGCTCAGAACTTTCACGACCGGAAGGCCGATAGCGGGCCTCTTGGCAAGGGCATAATCTCAGCTGGTGATGGCCTCACGTTCATTACCCAAACAGTGATTGAGCAAGCCTACGCGCAGCTCAACCTTACGCCTGAGCAACAGGAACAATGGAACGGATACAGGAAGAACGAGCTTCGCGAACCACTGGACTACAAGGCCCGTCCGCACAATGGAGTGTGGGCGACGCCTCCTTACCTTCACAATGGTTCCGTGCCCAACCTGTTTGAATTGCTTTCGCCGGTTGCAGAGCGGTCCAAAGTTTTCTATCTCGGAAACAAACAGTTTGATCCAGTCAAACTCGGTCTCGACACCAGTCCGCTCAAGGGCGCAAGCGAGTTTCGCGTGGATCTACCGGGCAACTCCAACGCCGGACACGAATTCAACGACGGCCCCAAAGGCAACGGCATAATCGGCCGCAAGCTCACAACAGAAGAACGCATGCAGATCATCGAGTATCTGAAGACGCTATAGGGGTGGCCTCTGGAATAAGATAAGTTTGATACCTCGGCAGGCGCGCCGACTATCGGACAGTGGCAGGGAGGTTTCTCCGTGAAACGCTTCACTCTGGGTTTCTCTTTCATTTTGGCGACTGCGTTCGCATTTCAAAATGCCGTTCCAGAAACCACTTCTGGCATCACCATACAAGGCGTGGTCCTACAGGTACCCGGAGGGCAACCGATTAAAAAAGCAAATTTGCAGTTGCGTCCACACGACGCGCAGTCCAAAGGCCAGTATTCTGCCACTACGGATACGGAGGGTCGATTCAATATCGACGATGTAAAACCCGGACGATACGTGGTCACGCTCGATCATCCTGGGTTTGTTCAGGCTGCCAGAGGGCGGTCGACATCTATTTTGCTGTTACCTGGCCAAGACAAGACCGGCCTCGTCTTTCACATGCAATCCGCCGCCGTGATCACTGGAAAGATCGTGGATCTCGATGGTGATCCGATGCGCGATGTGACCGTCAGCGCGGAGCGGGTTGCCTCTGCACTGCGAGGGATGGGATTCCATGACTCACGCACCAATGATCTAGGCGAATTTCGCATCCCCGATCTGCAGGCAGGGCGATATACGATTACGGCCCTTCCGCCGCAAGGAGCCGCCGCCTCAAACCCATCGGAAAAAGACAACCCGAAGGACCACATGATTTATGCCGCGACCTATTATCCAGGCACTCTTGACAAGCAACAGGCCGTAGCGGTCGAAGTTCATCCGGGGGATGAAGTCCCTATCAATTTTGGAGTCCTAACCAGCTCGGCGTACCGGGTTACGGGTACGGTCGTAGGATTGCCGAGTAAAGACATGGTTGAAATTACGTTGTCCTCCAAAGATCAAAGGGGCGATCAAGATCAGCAGCAAGGCGAAGGAGGCAAGTTTGAGTTTCAGAATGTCTTGCCCGGATCCTACTCGGTAAGCCTGATGGTCGTCTCTGGCTTGGCCGCAGGACAGCCACACATGGAGAGGATGCGAGTGGCCACGCCGATCGAAGTTACGAAGGCGAATGTCGACGGGCTGCGGCTCCAACCCGACCCAGGCGGAGATGTTCGAGGAAGATTCCGTATGGATACGGGCCAGAAATTCGATTGGACCCAGTTGAATGTCGCGCTTGTTCCTGTCGATGAGCGCGATGCGCAGATCGCATTTTCAGGCTCGTTCGGCTCCCAGTTAGCGACCGGCCTAAACAAGGACGGCACCTTTCAGTTGAAGAGTGTGTCAGGCGGTATTTACCAACTGGTGGTCGGAGCCAGGTCGAACAACCTGAGTGACTACATCACGAAATCAGTAAGCGTCGAAGGCCGAGACGTTACCGATTCCGGATTTGCCGTCACCTCGGGAGCGTTTCTCGATGTGGTAATCAGCGCAAATGGGTCAACGATTGAAGGAACAGTTGTAGATAGCAAGGGCAAGCCGGTCGCGTACGCTACGGTTGTCGATGTTCCAAGCGCCGATCGCCGGACGAGACGGGACCTCTATCAGCAGGCCGATACCGACGCGCTCGGCCACTTCAGCTTGCGTGGCTTGAACGCCGGCAAGTACACGGTGCTGGCTTTCGACGACCTGCAGGAAGATACCCACCAGCCCGAATTCCTTGAGGCTTATGAGGGCTTCCAGGAACACGTCTTGCTTGACGAGGGTGCTCGAAGTACTGTCACTTTAAAGCTTATTTCTGCAGACGTTGAAGCCCCGTAGGCTCTGGGCCATCGGTCCGGCCGGAACGTCTGTTGGCTTGCCAAAGGTTTCTCCGGCGATCTTTGTGATTTCGCCGCCGAAGAAACGACATTAGGATCATATATCCCTGTTCATATCGATGAAATTCATTACATCTTATTAGTGTGGGGCGGCTGCCAAGACTCACTAAGCAAAGCCCCGTTCCTGCTGAAATATCGCCACTGCGCAAATAATCCGCTCTGCTCGGCGCACCCATCAACACAATCGATCGTGCCAACTTTAGGTTAAACTCTAGGAGAAAATAGGGAGACGCGCGGCCATGATTGAACGACTCAACGAGAGCCACGGAGCGGCGATCGGTTTCAAAGTAATCGGAAGGGTTACCGCCGACGAAGTCAAAGCATTTGAGCCGCAAATTGAATTCGTCATTGCCCAACGGAAAGAGCGCCCCATCGGCATCCTCGCCGACCTCTCCCAAATGGAAGGCGCGGATTGGAAAGCCCGCTGGGATGAAATGCGCTTTCTGCAGAAATATACCGACCACATCGCGCGCATGGCGGTGGTCGGCGCCGACAAATGGGAAGAAGTAGTCGCGATGGTCCTCGCTGGAACCGCCGTTCTTCAGGCCGAGACCCGCTACTTCACAAGCCCCGAGATCAATTCTGCCTGGGAGTGGGTCCGAACCAGTAAGAACGCCGATCGCGTCCCGGTACGAACCATGTATGTCGGTTCCGGCCTCTTTAAGGACTATCTCCCCGAGTATACGGACCTGTAACAACCACGATCTGTTCCTCCCGATGGACAGAAGAGCGCGTGTAAATTTCATTGTTTTGAGTGACCCAGACGGTGATATAGTTCCTCCGGTTCAAACTCGGGTCATCCGGGCAATCTCGGCTCAAACAAAAAGGAGTTTCAATGAAGAACACTCTCATCTGCAAGATCGTCACTCTGGCTGTCGCTGTATCGCTGTCCGCTACGTCGGCTTTGGCCCAAAAAGGTGCTGACGCTTTCAACCGTCCGACCTTGGGATCGGGGTGGGTTGTAACGGCTGGCAGCCTTTCCATCGCGAACCACGAAATGGTTGGCACATCCCTGTCGCTCGGCTACATAAAGAGTTCG
>Ga0210409_10007103_pt1 | contig 11563 bp, 8 predicted proteins | sample IncBWH17MmetaG_FD_161649 | JGI IMG/M metagenome (GOLD analysis project Ga0210409, IMG submission 161649) | Forest soil microbial communities from Barre Woods Harvard Forest LTER site, Petersham, Massachusetts, United States - Inc-BW-H-17-M | ecosystem: Environmental > Terrestrial > Soil >...
GCGGGCAAGAGTGCGCGAGATACCAGCGTGTTTTCCACACCCGGGGATGCGCCACCCGTTGGTGGGCGAGTCCGCATTCCCTGCGCACTACTGACACCAGGGCTGGACGTGAGGGCGACCAGCCGTCGACGCTAAGTCGTCGTTGGTATCTCCGTCATGCCGGAACGCGGCGCGAACGTGAGCCTGACACGCTCTGACGAACGCCAGTAGAGGAACCAAATAAGGCTGTAGCCGATCCCGCGAATGTTCTCGATCTGCCCTTTGCTCAATGCGTCATCGACCGCGGACGTCGGCTTCCCTTGCCCCGCGAGATAGGCGTCGATGGCATGTCCGGATCGCGATGCGAAAAACATGTCGAGCGCCGCGAGCACGACGACACCGCCCAACACTGCCATGTAGAACTTCGGCGTGCGCGGGTCGCGACGGAAGATGAGCACGAGACCGATGACGAACGCGATCCCCCGCGCGACTTGAAAGAAGAGCTCGGAAGTCACGAGCGGGACGTATGCGGGATCCATTCGACTGACGATCGCGGCGTCCCGTCCAAAGGCTTCGGCCATCGTTCGTGGGATTTGCCAAGCCACGATGCCGATGCTCAGGATTTGTGTAAGCGCGAAGAAGAGCAGAAACCCACCGATCCCCGACTCTTCCGCCGAGATCATCTTGAACTTGCGAGCGGTCATGATGGTCGAATTTATCTCCTAGGGGTGGACAGGACGAATGTCCACATCAATCTTGGGCGCCCTATGCGCCCATCCCTCGCGCTCTTGCTCTTTGTCGCGCCGACACTTGCGGCGCAGACGCCAAAACCACGCGCTCGTGACCTGGGCGTGCCATTCGACGGCACGCCAGGCCCACTCGATGCGATCACCGATGTCACCGGCGTGACGGTCGGCCAGGTGACGCTGATCCGCGGCGAAGGAAAGCTCGTCCGCGGCGAAGGCCCGGTTCGCACCGGCGTCACCGCGATCTTCCCCCGCGGCAATCACGGCGTCGACCCCGTCTTCGGCGGATGGTTCACGCTGAACGGCAACGGTGAGATGACCGGCACGACATGGCTCGAGGAGAACGGCTTTCTCCGCGGCCCAGTCGTGATCTCGAACACGATCAGCGTCGGCACGGTCCACGACGCGGTGATCGCGTGGCAGATCAAGAACGTGCCCGACGCCGATTGGTCGCTGCCGTTCGTCGCCGAGACGTGGGACGGTGGGCTCAACGACATCTACGGATTCCACGTCACTCAGCGCGACGTCTTCGACGCGATGGATCGCGCCACCGGAGGCCCGGTGGCCGAGGGGAACGTCGGCGGCGGCACCGGGATGGTCTGCCACGAGTTCAAGGGCGGCATCGGCACGGCCTCCCGCAAACTCTCCGCCAAATTCGGCGGCTACACACTCGGCGTTCTCGTGCAGTGCAACTACGGCCTGCGCCGACGACTCTCGATCGTCGGCGTGCCGGTCGGGAAGGAAATCCCAGAGCCACTGCCGTGTTTCGCCGGACACTGGCAATACCCGCCTCGCCAAGAATACCGCACCTGCGACAAACCAGGCGTGGCGCGCGATGGCGACCAGGGCTCCATCATCGTGGTCGTCGCGACTGACGCCCCACTCTTACCACACCAACTCAAGCGCATCGCCAAACGCGTGTCGCTCGGCATCGGTCGCACCGGAGGCCTCGGCGGCGACTCGTCGGGCGACATCTACATCGCGTTCTCGACCGCGAACCCTGATGCCGCCGACCCCAAAAACCTCCGTACATTGACGATGCTCCCGAACGAGGAGATCGATCATCTGTTCGAGGCCACGGTCGAGGCCACGCATGAGGCGATCGTGAATGCGATGGTCGCGGCCGAGACGATGGTCGGCGCGGACTCGCTGCGCGTGCCGGCTCTACCACATGATCGCCTGCGCGCCGCGCTCGCGAAGTACAATCGCGTACACTAGGTTGAAACGAGTGCCCTCGCATGTTTTCTATCGCAAGCTGCGCCGCTCATATCCACTCATCGTGCGGGGCGATGGCTGCTGGCTAGAAGACGACGCGGGTCATCGCTATCTCGACGGATCGGGCGGCGCGTTTGTCGTGAACATCGGCCATGGCGTCACCGAGATCGGCGATGCGATGGCGCAGCAGGCCGCGCGCGTCGGCTACGTCAACGGCACGATGTTCACGCACGAGCCGGTCGAAGCACTGGCTGATGAAGTGGCCTGCCGCTCCAATCTCGACTACGTCTATTTCCTCGGCAGCGGCTCTGAAGCCGTCGAAGCGTCGCTCAAGCTCGCGCGCCAATATTGGGTCGAACGCGACCGGCCGGCCAAGCACAAAATCCTAGCCCAGACGCCGAGCTATCACGGGAATACACTCCTGGCACTCTCGGCCTCAGCACGCGAACACTACAAGACGCTCTATGCCGACTGGCTCGTGCCGATCGCGCGCGTGCCGGCCCCGTACCCGTATCGCGCGACACCGAATGCCCGGGCGCTAGAGGACGTGCTAACGAGCGAGGGCGCCGACACAGTCGCGGCGTTTATCGCCGAACCCGTCGGCGGCTCATCGACCGGTGCGTCCGTGCCACCGGCCGACTACTGGCGCCAAATCCGCGCGATCTGCGATCGCCACGAAGTGTTGTTCATCGCCGACGAAGTGCTCACGGGCGTTGGCCGCACCGGAACATGGTCGGCCCTCGAGCCCTATGGCGTCACGCCAGACATCATGACGCTGGGCAAAGGCCTCGGCGGCGGCTATGCACCAATATCGGCTGTTGTCGTCGCGGCTCCCATCGTCGACGCGATCAAAGCGGGCAGCGGCGCGTTTCAGCACGCCCAGACGTTCTCGCATCACCCCGTGCTCTGCGCCGGTGGGCTCGCCACGCTGCGCTATCTCGACGAACACGACCTGCTCGCGCGAGTCTCACGCATTGCCCCGTATTTCCACTCAGCGCTATCGACCCTGCGCGACTTACCGCACGTCGGCGACGTACGCGGCCGTGGACTCCTGGCGGGCGTAGAGTTTGTCGACCTGCCCGCGGACCGGTTCGCTCAGGCCGCACTCGATGCGGGCCTGGTCATCTGGCCGAACGAGAATATCGCGATGCTGGCCCCGCCGTTCATCATCACTGAGGCAGAAATCGACGAGCTCGTCACCCGATTTCGTACCGCCCTATGTCGACTACAGTAGCCCCACCCAAAATCACGTACACGTCGACCAACATCGACCTGTCTGTCTTTCACGATCGTTTCGACGCCGCTCTCGCCCGTGTCCGTGCGAAAGCGGGCCAGACCCATCCGCTCTATATAGACGGCGTCCAAATCCAGCCGGATCGACCACCATTTGCCGACGTGTCCCCAATCGACACGCGCGTCGTACTCGGCGCGTTCGCGTCCGCCACGCGGGAGCACGTCGATGCCGCCGTGCAATCCGCGCGGCGCGCCCAACGCGACTGGGCGAGACTCGCGTGGCGCGAACGGGTTGCGATCATGCACCGCGCGGCCGCATTGATCCGCGAACGGAAGTTCGAGCTGGCCGCAACCATGGCCATCGAAGTCGGCAAAAGCCGCTTCGAGTCGATGGGCGACGCCGAAGAGTCGGCCGACCTGATCGATTACTACTGCGGCCAGGTCGAGGACACGGATGGATTCGTGCGACGGATGGCGAGCCCGACGCCGATCGAGCGCAACACCGATGTTCTCCGCCCCTATGGAGTCTTCGCCTGCATCGCCCCTTTCAATTTCCCGCTCGCACTCTCGGCGGGAATGTCCGGCGCCGCGCTCGTCGCCGGCAACGCCGTCGTGTACAAGCCGGCCGAGGACACCCCGTGGACAGGCTTGCGCCTGTACGAGGTGTATCGCGACGCCGGTGTCCCACCAGGCGTATTCAACTATCTCACGGGCCACCGCGACGAGATCGGCGACGCGCTCTGGCAGCACCCGGGAATCGATGGTGTTGTATTCACGGGATCCAAGGCGGTTGGGCTCCGCATTCACGCTGGCATCTCGTCGAGATGGATCAAGCCCGCCCTCCTCGAGCTGGGCGGCAAGAACGCGACTATCGTCACCGAGTCGGCCGATGTCGATGCCGCGGCCGAGGGTACGGTTCGCTCGGCGTTCGGCCTATCGGGCCAAAAATGCAGTGCAACGTCGCGCGTCTACGTCGCCCAGCCGATCGCTGATGCCTATCTCGAGGCGGTCCTGAAGAAAACAGCCGCGCTTCGCGTCGGCGATCCGACCGAGCGCGACGTGTTCGTCGGTCCCGTGATCAACGAGCGCGCAGTCGCGCGTTTCGAGCGCGCCGTGGCCCAAACAGCCGGCGAGGGGACCATCGTCGCGGGCGGCGGGCGTCTGCGTGAGGGTGTATTTTCACACGGACATTTCGTCGCGCCCACCGTCGCACGACTGCCGGTCGAGAGCACGCTCTTTCTCGAAGAGTTGTTCGTGCCTTTTGTCTCGATCGGAGTGGTCGCCGGGCTAGATGAGGCGATCGCCGAAACGAACAAGGCCGAGTACGGCCTCACGGCCGGCATATTCTCGCGATCGCCGGCCGAGGTGGAACGGTTCTTCGACGAAGTCGAAGCCGGTGTGTGCTATGCGAACAAGCGCACGGGCGCGACGACGGGTGCTTGGCCGGGCGCTCAACCATTCTGTGGGTGGAAGGGCTCAGGCTCCACTGGCAAGGGCGGCTGTGGCCCATACTACGTCGCGCAGTTCATGCGCGAGCAAAGCCGGACGGTGATCGAAGAAAATCTATGAAGACAGCACGAGACTATCCGCGTATCGTCGTTCCACCGCCGGGCCCCAAGGCTCGCGACATCGTCGCCCGGGACTCGGCGTGGGCGTCCACGTCATACATAAAGGAGTACCCGCTCGCGATCGCTGGCGGCCGCGGCGTGATGGTCGAAGATGTCGACGGCAACCGATATCTCGACATGATGGCCGGCATTGCCGTCGCATCGACGGGCTATGGTCATCCTGAAGTCGTCGCGGCGATCAAAACCGCGGCCGAGAAGTTTTTGCATATCTGCGGCAGCGATTTCTACTACGAGGGCATGGCCGCCATCTGCGAGCGCCTGGCCAAGCTGGCACCTGGTACGGGCAAGAAACGCGTATTCCTCACGAACTCGGGCACCGAGGCCGTCGAGGGCGCGATCAAGCTCGCGCGGCACTCGACGCGCCGCACGGGGCTCATCTCGTTCAAGGGCGCGTTCCACGGCCGCACGTACGGCGCGATGTCCTTGACGTCGAGCAAGGCCAAACAGCACGCCGGCTTTACACCGCTGCTGCCCGAGGTCTACCACATCCCGTTCGGCTACTGCTACCGCTGCGACTACAGCAAGACCTTCCCGTCGTGCGAGCTATTCTGCGTCTCGTCTATCGAGCACGATCTCTTCGCGCGCGATCTCGACCCGCACGATGTCGCGGCCATCTTCGTCGAGCCGGTGCAGGGAGAGGGTGGGTATGTCGTGCCGCCTCCGGGATACCTGAAGGCGTTGCGAGAGCTGTGCGATAAGCACGGCATCCTGCTCGTGTTCGACGAGATCCAGTCGGGCATCGGCCGCACGGGCAAGATGTTCGCGGCCGAGCACGCGGGCGTCGAACCCGACATTCTGCTGACCGCCAAGGGCCTGGCGTCGGGCATGCCGCTTGGCGCGATCATCGCGAAAGAGTCGATCATGCACTGGGGAACCGGCTCGCACGGATCGACGTTCGGAGGGAACCCGGTGTGTTGCGCGGCGGCGTTGGCGACGCTCGATGTCGTCGAGCGCGAGCTTGTCTCGAACGCCGCGGCGATGGGCGAGCGACTCCTGGCGGGCGTGCGCGACCTCGCGAAGCGACACGAGGCGATCGGCGACGTCCGCGGGCTCGGCCTCATGATCGGCGTCGAGTTCGTCAAGGATCGTAAGACACGAGAACCCCATCCACAGGCCGTCCGCGATCTCGTCAACGCCGCGTTCGCGAAGGGGCTGCTGCTCCTGGGCTGTGGCAAGAGCACGTTGCGCTTGGCTCCTCCACTCATCATCGACGCCCAGGATATCGACACGGGCTTGCAGCTCATCGACGAGTGCCTGACCGCCCGAAAGTAATGTCGATGCACGACGCGGTCGCCGCGTTCGTGCGCGATGGTGACACGGTGGTCATTGAGGGGTTCACCCACCTCATCTGCTTCGCGGCGGGACACGAGATCATCCGTCAAGGTCGCCGGGACCTGACGCTCTGCCGGTTGACGCCCGACCTGATCTACGACCAGATGATCGCGGCGGGCTGCGCGAAAAAATTGGTGTTCTCATGGGCCGGCAATCCCGGCGCGGGTTCTCTTTTCGCCTTCCGCCGTGCCGTTGAAGGCAAAAGCCCATCGATCGAAATCGAAGAGTACTCCCATTTCGGTATGGTCGCGCGCTTCTCGGCCGGCGCCGCGCGACTCCCATTCTGGCCGCTGCGCGACTACGCCGGCACCGACCTCCCGAGCGTCAATCCACAGATCCGCTCGGTCACGTGCCCATACACGGGCGAGACCCTAGCCACAGTCCCAGCGCTCAATCCAGACGTGACCATCGTGCACGCGCAGCGTGCCGATGCCCAGGGCAACGCCCAGATCTGGGGCCTCGTCGGCGTCCAAAAAGAGGCCGCCTTCGCCTCACGCCACGTGATCGTGGTCGTCGAAGAGCTGGTCGACGAATCAGTCGTCCGGGCAGATCCGAACCGGACGGTAGTCCCAGGCATGATCGTCGACGCCGTCGTCGTCGAGCCCTGGGGCGCGCACCCATCGTACGCTCAGGGGTACTACGACCGCGACAACGACTTCTACGTCAGTTGGGAGGCGATCTCGCGCGACCCCGAGAAGCTGGCGCGATATCTCGACGAATTCGTCTACGGCGTGAGCGATCGCGCGTCGTACCTGGCCGCGCATCCCGGACTCCAAGACCGCCTGCGCGCCGCCAGCCGCATCGCGCCCGGCGTGAACTATGGCTTCTGAGTACACGCCGAACGAGATCATGGCGGTGACCGCCGCTCGGGCGCTCACGAACGGCGACGTCGTCTTCGTCGGCATCGGCTTGCCGAACCTCGCCTGCAATCTCGCGCGCGCCACGCACGCGCCGGATCTCGTGCTGATCTACGAGTCGGGCGCGGTCGGCGCCGTCCCAGAACGACTACCCGTCTCTATCGGGGACCCAGCGCTGGTGACGGGCTGCCTCATGGTCGCCAGCATGGCGGACGTCTTCCAATACATGCTGCAGAACGGTCGCATCGGCGTCGGCTTTCTCGGCGCCGCGCAGATCGACCGCTGGGGCAACATCAATACGACCGTGATCGGCGATTACGCGACGCCGACCGTCCGTCTCCCGGGCTCGGGCGGCGCCGCCGAGATCGCGGCGCATGCGCGACGAACCATCGTCATCGCGAAGCTCGGCCCGCGGACTTTCCCGGCGTCGGTCGATTTCATCACGAGTCCTGGACAACGGTACCATGGCAATCGACGCTCGGCGCCATCGTTGCCCGGCGCTGGGCCCGTGATGGTGATCACGGACATGGGAATATTGGAAGCTGACGCCGAGACGGGAGAGCTCGAGCTCACTGCGTTGTATCCCGGCGTAACCGCCGACGCGTTCTCGCAAGGCGTTGGCTGGCCACTGAGAGTGCGCTCGTCGCTTCGCGACGTCGCGCCACCGACCCAACCCGAGCTCGACTTGCTACGTCGGACGCTGGATCCTCGTAAGCTGTTCCTAAAGTGACGACGGCGCCCCAGACAGTGAGCGGCGAAGCCGCTCCTGTACTCCGCAGGACCATGTCCCTGCGGGACCTGGTGCTCTTCAACATCGTCGCCGTCCTGAGCCTACGCTGGCTCAACACAGCGTCAGCCTCAGGCCCATCGTCGATTACCCTCTGGATCCTAGCCGCGATCCTGTTCTTCATCCCCCAGGGCCTGGCCGTAGCCGAGCTCTCAGCTCGCTACCCCAAAGAGGGCGGAATCTATTTCTGGACCCGCCGCCGCTTCGGCGAAGGCCACGGATTCTTCTGCGGCTGGTGCTACTGGGTCGTCAACATCCTGTACTACCCCAACCTCCTGACCGCCGCCGCGGTCATCGCACTCTACGTCGTCGGCAAAGGCAACTCGGGCCTGGCCAGCAGCTGGTACTACGTGATGCCAGCCTGCACACTGATGCTCTGGTTCGCGACCGCGCTCAACATCGTCGGCCTCGGCACCGGCAAGTGGCTGCAAAACATCGGCGGCATCGGCGCGTATCTCGCCGGCGCGATCCTTCTCGTCGTGGGGATCCACGCGGTATATGCGCACCCCAGTGCGAACCCGATCACGCTCCGCTCACTCGTGCCGAACTTCGGCTCGCTTTCCGAAGTCAACCTGTGGGCATCGATCGCCTTCGCCTTCTCCGGCCTCGAGCTCGCCGCGACGCTCGGCGACGAGATCCACGAGCCTTCGCGCTCGCTCCCCCGCGCCATCTATCTGTCAGCGCCACTGATCGCCGGCCTCTATATCCTCGGCACCGTCTGCGTCCTTTGGATCGTGCCGGCGACCTCTATCAGCATTACGTCGGGTTTCTTGCAGGCGATCGAGACCGTGACGGGACGCTTCTGGTGGATCGCGCCTCTGGCCGCTGGCGCTTTCACGATCGGCAACATCGGCGGCGCCGGCGCCTGGCTCGCCGGCCCAGCGCGCGTCGCGTTCGTGATCGGTCTCGACAAATACTTCCCGCCAGCCTTCGGCCGCATCCATCCGAAGTGGGGCACGCCGTATGTCGCGATCCTCGTGCAAGCGATCGCCGCCACCGCCGTCCTGCCCCTTGCCTTCCTCGGCAAGGGATCCACAGTCGAAGTCGTCTACCAGATCGTGCTCGACATGAACGTGCTGATCTACTTCATTCCGTTCGTGTATCTGTTCTTCTGTCTCATGTTCGAGCCCGACTCAGGCGGCCCCTCCGTCATCCCAGGCGGCCGTGCCGGCCGCATGATCGCCAGCGTGTCCGGCCTCCTCGTCACGGTCTTCGCCATGATCGTCGCCGCGATCCCGCCATCGGGTCAGAATGTCTTCCTGTTCGAGCTCAAAGTCCTCGGCGGCGTCGGTTTCTTCTACGTGCTCGGCTGGTTCTTCTATCGCCGCGGCGCTCACTCATGATCAAGCCATACGCTACTGCCGGGCTGCTGCTGTTCGCGTCGCTGGCCGGCGCCCAGCGGGAGCCGGTGCTGAACCAGATCAAGCTGCCCCACGCCTACTACTACCGCGAGATGTACCTCCCCCAAGTGACGAGCGGCCCAAGCTCCGTCACTTGGTCCCCAGACGGCCAGAGCGTGATCTACTCGATGCAAGGCGCGCTCTGGCGCCAAAAGCTCGGCACCACGGATGCCGAACAGCTAACGTCGGAGCCAGGCTACGATTTCCAGCCGGACTGGTCCCCGGATGGCCGCACCGTGGTCTACACGTCGTATCGCGGCGACGCCGAAGAATTACGCCTCCTCGATGTCGCCAGCGGCGAAACCAAGGCGCTGACGCAGAACGGTGCGGTGAACGTCGAGCCCCGCTGGTCACCCGATGGCAAGCGGATCGCCTTCGTGTCCACGCAATATCAAGGACGCTTTCACATCTTCGTCTGGACCCAAGACAGCACGTATCGCGTCACCGAAGACCACGACAGCGGCCTCCCCCGCTACTACTACAGCGTCTACGACCACTACATCTCGCCGGCCTGGTCGGCCGATGGCAAAGAGATGCTGTGGATCTCGAACCGCGGCCATATCTGGGGCACGGGCGGAATCTGGCGCAACGGCCGCGAAATCCACGATGAGGAAACCACGTGGAAAGCGCGCCCAGACTGGTCACGCGATGGCCGCATCGTCTACAGCTCGTACACCGGCCGCCAGTGGAACCAGCTGTGGCTGATGCCAGCCGATGGCGCGAACCCGTTCCAACTCACGTACGGCGATTTCGACGCCACCGCCCCGCGCTGGTCACCGGATAGCCACCGCATAGCCTTCATCGCCAACGAAGGCGGCACGCTGTCGCTCCGGATCATCGACGTGCCGAGCGGCGCCATCACGGTAGTCACGGCAGACCACCGCCACTATAAGAACCCCGTCGGCGTACTCCGCATAGCCGTGCGCGACGCCACCGGCCACCGCATGCCGGCGCGCGTGTCCGTCATCGGAACCGGCGACCGCGCCTACGCCCCCGACGACGCCTGGCGCTACGCGGACGATGCCTTCGACCGCCATCATCGCAAACTCGAGATCGGCTACTTCGACGACCCGGCCGAGGCGAACCTGACGGTTCCGGCCGAGAGCGTGACGGTCACGGTGATGCGCGGCCTCGAGTACCACCCGGTAACGCGCCGCGTGCTCATTCGCGCCAACGACACGACGCGCGTCACGGTCGGCCTGCCCCGTCTCGCGAACCTACCGCCACTCGGCTGGTACAGCGGCGACCTCCACGTGCACATGAACTACGGCGGCACCTATCGCAACACGCCGTCGCATCTCGCCGACCAGGCGCGAGCCGAAGACGTGCACCTGGTGGAAGACCTCATTGTGAACAAAGAAGGCCGGATGCCGGATGTCGGCTACTTCGCGCCAGGCGGCAGAGCCGACCCGGCGTCGGACGATGCCACGCTCATTGTGCACAGCCAAGAGTATCACACGAGCTACTGGGGCCACACCGGCCTCCTCGGCCTCCGCACGCATCTCGTGATGCCGGGCTACGCCGCCTACGCGGGCACGGCCGCGGCGAGCCTCGTGCCGACGAACGCCGATGTCGCGGCGATCGCGCGGGCCGAGGATAAGAGTGTGCTCGTCGGCTACGTGCATCCCTTCGACACGATGCCGAACCCCGCGAGCCGTACCGAGCCGGTGACCAGTGAGCTCCCGGTCGATGCCGCGCTCGGTGGGGTCGACTACATGGAGATCGTCGGATTCGCCGATCATCGTTGGTCGGCCGAGGTATGGTATCGACTGCTCAATTGCGGATTCCGAATTCCGGCCGGCGCGGGAACGGATGCCATGGCCAACTTCGCATCACTGCGCGGACCCGTCGGACTCAATCGCGTCTTTGTGCACACAGGGCCGTTCCTATGGCACGGCGCGTGGCTCGACTCGATCCGCGCCGGACGGACGTTCGCGACGAATGGCCCGCTCCTGACGTTCACGATCGACGGTCATGAGATCGGAGAAGAAATCCATCTCCCGAGCTCGGCTACTCTCCACGTTCACGCTACTCTCGCGTCGATCGTCCCGGTTGATCACCTGGAGCTGGTGGGCGCGAGCGGCGTAGCCGCGAGCGCCCCGCTCACCGGCGATCACACGACAGCGACCGCCGACTGGAACGTCCCAGTCACGACCAGCGGCTGGTACACGGTGCGCGCATACTCCGACAGCGCATCCGACTTGATCATGGACATGTACCCATTCGCGACCACGAGCCCTATCTACGTGACCGTCGCCAACCAACCCGTTCGCTCGCCGACCGACGCCGCGTACTTCGTGTCATGGATCGATCGCCTAGCCGAAGGTGTCCGCGCATTCACCGCGTGGAACGCGCCGGCCGAGCGGGACCACGTACTGGCCCAACT
>Ga0210409_10007105_pt1 | contig 11562 bp, 10 predicted proteins | sample IncBWH17MmetaG_FD_161649 | JGI IMG/M metagenome (GOLD analysis project Ga0210409, IMG submission 161649) | Forest soil microbial communities from Barre Woods Harvard Forest LTER site, Petersham, Massachusetts, United States - Inc-BW-H-17-M | ecosystem: Environmental > Terrestrial > Soil >...
CATCGAGATCCTGTCCACCGGCGGCACGGCGCAACTGCTCACGCGCAACGGCGTGCCGGTGCGCGAGGTCGCCGACTACACCGGCTTTCCCGAGATCATGGGCGGTCGGGTCAAGACCCTGCATCCGAGGATTCACGGCGGACTCCTGGGCCGCCGCGGCGTGGACGACGCCGTCATGGCACAGCACGCTATCGCACCCATCGATCTGCTGGTGGTGAATCTCTACCCGTTCGCGGCCACGGTAGCCCGGCCCGGCTGCCGCTACGCCGACGCCGTCGAGAACATCGACATCGGGGGGCCGGCGATGCTGCGCGCGGCGGCGAAGAACCATGAATCGGTGCTGGTGGTCGTCGATCCGGCGGATTATGCGCCGCTGCTCGCTGAGCTCGATACGCACCAGGGCGGCAGTGAATTTGCCACGCGCGCGCGCCTCGCCGCCAAGGCCTTCTCCCATACCGCCCGCTACGACGCCCTGGTCGCCGGCTACCTGTCCTCACAGCAGCGGCTGCCGGGTGAGCCTTTCCCCGCGACCCTGTCACTCATGTTCGAGAAGGTGCAGGACCTGCGTTACGGGGAAAATCCTCACCAGAGCGCAGCGCTGTACCGCGACCCTGCCGGGCGCGGTGCCGGCGTCGCCGCTGCGCGCCTGCTGCAGGGCAAGGACCTTTCGTACAACAACATTGCGGACGCGGATACCGCCGTCGAGTGCGTACGGCAGTTCACGCAGGCCGCCTGCGTCATCGTCAAGCACGCCAACCCCTGTGGGGCCGCGCTGGCAGCAACACCCCTCGACGCCTACGAGGGTGCCTACCGCACCGATCCGACCTCCGCCTACGGCGGCATCATCGCCTTCAACCGCGAGCTCGACGCGGCCACCGCGACCGCGATCCTCGAGCGCCAGTTCGTCGAAGTGCTGGCGGCACCCGCCGTGCACGCCGCGGCCGCCCGCGTGCTGGCCGGCAAGCCCAACGTACGGGTGCTGGTTCTCGGGGAGCTGTCAGCGCTCGCCGGCGGCGAATTCGAGCTGCGCAGCGTTGGCGCAGGACTGCTGACGCAGTCGCGCGATCTGGCCGGCCTGCCGGCAGGCGAGCTCGCCGTGCCCACGCGCCGTCAGCCGACGGATGCGGAGCTCGCGGACCTGCGGTTCGCTTGGGCTGTGTGCAAGTTCGTGAAATCCAACGCCATCGTGTTCGCGCGCGCAGGCGCCACCATCGGCGTCGGCGCAGGGCAGATGAGCCGCGTGTATTCCACGCGCCTCGCCGCGATGAAGGCCACGGATGAAAAGCTCACGGTGGCCGGTTCGGTCATGGCCTCGGATGCGTTCCTTCCGTTCCGCGACAACCTCGACGTGGCCGCCGGATACGGCATCCGCGCCGTGATTCAGCCGGGCGGCAGCAAGCGCGATGCAGAGGTCATCGCGGCCGCCGATCAACACGATATGGCCATGGTATTCACCGGCATGCGGCACTTCCGGCACTAGGCGGGGCGACCCATGCCGCCGCTCGTGCAGCGCTCAATTTCGCGGGGTGCCATGAAGGTTCTGATCGTCGGCGGGGGTGGTCGCGAGCACGCGCTCGCCTGGAAGTGCGCCGCTTCGCCGCGCGTCGCGGCGGTGCTGGTGGCGCCGGGCAATGCCGGCACCGCGGCCGAACCCGGGGTACGCAACGTGAACGTCGCGGCGGAGGACGTCGCGGGGCTCGTGCAGCTGGCAGACTCCGAGCATGCCGACCTCACCATCATCGGACCTGAGGCACCGCTGGTCGCAGGCGTCGTTGACGCATTCGCCGCCCGGGGACTGAAGTGCTTCGGACCGAGCCGGGCCGCGGCGCGGCTCGAGGGCTCCAAGGCCTTTGCCAAGGAATTTCTGCGACGTCACCGCATTCCGACGGCGAACTCCGCGACCTTCACGCGTGACAGCTTCGATCCTGCGTGGCTGCGCAGCCAGCGCGCGCCGCTGGTGGTCAAGGCGAGCGGCCTGGCCGCCGGCAAGGGTGTAGTGATCGCCGACTCCATCGAGGAGGCGCACGCCGCGGCGCACGCGATGTTCGCCGGGCGGTTCGGCGACGCCGGCCGCGAGGTGGTGATCGAGGAGTTCCTGCGCGGCGAGGAAGCGAGCTTCATCGTCATGGCGGATGGCAGGCACAGCCTGCCGCTCGCCAGCTCCCAGGATCACAAGCGCCGCGACGACGGTGATCGCGGACCCAACACCGGCGGCATGGGCGCCTACTCACCCGCGCCGCTGGTCACGCCGGCGATGCACACACGCATCATGCGCGAGGTCATCGAACCCACTATCCGCGGACTGGCCGCCGAGGGCATGCCTTACACCGGATTCCTGTACGCCGGGCTGATGATTGCGCCCGACGGCACGCCGAACGTTCTGGAGTTCAATTGCCGCTTCGGCGATCCGGAGACGCAACCGATCCTCATGCGCCTGCAGTCCGATCTCACGCTGCTGTGCGAGGCGGCACTCAGCGGTGCGCTCGACTCCGTCGGCGCGCAGTGGGACCGGCGCGCGGCCCTCGGCGTAGTCATGGCCGCGGCCGGCTACCCGGACCAGGCGAAGAAAGGCGACGTCATCGAGGGTCTGGAGCGCGCCGCCCGCCTGCCGGGCAAGATCTTCCACGCCGGCACCCGGCTCGAGGCCGGAAAAGTGCTGACCAACGGCGGTCGCGTGTTGTGTGCGGTTGGGCTCGGTGCGAGCGTCCGCGAGGCGCAGCGTGAGGCCTATGCGCTGGCGGATACGGTCCACTGGCCCGGTGTGCACTACCGGCGCGACATCGGCTATCGCGCAGTGCAGCGCGAACCGGTAGCTTAGGGCACAGGTCGTGCAGTTCGATCACCCCGCTGCGCACGTCGTGGAGCTCCCGGTGCAGCCCGAAGACATCGACCCCTACGAGCACGTCAACAACGCGGTCTACCTCACCTGGCTCGACCGCGCTGCCTGGTCGCACTCCGCCGCGCTCGGCGTGCCGCTCGAGCGGTGCGTCGCGCTGCGCCGCGGCATGGCGGCACAGCGCATCGAGATCGAGTATCGGCGCGCGGCGGTGCGGGACGATGTGGTGCAGGCGGCCACCTGGATCGTGAGCACCGACGGGCGGCTGCGCGCCGAACGGCGCTTCCAGGTGCGCCGCATCGCGGATGGCGAAACGCTGGCGCGCGCCCGCATCGATTACGTGTGCATCAATCTCGACTCGGGCCGCGCCGTGCGCATGCCCGAGATCTTCGCCCGCGCCTACGTGGTGACCCCACGCGCGTGAAACGCCCGTCTCGTCAGAAGCTGAAGCGCACGAACGCTTCCGGTCCGCTGATGCTCATGGCAAACGCGCCCGGAAAGCTGCCGCCTCTGCGGGTGAGCGAGGTGCGGATGGCCGCGTAGCCCAGACCGATGGCGAAGTTGGGATTCCAACGGTACTGGATGTCCTCGTGGCTGTCGGCATACCAGCCGCGGAAGCCGCTCAGCGTCGCCTTGAGATACGCGCCGCGCACAGTCGCGGCCCAGCGGCTGGAGATGCGCCACGTCAGATCGAGCGGCAGGGCGGGAAACGGGGTTGCCGCCGTCACTTCCTGTCGCTGGTTCTGAGCCGGCACCTGTCCGATCGCGTCCACCTGCAGGAAGTAGATTCCCACGCCCGTCCCGACCTCGAAGCGATCGTTGCGAACCGGCGAGTAGGTGTAAGTGATATCGAACTGGCGCCAGTCGAGCGAGGTCTGCGTCAGCTGGCCGGCGGCGAAGGTCTGGTTACCGAAGACGACATCGTTGGCAAGAAGCTTGCTTCCCGAGCGATCGGCCTCGAAGTAGTCGACCCGCACCTTGCTGCGCTCGCGCAGGCGGAACATGAATTCCACGCGCCCCTGGCGCAGGCGGTTCGGAAGTCCCAGGTTGTTCTCGCCGTTCACCGGCGTGCCGGTCACCCCGGGGACAGCCTGCGACGGATCGACCCGGAGGTTGGTCCGGACCTGCGGGTCATAGAAAGTGCCGCGAATATAGAAATGATCCGTGATGGGGCTCGGAGTCTCGTGCCGGTGCGGCGGCAGCGGCGCCCCGGAATTCGGATCGTGGTCGCGGTCGGCAAACGCCGGCGCGGTCGGTACGCCCAAGATCACCGCGGCGACCGCGAGCCAATTGCGCATGCGGGCTGGACTCCTCCCGCTTAAGGAAGCGCGGGTTGCACGAATCTTACTGATTCGGGGGCGCAATGTACCAGCGTCGCCCCGCGGCGACGTGACTTGAGTCCGCGCCTTGCGTTGCCGGCCTGTTGGAACGCGCGCGCGGCTAAGCGCGCTGAGCGGCTCAGCGCTTCATCGCCTCGAAGAAGTCCCCGTTCGACTTGGTGTCCTTCATCTTGTCGAGCAGGAACTCGATCGCCGCGAGCTCGTCCATGGGGTGCAGGAGCTTGCGCAGGATCCACATCTTGGCGAGCTCGCCCTGGTCGGTGATGAGCTCCTCCTTACGCGTGCCGGAGCGGTTGATGTTGACCGCCGGGAATACGCGCTTCTCGGAGATGCGCCGGTCGAGGTGGATTTCGCTGTTGCCGGTGCCCTTGAACTCCTCGTAGATGACGTCGTCCATCTTCGAGCCGGTATCGATGAGCGCCGTGGCGAGGATCGTCAGGCTGCCGCCCTCCTCGATATTGCGCGCCGCGCCGAAGAAACGCTTCGGACGCTGCAGCGCGTTGGCGTCCACGCCGCCGGTCAGCACCTTGCCGGAGGACGGCACCACGGTGTTGTAGGCGCGCGCGAGCCGGGTGATCGAATCCAGCAGGATTACCACGTCCTTCTTGTGCTCGACCAGGCGCTTGGCCTTCTCGATGACCATCTCCGCCACCTGCACGTGCCGGGCGGCGGGCTCATCGAAGGTGCTCGACACCACCTCGCCCTTCACCGTGCGCTGCATCTCGGTGACTTCCTCCGGCCGCTCGTCGATGAGCAGCACGATGAGGATGACCTCGGGATGGTTGGAGGTGATGGCGGTGGCGATATTCTGCAGCAGCATCGTCTTGCCGGCCTTCGGCGGGGAGACGATCAGGCCGCGCTGGCCCTTGCCAATGGGCGCGACCAGGTCGATGGTGCGCGCGGTCAGATCCTCGGTGGAGCCGTTGCCGCGTTCGAGCTTCAGACGCTTGGTCGGATGGAACGGCGTCAGGTTCTCGAACAGCACCTTGTGGCGCGAGCTGTCGGGCGAATCGTAGTTGATCTCGCCCACTTTCAGCAGCGCGAAATAGCGCTCGCCGTCCTTCGGCGGGCGGATCAGGCCGGAGATAGTGTCGCCGGTGCGCAGGTTGAAGCGGCGGATCTGGCTCGGGCTGACGTAGATGTCGTCGGGACCGGCGAGGTAGGACCCGTCGGCGGAGCGCAGGAAGCCGAAGCCGTCCTGCAGGATCTCGAGCACGCCGTCGCCGTAGATGTTCTCGCCATTGCGCGCGTGCGCCTTCAGGATCGAGAAAATGATGTCCTGCTTGCGCGAGCGGGCGAGGTTCTCGAGCCCCATGGACTCGGCTTGCTTCACCAGCTCATGGATGGGCTTGGACTTGAGCTCCGTCAGGTTCATAGAGCTGCGCGATTGCGTCAGCTCCGCCGGGCTTATGATTTCGGAGTCGTCGGCTTCGAACACCTCCGGCTCCTGCATCATCTCATCGGGGCGTCCGCCGTTATTGCCACGATTGCCGTCGCGATTGTGGCGCGGACCCTTGTTGGGCCGGTTGCGGCCCTGATTACCGAGGTAGCCTCTCACAGGTTGCTGTCCAGAAATGCTGAAAGTTGGGATTTGGATACGGCGCCGACCTTCTGCGCCTCCACCGTGCCGTTCTTGAAGAGAATCAGCGTGGGGATGCCGCGGATACCGAACTTGGGCGGTGTCTGCGGGTTCTCGTCGATATTGATCTTGGCGACCTTGATGCGATCGTGGTACTCGCTGGCGATCTCATCGAGGATCGGGGCGATCATCTTGCACGGACCGCACCACTCGGCCCAGAAGTCCAGCAGCACCGGCTTGTCGGACTTCAGGACGTCCTGCGAAAAAGTGGCGTCCGTAGTATGCACAATGTGCGGGCTACTCACGCGGTTTCAACCTCCGTCAATGCAGAGCGCAAAAAATCGCTTGGGAATAGGGAATCCAGAAGCGGGTCGGCAAAAGGTGCCCGAAAAGCGATGCCAGAAACACCCGCCAAACGGTTACACTAATAACTCGTGATTGAGTATGGGCCTTAAGGGAATTAAGGAAACCGGGTCGGCAGGTGCGGAGCCTGTTGGCCCGCTGACTGACACACTTTGTAGCGCTTCCGGGCCGCTTTTGCAAGCCTCAGGCGCACTTTTCCGATCACACTCCAGACCTAATTGATGACTGACTCACACTCTGGTTCCATCGCATTCGCCTCGCTTGGCCTGCATCCTGCGGTCATGGATGGCATACGGCAGGCAGGCTTCACACAATGCACGCCCATCCAGGCGCAGACGCTGCCGATTGCGCTTGCGGGCCGCGACGTTGCAGGCCAGGCGCAAACCGGGACCGGTAAGACGGCCGCGTTCCTCGTGGCGCTGTACCAGGCGCTGCTCACGCGTCCGGCGGCGGCGAATCGCAGCCCCACCTCGATCCGCGCACTCATCGTGGCACCCACCCGCGAGCTCGCGGTCCAGATCCATCACGATGCGCTCATTCTCGGCGCCCATACCGGACTCAAACACACGGTGGTGTTCGGCGGCATCGACTACGAGAAGCAGCGCCTGGAACTCGGCCAGGGGTGCGATGTGCTGATCGGCACGCCGGGGCGGCTGATCGATTACTTCAAGCAGCACGTGTACGACATGCGGCATGCACAGGTGCTGGTGCTCGATGAGGCCGATCGCATGTTCGATCTGGGCTTCATCGCCGACATCCGCTACATCCTGCGCCGCTTGCCCCATCCCGAGCGGCGCCAGTCGATGCTGTTCTCGGCCACGCTCTCGCACCGCGTGCTCGAGCTCGCCTACGAGCACATGAACAACCCGGAAGCAGTACGCATCGAACCCGACAAGATGACCGTCGATGAGGTGCGCCAGCTCATGTACTACCCCTCCATGGAGGAGAAGGTGCCGCTGCTCATCGGCCTGCTGCGCCAGAGCGAAGCCCACCGCACCATGGTATTCGTGAACACCAAGCGCACCGCAGAGCGGCTGGAGAGCACGCTCAAGGCCAATGGCTTCCACGCCCAGGCGCTCTCCGGGGACGTGCCGCAGAACAAGCGCCTGCGCTTCCTGCGCGACTTCCATGAGGGCGCCCTGGCGGTGCTGATCGCCACCGACGTGGCCTCGAGGGGCCTGCACATCCCGGATGTCAGTCACGTGTTCAACTTCGACCTGCCGCAGGATCCGCCCGACTATGTGCACCGCATCGGCCGCACGGCCCGTGCCGGCGCCGAGGGCGATGCCATCAGCTTCGCGTGCGAGGAGTACGCGGTCTCGCTCCCTGAGATCGAGAGTTATGTCGGTCATAAGATCCCGTTCGCCCCGATCGCCCCCGAGCTGCTGGCCACCGGCGTGGTGGCGGGCGCAGTGGTCCATTCACACCGGCCCCACCGTCCCGGCGACCGCCGTCCCGGTGGCGGCCGTCCCGGGGACCGCCGTCCCGGTGGCGGCTCGCACGGTGGCGGCTCGCGCGGCGGCGGCCCGCGCGGCGGCCCGCGCGGCCACAAGGGGTCGCCCCCTGGCCGCTCCTCGCACCGCGGGCGGGGTCGCTGAGGTAACTTAACCGGCCGGCACGGCTTCGGGCGCGAGCCGCGCCGCCGTGGCACTCGGGCAGCCGCTTGAGCTAAGCTCAGCCCTTTGGCGGCCGCCGCCAGCAGCCCCAGGCCGTCCAAAGCCCATTCAGCTTCAGATCGTGGGCCGTTCCCGTATGGCGGAAATCGAAGACAACGTCGACCGCGAGCTGTTCCGCAACGTGGAGAAACTGCGTCAGCTGCGCATCGAACATCGTGATCTCGATGAGGTCATCTCCCGTCTGTCGCTCGATCTGCACGTGGATGAGTTGCAGGTGAAGCGCCTGAAGAAGCGCAAGCTCATGCTCAAGGACCAGATCGCGCGCCTGGAGAGCGAGCTGATCCCGGATCTCAACGCCTGATGAATAGGGCCGAAACCGCCGCAAGCGGGGTCCTGCTGTGGCTGACCTCGCCGCAAGTGCTGGGTGCGGTACTCGCGCTGCTGGCCGCGGGCATGATCGCGCTCCTGGTTGCCCGGATGCTGCGCGTGCGGCGGGCACGTGGCGCAACGCCATCCCCGACGCCGCGGCGACACTGGCTCGATCACACGCTGGAGGGCGCGCTGATCCTGGCGCCGCTGGTGGCGGCGCTCGTCACACTGTTTGCCGGGCACGCAGTGCTGGCCGCATTCGCAACGCCCACCGCAGTTATCGACGGCGCGCTGAAGATCGTGGGCGCGCTGCTGCTGCTGCGGCTCGGCGTTTTCGTGCTCGGCTTTCTGCTCGGCCCGAATTCCTGGGTTGGCACCCGGCAAAACGGCATCACCTTCGTTTTGTGGGTGATCGCGGCGGTGGCGGTGCTCGGCTGGCTGGATGTGCTCGAGGCCGCCCTCAACCGCGTCAGCCTGGTTCCGGGAAAAACGCAGTTGAGCCTGTGGGGCCTGCTCAAGGGCCTCGTGATAGTCACGGCCTTCGTGGTCGTGACGAGCCTGATCGCGCGCGCGATCGAGCGCCACGTCATGCGGCTCGACCAGCTGGCCGTGTCGACCCGGGTCGGAGTCTCGAAGTTCGCCTACTTCCTGTTGCTGGGGCTGGGGATGCTGCTGGGGATCAACGCCGCCGGCGTTGATGTGACCACGCTCAACGTACTCACCGGCGCCATCGGCCTGGGGTTAGGCTTCGGTCTGCAGGCGGTCGCGAGCAACTTCGTCAGCGGCTTCGTGCTGTTGATGGACAAGTCCATCAAGCCCGGCGACGTCATCAGCTTTACGACACCCGCCGGCGCCAGCGCCGGTAATTTCGGCTGGGTGCAGGAGCTGCGCGGCCGCTACGTGGTGGTGCGGGACCGCGACGGCGTCGACACCCTGGTTCCGAACCAGAACCTGATCACGAGCTCGTTCATCAACTGGAGCTATTCGGATCAGCGCGTACGCCTGAAGCTCCCGGTGCACGTGAGCTACGACGACGATCCGGAGATTGCGCTCAAGCTGCTCCTGCAGGCAGCCGAGAATCATCCGCGCATCCTGCGCGATCCGCCGCCGGTGTCGCGCCTCATCAGCTTCGAGGACAGCGCCATGCGCCTGGAGATCCGCTTCTGGATCGCCGATCCCGTGAACGGCGTCAACAACGTGCGCTCGGATGTGAACCGCGCGATCTGGCGCATTTTCCGCGCCCACGGCGTGACGATTCCGGTGCCGCAGTACGAGGCGCGCATACTCAGGCCGCTCCCGCCGCGCGCTCCTCCCGGACCGCTCGTGCAGGGAGCGCCGGGGCTCGACCAGGCCGCCGACTAAGAAGTCCCGCAGTGTCACTGCAGGTCGCCGCTGGTATCGAGATTCCGGACAGCGAGCTGTCGCTGTCGTTCGTACGCTCTTCCGGCCCGGGTGGCCAGAACGTCAACAAGGTCGCGACCGCGGCGCAGCTGCGCTTTGATCTCGAGCGCAGCGCGGTGCTCTCGGACGGTGTCAAGGCGCGCCTCAAGGCCTTGAGCGGACGGCGGCTCAACGTGGACGGCTCGATCCTCATCATTGCGCGCAACCACCGCACCCAGGAGCGCAACCGCCACGAGGCGCACGAGCGGCTCGCCGACCTCATCCGCCGCGCGCTCACGGTCCCCAAACCGCGCCAGGCCACCAAACCCACGCGCGCGGCGCGCGAGCGCCGGCTCGAGCACAAGACGCGGCTGCGGCGCACCAAGCGCCTGCGCGCCAAGCCCGCCCTCGACGACTGACAGGGGCGCTGCCGCGCGCCCACATGCAAAGGGGTGTCGACATGTACGCATCCGCCGCCATGGCCTTCCTGCACCATCTCGCCGCCTTCACGGTGGTCGCGGCGCTGGCGGTGGAAGTCGCCCTGTTCAAGCCGCCGCTGGCGTTGGCTCAGGCGCGACGGCTGCTGCGCACCGACTTCATTTTCGGCGCGTCCGCGACCGTGGTGCTGGTGGCGGGAATGCTGCGCGTCGCTTTTTTCGAGAAGGGACGCGAGTACTACTGGCACGATCTGTACTTTCTCATCAAGTTCAGTGCGTTCATGGTCGCGGCACTGATCTCGATCTATCCGACCATGACGTTCCTGTCGTGGAGCAAGGGCCTGAAGGCCGGCGTGGCGCCCGAGGTGCCGGAGGCGCGCACCCGGCGCGTGCGGCTGTGCCTGATGCTGGAGCTCACCGCGATCGTCGTGATTCTCGCGTGTGCGGCGCTGATGGCGCGCGGCTTCGGGTACCTGCGCTAACAGCTCACGAGCTAGGCTGCGGATCGCGTCGCGCGCGCGGCGCCGAGGCCTTGCGGGTGGATCAGCCACGCGGCCAGCGCCGGCAGCAGGACAATCGCGGCCAGCATGTTCACCAGGAACATGAAGGTCAGCATGATGCCGATGTCGGCCTGGAACTTCAGCGGCGAGAACACCCAGGTGGCAACCCCGATGGCGAGGGTGATGCCGGTGAAGATGATGCTGGCGCCGGTGACGCGCAGCGTGCGCTCGTAGGAGTCGCGCACCGACAGTCCCTGGTGCAGGAATTCCTGCATACGACTGAAGAGATAAATGCCGTAGTCGACGCCGATGCCGGCGCCGAGCGCCACCATCGGCAGCGTCGACACCTTGAGGCCGATGCCGACCAGGGCCATAACCGCGTACACCAGCACCGATACCAGCGCCAGCGGCACCACCACCAGGATCGTGCCCACCACGGAACGGAAAGTCAGCAGGCACATGACGAGCACCGCAGCGAACACGCCCGCCAGGATCATCATCTCCTTGGCCTTCACGGTCTCGTTGGTGGCCGCCATCACCCCGACGTTCCCCGCAGCGAGGCGCATCCGGGCGCCTGCGACCGGGTTGGCGTTGCGCCAGCGTTTCACTGCGGTCACGACGCGCTCGATGGTGCCGGCGCGGTGGTCAGCCAGGAACATCATCACCGGCACGACGTCGCAGTTGTCATTGAGGAGCCCGGTGCTGGTCTCGATGTAACGCGTCGACTGTGTGAGCTGGGTCTGCTCGCGCGGGATGCTGCGCCACTTGAGGCTGCCCTCGTTCCAGCCGGCGATCGCGATCTTGGCGATAAAGGGGAGCGTGATGACGTCCTGCACGCCGGCAACGTTGCGCAGGTGCCAGCCGAAGCGGTCGACTGCGCTCATCAGGTCGTGACTGACGCATACCGGCTCGGTCGACTCGACGATCGCGGTGAGCACGTCGACGCCGATGTTGAACCTGGAGGTAATCACGTCGTTGTCGCGGTTGTAGCGCGAGTCCGGACGCAGCTCCGGCACGCCCGCCTGGGTGTCGCCGATCGGGGTCTCGCGCCCCTTCCAGGAGCCGAGCGCCGCGAGCACGGCGGCGACCGCAATGATGCCGAGCGCGGGGCCCCGCCCGGTGATGCCGGACAGGCGTCGCCA
>Ga0210409_10007106_pt1 | contig 11562 bp, 13 predicted proteins | sample IncBWH17MmetaG_FD_161649 | JGI IMG/M metagenome (GOLD analysis project Ga0210409, IMG submission 161649) | Forest soil microbial communities from Barre Woods Harvard Forest LTER site, Petersham, Massachusetts, United States - Inc-BW-H-17-M | ecosystem: Environmental > Terrestrial > Soil >...
TTGCTGAAGACCTACGAAGCGGAGGTTGCGAGCGTCGATGCGGACTATCGAAAGATCCTGCAGGACGATCTTCCGGCGTTCAATCGAGCGTTGGAAAGCGCGAATCTCGTCCCGTTGGCCCGGCCGGCATCCTGATCTTGTGCGTAAGGAGAAAGTGTTGAGCACGATGTCCAAGTTGTTTGTTTTCGCAGCCATGGCGGCTGCGCTGGCTGCACCGGCAGCGGCACGAGTGACCCCGTTTCCCGTCAGCTTTCATTCGCAGATGATGCCGACGAACGGCACCGCTCTCTATGTTCGGGTCGGCGGGCAGGGGCCTGCAGTGGTTCTATTGCACGGCTTCGGCGATACCGGCGACATGTGGGCGCCGCTGGCAGCGATACTCGTCAAGGATCACACGGTGATCGTGCCCGACCTGCGCGGCATGGGCTTATCGGAGCACCCGGATACCGGCTACACGAAGAAAAACCAAGCTCTCGATATCGCCGGCATCCTTGATGCACTCAAGGTTCAAAAGGCCGACCTCGTCACCCACGACATCGGCAATATGGTGGGATATGCCCTGGCGGCACAGTACCCGGCGCGCATCACGCGCTGGGTCGTCATCGATGCGCCGCTGCCCGGAATCGGCGACTGGGACAACATCATCCGCAGTCCGCTGCTGTGGCACTTCAATTTCCGCGGTCCCGATGAAGAACGGCTGGTGCAGGGACGTGAGCGGATCTATCTCGATCGTTTCTGGGATGAGTTATCCGCGGACCCAAAAACTATCGATGAGCAGACCCGGGAGCACTACGCCAGCCTGTACGCGCGCCCGCATGCGATTCACGACGCGATGGAGCAGTTTGGGGCGTTCAATCAAGATGCAATCGACAACAAGGCGCTGCTGGCCAAGGGCGGCAAGCTCGCGATGCCGGTGCTCGCCGTAGGCGGCGAAAAATCCTCAGGCAAGGGCATGGTGGATATCCTGGCGTTTGTCGCCAGCAACGTGACCGGCGGCATCGTTCCCAACTCCGGTCATTGGATCATGGAAGAAAATCCGAAGGCCACCAGCAAACTCGTCGCGGATTTCCTGGCAAAATGACCTTAATCCCAGGGAGCCTTGCGGCGTGGAGTTCTGTAACCTCACAGCGGAGGCGGCGTGCAAGCCTTTAATTTTCAGGGAAGTGCAGCGGCAATAACCGGAGCGGCGAGCGGCATAGGCCGGGCGCTCGCGCATGAGCTTGCCGCGCGCGGCTGCGACCTTGCGCTTGCCGATCTCGACAGCATTGGTTTGGAGGCCGTTGCAAAAGAAATCACCACCGCTCATGCACGCCGGGTCAGCACTCGGCGCGTCGACGTTGCCGACGCCGAACAGGTCGAAGAGTTCGCCCAGGCGGCAATCGCGGATTTCCCGTCGCTTTCCATAGTCATCAATAATGCCGGAGTTGCGTTGTTGGGTCAGTTCGAAGAATTCGACAATGCGCAATTGGCGTGGTTGATGGGCATCAACTTCTGGGGCGTGGTGTACGGGACGCGCGCCTTCCTGCCGCATCTTCGCAGCCGCCCGCAAGCCCATATCGTCAACATCTCGAGCGTCTTCGGGATCATCGCGCCCGCAGGCCAATCGGCTTATTCGGCGTCGAAGTTCGCGGTTCGCGGATTCTCCGAGTCGGTACGTCACGAGCTCAAGATGAACAACAGCCCGGTGCGGCTGTCCGTAGTGCATCCCGGCGGCATAGCCACCAACATCGCGCGCAATGCGCGTGCCGGCGTGAATGTTCGCGAAGCCGTCAACATGGCCGAACTCGGCGATCGATTTGCACAGATGGCGCGCACCAGCCCGCAAGCCGCCGCGCAGCGCATCGTCCGTGGTATTGATCGAAATGAACCGCGCATCCTCATCGGTCTCGATGCCCGATTGTTGGATATTGTCCAACGTGTCATGCCGGCACGGTACTGGACGGCGTTGGCCCGCATCTTCAGGAGGATGTCCGGCGACCTCGTCTGACCGTGCGGTCAGTTGCTTCGTGGCGCGTTCAGTTCCGCCAGCAGGTCGTTCGCACCGTAGACCTTGTCGAGCGCCTCGCGAATGATTGCCGGGTGCAGGGCGATGGCGCGATTGTTGGCGGCATTGAACCAGTAGTGACCCGCGATGGAATGCATGTTGCCGTCGAACATCAGGCCGACGATTTTGCCGGAGGCGTCTATCAACGGACTTCCCGAGTTTCCGCCGACGATATCGTTGCTGGTGGATATGCAAAACGGCGTGCGCAGGTCCAATTGCGCTTTCGCCTTCATCCAGCTGTCGGGAATTTTAAAGGGCGAAGCGCCGGTCGCCCGCTCGAATGCGCGATCAAGATGGGTAAACGGTTCGACCGGCGTGCCGTCCTCGACCCACCCCTGCACGGTGCCGTAGTTGAGGCGCAGGCTGAAACTCGCGTCGGGATAGGTATTGGTCCCCTGCACCTTGAATCGGGCTGCCGCAATTCTCTCAGCAGCGGCTGCGATAGGCGCTTCGACTTCGTCTTCGAATTGTTTGCGGATGGCACGGGCATCGGGGTCGATCAAGCGGACCAATTCGATCATGGGATCAAGCGATGCGTCCACCGCCGCCTTGCCGCCCACCCATAGTTTTTGCCGGAGCAGGGCATCGTCGAGTTTGGTTTCGGCGATCAGCCGCGTCGCCAGTTCGTCCGGCGACTCCTTGGTCAGCAACTTGCGAACCACCGGGTGATCAGGGCCCAGCCATTCGCGCATGCGCTCGAGAGAGAAGGACAGCGTCAGTTGCTCAAATTCCGGGTAAACGGGAACCCGCGCAAATAAGTCGCGTTCGATCAGCGGAATGGATGTCTCGGTAAATTCCCGCAACCGCTCGTTGTTCGGCTTCAACCGTTCAGCCGCGCCCCTGACCAGCAGGCGTGCATCGCGAAACAGTGTGCTGCTGAATCCAGCTCCGTTTTCAATAAAGATATAAGGCACGTACAAGGCGCGTTCGCGGGTCAGTGCGGCTTCGATCTCGCGCCAGGGATCCGCTCCCGGCAGCTGCGAGCTGGCCCGCAGCTTCTGCTCGGCCCCATTTTTCTCCGCCAGCAGCGCATCGTCATTGAGCGCGTCGAGCTGCTTGCGGCGTACCTTGATGCCATTCTGCAAGCTGTTGAGCGGCGCCTCCACGATGCGCTCGTCGGCCGGGTTGGCTTTGCTGAACTGAATGTAGCGGCCGCGCAGCTCGGACGCCCGCATCAGCGAGAGCGGCAATGAAATGTCGCGCTCAAACTGCAACTGAGCGCGCGTTTGCAGGCGCGCCGTTGAGCCAGGATCGCCGGCGACAAACACCAATTGGCCGCTGCTGGGCCCGGCAAAATCGATTTGCAGAAAACCGGGTGTCTTCGCCGGTTTACCGTTTTCGTAAGCGCGCAGTATCGAGAAATCCAGGGACCAGCGCGGAAACTGAAAATTGTCCGGATCGCCTCCGAACGCGGCGATATCGCTCTCCGGAGAAAACACCAGGCGCACGTCCGTGAAGCGCTTGTACTTATAGAGAAAGAACTGCCCCCCTTGGTAGAGATTCACCGCCTGGCATACGAGCTTGCCGGATATGGCCTTCGCGCTCGACTGTTCGCATGCCTGTTCCAGCGATGTCAGCCGCTTCTTGCGCGCCCGATTGGCCGCGGCATCGTCAAGCCCTGTGACCGTTTTCAAAACCGCATCGCTGATGTTCTCGGTAGCGACGAGCACGTCGGCCTGTTGCGCCGGGCAGCGTTGTTCCTCCTTGCGATTATGTGCCGCGAAGCCGGCATCCATCAGGCTCTTGTCTTTGGGGGATAGCTGCGCGAGGCATTGTTCCACGCAATGGTGATTGGTGAGAATCAGGCCATCCGGCGATACGAAGGATGCAGTGCAGTTCGCGAGGCGAATCGTGGACAATCGAATGTGATCGAGCCAGGCGGGTGTAATGTCAGCGCCGTACGCCTGTTTCACCGTGGCCGAGGGAAAATTATCAAAGGTCCACATACCTTCTTCGGCATATGCGGGCAGCGCCGCACAAGCCGCAAGCAGCAGAAATCCACGCATCAATGCCTCGTTTTTATAGGACTGTCGCGCAGCCAACAGCGCATTCTACTTAATTGCGGGATTCCGCTACAATCGGCGCCAGGATTTGCGGCCAGGGCGTTTTAGAAAATTGCAGCCAAAAATCGACGCCTCGCAATCGCAAACTCCGCAGCGGCGCGCCTTTACCTCGTTTGCCAATCGCGATTTTCGGATTTTCTTCCTCGCCTCCAGCGCTGCGATGATGGCGGACAATATCGAGCACGTCATTTCCTACTGGGTGATCTTCCAGAAGTTTCATTCGCCAGCATTGGGTGCCTTCGCCGTCGTCTCGCACTGGGCGCCCTTTCTTTTGCTCGGCGGTTACACCGGAGGGTTGGCCGATCGTGTCGACATACGGCGCCTCATCCAGCTCGGCATGCTGCTGTTCATGGGTGTTTCGATCGGCTGGGGCGTCATGTTTCTGACCGATACCACCGCGATGTGGAAGGCGATGGTGTTGCTGCTCATCCATGGTCTGGCGGGCGTCATTTGGCTGCCTGCGGCGCAGGTGCTGATACACAGGATCGTCGGCGCGCAATTGCTGGCGAGCGCCGTACGCCTGAACGCGACCGGACGTTACATGGCGTTTTTGGTCGGGCCCGCCGTGGGTGCAGGATTGCTGCGGGTATTCGGCCCGGTTTATGGGATTTTCATCAACGCGCTCATTTATGTCCCGTTGTTTCTCTGGCTCATGAGGGCCCCGTATGGGTTGCGGCCTGCGGGCGCCTCATCTGCGGCACCTGCCATTACGGGGTATACCCAAATTTGGTCGACGATGCGGGTGATCGCGGGGAATCCCGTGTTATTGGCGATGACCCTACTGGTGGGGGCCTCCGCCTTCTTCATTGGCAACGCCTACCAGGCGCAAATGCCGGGGTTCGCGTTTGATCTCAGTCATGACCGCGCGGAATTTTCCTATGGCCTGCTTTTCGCTGCGGATGCGGCGGGAGGATTGGCGGCGGGATTGATCCTGGAGAGCCGCAGCCTGCTGCCGCCAAGGGTGCGGACCGCGTTCATCTTGGCGATGATATGGTGCTGCGCCCTCGCGGGATTCGCGCGCGCGAATAACTACCTGGTCGCGATAACCTTGCTGTTCGTTGGGGGCTTCGTCGAACTGGGATTCAATTCAATGGCGCAATCCTTGGTGCAGTTGAACGCCCCGCCGGAAATTCGCGGCCGGGTAATCGGCGTATTCTCGATGTCTGCGAACGGATTGCGCACTTTCAGCGGATTGAGCGTCGGGTTGCTGGGCGCGAGCATCGGCATCCACAACTCCCTCTGCTACAGCGCCGCCGCCCTGTTTTTGGTGTTCGCAGCCATGGTCGCCATGGGGAGCGTCGGCCGGCAGCCGCGCGGGACACCGCCGCAATGACTCCGCCCGGCGACGTCGATTTCATGCAGCAGGCGCTGCGTCTCGCAGAGCGGGCCGCGCGCGACGGCGAGGTGCCGGTCGGTGCGCTATTGGTGCTGGGCAGCGATGTGATCGGCGAGGGCTGGAACCGCCCGATCGGGAACCTCGACCCGACCGCGCATGCGGAGATCATCGCATTGCGCGAGGGAGCGCAGCGGCTTAAGAATTACCGTCTAACCGCCGCCACGCTGTATGCGACATTGGAGCCCTGCGCCATGTGCATGGGCGCGGTACTCAATGCGCGCGTGGCGCGGGTGGTATTCGGCGCATGGGACCCCAAGGCCGGGGCCTGCGGCAGCGTGATTGATCTGCCGCGCGAGCCGCGCCTGACACATCGCATCGATGTATTTGGCGGCGTTTGCAGCGAGGAGTCAGCCGCCTTGCTCGGGCGATTCTTCGCGAGCCGGCGCTAATTCAAAACGACGGCATTGGGACCATCGCCCCACGCCCATTGCAGCATGTCCCGATAGCCGCGCACGTTGTCAACGTAGTGCACGGGCTCCCGGCCACGCGCGAAGCCGTTTTCGGTCTGGGTATACCAGCGTTCCTGCTCGAGCAGCGGTAGGAACTCGCGCACGCTCTCCCAGGAGTCGGGATCGCGCCCCGCCCTTTGCGCCAGCACCCGCGCATCCTCCAGATGTCCGTAGCCGATGTTGTAGGCGGCGAGCGCAAACCAGGTCCGGTCCGGCTCCGGAATATGCGAGGGAATTTTCTCGTACACCTGATGTAAGTACCACGCACCCCCGAAAATGCTCTGCTTGGCGTCCGAGAGATTGGTTACCTTGGCTTCGGAGGCGGTGACGCCGGTCAACTGCATCAGGCCCTTGGCACCCGCTGAGGAGGCGGCACTGGGGTTCCACTTCGATTCCTGGTAGCCGATGGCCGCCAACAAGCGCCAATCCTGGCTGCTCTGCGCCGCGGCTTCCACGAACCACTCCTTGTACAGCGGCAAGCGATCTTGAAGATGACGCATGAAATTAGGTTCGCCGCCGAATTCGGGGTCCTCTGAGCGCCCGTAATAGCGGTTTACGATCGCGGCCAGCTCGCCATCTACATGAAGACGCGCGAAATATACGGCTACGGCATGCGCGAAGCCCGGATCACGATCGCTTGCAGCCCATGCCAGCGGCCGGCTTCCCGGGAAATCAAACGCGATGCGCAAGTTCGGATGTGCAATATGCGCCAAAGCGAATTCGGTCGAATCCGCTAGCGTGTAATCAATGCTGCCGTCGGCGACGCCGTCGAGCAGCGCCTGGGAGTTGGTGCTGGCATTCTCGACCCAAACAAGATCGGGCAGCGTACCGCGGGCGTTTTCCAGAGATTTGGCGTAGGAACTGCCGGCGGCGATTTCCAAATCAGCATTGCCGATTTCCGCAAGCGAACCCGGCAGTGCCGCACCGCGACGGTAAATCAGGTGCTCGCGCACATGCTGGTACACAGGACCGAATTCGACGCCGGAAATGGACTGCGGCGGTATTTTCAGGCCGGCTGCGGCCAAGTGCGCCGCCCCCGAGGTGAGCGCCGCATAGATTTCGGGGTACGTCTTCATTGGCGTGATTTTGAGTTTCACGCCGAGCTGATCGGCGAATCGCCGCGCCAATTCATACTCAGGGCCCATCGGTGCACCGTCGGGGCCGCGATAAAACGCAAGCGGGCCCGTGCGCGTTACGACCCGCAGCTCTCCCAGCGTCTTGATTTGATCAATCAAGCTGGGTAAAGGCGCATAGCTGCTAAGCATCACGACCGCGCATAACGCTATCGACAGCCTGGCCCAGCGTGGCCCATGATTTTGTAAGTTTTTCCGCACGGTCATTAATCCATTTAGAGTGCCGTGAGGCAGGGTAAGTTCTGTACTTGAGACGACCCCCTTGCCGATGCGGTAGAATAAACGAATATTTCTTGTTGCGAACTCTTGACAAATGACTTTCTAGCCCGGCTGCCCACCGCGGCAAAATTAAAAATCGCTTAAGTTAATGCCGGAAATACTTAAGTAAACGCTAAGATTTTTAAGTTAACGCGGAAAATTTTAAGTTAACCGGAGAGGTACCGAAGTGGTCACAACGGCGCCGACTCGAAATCGGATGGTCGGGTAATTCCGGCACGTGGGTTCGAATCCCACCCTCTCCGCCACTTCTTTTCCCAGTCATTACCGGTACTTAATGTAGTACCGGATTTTCCTACTGCCAAACTACTGCCAAATTCTGGGGACTTTGGGGGACGAATCACGATCTGCGTCACGTGATTTCTTGCTGCATTTATTGAAGAAATTGCCGTTCGAGAATCGAAAAATACAGTACGCGCAGAGGGTCCTTTTTCCATCGCTTGTTCGATCGCGTGAATGTCGGTACTCGTCGCTCCCTCTAGCCATGCGGCGTACATGCGCAGCATCACCTCGACGCTATGCCCGTGCTGCTTCGCGACCCACAGCAGATTCTTTCCCCACATGAGCTGCCAGGTCACCGAGGAATGCCGCGCATGATAGGGTCCGCGCCTTCGAATATTGAGCGCCTTGATGCTCTCGCTCCAGCGACCAGCGGGTTATTTCCGGGTCGCTGATCGGCCTGCCGTCTTCGAGAAAGAAAAGCTGCTCATGGCGGATTTTGCCGGCTGCAGTTACTATTTTTGAGATGGCGCTAACTCGAAGATTCACGAAAACCGTAATAGCTCGGATCGAACGAGATCCCGCTTTCGCCAAAGCGCTCCTGGACGAGGCTGCAAATCTGTTTCTCAGTGATGAACCTGAAACGGCGCGCGCTATTCTTCGAGAACTCGTGAATGCAACGCTCGGCTTTGAACAGCTGGCGCGGTTCAGGAGGCCTACGAGGGCGCATCCGCGAGGCTGATGGTCATGCGCTTGCCGACCGCCGCCGCCGCCTTTTGAACTGTCTCTAGGAGGACGTTGGGGTTATCCGGGTCGAGAAGGCGTTCGAGCTGGCTGCGGCTCGTGTTCATTCGCTTGGCCATTTCGCTCTTGCTGATGCCTTCCTTCTTCATGGCCTCGGAAACCTCCCAGGAGAGTACGCGCTTCCAGGCCACGGAAGTTGCTTCCTCATAGAGTCCTTCCTCGACGAGATAGGCATCGAACGAAGAGCCCAAATGCTTATTCTTTCGTTTTTCCGTCATTCTCGATCTCCTTCTTGCGTTTCACGGCAAGGTCCAAATCCTGATCGGGCGTCTGCTGCGTCTTCTTGATGAATCCGTGAAGGAGCACCATCTGTCCCTCGTGGATGAAGAACAGGACCCTGCCTATGCGGTTGCCTGTCAGCGAGCTTCGAACTTCCCACAATCCGCGCCTGGGGGCGAGTGAGCGGCAGTGAGGCATCCCAACCGGCCAACCGAATTCCACGGTTGCAATATCCTGACCCACGATGCGTTTATCGTCGCGAGACAGACTCTTGAGCCAATCGCGAACGGGTTCCGATCCTGCGGCGGTCCGATAGAAGATCGCAGGCAGAATCTTGCGCTTCGCTCTATCCGCCATGAGTGACGAACCTCGAAAGGTACACTGTACCTTATGTGGTACAAAACAGTCAAGAAAGCGCCGAGACCGATGGCGGCGCCTTCCTATTGCCAAATCTACTGCCAAAAACGGGGAGGCGAGGGGATTCCAGGGGACGGCGAGTTTAAAAATTTCAGCAACTTACTGATTTCTATTTACGTCTACGAGGGTTCGAATCCCACCCTCTCCGCCACTTCTTTTCCAAGTCATTTCCGGTACTTAACCTGGTACCGGACTTTCCTACTGCCAGCCTACTGCCAAATTCCGGGGACTTTGGGGGACGAATCACGATCTGCGTGACGTGATTTTTCGCTGCATTTATTGTGGAAATTACAGTACGAGAATCCAGGAATGCAGCACGCGATGAGGGTCTTTTCTCCATCCCTTGTTTGATCGCGTAAATGTCGGATTCAGTTGCTCCGTCGAGCCACGCCGCGTACATGCGCAGCATCACTTCGCCGCTATGCCCGTGCTGCTTCGCGACCCACAGCAGATTCTTTCCCAACATGAGTTGCCAGGTCACCGAGGAATGCCGCGCATGGTAGGGCCCACGCCGGCGGATATTGAGCGCCTTGATGCTCTCGCTCCAGCGCCAGCGATCAGGAGGACCAGTTAGATCGTGAGTCGTTCCGGGCGGGTGGGTTGGCGCTTCGTGAAACGCACTATGGTGTCGGCGTAGCTAAATACTCCCTCCAGGGCGCTTGAGTAGACGGCCTGGAAGGAGTGATGCCAATTCGTTAGCGTCGCAATCATTCTGCTCATTATCGGACGTTGTGTCTGTACGATATTGCACTGTCTTCCTGTCGGACTACGCCTGCAGAGAGGCACTGCCCAATACAGACTGCCATGACTTAATGGGTTTGGGTGCTAGCGCTTCCGCTGCAAACCGCTTGGCCGGAACAGCCGGACAGTATCGCCGTTGGGCTTGCGTAATTCGTGTTCGCGCATAAGCCAATCCACTTCTGGTGGCGGATTCATGATCGCCATGCGGTACTCTTCAAGCTGGTATTTTAGCAACGGCAGTAACTCAATCTGAGATTCAATATCCGCGGAGTTCGTACTGAATTGCGTGCTGCAAAATATTCGGAAGTACTCCGCGTAGATGGCCTGATAGCGGCTCATTGGATACAAAAAGCCCGGATCGCGCACGAGCTTGCCGCCGAGGTGGTTCGTGCAGAAAAAGCTGCAGGCCTTGCGAAGATACAGTGCATGTTCCGCAATGACGGATCGGGTGTAATCCTGCGTCGGATGGAAAGAGAGGACGAGGCGCTGCCGCGCGCTACCCCGAACTCGCTCGTCGCGCAGGTATTCAAACAGCGCCTTGCGGTGGATCAGGCGAAATGCCGCTTTTTTAAGCAGGGCCGCCTGCGTGCGCCTGAAGCCGGTCGCAACCTCGCGCATTAGTCCGGAATGTTCGCTCTCCCAAGTCCGAAAAGCCGCCGGGCTCTCCAATAGCCGGCTGGCGACCAATTGTTCGTTGGGATTGTCGCTGTATAGCGCTTTCTGTACGCGATCGGTTGATTCGCGCATGAGAAGCTCGTGCGTGACAGTATTCCGCTGCACCCCTTAAATCTCCGCCCGGATTTTTTCTTGCCGCACAAATTGTAGATTCGATTTAGCGGCACATCCCCTTGGGCACGCCGATGCTTAGGGACCGGCCGGTGATTTGTCTATTGGCCATTAGTCCAGTGTCGCTCGCGCTTTACATATTTCAGCAGAAAATGACGCAGTGCTCCCGGCGACACGAATTCAGAAGCGGATTGGCTCAAGGAAGCAGAGCGGCGTCTTGGTGAGACGAGAACGGAACCGCGAGGACTCTTTCGGCGGATGATGTCTTGAAGGAAGCGCGAACGCTCTTGAAGTGATGCGCTTGGAGGTTCATTCCGAGGCGCGGGCGGAATTTCTGCATGCGGTGTCGTTTTATAACGGTCAAGTACCGGGCTTGGGGCTGCGGTTCATTGCCGAGATCGAACGTTGCCAGAAAGTGCTATTCGAAACTCCGCTAGTTGGACATCCCTATGGCCGACGCTTGAGGAAATTCACGGTCGGAGACAGGGTTGCGCTGGGCCGCGGGCAACCGCTGTTCTCCGGACTGCACAGCCCGGTTGATCTGCGACTGATCAGCGCGACCCCCTTCGGCTCTGGCGTCGTGGCAGCCGTCTATCAACCGGCATGAAACGTTAGGGTCCCCTGCAAGCCCGATAGCTACCTTCTAGGCTCATACCGCATCGCCACCACCCCCGAGCCGAACTCCGTCCGGCTCACTTGCTTCAAGTCGACACGCTTCGATAGCCCCGCGAACAGTGTCGGTCCGTGGCCCGCCAGCCTGGGATGTACCAAGAATTCGTACTGATCGATCAAACCCAGCTCCGCCAACGCCAGCGGGAGCTTCACGCCTCCCACCAGCAGCCCCTTACCCGACTCTCGCTTGAGCTGCTGAACGGCCTTCCCCAGATCCCCGCGCACGAGCTCCGCGTTCCAATCGACGCGGTCCATGGTGCGCGACACGACGTACTTCTTTGCCGCGTCGATCGTTCGAGCGAAGGGCTCCATCCAATCAGGCCTCGCTCCCGTCCCCGCCGGC
>Ga0210409_10007107_pt1 | contig 11560 bp, 10 predicted proteins | sample IncBWH17MmetaG_FD_161649 | JGI IMG/M metagenome (GOLD analysis project Ga0210409, IMG submission 161649) | Forest soil microbial communities from Barre Woods Harvard Forest LTER site, Petersham, Massachusetts, United States - Inc-BW-H-17-M | ecosystem: Environmental > Terrestrial > Soil >...
GTGTCGAAACCATCTCGACGCCGTTCAATGGCGCTTCTTACCCACACGCCACGCTCACCTTCTACGATTTCCCCGCACGCGATTCCATGCCGCCTGTCAAGCTCACCTGGTACGACGGCGGCCTCAAGCCCAACAAGCCTGAAGAACTTGGCGACGAAGAACTGAACAAAGAAGGCGGCGCGCTGCTCATCGGCAGCAAAGGCAAGCTCATTTACGACACCTATGGCTACAAGCCTCGCCTCTTGCCCAAGTCGCTCCACGATTCCTTCGGCAAGCCCGCGCAAAAACTCCCACGCATCCCTGCTGAAGCCCACGAACTGAACTGGGTAAACGCCGCCAAAGGAAAAACCGAAGCTTCCTGCCCCTTCGACTACGCCGCGCGCCTTACCGAAGTCATGCTTCTAGGCGTAGTCGCTCTTCACGCCGGAAAAAGGATCTACTACGACGGCCCCAACATGCGCGTCACGAACGCCCTTCAGGCCAACGCCTATTTGCGCCGCGACTACCGCCAAGGCTGGTCCATATGAAATGTAGAGAAGCCGCGGACGCCGGCAAACGGCGGTAGCCGTTTCCCCTCGTAGTTGAATATATCGACACGCAGTCTCCTTGAGCCTTGTTCTCGACCGAGAGACAATTCCAGTTCCACTGACTGATGCCTGTCTTGCCGGGATGAACTCCGTATAACCAACGTGCGAATCATTCCCGCCGGCGTTGCCTTGTATTACTTAAAACCTACAACTCGCAACTAAAAACTTCACTTGATGTCCAGCGACTGCAGTTTCGCATTCACCAGGAACGGATCATCGAAGTCCGTCATTTCGCCCCAGCCTCGCCCGAGCACCGGAAGCAACCGCGCCGAGAGCGGTTTGTGCCATTTCACTGCCAGGCTCGCCATGTCTCCAATAATCAGCGAAAGCTGATCCGCACTGATGTCTCCGGGCAGCGGAATGGTATCGAGTCCCGTGCCGCACACCGCTGAATAACTGAGCAGCGCATCAATCGAAATGTGCCCTTCGCTCCACCGCTCGGCCAGCCGTTTATCTTCGAGGATCGGCAGCATCAATCCGGAATATCCGGTCTGCTTCACTTTGATGTTCTTGATCGCCGCCGTAATCGTTGCCGCAGCCGTCAACGTGCCACTCATGCCGACGGGCTGTGTCGTCAGGTTCTCGATGGCCGCGCCGATCGAAACGTCTCCCGACGGCGCCGGCGAAAGATCGATTCCCATGTACGTCCAGCCGGTTTCCTGATCCACGCGTCCCGCATGATGCTCGATGTCGAAGGCCGAGGCTGCGAGCATGTCGGTCAGCCGTTGCCTGGCCATCCCCAGATCCTTCGCATCTCTAAACGCCGCAGCCACCACGTTCGCCGATTCCAGCGCAATCGCGAATTGATGTCCGAACCCGGTGTGATAGGCGGCTGGAAAAAAGGGCGTCACCGGCGGCACCATGGCAATCGCCGCGAAACGAAAATTTCCCTGGCTGTGTTCGGTCTCCTCGAGTTTTTTCATCACGCCGGCTGCCGCGCCCACCGCGTTCCAGCGCACTCCATCGTCGCCTGCAACCACGAGGCTGGCATTGATTTTCTTTGTGTTGCTCAGAATTTCCCCGAGCAGCCGGCCTTCCGCTACATTGTCCCCGGCGTTCAGCATCGCCGGGCCGATGGAGGGCGCGAACTTTTCCTTTTCCGCCAGCGCGTCGTACTCCTTGAAAAACGCCACTGCCTGTTCGGTCGTCAGCCCCTTCGTATATTCCGGAAACGGTTGTGTGGCGATGCGGATCGTCTGCACCTGGTACCCGCGCGACTCAAAAGTCGTCTGTGCGCGCCGCAGCATCTTCAGCGCGTCCGCAACCTGCGCCTTGTACTGCGCCCGGTCCAGATTGATAAACGCCGTAATCGCCCGGATCTTCGGCTTCTCCTCCGCCGCCGTCTTCTGGGGTGCCGAAACGACTCCACAGCTGCCGGCAAAGGCCATGAGCAGTGCCGCTGCCGAATACCGGAGGAATAAGGTCAACGTGACGTTAGGTGGACGCATGGGACGAGGCTCCTTGTCGAGGCGCAGCAGGTGTCCCGACCCTCTCGGGATGCCGCGCCCCATAGCTTACAAGATTCGGCCGGTCGCAAGTCAGGTTGGGCGCAAAATGTGGGGGCGGACTTCAGCCGGCCCTGTTTTTCTCTACACGTACGCCGCGATACCGGTGATCCGTTCGCCGATCACCAGCTTGTGAATGTCGTTCGTCCCTTCGTAAGTGAATACGCTCTCGAGATTGTTCATGTGCCGCATGATGCAGTAATCGTCCACGATCCCGTTCGCGCCGAGAATGTCGCGCGCCTTGCGCGCCGTTTCAAGAGCAATCGCCACGTTGTTCATTTTAAGCATCGAGATGTGCGCCGGATCCACTTTCCCGTTGTCCTTCAGGCGGCCTACGTGCAGCGCCAGCAATTGTCCTTTCACGATTTCCGTGATCATCCACGCCAGTTTTTCCTGCACCAGCTGGTGCGAAGCAATCGGCTTGTTAGCGAATTGCTTTCTCGTTTTCGCGTATTCGAGCGCCGTGTCATAGCACGCCATCGCCGCTCCCAGCGCGCCCCATCCGATTCCGTAGCGCGCCTGATTCAAACAACTCAATGGCCCTTTCAGTCCGACGACGCCGGGCAAAAGATTCTCTTCCGGGATTTCGCAGTCGCTGAAAGACAATCCAGACGTAACCGAAGCGCGCAGCGACCATTTTCCGTGGACGTCCCAGGTCTTGAATCCGGCCGTTCCTTTTTCAACAAGAAATCCGCGGACTTTGTCGTCCTCCGCTTTGGCCCACACCACGGCCACGTCGGCGATTGATCCGCTGGTGATCCACATCTTCTCGCCGTTCAAGATGTATTTGTTGCCCTTCTTTACCGCGCGCGTCAGCATTCCGCCCGGATTCGACCCGAACTGCGGCTCCGTCAAACCAAAACAGCCGATCGCTTTGCCCTGCTGCAGCAGCGGCAGCCATTTGTTTTTCTGCGCGTCGCTCCCGTAGGAATAGATCGGATACATCACGAGAGCCCCCTGTACGGAAACAAAACTGCGCAAGCCGGAATCGCCTCGCTCCAGCTCCTGCGTCATCAATCCATACGCGACGTTGGACATTCCCGCGCAACCATAGCCGTGCAAGTTCGCGCCAAAAAATCCAAGCTCGCCGAGTTGCGGCACGAGATGTTTCGGGAAAACGCCCTCGCGGCTCTGTTTTTCAATGATCGGGATAATTTCGTTTTCGACGAATTGCCGCGCCGTCTGCCGCACCAGTTTTTCTTCGTCGTTCAGTTGCGAATCAAAATCAATGAAGTCCACTCCGCCATATCCCGCCATAATTCTCTCCTTGCCTCCTGCGGCCCATGCCTGGTCGAGGCCAATACGCGCAAAATAGAAAGCGCGGCTTGCTTCCGGCCACTCCTCTGAAAAGTTCCTCGGGAAATTTTCTGCTGCGGGCGCCGTTCCCAGGGAGGCGTTCCGTTCGGCCACGGCATTTACTCCGGCGAGTATAGCAAGAGCCCGAAAGGGGCAGCAAGAAACCAGGTTTCTTGGGACATGGAGATCCTATCCAGTGCGTGTAGAAAGCTCCGGAAGACGAAGTTCAGCGCTAAGGAGTGAAGAGCCGGTGCATGCCGATGTTCGAAAAATCCCGCGGCGGGGTCGAGTCTCGGAGACGTCCGAGGACGTAAAGCTGAATGGCATTGAGGTCTTCCGGCGCGAGGGCGACAAATCCTACGCCCACGCGTTCGGTTCCTTCTTTTCGCACGATCCGCGCTAGAACGTTCAACGAAGCCTGGACCTCCACGATCTTGAACTCCAGGGCAACTTCCTGGCCTTCGGTTATCTCCGCCGGGCCTTGCAGCAACATGCCGGTTTCACTGATGTTCAGGCTGCGCAAAGGAAACTTCTGGTTGTCCCAGGCGCAGATGACTTCTGTTATGAGCGGCAAGCGAGCCGCATGTCTCTTGCCTTTCCATCCAGGCGAATCCATGGCCGCCAGCATCTGACGGATGCGGCCCGCGGCTACCGGCTTGGCCAGGACGAAATCGGCGCCGTCGCCAAAAGCCTTCCGCAAGCTGACAATGTCGTCGTTCGCACTGAGCATGACGATGGTGGTTTCAAGGTTGAGCGGTGACTTCCGGATGCGGCGGGCGAGTTCAAGCCCGTCCAGTTGAGGAGTTCCCATGCCCACAAAGGCCACATCAAACCGCTGACTCTCTGCCCGTTGCCCGGCAGCCTGGCTTTCTTCAAACGCCACCACCGTGTGATCCAAAGGGGCCGCTAGCGACCTGATGAGTTTGGGGCTCAGCGGTTCATCGTCCACAACCATGATTTTGAGCGACATGGGCGTTACCTCGGCGCCCGGTTCCTTCCCGGCGCCCTTCTGGCTTCGAGGATCTGCTCCATTTAGAATACGCCGTGGCCGCCCTGGAGGTCAGAGGACATTGACCACCGGGTGTCCAAAACGTGAAGTCCTCTGAAGCGAGCGAAGACCATCATCGCTCGCGCGAACTAGACGCGAAGCACGCCTCGCTTTTTGGAATGAAGAAAGAATATTTTCGGACCATTGGCCTTTTTCGAGAAGTGCTGGGCGAGGGCTGCAAATCTGCAAACGGAGATGCCGGCCCTGCCGGCGGAACAAGAAGTGTGCTCTAGGAATTGGGCAATGTTGGGACGAATGGCCACCAGCACCTGTACGGCCGGGCACTCAACTTGTAACATTTCTATCCACTACAATTCCTGCCAAGCCTGAATCTGGCGTTCGACATCCCGTAAGCGGTTGTTTCTAAATGCTTTAAGTCGTTCTGCCGCACGGCACTGAAATTGCCCTTCTCTATGGCAGGGTGAGGCGGTGTAGTTGCACTAGCCCGAGATTTCTGGACCCGGAAGGGAATTGGAGACAAGAATGAGAATGGATGCCAAGAAAAGCGATATGCGGCGCGGCCGCATGAATGGCTTCAGTCTCCTCGAAGTTCTGATCGTCGTCTTTGTGGTGATGGTGGTCGCGGCGATCGCCATTCCGAACGTCCTGCTGGCAGTGTCCAACATACGTCTACGGGCCTCGGCTGGGGATCTGGCGGGGCTGATGCAGCAGACGAGAATCATGTCGGCCAAGAACAACACCGTTTATTCGGTTCGTTATGGGACTCGCGGCGGCAGGCAAGTCGCCTACATCGATCTGAATGGCAACGGGAGCTTCGACACCGGTGAGCCGTTGATCGAGTTCAGCGGGAACACGGTTGCAGCTTCCGGAGCACCTAGCGGCAGCGGTGGACAACCGTCTGCTTACGTTCTGGCGGGGGACACCGGAAGCGGATCGTTTGACAACACCAATATTCTCGGTTTCACCGGAAGAGGACTGCCGTGCAACTACGACACCTCGACGACTCCACCGACGTGCAGCACGCCACCGGCGAAATACTTTGTGTTTTACATGACCAGTACCAGGGTTGGATCCGGCGGAGTAAGTTGGGCGGGAGTGGTAGTGACAAAAGCCGGCCGCACCAAAATCGTGACTTGGAACGGTGGAGCATGGAATTGAAAAGAACAACCAAACCGAGCAATCAGAGCGGAATGTCGCTGATTGAACTGATGATTTCGAGCCTGATTTTGACGGTCGGGGTTTTGGGATGCGCAGTCCTGATTCCCATCGCCATCGGAACGAACGGCAAGAACCGGCAGCAGAGCAATTCCACGGTCATCGCGCAGATGACCATGGAAAAAATAACCAGCGCCGCCGCGGCGGGTTCCGCAGCTCTAACGATAACGGACTGCGGGGGTACATCGAACACCATCAACGTAACGGGATCGACGACAGGAACCGGAGCAACCGTGCTGTCCTCGGGATCAATCGATTTCTCCGTGGCCCAGGGAAGCGCTGGCGCGCCGGCGGGTTATTACATGTCCTATACGTCTTGCGGCACAAACAACCGGAAATCGATTTATGACGTGCGGTGGAACATCAAGACGCCGTCGACGTTCACGAAGCTGGTGACAGTGTCGGTACAGCTTAAGGGTTCCGGTGTGAACCAGATATTGTTCTCACTTCCTGTGACGATCCGCTCGATGGTGGGAGGAAACTAGCATGAGTAGAAACCGCCAGCGCGGCAATCGTCAATATGGGTTTACGCTGCTTGAAATGATGATATCGCTGCTGATCCTTGGCATCGTCAGCGCGGGAATCTTTACGCAGATTAACAACGCGCAACAGCGTGCTTTCAGCGAGCAAATCAAGCTGGACAATTTCCAGGAAGCGCGCGATTTCGTGGACCAGTTCTTCCGCGACATCAACCAAATCGGGTATCCGAGTCTGCGGATGATAGACACCACCGCCGCGTGGTCGCCAGCATTACTCACACAGGCGGCCGCCGGGACGACCTATAATTGGGCCTCTCCTTACATCAATGACAACCGGCTCTCCATGGGGTTGGTGAGAGTGGATGCCAACGAGATCCGCTTCGAAGGCGACATGAATGGCGACGGCGTCATCCAGAGCGTCATTTACATGGTCAATGGTTCGGGAAGCTGTACGCTGTGCCTGCAACGCAGCCAGGCAGACAAAGTCAGCGCCAATGTGCTCACCGGCCAGTCAACAAACTGGGGAACCGAAGTCAACGACGTGATCAGCAGCACTATCTTTACTTACTACCGGGCCGACGGCACCCAAGTCACGACGCTGCCGGCAGACATCAGCACTTCCGCCGGTGCCACGGCGCTCGCTTCCATCAAGACGATCCAGGTCAGCCTGATCATCCGTAACAATAACGTGATCGATCCCAAGACACTGCAACCCATCGAGACAACGTTTCAGGGCGAAGTTTCGCTCAACAACTGCTCGATGGCGGCTTCCGGCCAAGCAATGTCCTGCCAGTAGGAGAAGAAGATGAAACATCTTAACCGCCAGAGCCAGAAAAATTCCGAACGGGGCGTCGCTTTAGTCGTGGCGCTCATGATGTTGCTGCTCATCACTGCGGCGCTGACGGGCATGATCATCATGTCCAATACGGAAACCAGCGTCAGTGCGAATTTTCGCGACGAGCAAACGGCGTTTTTTGCTTCGAAGGCCGGCATCGAAGAAGTGCGCGACCGCATGCGCGCCGGGGCCACGGACAGCCTGAGCGCCTTGATGCCAACGACGGCGCTGCCCGGCGCGGTCAGTGGAGTTCTCTACATCACCAATCCTGCGTCCGGAGAGACCGTCACTCCCTGGCTTCCTTTGGGGTCGAATTTTCCAGATGATGAAATCTGCAAAGAAGTGACTTGCACGAGTGGAGTGCCCACGGGAACCTGGTATACCTCGACTTCGGCCAGCGCAAGCTATGCTGCTTCACCCATACTTCCCTGGAAGTGGGTACGTCTGATGGCCAAGGCCAACAAGTCGGACACGGGAGCAACGCGAGTAACTTCCGTGGACGGCACCACAAACGGGAATCGCGTTTGCTTCAATGGGACAAATGAAATTGCCACGGCGCTCGGGAGCTGTGGGGCGGCCGGTAACACTTTCTTGCCTGTATATGAGGTAACTGCGCTGGCAGTGACTCCCAGCGGCTCGCGCCGAATGACGCAATACGAAACCAGCCGAACCTCTTTGCCGCCCATGCCCGGAGCGATGATTTTTGACGGTCCAACTCCGGACTTTGGCACCAATCCAAACTCGGCTGCGTTCGGTGTGACTGGCACCGACACACATACCGGGCCAAACGCCGGAGTCGGGTGTCCTGCGGCCCTCAACGAGCCCGCGCTTGGAGGATTTAACGCCGCTAGCGCAGCCAGCTTAGGGACGCAAGTCAACCGCGCCGGTAGTTACACCGGCAGCCCGGCCGGCATCGCGGACGTCAGCTCCCAGTTAGGCCCGTTGGGCACGATAGATGGTTTGAACAATCTGGTTAGCTCAATTACCACCATGGCGGGTGCCAACGTCTACGGGCCCAGTCCGTTACCGAATCCATCCACTCTGAATCCGGGCACCCTTGCCGCGCCGGTAGTTAACGTCGTACAAGGAGACTATACGATGCCGGGGTCTGGCTCGGGGATTATCCTGGTCACTGGCACCTTGACGATGAATGGAAACCCCAGCTTTAATGGGCTGATTCTTGTAATCGGCAAAGGGAACGTCCAAAAGAATGGCGGAGGAAATGGCACGCTGGACGGTTCGTTGTTCGTGGCTAACATGTACAGCGATACGCCGCCTACCTACACCCACCTCATTCCTTCGGGGCCCCCAGGCATACCGACGATTGCCTGGAACGGCGGTGGCAATGCCACCATTCAATACGACAGCTGCTGGTCCAATTATTTCAGCCAGTCGCTTCCTTACAGGATCGTGTCGCAGCGCGAACTGATCTACTAGCACGGTGCGATTCGCCAGGCGAAGTATTCCGCCTAAACCGAGCTGAGAAACCTTGAAAACCCGCCGCACCCCGTTCGACAGCGGGGTGCGGTTTTTTCTTTCCTCGTGAATCCTGCGGTTTCTTGTTGCCAACTCTCGCTGAAGCTTTCTCATTCGGAGCCTCGTGTTATTCTGCTTTTTGGATTTTTCTGCGGCTTCTGCTTCGATTCCTTCCGTGCTGACGGGAAAACCCACGATGCCAGGTGAGATTCTGAAGAAAATGAAAAAGATCCCGCGGCCGCAAATTCTGATTTTCGATGTGGATGGAGTGCTGGTGGACGTACGCGGGACCTACTGGCGGTCGGCGCTCGAGACGGTGCGCCACCTTACAGGGAAGCGCGTTACGTACGCGGACCTGCACCGCTGGAAGAGCAAGCCGGGTTTCAATGACGACTGGAACATGGTGTCGGCGTGGGTGACGTCGCTGGGGCATCCGGCGACATACGAAGAAGCGCGAGCGGCGTTCGAAAAATTCTATTGGGGAAGCGAAGGGAAGCCCGGAAACGTTCGAAACGAGAAGCTGATTGTCACGCCGCGGCAGATAGAAAGACTGGCGAGGCGCTTCGAGTTGAATCTTTTTACCGGGCGCACCCGGCAGGAGTTTTCGTTCACCTTCGAACGGTGGCCGGCTACGAAACACTTTCGAACGATCATCACCATGGACGATGCCAAGAGAAAACCGCACCCGGAGGGGCTCGAGAAGATTCTCGGCAAACGCGATCCGGCTACGGCGCTCTACCTGGGCGACAACATAGACGATGCGCTGGCGGCGCGGGATGCTGGCGTGCCGTTCATGGCCATTATTGCTCGGGGCGAGCACGGTTACCGGCAACGGGCAGCGCGGTTTCGCGAGCTTGGGGCGCTTCGGCTGCTTCCGCGGGTGACGGGGTTATTTCGAGTGTTGAAATAAAAGCGCAGGCGAGCGAACCGACGTTCGGTTTGGCTTGATTGCAGCTGACGTCTCTCCGACAAGGGCGTCAGCAGTGCCGCGCCCCAGGAAAGAAAAACTCTTCCACGGGCGCATTACAGTCGAGGACACGTCAACTGACTGGGTAACGCGTGGCGTAGAAGGCGCGCTCTTCAGCATCGTGCTCGGTGCGGAGTCGCCATTCGGGGAAGGCTGCGAGATCGTCGGCGAGAGCTTCGATCGTGGCGCGCAATTCGAGAGGGGCTAGCCAGCGATCAGGAATGGCTTCGACTCCGGCGGCGGCGCCGAGAAGGTTGCCGGTGATCGAGCCGGTCGAGTCGCTGTCTCCGCTGTGATTTACGGCGAGAATGATTCCGTCTTCAAAATTCTCAGCGCCCAGCGCGCAATAGAGCCCCATTCCGAGGGCTTCCTCGGCAACGAATCCTTTTCCGAGTTCGCGCAGAGCACCGCGTTCGCGAGGCCGGGATTTTGCCAGCTTTTCCGCTTTCTCGATGGCGGCCAGAGTTTCCTTGTGGGAAGGATGTTTTTGCAGTTCTCCCTTTGCTGCGTGAATAGCGTCGGGGAGAGCATTGCCGGCCAGCACCAGGCTGACAATGACGGCAAGTGCGCCGGCGCTGAGGCAGCCGCTCGGATGGCCGTGCGTGATTGCCGCGAGATCGCTTCCGGTTGAAAAGATGTCGGGAAGCTGGCGTTCACGATGCTGTTCGCGGCAGAGGAAATGCGCAAAATACATGCCTAGGGGAGCAATGCGCATAACGCCGCCGCAGCCTTTGCTGTCGTTCGTGGCGCGAGTGACTTTGCCGCGGCTGGACTGCAGAGCGGACAGGCAGGTGGTTCCGGGAGCACGGCGGCTGAAGAGTCTTTTCTGCCCGAGGAGCCAGCTTACTTTTGCGCCGGCGGAGGAAAGCAAGCGGGAATTTTCCTGGGTCATCAGCCAGCGGCCGTAGGATGCGGCGGCGGCGCGGAAAAAGTCCGGCTCGTGGCTTTGAAGAGCGGCGGCGACATGCGCGGAGAGCACGGCTTCGGCAGTAAAGAGCGTCATCTGCGTGTCGTCGGTGATGGCGCCCAGTTTTCCATAGGCAGGGGCGTAATCCCGGATTCCATGTTCGCCGTAGGCGCGGACGATTTCGTCGAGGTCCAGAAACTCGACGGGAGCGCCGAGCGCATCGCCGACAGCGCCGCCGAGCAGACACCCGGCGAAGCGGCTGCGCACCCGCGAGTCAGATGAAATCCGGGGAAGGGACATTTTTCCTTGGAGCCGTGGGAGCGGCTCGTACTCTCTCGAGACAGGATACTGCGAAAGCGGACAAATTTCAGTCAAGCAATTCAGGAGTCAGCAGCATCTAAGGAAGGGAACTCTTTTCCCGCTCCGGAGGAATGAATAAAAGAGGAACGTCGGAATTCGGGATCGCTTATGAAAGCCTTCTATTCTTTTAAATTGACGGTTCTGACGGGCATCGCGGTGGTTGGGCTCGTCGGCGCTCGAGCGGCTTCGGCACAATCACCGTCGGGGCCGATAACGGCAGCGCCGTCGCAGGCTGCTCCCGCGGGTGGCGCGAACGCTACGAATTCCGCGCCGGCGCCGCGCACCACCATACTCGGCGCATGGAAGTTCAATCCAGATGATAGCGACGACCCGAACAAGAGACGGCAGGAGTCGCGAGGTTCAGGTGGCGGCGGACGCGGACGCATGGGCGGCGGGTATCCCGGTGGGGGTGGAGGCTATGGCGGGAGGCGCGGCGGCGGAGAAAGCGATGAACAGCGCGAGAAGATGCGCGAACTCCTTACGCCGGCAAAAAGGATTTCGTTTTCGATGACCGGCGCGGAAGTGGATCTCGTGGACGATCGCGACCGCAAGCGTGCGTTCATGACCGATGGACGAAAATTGCAGAAATCCAAGGATGGAAATTATCAGGAGATCGCTGCCAAGTTTGACGGAAACCGGCTGGTCAGCGATGAAAAAGATCCTGGCGGAAACAAGATGAGCCGCACGTTTGAACTGTCCGAAGATGGCCGGCAACTCTATGAAACACTGCACATGACTGTGGGCCGCAACAACACGCCGCGCGTCATCCGCTACGTATACGACGTTCCGCTCGACGCTCGGGCTCCATCGAAGCAATAAAGAAGTCTGGCGATCCGAAACAAGAGACTCCGGGCCTTTCCCGAGCGATCGAAGTACAAGCCCTGGAATTGGAGTACAATCCCGAGACGCAAGAGACGAGTGGCC
>Ga0210409_10007108_pt1 | contig 11559 bp, 7 predicted proteins | sample IncBWH17MmetaG_FD_161649 | JGI IMG/M metagenome (GOLD analysis project Ga0210409, IMG submission 161649) | Forest soil microbial communities from Barre Woods Harvard Forest LTER site, Petersham, Massachusetts, United States - Inc-BW-H-17-M | ecosystem: Environmental > Terrestrial > Soil >...
GGTGCGGGATCGCGAACAGGACTTTACGAACGTCGAATTGCGAAAGAATGACGGATTGCGCCCCGCAATACAGTGCTAAGAAAGCCCAATACGTTCCGCCAATATGAAATGCGGGTATCGCGATGATGGCCGTATCACCCGGCCCCCAATCGATCCAGCCGAAGTGCGGATCATAATCCTCGAGCGCGCGATACCGGCTCAGACCGTAGAACGTGGAGTGCGCAAGCTCGACGCCCTTCGGGTGGCCCGTCGTACCGCTGGTGTAGATCTGGACCGCGGTATCCTGCGCTGCCCCCGCGAAACCCGGATCGGCGTCGCCGTATCGGCCGATCCAGTCCTCATACACCGGCCAGGCGCCAGCGCCACCGTCGATCAGGACAATGTGGCGCAGCATCGTGAAACCCGCGAGCAGCGGCGCAAGCCGAGCGGCATGGCGTCCGCCGATGAAGAGTACCTCGGCGCAGCTGTCCTTTAGTACGTATGCGGCTTCGCCTGGCGCGAGCCGCCAGTTGACCGTGACCGCTACTGCACCCACCTTCGCGACTCCAAGCATTATTTCGAAGTAACGATCGGAGTTTTGATCGAGCAGCGCGACGCGCGCGCCAGGCTTGACCCGCAACGCGATGAGTCCATTGGCGACGCGCGAGCTGCGGACATGCAGCGCCTCGAACGTCGTGGTGCGATCTGCATGGATGGTCGCGATGGCGCGCGGGCTCCAGCGCGCGTGGTGACGGGGGATATCCGCCAACGTTACGATTTCGGGTATGTATGTCATGCTTGCGGCGCCAAACGCAATGCGCGATTCGCCCGCTAGATCACTTCCAAGCATTCGCGGTTCGGCAGATCCGGGAACGCGACCGTCGGCAAGGATTGATACCAAAAAGCGACCGAGGCGATGTCGTCTTGCAAGGGCAGGTATTGCCGATCCGGGGTCGTGCGCCAGCCCAGCGCCTGAATGGTAATACGCAGGTCCCTCGCAAATCGCACCGGGTCCATGATGTGCCATCGATACATGCCGAAGCGGGTTTGCGATTTGTAAACCCCGTCCGGCCGGATCACCTGCGCTAGTCCGGCGTAGGGCGTGCAAAATTCGCGGTACGCACTGGCGTGCTCCTTCTCCAGTACGCCGACGTCGAAATTGTAGGCCCCGCAGAAGTAGTCTTCGGTGCCGGTGCCGCAGATCGTGGGGAATTCCTTGTCGCCGTCCATGTAGAACTTTATCTCGCCTTCGCCCCACCAGCCGGAGCTGTTGACGCCCCAGGCCATGTACGTTCCAACGTAGTGCCCCCGCCCCTTCACACCATCGAGAATGGTGTACGCGCTCTTGTAGGGTAGCGGGTTGACGCGGCGAAACTGTGCGTGAAAGTAGGCGGCATCGTCCGGAACAGCCGTCAGAGCATAGGTGATCTGGTAGTAAACATAGATTTTCTCGTCGCTCAGGTTGGTCAGCGTCAGGTGCGCACGGCGCCGAAACGGCATTTCCCAATAGCAATTGAATCCGCGCGCCGGATTTACACACACGGCAAGAGAGGTTACCGGCGCAAACGTCTCCCAGCCGTTTGCAAAGAAGTCGCCGACCGGGCATTCGATGGACGGCTGCGGTTGGCCGTCCCAGAATGCGCGCAGAATGGTGTGGCGCCGCTTACCCTGCGCCAGGGTCATCCAAATATGTTGGATCGCGCCCATGCCTTGGATGTCTGCCAGCGTGTGAGTGGCGCCGGGCTCGATGACGACGAAGGGCGATATCTTCCAGCCTTGTCCAAGCCCGCGCGCCGAATGTGCGGCGGGTCCGTCGACCGACATACCGCCCCTGCCCTTTTCGCCGCTGGTCTGTTCCGGACAGATCGAGCGCGTTTGCGCGTTCGAAAGCCACGACAGATTTCCAAGATGCAATCCCAAGCCGGAGAAATCCGTCATCGCATGCTCCATTTTTCGTCAACGGCTATTGGGAATCTTCCGTTCGCCCGTGCGTTGATTGACCAGCACCTTCCAAGGATAGTGATCGCCTTCGCCGCCGGAACCAACCGCCTGAAGATGGTTGGTCACGGCCTTGCGCCAACCCTGCGAGGTGTTGGCCGTGGTCATGTGCGGCGTCTTGGAATGATGAAATGTGGCGTCGCCCCGCGCAATGGGACAGACGACCATCCGCGACTCGTCGACGTCACATTGAATCAGATCGCTCTGCACGCCCGGCACGGCGTGGTGCGGAAGAACGCCCTGCAGGTGTCCGCGGTCGATGAAATGCATGCAGCCATTTTGGATATCAACGTCCTGCAGCGGAAGCCAGCAGGTTATGCCGCGATCATCCAGATTGCGTCCCCAATAGGCCTCATCCTGATGCCAATTTGTCGGCACGCTCTTGCCGGGCGGCTTGGCGAGAAACTGGTCGTACCAAAATGACAGCTTCATTCCGAGGAGTTCCTCCGCGAAGCGGGTCAGCCACATTCGGTACGGCGCATTGGCAATATCCTTCCACACGAATGATGGCGAGGACTGCACGATGCGGAATGAGCGGTTCTGCAGGGGCTCTTTTTCGTCCCAAGCCCAGTCGTTGGCGAATTTCGGCTTGTCCTCCATGATGCGATCGCAATGGCGATCGAGTTCATCGAGGTCCGCCTGCGGGACGGCATCCGTGACCACAAGGTAGCCATGCTCGCGGAAAAACCGGATCTGATCTTGAGTGGCTTGCGGAAATGACACGGAATTAAATCCCGACCGCGGCGCGCAGCGCCTGCGTCCAACCAATCCAGCGCTTGTCAGGGCCTGAGAGGCCGTCCCACACCATGTTGTTGCAAACATAGGCGACGGCGATGCCGAGTTCCGGATGCGCAAATGCCATGCGTCCGCCCGCGCCGGCATGGCCGAAGGAACCAGGTCCGAACATCGGTTCCGCGCGACGCGGCAGTTCGAAGCCCAGACCGAAACGCTGCGGATCGCCGCTGCTCAGGTTGCTGAGTTCCTCCGGGCCTTTTAGATTGTCCGTCAACGGGGTCCGCGCCCTCTGAACCGTTCTTTCGGAGAGCAGCCGCACGCCATCGACGGTGCCGATCATCGAAGCGTACATCTTGGCCAAGGCGCGGGCGTTGCCGATGCCGTTCCCCGCCGGTAACTCGGCGGCGCGCGCGCGACGGTCGCCGTTAGCCATGTCGATGAAACTCTCCGTCGTCACAATGCTTTGCAGCAGCACCTGTGCCACGCGAGTTTTGGTGTCGACTCCCCGAACGGCGAGCAGATTCGGCCACGGGTTCGGCTCGCCCGCCGGACCCGCTGCTCGAAAGTGCGGCGCATAGCGCGCCTCTTGGGTGACAGGCAGGCCAATCCACATATCGATATGAAGTTTCGCAGCCACTTCTCCAGCGAAAAACTCCCCCACCGATTTTCCCGACAGACGCCGGATCAGTTCACCGACCAGAAACCCGTAGGTTACAGCGTGATAAAAACTCGCCTGACCAGGCATCCACAGCGGTCGCATGCGCGCCAGTGCATCGACGCACTTGTTCCAATCGAACAAATCCGCAGGGGCAATTTCCGCTTCCGGGTCGAAGCCCATCAATCCGGCGGTATGGCTGAGCAGCTCGCGCACCCGGATCTCTGCCTTGCCGCTGCTGGCAAATTCCGGCCAGTAGCGGGCGACCGGTGCGTCGTAATCAAGTTGCCCGCGCTCGGCCAGCATGTGGGCGCACAGCGCCACAGCGGCTTTGGTGCAGGACATCAGCATCGAGATTGTGCTTTCGCCATACGGCCGGGCGCGAATTTTGTCGGTGCCGGCCCAGATGTCGACTACCCGCAAACCCCCGCGGTACACGCAAAGCTGGGCACCTCCCTCATCGTTCGCCTGTGCTTGCGCAAATGCATCGCGGACCGCCTCGAAGCCCTGTGCTACGGAACCCCCGACCCCGATCATGCTTCGTACCAACCAAAAGTGGCATGTTCGCTCATGCATGCTCACTATCGCACACAAATCAGCGCCCTTCCAAGCCCGAAGGGCCTGACGCTGCTGCGCGATGATGACTGTAGATGATTGGTTGGTCTGATAACATCGGTGCTTCGAACAAGGTCGACCCGGTTGGGGACGTACGTGCGCTCACTCACCCCTTTCATTTGGACACCTAAGCAACCCATTCATCTGTTCAGCCGCGCTGGAATGCCGGCGCGTCAGGAAGCTCAGAATCGGTGGTTTTTTTTCCGCCGCCTGCTCGAGCTTACGGCCGCCCCGGAACGCGCGTCCATCAACATCACCACCGATGGCCACTACTCGCTGTTCATCAACGGCGCTCGGATCGGCCGCGGCCCGGTGCGCTGCAATCCTCTCTATCAGCGCTACGACACCTACGACCTCACCCCATTTTTAACGGCTGGGCTCAATGTGCTGGCGGTGTTGGTGCACACGTATGGGGTCGATGCCGCCTTTTACGAACTGCCCAAAGGACTGCACCTCAGGACGTTCGGCGATGGCGGACTGTGGGTCGACGGCGCCGCGCAGGTCGGCTCGATCACTGTTCCGTTGCGCAGCGACACCCATTGGCGTGTCCTGGAAAGCGATGCGTGGCGGCAGGACGTGCCGCGAACCAACAACAGCCTTGGATTTGTCGAAGTGCTGGACGGCCGCAAATTGCCGGAGCGCTGGAATCGGGTCGATTTCGACGATGGCGGCTGGGAGTTCGCGCATGAACTCAAATCCGGAAACGGTCCCTGGGCTGAAACCGGCGCGTTCGAACTGGCGCCGTTTGCAACGCTGATGCCGAGCGGAATTGAACACCTGGTCGAGGAACCGGTGCAAGCGCGGCGCATCGTGTGGATCAAGGGGCAGGTACCGGACTTAGGATTGCCGGTGCAGGAGCGCGCGTACCGGGAACGACTGGTCCCGGTGCACGCGGCGGCGGTGGACGCGCCGGAGCAATTGCTGCGATTCGCCGCAGGCGATTGTCTGATTCGCACGGTGCATGGCGGCGATGTCAGCGTGCTGCTCGATTTCGGCCGAATCATCACCGGCAGGCCACGGGTGGAACTCGAGGCGCAGGGCGGAGAAATGATCGAAATCGCCTGCTGCGAACGGCTGCCGGGAGAGTGGGATGTCACGGGGCCGGCAAGCGATGCGCGCATCACGCCGGTGGCGTTCCTCGGCGGCGATCATCATGTGTGCCGCTATATTGCGCGGCCTGGTGTTCAGGTGTTCGAAACCTTCGAATGGTGCGCAATTCGCTGGATGCAGGTCAGCGTCCGCGATGCGCCCGCCGGCCTCAAGATTCGGGGATTGGGCGCAATGTTCACGCACTATCCGGTCGAACCGCGCGGCAGATTCTCCTGTTCCGATTCCTTCCTGAATGAGCTTTGGTCGACCGGCGCTTACACATTGATGCTTTGCATGCACGATGCATGGGAGGATTGTCCCAGCCGCGAGCAGCGCCAATGGCTCGGCGACGCCACGGTCGAGAGCCTGGCCGGACACGCCGCATTCGGTCCCTGTGTCGCGCCCCTGAACGCAAAATTTCTGTTGCAAGCGGCGGAGAGCCAGCGCCCCGACGGCCTGACGCAGATGTTCGCTCCCGGCGATCACGGTACCGACCGGGTGGTGATCCCGGATTGGACTCTGCAATGGATACTGAATGCCGGCGATCACTACCGGTTGACCGGCGACAGCGCCACCATCGACGCGATATTTCCTTCGATTCTCAAGGCGCTGGCCTGGTTCGAACGATTGCTTGATGAGCATGGCCTGATCTCGGACATGCCGGACTGGCATTTCATGGATTGGGCGGACATCGGCCGGTGCGGTGAAGCGGCAGCCTTGAACGCGCAGCTTGCCGGGAGTTTCGAGGTTGCAGCGCAGCTTGCAGAGATCTGCGGTTGGCAACGCGAAGCGCAGCGCCTGCGTGCCCGGGCCCGCCGCATCGGCAGCGCTCTCAACGAGCGGCACTGGGACGAGCGCCGCGGCGTTTACGTGGACGTTGTCGACCCGAAGAGCGGCGCGCAGCAGCTTAGGGTCTCACAGCACGCGAATGCCGCGATTGCGCTTTGGACCGATTCGCCGCCGCAGCGAATTCGCCGCGCGCTCGACCGCATCACCGAAAGCCGGCGTCTGACATTCACGGCGGCAAGGCCGATCGCTCCATTCGGCGAAAAACTCGATCCCGAAAATGGCGTGGTGGTGGCCAATACTTTTTATGCGCACTTCGTTTATGAAGCGCTATGCAAGCACGGCCGGCTCAAGGATGCGCTGCGAATGATGCGCGAGAGGTTCGGGCCGATGCTGGCGCGTGGCGCAACCACCCTCTGGGAGAGCTTTGAACCCAGCGCCAGCCTGTGCCACGGTTTTTCCGCATCGCCGACATACCAATTGAGCCGCCGCGTGCTCGGCGTGATACCGCTGGAGCCGGGATTTACCGCCGTGGATTTCGCGCCCGATTTGGCGGATCTTGATTTCGCCCACGGAGTGTTCCCAACAAGGCAGGGCGACATCGAGGTCGAGCTTGAACGAAACGGGGGCGGCTTCGAGGCACGACTGCACGCCCCCGAGCATGTGCGTGTGCAGGTCAAGCCCGGACCAGGCGTAAAGCTACGCTCCGCGACCGAGCGTTCCGCGGGCGGACTGACCGCGCAGTTCCAGTCCGAGCTGCGACGCTAAGCAGCATCTGCCCACCTCCCTCGCTGGGAACACGCGCGGCGCGCAGATCGATCGGGCTCCGCGGGTGATCCGATCACATTCGCGCATGTAAGTGCAAATTCGGTCAACTTAGGTTGACATTTGGATTTCTTTTGTGCTTGTATCTGATCAGCGTGTGCTCGTATCTGACAAAGGGCACCGTTTGATTCGGTTATGAGCGAACGTCGGTCTCCGCGTCAGGCGCTAAAAACAATTCGAGTCATGCGATGGGAGGGGGAAATGGCCAAATCTACGGTTCATGCGAACTCGTTTTCCGTTTGCGCATCGCTTGTCATCGCCGCGGCCACCTGCGTGCTGGCGGTCTTTGATGCACATGCCCAAGCCGTATCCAACACCGCGGCCGACACCGGACCCTTGGCCGAAGTGGTGGTCACCGCCGAGCGTCGCTCGACGGATCTGCAGGTTACGCCCGTGGCCGCAAGCGTGTTGTCGGGAGCGGACCTGCAAAGTCGGGGCGTGAACACCGTCGATCAGCTGCAATTCACCACTCCGTCCCTCACGGTGAACGATTTCGGCCAGGGAATCATGTTCAACATCCGGGGTATCGGAAAGGGTGAAAGCAACGTACAGACGCCGGCGGGAGTCATCACCTATCGCGATGGAATTCCAGTCATCGCCACCTTTCTGCAGAACGAGCCTTATTACGACATTGCGTCGATAGAGGTATTGCGCGGGCCGCAGGGAACTTTCTCGGGCGTGAACGCCACCGGCGGCGCGGTCTACATCACGGAGGCCAATCCCAATTTCAACGGTGTGAGCGGCTATGGCCAGCTGCAATACGGAAATTACAACGACCGGTTGTGGCAGGGCGCCATCAATCTGCCCATCGGCGAGACCTTTGCCGCGCGCATCGCTTACAACGGCGAACGGCGCCAGACCTATTTCAATCTTCATGGACCCTATACCGGCGATCCCGGAATCATCGATTCCAATAACGTGCGCGTCAGTTTGCTGTGGCGGCCGAGCGACGCGCTCAAGATCCTGGTAAAGACGGACTACAACAACATCAACAACGGCGGCTATCCGGGACAGCCGTATACGATTCCGGGCAGCCTCTACGACATCAACACCGACGTCAACGCCTATGCCTTCGACGAATTCACCCGCTCGGTGGTGGATATCAGCTATACATTCGCGAACGGCAATGTGCTGCGATCGGTTTCCGGCTACCAGCACGCGCGCGCCGCCCAGAACGTCGATCTCGACGGTACCAATCGAGCTTTTCCGACGTCCTCGACTTTCTCCGACTACGGCCGCTTCGAAGCTTATTCCGAGGAGTTGAATTTCCTGTCCCCGGACACAGGATTTTTCCGCTGGATCGCCGGCGCGTTCTTTTCGCACGAGGTCGAGGACTTGCCCTTTGGCAACGGCTTCAACATCAACGTTGACCTCACCACCCCGTACCCGGCGCCGTTGCTGCCGCTGGTCAACATAAATCTTGAATACAACACGCCCAAAAAACACGAGGGAGTATTCGGACAGGTTAAATTCGAGTTCAGTCCCCAATGGGAACTGCAAGTGGGCGCGAGATACAACCATTCGACGTTTGATCTGACCGACAATCAAACCACCAACCTGTTGTTCCCTCCCCCGCCCCTGGCCATACCGTTGCCGAACAGCCAGAGCCAGTCCGATTCGAAGCTCACCGGCAAGGTCGACTTGAGCTACAAGCTCACCCCCGACAACTATCTGTTTGCATTTGTGGCGACGGGGCACAAGGATGGCGGCCTCAACACCAACGCCAACGAACCGGCGGTGATCCAGCCCGAGAATCTGACGGATTACGAAGTGGGCTGGAAGTCGATGTTTCTCGACCGGCACGTTCGTACCCAGACCGGCGCGTTCTACACGACCTACAAGGATTTTCAGGTCAGCCTGCCGGATCCGGCGACCGGCACCGCGCCCATCCTGAACGCGCCGCACGCCACCGTCTGGGGATTCGAGCTGCAGGCGCAAGCGGAATTATCCGACCTGTCGGTGGATGCCTCGGCATCCTACATTCACGGCCGTTTCGGCGATTTCTATGCCATCGATTCGCGCCTCTACGCCGCGCCTTACCCGCCCTGCAATTTATCGTATGGACCGGCCACCGCCGAATGCAGCAATCTCACCGGACACACGCTGCCCAACTCTCCGACCTGGACAGCGAATGCCGGCATACAGTACACCTATCATGTTGCCGCCAATCAAACCTTCACGCCCCGATTGGACTATGCATTTGTCGCCTCGCAGTGGGCGACGGTATTCGCGAATTCGAGCTTCGCTGATAGTTTGGACTCGCGCACTTTGTTCAATGTGTTGTTGAGCTATGACATTGGGAAATTGGACATCGCTGCGTTCGCGACCAATTTCACCAACAGGCAATATGTGGCCGCACAAAGCGTGGGTACACCTGTTCCGGTGCAGTTGATACCCGGGGTGCCTCGCCTCTACGGAATTCGCGCGATGCTGCGCTTCTAACCCGATGCCGGAGAAGCTGCGCCTCGGTACTGGAATTAAAATCATCTATGCCACCGGCGCCGCCATCGACGGCATCTCCAATTCGGTGCTGCCGACGTTTTTGTTCTTCTATTTGACGGCTGTGTGCGGCCTCGGGGCGAGCCTGGCGGGTTTCGCGGTCTCCTGCTCGTTGGTGGTTGATGCCATCGCTGATCCCTTCATAGGATCGATGTCGGACAATCTTGTTTCACGTTGGGGACGCCGGCATCCCTTCCTGCTGGCGAGCGCGCTGCCAATGGCGATCTCGCTGGGCTTGATCTTCTCCATTCCGGCGGGCTTGTCCAAGTGGGCTCTGTTTGCCTATGTGGTGGTGGTGCTGCTGGTGCTGCGGCTCGCCGTGTCTTCGTGGGTGCTGCCGTATCAAGCGCTGGGTGCGGAGTTGGCGGACGACTATGATGAGCGCTCAACGATAGTGGCCTATCGGGTGTTCTTCGCCATGCCCGCGGTGGCCATCTGCCTGACCCTGGGGTTTCTGGTTTTTTTGCGCGGGCCCAACGGACTTCTGAACCGGGCGGGATATGCGCCATTCGGCTGGACTTGCGGTCTCATAATACTTTTGAGCGCGCTGACGGCGACCTTGGGCACGCGCCGCTTGATCGGGCGCCTGCACCGGCCCGGCCAACAAACGCGCAGCTCCGTAGCGAGATTTTTCAATGAGGTCCGCGAGCTTCTGCGGCATCGCTCGTTCTTGATTCTCGCGGGAGCCGCCACCGTCTTCTTCATTGCGCTGACCGCCAATGCCACGTTGTCGTTGCATGCCGGGAAATTCTTTTGGAAATTGCCGAACAGCGTGTTGCAGGTCATGTCGCTGGCGCTGTTCATTGCACCGATTCTGGGCATTGTGCTGGTCGCCATTAGCTCACGGCGATTCGAGAAGCGCACCCTGGCAATAGCCGGGATAGGCTACATTGCTGCCAGTCAGTTTCTTTTGCCGGTATTGAAGATCGCGGGGATATTGCCCGATGGTGGATTGGGTCTATACGCGCCGCTCGTGATCAACAGCATCCTGACCGGCATGTTCGTCGGCTGCGCGACCATCGTGTATCAGTCCATGTTCGTGGACGCCGCGGACGAGCATGAGGTGTTGTACGGAGCGCGCCGCGAAGGCTTGTTCTATGCGGGTCTGAACCTTGCCGTCAAATGCGGCGCCGGATTGGGCGCCTTGCTCGCCGGCGTGGCGCTCGATTTGATCGCTTTTCCGGCGGATATCGCCAACCGCAGCCCCGAGTCCTTGCATATCACGGCGAAAACCATCCGCGATTTGGGATGGGTTTATGGCCCGGCTCCCGCCGTGATCACACTGCTGGCTGCGGTACTGATGCTCGGCTATCGATTGGACCGCGGCGAGCATGCCCGGATTCGTTTCGAGCTCGGACGACGTCACGGAACCGCGAACGCGGGCTAGACTCACTGCATCGCCGGCGAAACGACCGAGGACGGCGCGCCGCGCGTATCGCCGGCATCAACCCTGGCGACGATAACGTTCACGCCGGCACGACGAATCGGCTCCAGATCCGATTCGCTCGCCCCGTCGTCCGTGATGAAGGCCGAGATGTTCTCCAGCGACAGCACAACGATCGATGAATGTTTGCTCAATTTGCGGCTGTCCGCCATGACGATGACCTGTTCGGTGCGCTTCAACAAGCGCGCCTCGGCCTGCACGATCAGCGGATCCGCCTCCATGACTCCATGCCGATTGATCCCATAACAACCTACAAAGGCCTTGCGCGCCCAGAAATTGGCGGTGGCGTCATGTTCGAAGGGACTCAGGATGATCTTCTGCTCGCGATACACCGTGCCGCCGGGCATGCTGACCCGGTTGCGGCTGGTCGCCACCAACTGCGTTACGATGGGCAGCGAATTCGTCAGAATGTCGAGTTGCCTTAGCGCGAGAAATTCGACCAGGGCATAGGTCGTGGTGCCGCCGGCGATGATGATGCTGTCATTGTCGTCGATGAGGCTGCTCGCGGCTCTGGCAATGGCCCGCTTCTGAGGGACTGCGACCTCCTCGCTCATCGCGAAGGGCATTCCGACCAGGTGCGCTTCGAGGCGCGGGTTGATCGCCTCCGCGCCGCCGCGGACGCGCCGCAATTTCCCTTCCTCGGCCAACGCCGCAATGTCGCGGCGGACGGTGGCATCCGAACTGCTCAGCAACTCCACGAAATCGCCGACGCCGACGATGGAGCGTTCCTCCAACAGCCGCAGTATCATCCGATGACGTTCTGCTTCCAGCACCTTAACTCCCTCCCATCGCGACTCGCCTGATCCAGTCCGCATCCTATCAATTTATGTCCCTGCATCGACTAGTCCTCACCCAACGCTTTCGGCCGCTTCGCGCCAACGAGCGCGGTATTCCGACATGTCGACTGCCAGCGGCGGAACCCGGCTTAATGGCG
>Ga0210409_10007109_pt1 | contig 11558 bp, 13 predicted proteins | sample IncBWH17MmetaG_FD_161649 | JGI IMG/M metagenome (GOLD analysis project Ga0210409, IMG submission 161649) | Forest soil microbial communities from Barre Woods Harvard Forest LTER site, Petersham, Massachusetts, United States - Inc-BW-H-17-M | ecosystem: Environmental > Terrestrial > Soil >...
GTTCTCGAACGTACCTCCCAGGTCGGGGTTGGTTGTCGCGCTGCGGTACCGCGTCCACCAGGTCGTGTCCACGGTCAATTGCTTCAGGTTGGTAAGGCGCCCTTTTTGCGGAACTCCTGTGACTTGACTCGGCGGCAGAGTGGCAAAGTGACTCAGGTCGATCGTCTTTGCGCCCTTCGAGCTCAGGTAGTTGTTGAGAAACCTATGGTGACTGATCTCGTCGTCGGTGTTGTCGGCAATGTACTGGGGCATATCGCCGTCGAGCACGAGGAGTCCAGTGATGTACGCCGGAGCGAGTCCGGTAGTGATTTTCTGACCGTTGAGCTCGAGATCGATCGGAGAGTTGCCCTGATTGGTTGCTCCGCCGAGTTCGGCATACTGAATCCACAGATCGGCCTCGACTTGCTCCAGAGCACTCAGGAACGTCAGAATTGCGATGTCTCCCTTTGTGATTGGTGCGTTGTCGTCGTCATCTCTGCTGAAGGCTGTCGAGGTGCCCGGCAACAACGCCGCGCCCATCGTTGCGGCTCCTGCTGCCACCACCCCGTTCTTCAAAAACGACCTGCGATTATTGGCTCCACCGAACACACTTCCGTTTTTTTTCATTGCTATCTCCCTTTCGAGAATGGAGTTGCGAACCATTTGAATTGCATGTTTTGGTAAGAAGACCTGAGTTAGGCCCGCGTTCAGGGTTGGAACAGTCGAACCTCGAATGTTCGCTCGACCGACAGGACTGAGACTTCGCTGGCAGGCCGGCTCCATGACGGGAATCGCCTAAACCATGAGCATCAAAATCAGGATCCACTGCAGGTAGTAACTACAATTCCCATCGCTTTATTCCCGTTGGAGCTTAGAAAAACGCAGCGGAATATTTTCTTGCGTTTCTTCTAGATCAAACCCGCCCAGAAAAGAAGGGCACGCCAATCAGATTTGCCGCGCCCGGTGAAGAGGTGTCTGGCTACAACGAATTAAGGAACGTGAACAACTCCTGCTTCTCTTGTTCGGTGAGTTCTCGGAAGTGCCGGGACACGTGCTCCGCTTCGTCTCTGTGCCGTTCAATGGCGTTCTCTAGAGTCAAGGATAGGAGATCATGCATGTAACGGGGTCTCATGCGAAGGCCCCAAAGCGCAGCCGTCCGCAATTTGTCCGCGGTATCCTGCGGAGGATTTTGAACGATACCGTCACCCGTTCCCACGTCATGCAACAAGAAATCGCTGTATGGATGAATGATTTTATTGCCCAGGGCGTCGGGCACGGTAAAAGCTCCGCCATCTATGACTGTGCCCGCAGGAGCGGTAGTGATGCTTTCAACGTGGCATGTATTGCAGCCGATCTTTTCGAATAGCGCCTGCCCGGCCTTTCCGGCCGCACTTGCGGCGAGCACGCAGTCGCGGGGCGGTACCTTTGTGCCACGGACAAATTGAGCAAAGTGGTCGATATCAGCAAGGCCTAGATTGTCTGGAACATCTTCCGGATCGGGCGTGACCTTGCCCACCGTAGTAGTGTCTTTTGGTCGCAAGCGATTGGTAACACCCATCTCATTCAAATAGGCGTCGCCGATAAAAGAAAGCAAGCTGCTGTGCTGGTCTTTCCAGCCGAAGCGCCCGATACGTGTCTGTCCCGGAGCTTCCAGAACAGGAACTTGAATGGCCTCGCCGTGAATCTTTCCATCGCTGACTTCAGCTTGATGTTCTGCTATTGCTAGCAACGTGCTGTCATCGATGGCCTCGACAAATCCGTCACCCAGAGTATTGAGAGCCGCCCGTAGCGCGCGAATGTGCTCTGTGGTGGGGATATGTTCCTGCGCTTGCGGAATCACGGCCCGGTCGTTAATGATCGAGCGGCCAGTAATCATGTTAGCGCCATCATTAATCAGCACGGTGGGATTCACGAAATTGCCGTTTGCGTCGTTATGGCCTACGCGGAGTTCCGTAAATTGGCTAGCACCACCACTGACGGGGTTTTGATGGCATTCGGCGCATGCTCTGCCGTTGAATACCGGGCCTAGCCCGCTGTTCACGTCGTGGATCCGCTCGTAGTTTTGCTGATCGAGAGCAAAAGTGTCTCCTGGAGGCTCCACGATCCCATTGCTTGTACTCTTCGATCCCGGATTCTCGGCAAGCGTGGGAGTCTCGAAGCCAGCAGGCGCTTCGGTTGCGGATTGCTGTGCAAGTCCAGTGAATCCTACGGCCAGCACTCCCGATAGCAGGACAAGGACCGAAATGCATCTACGTGTTATTGTGTTGCCCGCCAATCCACAATGGATTGGTTGATTTCGCGTCTTCGCGGAAATGAAGACGCTCTCCTTTTTGTTCATTGCCATCTCCTTTTCAAGAATCGAGTTCAACGAAGAAAGGTATCCTCGCGAAAGGTAAGACCTCGCATGGCAGCGCCTTATTCCCGATTATTTGTGAAAAGTTTGTAACAGCGTTTTTTGGGGGAATTTCACAACTGGACGGAGTTCAGGCTTGCGACCGGAAGTATCCAATAGCTTATCGAGCGTCCCGGTGGATAGCACCCCGCGACCACCCAGGCGCATCGGTATCTAAGCCAGAGCAGTGCGCGCTTAAGTTGAAAGCCATTGTGACTACTCAGTGAAAAGCCGCTGAAGCTGCTCGAGGGCAGACGGCACGGCGTCGGAGACGGCGCAGAAGTCCATGCCTCCCTCGCGCCACTCGATCCATTGATAGCCCCGCTGTGAGCCAGAACGCGGAGCGGCGTCCTTTTCGTCCGTGGGCCAGATGAAAACGTTCACGAAATGCTTCCGGCGGGCATAGACCAGAGCAGCGACAGTGCGGCCGTGAACGATGTCAATTCGACCACCCTGCAACGGAAATCCCTGATCGCCGAAATCCTTTACTGGGGGAGAGAAATCAAGTTTGCCATCGAACCACGGCTTCACCGTGTGTTGATCGGTAGAGACGACATCGGTGAGATGTCCGGGTTGCAGCGACCTCAAATGTGCATCGAGAATCTCCGACGCAAACGCGCTTTCATAATCGCTGCTTCGATTCGATGAAACGACGCGCCAACCCGTGTAAGCAACTAGAATTAGCGCTGCGGCTACGGCCAGCCAACTCCAAACGCTCTGAGCGGGGAAGACCGCGACCGGGGGTGCGAAACCGATATCGGCAAGAATTTTCTTGCGAAACGCGGGCGTGGCTTTTTCATAGAGCCGAGCAACATTGATGGATGAGCGTAAGGAGTCGAGAGCTTCAAGCTCGTTAACACAATCGGAGCACCGCTCCAAGTGACGTTCGAATTCGGAGCCAGCGGTTGCATCCAGTTCATTATCGAAGTAGCCGTGAAGAGCAATGCCAGCGCGGTCACAGCTCACGGTTAGCCTCCTCACAGGACGGGCCAAGGGCCAACTGAAGCTCCCGGCGGGCACGTGAAAGCGTAGACATGACTGTTCCAATGGGAATCGAGATAATGGTGGCAATCTCCTTGTAAGAACACCCTTCCAGCTCGCGGAGCACGATCACCTCCCGATAGCGTGGCGACAAAGACTCAAGAGCGTGGGTAAGGCGCGCGCGATTGTCACCCGCGATGGCAAGCGCTTCGGGTGTTGGGCTTGGAGGCCCATGCAACTCTTCGTCGAACTCGGTCATGTCTTTCACGCGGCGATTCTTCTCCAAATAGGTGTAACAGGTGTTCCGCACGATCTGCAGCAGCCAGGCCCGCACATCTCCGCCCTGAAAACTGTGGAAGAAACGATACGAACGAAGCATCGCTTCTTGCGCGACGTCTTCGGCATCCGCGCCGCTGCGCAAAAGCCAGCGGGCGAGATTATAGGCCGCATCAAGATGTGGTAAGACGAGCATCTCGAAGCGTACCCGATCCTGCGAGTCCTGCACGTCCGACCTTTCCCCTGGACAGGATTGCTCATTAAGGGAGACCACCTCAGCGCCGGTTTTATTCCCGTGATCTTCCTCTTCTTGACGAGTGAGAAAGAGGCCTCATCGGGGCTTAAACGGGAATAAAGAGCACTGGCCTGCAGTCGATATGGATGGAACACGTCCAAGGGCGGCACGGGAACTTCAATTCTTTCGGCCCCGTGCCGCTCGTCCCACAGAAATGTACGCGGACAAAAACAAGAATGAGCGGACAACAGAACACGGTCCAGGAGGACATATGGCTGAAAATAAAAAAGACGCACTTATACATGACCACAATAAGGACGGAGTAGACCGGCGGGGGTTCCTAAAATGCATGGCGTGGGCGGGAACGGGAGCACTGTGCGTCATGCAAGGTGGTGTCATGAAGTCGTTCAGCCTGAGTCAGATGTCGCAGATGGGATCCAAGGCGGCGTCCGCCGGTGAGCTGAGCTTCGTGCAGATCAGCGACAGTCACATGGGCTTCAACAAACCAGCCAATCCGGATGTCGCCGGAACACTAAAGGTAGCGGTGGACAAAGTAAATGCTTTGGCTACGCCACCCGAGTTCATGCTGCATACCGGTGACATCAGCCATCTTTCGAAACCCGAAGAGTTCGACACGGTCGACCAGATCCTGAAGGGTGCGACGCCTAAAGATATCTTCTATGTACCCGGCGAGCACGACATGCTGAACGATGACGGCAAACAGTTCCTCGAGCGTTACGGAAAGGGCAGTAAGGGAGCGGGATGGTACAGCTTCGACAAGAAAGGCGTTCATTTTATCGGCTTGGTAAACGTATTGAATTTGAAGGCCGGGGGTCTGGGCACGTTGGGCCACGAGCAGCTGGAATGGATGGAAGATGACCTAAAGCACCTGAAACATAGCACACCCATTGTGGTGTTTGCGCACATCCCGCTGTGGTCTGTGTATCCAGAATGGGGTTGGGGCACGGAAGACAGCGCGCAGGCATTGGCGTATTTGAAAAAGTTCGGCTCGGTGACCGTGTTGAACGGGCACATCCACCAGATCATGCAGAAGGTTGAGGGCAATGTGACGTTCCATACGGCGGCCTCTACGGCGTTTCCGCAACCGCAGCCGGGCAAGGCGGATTCGCCCGGGCCCATGAAGGTGCCCGCGGAACAACTGCGGAGTGTCCTGGGGATCACAGATGTGAATTACGTGCAAGGCCAACAAGCGCTGGCGGTCGTGGACTCGACCCTCGCTTAACTGCAGAGCGGCCTAGTTCGAGAAAACGGTTGAATTCTTAAAATAGATGGAAAGGAAAATAAGTAATGAGGAGAAGTGTGTCTACCACAGCCCTTATAGCAGCGCTGGGGATCGCGTTTATGGCGATCGGAACAATGCGCCGCAGTCTAATAGTAAGAGCCCAGTCGAAGCACGAAAGCTCGGTGGTCAAGATCGACAACTTCACTTTCGGACCAGGAACGCTGACTGTACCGATTGGAACCACTGTGACCTGGACCAATCGAGATGACATCCCCCACACAGCAGTCAGCACGGACGGCGTCTTCAAGTCCAAAGTAATGGATACGGACGAACAGTTCTCTTTCACCTTCCCCAAGGCGGGTACCTTTCCGTACTTCTGTTCGATTCATCCTAAGATGACCGGCAAGGTAGTAGTGCACTGAGGAAATGATGAGCACAAATCCTTTCGACCTCAGAACCGTTCTCCTGGCCAACCACGCACAGCATGTGGTGCTGATCCACTTCCCGATTGCGCTTTCTATAGCGGCCGTAGTTTTCGACTATCTCGCGCAGTGGACGAATAACCGGACGTTGGCTGCGGTGTCGTATTTCAATCTCTTGGTGGCCGCGATCTCTACAGTGCCAGTCGTGGCGACCGGCCTTGTGGCGTGGCGGTGGGCGCTTGAGGGGCAAAAATTGGAAGGAATTCTGTTAATGCACCTGGTTCTGGGCTCCGTGTCGAGCCTGCTGATCTGGCTTGTATTTTGGATCCATTTGCGTGCACGACGCCATTTGGGGAAATCCTTGCCTACTTACCGGCTGCCGATCGAAGCGATCGCGGTCTTGCTCGTGGGGCTGACGGGTCATCTCGGCGGATTTCTTAGCGGCGTAAACGTCTAGCGGACGAAAAGAGCAACTAAGTCAATCTTGGCACCTGCTCAAAGTGGGTGGCTATAAAACGAAGATTAAGGAGAAAGAGTATGAAACTGTTATATGGAGTCGCGGTTCTGGCCTTAGCGTCCTCCGCTCTGGCAAGAACCAATGAGATGAATTTCACAGAAAAGGCAGTGGAGTTTGTGGTCGACAAGTTGGACGTCACCACGGTTCCGTCGACAATCCGGCCGAAACACGAGAAGGCAAAAAAGACGTTCAGTGATTATGGCTACGCCACGCGTCAGTTGGATGAGAAAGAAGCAATCATCGAGCCGACACCAAACGGTCCGCAGATTAACATCCGGGTTCTACAGCGGGAGACGAAAGGAATTTACGTGTGCGTCGCGGGAACGCAGAAAAATACGAACAAGGAGCGTATTCAGCGCGTGCTCTTCCTTAAACTGAGAAACTCGAATGGCCTCCTGAAGAGCAGGGAATCGTTCAAGGAGTTCAGCAGCTGCCCCGTGATTGGCGGCTCCGACAATGACTCCGCAGCAAGCTCCTACTGACACAACAGCCGAGGAGTCTCTGGAGCTTGCGAACGTAGCTGGCCAAGCTCGACAGCCTCCTCCGAATTTACACCGCATTGCATACACAGCATGAGATTTCTATGCAGGAATCGGGCGCCGGTATCGGCCCGTCCGGAGGCGATCCTTTGAGCGATGGTTTTCTGGGGACAGCGGCTCCTGCCTACGCCGACTTGACCTTATTCCTCGAGCTTGCGATGGGAGTGGGGCTGCTCATTGGGGCCCTGCTCGCGCGCCTCAGGCGATTTCGGCAACACGCGTGGTGTCAGTCAGTGATCGTGCTCCTCAACATCGTGTTGATCGTGCTCACCATGATTCCTTCGTTTCATGTTCATGTGAGTCCAAAGATACCAATCAGACTTGACAAGGCATACTACGCGTTGGCGACTGCGCATGCAGCACTGGGCGGCGCAGCCGAATTCGGCGGGTTGTACATTTTGCTGGCTGCGGGCACGAGCGTTTTGCCGCAGAAATTCCGAATCACCAACTACAAGATCTGGATGCGAAGTGTACTTTTGCTCTGGTGGCTTGTGCTGCTATTGGGAGTCGCGACCTACCTACGTTGGTACGTCCCGAATCTCTTCCGGAAATGAAATCATGGACTCGTGACAACACAAGATTTTCCGTCGTCACGAAGGAATAAATTTCCGGAGATTTGGTTTACGTAGAGAGACACGAAGTACCTCAAATAAAATCAGTGAGATTTGCGCGAAGGAGATGGCCATGGCCGAATATCAAATGACGTTAGTGGATCGAGAAAGAATCGCCAGAGATACCATGGCGTTCTGGTTTCATAAAACTGGCCCCGGTTTCGAATTTCGAGCTGGGCAGCATGCCGATTTTGCCTTTGTGCGTCCGTATAAGGGAATTGAAGGCGACTATTCCCGGACCTTTTCGATCGCAAGCTCTCCAGGTGACAACGACCCAGTCATGATTGCGATGCGCATGGGTAAGACGGCTTTCAAATCCGCACTGAGGACTGCGGCTCTTGGCACGAAGTTCATCGTGAGCCGTCCTCGGGGATCGTTTACCCTGCATGCAGACATTACCCGGCCTGCGGTGTTTTTGGCAGGAGGCATCGGCATTGCGCCCATTCGCAGCATTCTCCAGTGTGCCACTCAAGAACGTCTGCCACACAAACTCTATTTGTTCTATTCAAATCGCGAGGCAGACGACGCGGCATTCATCGAAGAATTTGAAGGCATGCACGCTCGAAACCCGAATTTCATTCTCGTCCCAACACTAACAGGAAATAGAACTCTCGCTTGGCCATACGAGAAAGGTCATGTCAACCGTGACATGCTGACCCGGTACTTACTCGGTCTCAACGGGCCCGTCTACTACATCGCCGGCCCGTCGGGAATGGTCATGGCGATGACGGACCTGCTCCGCGCTTCGGGCGTGAGCTACGACGATATGAAGACGGAAGAATTTTGGGAATACAAGTGGTATGACAATCTGGGGCAAAAAGTTCTCGGAGAGAGCAACAGTGACTCAAATTCGGCGCGATGAACTTAGTCAAATCACTTTGTCGTTTCATTTCACTCCGGCAATTCAGTTATCGTGCATTTCCTCGCCCGCGCCCATGGAGGACCTGTCCTTGTCGAACTAATATACAACTAGTAGCGATTGCTATCCCTTTTAAAGCAATGGATGGCGCTGGCGCTATCGTTCTTTCTGGAGAATCCACAAGACGGAGACTCCCTGACCATAACCTTGACCACGGTTGGAAATACGTGGACGGAAACGGGTAGGGCCTCCAAGATTTTTGAGGCGAAGAGCGGAGTTTGGTCGAGAGCTGTAAATATCGTCGATATGAACGGACCCGACGGGAAATCAAAAATCGGTCAACTCCACCTCTCGTTCCGGACGCCGCCAAGAGCTCTCCAATCCTGCGTCTTAGCCCAACTCGAAGTCGACGAGGGTGGGCTGCTGTGCCATGTTCATTTCATCCTCGAATATTTCTATGAACGAATTCCTCGTTGGAATAACCGAACAAAGCAAATATGTGATGCAATTTGTGTCTAGCGCGAGCGTCGCGCATCCAGACTGAACGGCCCCGCGCCGAAATGAGAAATCAGTAAAGCGCCGCCGAGCATGGAGACATTTTTCATAAACATGACCATTTGAATCTGCGCCATCATAGGATCGCTTACTGTCCAGAACTTATGCATCATCAACGTGACTGGAATCAGGAATAGCACGATGAGCCATGCCCCAAGTTTTGCGCGATAGCCCAGCAAAATGCTTAGGCCACCTAGGATCGCCAGCACACCCGAAAGTGGAACCGCGATCGAAGCTAAAGGTACACCTTGCGAGGCCGCATAGCCGATGGTTTGCTTGTTGAAATGATTGGATCCAGCCATCACGAAGATCACCGCAAACAACAACCGTCCCAAAACAACAACTGCACCTTGCCCAAGGCTTGTTGCCCCTGCATTTCTCGAAACTGCACTCGAATCCGTTGCCATGTAATTCCTCCTTTTATTTGTTATGCCATTCCCTGGTAAGAACCGGCGCAAACGTGGCGTGTCTGCGCCGGTCAACTGCGATTTATTTTTTGTCAATCAACGTGCTGAATTGGCGTTCTCTGAAGCCGGGAAATTCACTCGAGCCCACGCTGAAAACTTGGTTGCCTGCCGGCCTGCTACTTTGTTGGCGAGCGCGATTTGGTCGCGTGAATCAGAACCTAAGTACGTGTGGGCATGAAAGTAAGCGAACATTTCCGCTATCTCGGCTGCTCCAGGAAAGAAACTTGCGAAGACTTCCTTCGGCACTTGATGGAATGAGAAGTTGTTGCCCTGCCGATTCAGCGTATCGATGATTTCATTGAAGCTCAGGAAATCCCCGACCAGAGGCAGATACTCGCCATGGCCTGCCTGGTCGGGGTGAGCGAACGCTCCGGCGACCACGCCACCAAGTTCCGAAATGTCGCCCATGTGAATGCTTCGCACAGCTGGATCAAGGGGAAGAGTCCAGCCCGCTGATCCGTTAGGCTGTTTTTGTGGACCAAGAACGCCGATAAGGTTCTGATAGTAGAAAGGAGCGATGACGAACGTATGATTCGCAAACCCGGCTTCTTTCACGACTCGATCAACTTTGGACTTGCCGGTGAAATGGGGAACGTGAAATGTGCCTCCGCTGATAGTTTCAACGTCCGGCAGCGTGGACCACACGAAGTGCTTGACACCGGCATCCCGGCGTGTACGGCAGCGGTTGCCTGCTTCAGTTCGTCCGCTCCGTGCTCCTGGAAGTTGGTTATCAGAAATACGCCATACGCCCCACGAAATGCGGATGCAAGGGTTTCGGGACGATTCAGGTCTGCTTCGACGACTTCGTCGTCGTGATGCTTGGCCGGATTGCGAGTCAGGGCGCGTACCTTGAATTGATTGCCGGCTCGAAGAGCGCGTACTACAGCACCTCCCTGCTGCCCCGTTGCGCCGAATACGGCGATCACTTCCTTGTTGTCTGTCCCATGTGCAGTGTGCCTCTCTTTTTCACTATCCATTGATGCAACTTATATTGATATAGATACATTATGCTGGACAGCGGTTACACAAAAGAGTAAAATGGTTTCGTCATGGAAAAGAACTCGCGAGACCCGGTCCATTGTTGGCTGGTGTGGGGCAAGGCTTTCCACGCAGCCGCGAAATATCTTTATGCGGGACTTGAGGAGACAGGAATTGACGATACCGACTTCCGGATACTGGAAGTACTCCTAAACAAAGGGCCGTTACCGGTGAATACGATCGGTCCAAAGGTCAACCTCACGCCGGGGTCGATCAGTACGGCCGTTGACCGCCTCGTCGAAAGAGGCCTGGTGAGCCGCGTCGAGAGTCCCGAGGATCGACGCGTTCGCGTTGTGTCGCTCACGGCAAAGGGCAAAGAATTGATCGCGCCAATTTTTCGCAAACACGCAGCCGAAATCAGGAAAGTGTTCGCCGATGCAAGTCTAAAAGAGTTACGAGCGCTTGAAGCGACATTGAAGAAAATTGGCAAGCGTGCGGAGAATCTGGGGACCGGTATTAATCCAAAGTATTCAAGCCAGCCATGACATAGCAACATCGAGTGCTCATTTACCTCCGCATCTCCCCCGAGTGCTCCCCCCGCTCGGGTCTTAAACACAAAAGATCAGACGAGATCAGACTGCTCCAGCGGTTTTCCAAACCGCCACGCAGCTTGGACGCCTCAACATGACGGTTCCCTAGACCGTCGTAGGTACATTCGCACCGGACCTGACGAGGCGGAGGGTTTCCAAACCACCGCCCTTTCGGGCCTAACGGGTTTCGATACCGTTGACATAAAACTGGGATAAAAGTGACATACATACGCCGTCTTTGAGCGAAAGAAAAATCTCCGTAACTTCAACGTAGTTTTCAGTTTACTGGCGGAGGAGGAGGAATTCTACTTTCTTTAGTATATGGGCGGGAACTGTTGGGATAAGTTGGTGCTAGACTCAATACCCTCAAAACAAATAATTTACGTTCTGTCGCATAGATACGGCCGTTTATCGGTATCTAAATTCCTGACCATTTTGAAGCACATGTAGCAACTACTTCGGGCTTCAATGCGGATGAGAACCGGCCTTCATGCGGACGATCTCAGGCATTGCTGCCCACTAGCAAGTTGACCACATCACTCCATGCTAGGGCGTTGTCGGTGCTAACCCGACGGGCGAGATGATAACTTCCGGGTTGCCTTCCATGCGGGAACAACACACAGATTCCCTCCGAACCAAAGATCGTTCCGAGTTGCGCATCGCGTATGAGCAGGCCGTTCACAGCGCCATGCCGCCGGACACTTCGATTCTCTGGCCGTTCACCCAACGATTCTCGTCCGATAGGAGCGCGGCGATCATCGGTCCGATATCGTCCGGCACGCCCGCCCGGCCGAGCGCGGTCATCTCGGCAACGCGCTTGTTAATCTCAGGATTGTCACGGACCATACCACCGCTGAAATCCGTCTGGATGGCACCCGGAGCGACGACATTTACCGTGATGCCCCTCGGTCCGA
>Ga0210409_10007110_pt1 | contig 11557 bp, 8 predicted proteins | sample IncBWH17MmetaG_FD_161649 | JGI IMG/M metagenome (GOLD analysis project Ga0210409, IMG submission 161649) | Forest soil microbial communities from Barre Woods Harvard Forest LTER site, Petersham, Massachusetts, United States - Inc-BW-H-17-M | ecosystem: Environmental > Terrestrial > Soil >...
GAGGGAGCCTCCGTAAAAGATTTGGCCGAGTCCTATCTCGGTCGCGTTGGTTTCCAGGAGGCCCACTGCCGTAAGGGTATCGCTCGAATTGGTTAGCCAGAGCTGCGAGATGTCATCCTCGGCCAGCCCGAGACCGCTGTTGGCGGACGCCGGGAGCAAGGCTGCGAGGACCGCTGAGGGGGGCATGCCGTTCGTTCCCGAATGCCCCGGGATGGGAAAGAAGCGATTGGTATCGATCGGCGACTGGCCATGCTTGGCGGTAATGATGATGGCGGTCGAATCAAGGAGATGTTGATGCTTGAGCGCGGTAACCATCTGTCCGATGGCGGCGTCCACGAAGGCAATTTCGCTGGCCATCTTGGGCGTAGGCGTGCCGGCTGCATCTGTGTAACCACCCTTGGCTCCGCCCTCAATCAGCTTCTGCCCGACGCTAACCGCTTGGAAGTTCATACCCAAGATTGCCGGGACGGGAGCGCTGGCGGTGCCAAGATGATTCCGGCCCTTGATCCAGTTGACTACCGCGTTGACTTTCAACTGGTCATAGCACTGGATGGCTTGAAAGTCGGTCGTCCAGTCGCCCCCGTTTGGCACAAGCGTCAAGCAGTTGAAGTTGTTGCCGGCGGTGGTTACTGGCAGGGTGTTGGTCTGATTGGAATTCACTTCCGGGGCGTAGTAGTCGTCGACGTTGCTGGGGCTGGACGTTCCGGTCGGTCCGGAAACGACGGCGTAGACGGGGTGCTTGTCGGACCAAGCGGTGAAGAGGCCCGCGGCATGGATCACGCCGTAAATGGTGTTGGTGCGAACGAAGTTCCAAGGATAAACGGGGTTGCAGCCATTGAAAGGATCGCGAATCAGCTTGTTGGGATCAATGGATAGAACGCCGCCGTCGATAGGAGAGTAGGGACCGCCGCCGTTGACCTTGGTCTGGTCGATCTCGACGCCTTCTTCGTATTCGGTCTGCGTTCCGTTGATCACTCCCTGGGTGCAGGTTCCACCCGCCAGACCGTTGCCGGTGGTCGTCTTGGGCGGGGCCAAGACGCGATCGTAGGCCACGTCGTAGAACGCGCCAACGGTCTTGGGGCTGCCACCGGTCACCAGCGCCATCAGCCCGGGGAACGAATCGGATGGCCTGGAAGTCGTAGTGCGCGTGTAGGTTACGCCGGTATGGCCAAGGGCGGCCAAAGTCGGGCAAGTGTTGGACGCTGCGCAGTTTTCAAAGTCGACCGCGTGCATTCCATCAATGCTGATTAGCAATACGTGGCGAATATCGCGACCCCGGTTGGTTTCACCGTCATGGCCTGGGCCAGGGTCCGCATACAGACGCAGAGCGGGCATAACCAACAGCACGAACGCACCCGCAAACAAACCGATTCCGTAACTCTTAATCATTCTTCCCCCTTTTCAAAAGTAGATGATTCGAACGTCTTGAGGCAGCAGTTGCAAACCTCGTCGGGTAAGGGTGTAGCCGCGCCGAGTTAGCGGAGCGTGACGCGGAAATGAAATGAACGTGAAGAAGCGGGGTTTCCGCTTTCACACTTAATCCGCCTGCGCGAAGAGCGTGTTACGCGCCCGATAAGACGTCAGTCGTCGCCGCGATTCGGGGCGAAGGCTACTCCGCGGAATACTTCGCCGGCCTTTGCCGAACGAATGGTCACGAAATGGCCGTGGTCGCCGTCACCCGTTGGCAACGTGGTAGCGTCGAGCCTGTCCGTGACCTTTACCAATTTGTTCGGATCGGCGCCCTGATCGCCATTCTTGCTAATCGTTGAGGTTACCGCGAAGAGGGTCACTGTGCCGTCGTAGTTGTGCCTGCCCGTCAAGTTGCGGCAGCCGTCGGTGGCGGGGCTGATAGTGGCTGGATAATTCTCAATGCTGTAAGGAACGCCGATGTCCAGCCCGTCTTGCAAAATGTAGAGGAGTTGCCAAGTCCCGTTGACCAAGCTCCATTTCTGGATCCCGGAAGTGGCTAGAGTGATGTCATCGGCCACATTATTCTTGCCGTTGATGAGGCGCGCAGCAAGGCTAGTCCCGTCGCCCTCATCGCAAACATACAGCGTCGTTTCGTCGGCGAACCAAATACCGAAGGGAAACGCAACCGCGTGTCCCCCGGTGCCGTCCTGAGCGACCCCACTCGCAAGTGTCGTGGGGAAACCCGGAAGAATGGTGATGGGAGCGCTTGAAGCTGTTGAGGGAGTCGGCAGCTCACCGGCATTCCCGATCTGATAGACCGTGTTAACGCCATTGCCGCCGCTGCCCTTCGTGACGTACATCGTGTTTTTGAAAATCGTCAGGCCACGGAAGTTGTTGTCCTTGCCCGGTTTGTCCGCGGTCGAATATCCGACCTGCGTAACTTCGAAGTCTCCGAGCATGGTGATGTTCGGAGGCACGGGCGGCACCAGGCCTGGAACCAGAAGTTCAGCCCCTGTAGAGGTAACGAGATTGACGCCGACCTGAGTGGTCTTGAGTTGGGTCTTCGAAAGGCCTCCGTTATTATCGTTTCCAGTCAAGTAGTACAACGAGTTGGCCTTGATGGCGGCACGTCCGTTATTGCCGCTGTAGGCGTTCCCGTCAGTCACCATAATGTGACCGTAGGCATCCACTTCCCCAACGGAGCGGAAGTAATTCGAGACCACCGGATTGGACGGGTCGACCACGCCCGGCGTATTGGAATTGGAGACGTCCAGGTGGTTGGGAGACGTTTCGAAGCCCGGACCGCCATAATAACTCACAAACGTAATGGACTTGCCGTCGATCGAGCGGTTCAGTGCGAGTTCCGATTTCGAACTGAAGCTGGTCACAAGCTCATCGGTGGGAATGTCGAGAGTGCCCAGCAAATGGCCATTTGTTGTAAGGTTGTCCAGGAAAATCGGCGAAGTCACACCGAAGCTGCCGTCGGCGCCGTTATTGTTCCATACATTGTGATTGTCCAGGAGATTTGGATATTCCCCATTGTCGACCGCTGAGGCACACGTTACTGCTACACCGGCGTTGCCACCTTTGATGAGCGGGATATTGACATTGCCCGCCACGCAGCCCGGCGGCAATGTCTGGCCGATCGTCACCGTATCGGCCGTCCCCATGTATACGCTTCGGCTGAGCACCAAGGTATTGGGCCGAAATTGGAAGCGGTGGGAATCCTGGCCAGCGGACAGTTTGCTGGTAAATGTCGCTGCCGCCAACGGGAACGCTGTTGCAATTACGAAAAATGCGAGAGTGCGACGACTTTTCACGGATGTTGCCCTCCAGGGCGCCCGAATAGTCCCATAGCGAGGGAACGAGAGCTTTGCTGCTCTGTTAAGAGTGCGTGAACCGTGGATGGAAGCGGTCCTAGCCGTCGTGGGTCTGGCAGTGTCTAGCCTGGCGTGCGGGTGCGGGCGCGCTCCAGGATAATGTCCCGGAAAAGACGGCGCACTTTGCGGCGTGGGTGGCGCGGTGCTAGGCTGCGTCTACTTGGTGAGGGTTCCCGGTGTTCTGGTCTTCCCATGTGACTTTGGCGAAGGAATGTGTGCGGGAGGAAACAATGGATACGAAGAAGGTGATCGGGGCGATGGTGGCGGCATTCGTAATTCTGTTCGCGGCTGGGTTTCTGGTGCATAGCGTGTTGCTGGGACCGACGTATCGCGAAATGCGCGACGCGGGGTTTTCGTTCCGCCCGGAGGACGCGATGCGCCACAAGCTCTGGGGCATTTGGGTGAGTGACGCACTGTATTCCATTCTCTTCGTATGGGTGTACGCGAAAGGGAAGGAAGAAAAGCCCTGGGTCGGTCAGGGAATCCGCTACGGGATCTTGATGACGCTCTTCACCGTCGTGCCGTCAACGATCAACGATTATGTTGTCTACGACCTGCCGCACACATTGGCATTGCATTGGATGGTCGCCGGCCTGATTACGCTGATCCTGATGGGCCTGGCCGCCGCGGCAATCCTGAAGAAGCCACGCGCATGAGGCAAAGTTAAGGTGCGGCAAAAACAAGATGCGGCCTGGCGGCCTGGGACGCGCTGAAGACGCGCCCCTACAACGGCGGGATGGCCCTTCGAGTTGCGGCCGAGTAACCAAAAAATGAGTTGCACAGGTCGGTACTCTCGTGTTACACCGTTTGCCAATTGGGGCAACGGGTGACTGACGCGGCGACCAACACAACCGCAGGTTCGGTGCAAAACCAAGACGCGTCTGCGTGGGACGCGCTTCCTTATTTATATCTCCTGCGCGTCCAGATCATCACGTTTCTGGCTCTCTTGTCGTTCCCGTTCCTTGCGCTGTGGTTCGCGCCGAATCTTCTGCGCGGGGTCTTCGATGTCACGCCGATGGGCATCGTGTTCGTGACGCTGGGTGCGGCGCTGGCGGGCTGGACGGTGATGGTTACCGCCTGGCAGGTTTTCCTGTACGGCCCCGAGCGCTTTCACATCCGGGAGTTTCCCTTTCGTTCTTCCATGTTTAAGGAATTACCTACGCGCGTGGGGCATTCGCCGGTTTTCGCGCTTTTCTCGCTACCCGTCATTCTTACCGCCATGTACGTATCCAAGAACGGCGGCACCTCTACATATCTGCGATTGCTGCTGGGCGCGCTGGGAGGAGCGGTCCTGGCATTCGTCATATTGGTTGCAGGCGGCCAGTTCCAGCGCCGGGGTTGGTCGGAAGCGAAACCGGTCACGGCATTTCTCTCCTTCTTCGGTCCCGGGTTCAAGAAGGACGGAAACTCCGCTCAAGAGGGCCATTACCTGGCGCTCTGGTCGTTCTTGCTGAGCTTCATGGTCTACGTGGCCATAGGCATCGGAAAATTCTTCCGCATAGGCGACCCGGCCACCGTCCCGACTCTCGCGGACCTGCTGGTGTTCCTCATGATTCTGTGTTGGGGGTTGTCCGCCGTCACCTTCATCTTGGACCGGTTCCGTATCCCGCTGCTGCTGCCATTTCTATTGGCCGCTATCGTCTCCGCTCATGTGCACGCCACCGATCATTACTTCTACATGTTCGGCACAAAAAGCACCCCCGATCTTTCGCCGGCGCAGGTGATTCGAGCCGGCAAACCCGGCTCCGCGGTCATCGTGGTCGCCGCCAGCGGAGGAGGGATCAAAGCCGCGGCGTGGACCGGCCGCGTTCTCACCGGCCTGGAAGAAAACAATCCGCGCATTTTCGGTGATTCCGTCCGTCTGATCAGCGCGGTTTCCGGCGGCAGTGTTGGGGCCATGTATTTCGTCAGCGAGTATGACGCGAACGGCACAGGTCTTCCCTCCAACCCGAAGGATTTAGAAGAAGCCGTCGCCCGCTCGGAAGCCTCCAGTCTGGATGACATCGCCTGGGGACTTGTGTATCCCGATTTTCTGCGCATCTTTGTGCCCGTCTTCGAGCACCTGGACCGCGGCAGGGCACTGGAAGCAGCGCTCACGCGCGAATTGCCAAACCGCAAGGATCATCTGTTCAGTCCGCTATCCGATTGGCGGGAGGGCGTTCTGGAGGGCTGGCGTCCGGCCGTTGTTTTCAACGCAACGGTCGTCGAAAGCGGCGAGCGATTTCTCCTTGGCACTACCGACTTGTCGGCCGCTCCCGGCCGCACCAGCCTGCGAGATACGAAGGAGTTTCCGCAATTTGCCGGGCGCGACATTTCTCTCGTCACAGCCGCGCGCCTCTCCGCCACATTCCCTTACGTCTCACCGGCCGCCCGCCCCGATATTGCCGGCAAGCAAATTCACGCCGTCGACGGCGGATACACCGACAATTACGGCATGGCGACGCTTCTAGCCTGGCTCGACGAAGCTCTGCGAGCGTCCGGGAATCCCGTGCGACGCGTGCTGATCATCGAAATTCGCGCTTCGCCTCCCAAGACTGAGCCCCCGGCTCTGTCCTGGCGGGGCTGGTCGTTCCAGTCTTATGCGCCCATCTCCGCGATGCTCAACGTACGGGATACCGGCCAGCTGCCGCGCAACCAAGAAGAACTCGACATCCTGCGCCGCTTTGCTGCCTCCTGCAATATCGACATCGAAGACGCGGTCTTCGAATACCCTCCCGAAGACGCTCCGCTCTCCTGGCACCTCTCGCCCAACGACCAGAAAGAAATCGAAAAATTCTGGGTATCATCGAAAACCGATAAACCTAAACAAACGGTTCGCGCGTTTCTTGCCGCGCCTCCCCCGCCTCCGGTAACCACACCGCCCCCTTCCGCTTGCCAATAGCTTGGTGACACTGAAGATGACGATGCTTGCGCCGATGCCGAGGGCAGCGGTGAGTGTGGGGCTAGCGCTGTGCGCAGAGGCGGGCGCGGTCGAGGAGGAAGTCGCGCTCGCGGGCGTTGCGGGTGAGGGAGGCGGCGCGGGCAAACTCTTGCTCGGCTTCAGCGAAACGGCTGAGCTTGAACAGGAAGTCGCCGCGGACGCTGGGAAGCAGGTGGTAGGCCTTGAGCGAGGGCTCTGAATTCAGAGTGTCGATGAGCTCCAGACCGGCGGCTGGACCGAAGGCCATGGCGACGGCGACGGCGCGGTTTAGCTCCACGATCGGAGAGGGAGCGATCTGGCCAAGCTCTTCGTAGAGCGTGACGATGCGGGGCCAATCGGTTTCTCGCGGGGTGCGCGCGCGGGCATGACAGGCGGCGATGGCGGCTTGGAGCGCATACGGGCCGCGGCTTCCGCCGAGTCTTTCGGCACGCTCTAGCGCGGCTAGACCGCGGCGGATGAGGAGTTGGTCCCAGAGGGCGCGGTCTTGGTCGAGGAGGAGGATGGGCTCTCCGGATTCGTTCACGCGCGCGGCGGAACGTGAGGCCTGGATTTCCATGAGGGCGACGAGGCCGTGGACCTCGGGTTCGTCGGGAGCTAGCTCGGCGAGGATGCGGCCGAGGCGCAGGGCCTCTTCGCAGAGGGCGGGGCGCATCCAGTCGTCGCCGGCCGTGGCGGAGTAGCCTTCGTTGAAGACGAGGTAGATGACTTCGAGCACGGAGGCGAGGCGCGCGGCGAGTTCGGCCTTGCGGGGAATCTCGAAAGGCACGCGCGCTTCGGAGAGCGTGCGCTTGGCGCGAACGATGCGCTGGGCGACGGTGGGCTCGGCGACGAGGAAGGCGCGTGCGATTTCGTCGGTGGTCAGGCCGCCGAGCAAGCGCAGGGTGAGCGCCACTCGGCCCTCCGGCGAAAGAACCGGATGACAAGAGATGAAAACGAGCCGCAGGAGGTCGTCGCCAACTTCGTCGTCGATCGCGGCGTCGAGATCCGGCACGGCCATCTCCTGCGCTTCTAGCTCGCGTCCGAACTCCTGGTGTTTGCGCTCGAGTAGCTTGTTGCGGCGCCAGTGGTCGATCGCGCGATGCTTGGCAGTGGCCATAAGCCAGGCGCCGGGATTGTCCGGAATGCCCGATTCCGGCCACTGCTCGAGTGCGGCGACGAGAGCGTCTTGCGCGAGTTCCTCGGCGATGCCGACGTCGCGCACGATGCGGGTGAGGCCGGCGATGATGCGGGCGGACTCAATGCGCCAGACGGCGTCGATGGCGCTGTGGGTAGCGTTGGAAGTCATGGCTACCCATCACACCATCTTCAAATCGTTCGCGCAAGCCGACCCCGATGTGCCGCGAATGCACGGCCTCGTCTCGGCGGTTCGTGGGAGGAAGTGCTCCTATGGTTTGCAAGCGGCGAAGTCTTCGGGACCGAACATCTGGCGAATCTCGGTTTCGCCTTCCCAGCCGGGCCAGTGTTTTTTGTGAAGTTCCATGAACTTCACCGCGCTTTCGACGGCTTCTTGTTTGGATTTCAGCTCGAACTGTGCGTAGCCGCCGATAATCTCCTTGGCCTCTGTGAAAGGACCGTCGATGACCGTGACTTTTCCATTGGAAAGACGGACGCGGGCTCCCAGCGCGGTGGGACCGAGTCCACCGCCGCCGATCATGCTGCCGGTCTTGTTGGCCTCTTCGCTGAGCTTGTCAATGGCTTCCATCAGCTCCTTAGGAGGATGGCCGAGACGCTCGGCGGATTTAACAATCATCATGAATTTCATGGTTACATCTCCTTTTTTAGTCGGAGCCAGGTCTGCACACGGCGTCAGCCGGGACAAGAAACCTAGCTCCGTTGATACGTTGATGCGTCGAACGAAACTCAGAGAAATCGGACACGGCACCTCGAGGTCGATTAGTGTGCTACAGCCGCATCGGCGCAGTTGCCGGCTTCATATATCTGGCGGAGCTCACATTCACCCTCACCGACCACTTTGAGGAAATCCTTCGCCAACTGGATGGCCTCCTCCTTGGAGTTCGCCCGGAGGATGGCGAAGCCGCCGACCAGCTCTTTGGACTCGGTGAAGGGTCCATCTGTCACACTCAACTTCCCGTTAGTGGAGCGAACGCGAGCGCCGAGCGCGCTTGGCAGGCAGCCCTCCGTGGCGAGGAGCCAACCGGCCTTCATCCCCTCTTCGACCAGCTTGCCCATTTTGTTCATTTCCTCTTGTGACGGAGGAGCGTTTCTTTCCACCGACTTGTACATGCTCAGAAATTTCATGGCCATCTCCTTGTATTCATATTTTGAATTTAGTGCTCGCTTGCTCCAGCCTTCTTGAGCGGGAGCGAGTCCCCGCTCGACTAGACGACGAATGAACCTCAGCGAAATCGACACGTTACGCGGATTTCTTTTGCAGCTCGGGCGGAAAGTCACAATTCTCGAACACCTGGCGAATCTCAATCAAGCCGTTTTCCGGCAATGGGCAGCGCTTGGCCCACTCGATGGCTTCTTCCTTGGACTTTACTTGAATGATCCAGAAGCCGGCGATGACTTCTTTGGCTTCGGTGAAGGGGCCGTCGGTTACCACACGCTTGCCGCCGGACACGCGGAGGCGCGTGCCCTTTGAGGTCGGGTGGAGGCCCTCGGCGGCGAGCAGCACGCCAGCTTTAGCCATGTCCGCGTTGAATTTTCTCATGGGGAGGACGATCTCTGGGTTGGGAACCGCGAACTTCTCCAGAGCTTGCGCAGGGGCGGGCAGCAGCATCATGAAGCGCATGATTGTGTTCTCCTTCTGATTCAGCTAGGGCTGAGTCAGCTTCCGGGCCGCGCCTTTATGCCGGTCTCGACCGGCCGAAAGCGAGCTCCACTAACGCGTCGAACGAGGGATTGAGAAATCGACAGGTACGGTAGCGATTTTGGAGGAATTTGTGAAGGGCACGGGAACCGTGACGGTGTCACGCAGAGGCACCTGCCTAGCCAGCTGTGACCCAAAGAAGCGGCCAGTCGGATGCCACAATTTGCAGTAGGTGGTGCAAAAGGGTTGATCGCTCACAGAGATGCGCCGGTGCGGATTGCCAGGCCGCGGAAACGGCCGGTCGTACAACCTCCAAAGCGACCCATGCCAGGTTGTGGAAAAGGAAGCATTCTTGCGCGGCTGCCCCGCGGAGCATGCAAAACAAGGTGGCGAGCAGGAGCCCGGCGACGGCTACCTTCACGGTTGGCTTTTGGTTCCGAAAGTGAGTGTTTGGGGTCATGGCCGACTCCTGCGTTGTTGTTTCCTGCCTCTACCTTACTGTCGAATGGGGAGCGTCGAAATCGACAGGTTCGGGGAGGGTTTTGCAGGCGGTTGGCGGCCAGGCACGGAGTTCGTGGCCATCCTCGACACGTTGGCGCGAACTTTGCAACTTTATGATTCGAAGTGGGTTTAGTCTAGATCAAGAGGCGGTGTTTGCGAACGTTGTTCCGATTGAAGGAGCGCGTATGAAAGTTGATATCCGACCAGGCGCTCGCGCGAGGCACCTGCGGACCAAGGCTAAGTCCATTCTGTCTGTTTTTCTTTCCCTTGCTTTTGTGTTTCCCACCGGCATTGCTTTGCCCACGCCTACGGCCGGTGCGCCAGCTAAGGACAAGAAAGCGAAGCAGGATCCTGCGCTGAAAGGATTGCCAATCACGGAACTGAGCGCGGACGAAGCGATTTTGCACGCTTTGAACCGGCTGGCTTACGGACCGCGGCCGGGAGATGTGGAACGCGTGCGGCAGATAGGATTGGCAAAGTGGATCGAGCAACAGTTGAACCCAAATGCGATTGATGACCGGGCCGTGGAGGCGCGGCTGGAGCAATTCCCCACCCTGCGGATGTCGAGCGCGAAATTGCTGGCCGAATATCCGCAGCCGAAGCAGCAGGCGAGACAGGCGGCGGCGACGATCGCGAGAGATATGGCGGATAAGGGAACGCAGTCCGCGCAAGAACAGACGCCCGTTGCCGAGAGCAGTGAAAGCATGAAGGACGATGCGAATGCGGCGGCGATGAAGCAAGAGCCTCCGGCGGAGATGAATGCAGCGACGCGCGGAGCAGGAAAGCGGGATTTGCTGGGTGGCGGAGATCCGAACGCGGTGCCGCGGGCTATCGCGGACGACAGCAAACGGCCGCAGCGTGTGGTGGAAGAGCTGGCGATGTCCAAAGTGGCCCGGGCGATTTACAGCGAGCGGCAGCTGCAGCAGGTGATGGACGACTTTTGGTTCAACCATTTCAACGTGTTTGCGGCGAAGGGCGAGGACCGCTGGTTCTTGACGGCGTACGAGCGCGACGTGATCCAGCCGCACACGATGGGGAAGTTCAAGGACTTGCTTACGGCGACGGCGAAGAGTCCTGCGATGCTTTTTTACCTGGACAATTTTTTGAGCGTTGATCCGCGAGCGCCGGAGCGGATGGCGGCGGAGCGGGCGGCTCGGCAGATGCGGCGCGGCGGATTTGGACGGCCGTGGCCGCCACGTGCGCAGCAACAACCGCAAGCGAAGAAAAATGTGCGGGGACTGAATGAGAATTACGGGCGCGAATTGATGGAGCTGCACACGCTGGGCGTGGATGGGGGCTACACGCAAAAGGATGTGACGGAAGTGGCGCGGTGTTTTACGGGCTGGACGATCGATAAGCCGAGGGAGTATGCGGACTTCAAATTCGATGAACGGCTGCATGATCCGGATCCGAAAATCGTGCTGGGAAAGAAAATTCGCGCGGGCGGGATGAAGGATGGCGAGCAGGTGATCGAGTTGCTGGCGCGGCATCCGAGCACAGCAAAATTTATTTCCACGAAACTGGCGCGGCGGTTTGTATCAGACACTCCACCGCCATCGCTGGTGGAGCGGATGGCGCAGACATTTCAGTCGAGCGACGGCGACATTCGCGCGGTGCTGAAGACGATGATTTATTCGCCGGAGTTCTGGTCGCGCGAGGCGTACCGGGCGAAGATCAAGACGCCGTTTGAGCTGGTGGTTTCGACAGCGCGGGCGCTGGGCGCGGACGTGGACACGCCTATGCCGCTGGTGCAATGGACGGGGCGAATCGGGGAGCCGCTGTATCAGTGCCAGCCGCCTACGGGTTACGCGGACAAATCGGATGCTTGGGTGAACACCGGGGCGCTGCTGAACCGATTGAATTATTCGCTGGCGCTGGCGAGCAACAAAGTGCGCGGCTCGCGGAGCGACGTGGGCTCATTGCTGGGACCGGAGGCGGACGGCGATGCGAAGGCGGCGCTGAATCGCGCGGTGCAGGTTTTCCTTGGAGGGCAGCCGGCGGCGACTACCGTGGAGACGCTGGAGAAACAGCTCGACAGCCCGCAAGTGCTGCAAGCGAAATTGGACGATCCGG
>Ga0210409_10007111_pt1 | contig 11555 bp, 10 predicted proteins | sample IncBWH17MmetaG_FD_161649 | JGI IMG/M metagenome (GOLD analysis project Ga0210409, IMG submission 161649) | Forest soil microbial communities from Barre Woods Harvard Forest LTER site, Petersham, Massachusetts, United States - Inc-BW-H-17-M | ecosystem: Environmental > Terrestrial > Soil >...
ACCAGCGGGAAGAATCTTCTTGTCCTGCAAAACGCCAGCAACGAAGCAATTTACGCTCCGGCATTCTCGCCAGATGGCTCGCTGCTAGCCACCGCAAGCAACATCCAGGGTGACGGCCACTTGCTGCTGTGGAATCCTGCAACCGGAGAACGCCTGGCAAGCGTAGACAATCTCGCGTTTCCGGGATGCGTGAGCTTCAATCCCGCGGGAACTTTGATCGCGGTGGGCGGACTGCCGACGCTCTACCTTGTGGACCCGTCGACCAAACAAATCGAGCGGCAGATAGACAGACCACACCAGAATGGCGGAAGCCAGGCCGTGGTGTTCAGTCCGAGTGGAGACCTGCTGGCCACCGGAGGGCGGGACGGCACCGTGAAATTGTGGCAATTGAGCGACTTGAGTCTCCTGCGCACCTTCTCCGTCAGCGATCCGCAACCGCATGTTTCCGCGTCCGAAGGCCCGCCAGCACGAGCCATCGTCAGCTCGCTGGCATTTGCGCATGATGCGCCACGGTTGGCCGCGGCTACGCAGGGAGGCAGTGTATTCGTCTGGGATCTCGAGCGTGGAAAAGAAATCGTGCACTACGACTACTCGGCAGTCCAGGCAGACACCGACGTCCTCAAATTGCGGAACTGGGCGTCCTTCACTTCCGACGACAAGTGGCTGGTGACCACGAACCAGAGGGGCGACGGCATTACTCTGTTGGGCGCGAAAGGCAAGAAGGAAGTAGATGACTTGCTCACACTGCGCAAGCACACCGAGATGGGAAACCTGAACTTCTCGCCCGCGGACAGCAGCGTGGCCTTCGCCTACCGGATCTTCCACCCGGGCGAGCCAGGGCCGCCGGCGGCGAAGTTCGAGATCTGGTCACTCCAGTTGCACTGACACAAATATCCAGAAAGGTTGAAAGTCCTTCAAAGGGCATCTTTAATGCGCTGAAAGGAGCGAGATGAAAAAGCATTGGATGGCAAGTCTAGTGGTCCTGCTGAGCTGTTGTTTTGTCGCCGCCTGTGGGAAGGGTGATGGGTGGGAGGAATACAAGTACCGTGACGACGGCTACGCGATTTCCGCACCATCGATGCCCGTCCCACGCATAGATTCCAGCGCCACGCCGGCCGAACGAAAGAATTCTAGAGCCTACGGAATTAATTTTGGCAACCGAACCGAGATACTTTTCGGCGTAAGCCCGGCTGACGATTTCGGTGAGAATGTTCCGCCCGAGGAATTGCTTCAGCGCCTGAAGAATTTGACCCTGCGAGGTGTGCCCGCCAAGCTCATCTCAGAGAGGCAACTCTCGCTGGGCGACAATCCGGGGATCGAATTTGAGTTCCAAGCCGAAGGCTGGCACGGACGCCAGCGCGTTTACATCGTGAAGAACAAGTTCCTGGACATGTCGTCAACTGCCCGTGGGAGTGACCTGCTGGCGCCGGATACCGACCGGATTTTTGATTCCCTGCGTCTACTGAAATAGCACCAACGTAGCTATGAATTCCTTCACGTCGACGAACTGCCGCGGGACGGACCCTTCCTTAAAGGAACACCTCGCACTCGCCTGATTCTCCTGGACCTCCGTCCTTAGGATGGTCCTGCATGAATCCTATTCTCGTGATTGGAGGGACGGGCACCGTCGGCCGGCAGGTGGTCTCTCGATTGGCGGCCAGGGGCGTGGAAGTGCGCCCCATGGTGCGCAACCCAGGCACTGCTCGTTTGTTCGCCAATCTGCGCACATGAGCTCCACAGTCGCCGAGATCACCGGAGCGCCACAAATGACGTTCCTCGCGTGGGCAACCGATCACGCTGCGGAGTTTAGGCGCATTTGGAAACGGGCGTCCGGCTGAGGCATCATAGAGACGAAACTCTACGTCTATTCACTGAGAGGCCAATACCATGCGCGCACAAAGAATTCTTGCTTTAGCGTTCACTCTTTCTCTGCCTGGTCTGGCGGGGGCGCAAGTCACCCACGGCCAGAAGCCGAAGCTGCCGGCGCCGTATGCAACGAAGTCAGCGGGCAATGGACCCCGTAGTGCGAAACCTCCAGCAGGATTTCTGCCGACAGTGCCAGCGGGATTTCGCTTGAACATCTATGCGGCAAGCTTCAAAGTGCCGCGGTGGCTGACCGTGGCGCCGAATGGAGATATTTTTCTGGCAGATAACGGAGCGGGCGAAATCATTGTGATGCGCGACCCGCAACATACCGGGGCGGCCCAGGGGCGGGAAACTTTTGTGAGCAGCGTGAGACGGCCGTTCGGGATTGCGTTTCACGAAGACTACGTCTACGTGGGAAACACGAATGAACTAGTGCGCTTCCGGTACGATCCAAAGACATCGAAGCGGCTCGGTGAAAAAGAGCATCTGATGGACTTGCCAACGGGCGGGCATGACACGCGGTCGGTGGCGATTTCGGCGGATGGAAAGCATCTTTTTGTTTCCGTTGGCTCGGGTTCAAACATTAGTACCGGAGAAGCTCCGATCCGCGCGGCGGTAACCATCTGTGATCTGGACGGTAAGAATGCGCGGCTGTACGCGACGGGATTGCGGAATCCCGTGGGGCTCGCGCTGGAACCGGTCACTGGAGAAGTGTGGGTAAGCGTCAATGAGCGCGATGAACTTGGGGATGACCTGCCGCCCGATTATCTCACGTCCGTTAAGGACGGAGGATTTTACGGCTGGCCATACAGCTACATCGGCAACAATGTGGATTCGCGTGTGAAGCAGGAGCATCCGGAACTGGTGGCACGCGCGATTATCCCTGACGTGCTTCTTGGCTCTCATGTCGCACCTCTCCAGTTCGCGTTTTATACCGGCAAGCAATTTCCGGAAAGTTACTGGGGTGGCGCATTCGTTGCCGAGCACGGGTCATGGAACCGGGCCTCGCGCTCGGGCTACCAGATTGCGTTTGTGGCGTTCAAAGAGGGGAAGCCATCGGCGGACCCCGTTCCATTCATGACGGGTTTGGTGCCTGATCCGAGCAAGTCGGACGTGAACGGACGACCGGTGGGCGTGGCGGTTGCGCCAGACGGATCGCTGTTGGTTTCGGACGACGGGGCTGGCGTGGTTTATCGGATATCCGCAGTGAAATAACGGGGCTTACCTGGCGAAACCCAGGGTTTCCTGACGGGGCTGACGAAACAGGGCAACGCGGTGAAGCAGGTGGCGGGGCTGACGAAGGTGCTGCCGATCTATGGCACCGTGGCGGATGCGCTGGCGGTACGTCCAGCGTAGGGACTTACACTCCATCGCGCCCGAGGCTCACCTCGACGCTGGTATACTTCGGAATCATGAAAGAAAAACAGCGATTTGCCGCTCTCGATGCGGAATACGAGAGCCGTGTGCGCGAAAGTTTTGCGCGGCAGGGATTGATGAAGCATCTGGGGGCGGAGCTTGCGGCGCTGGGACCGGGGCACGCCGAGATTTATGTGCCATTTCGGTTGGAAGTGACGCAACAGCACAACTATTTTCATGCGGGCGTTTCGGGGGCGATTGCCGACAGCGCTTGCGGCTATGCGGCGTATACGTTGATGCCGGCGGATTCTTCGGTGCTCACTGTGGAATACAAGATGAATCTGCTGGCTCCCGCGGATGGAGAGAGACTTGTAGCGCGGGCACGCGTGTTGCGGTCCGGGAAGACGCTGAAGATTTGTGCGGCGGACGTATACGTTTTGAAAAGCGGGGCGGAAATTCACTGCGCGACGATGCTGGCGACGATCATGTGCCTGGCGGGGAAGACGGACCGCGCGCGATAGGAAGTAGTTGCATCACATGCTGCCAGGGCCCGGCGCAGATGAGATCCTTCGCTACGCGGATGACACCGGTTAGCAGCTTTGGCTTTGAAGATTCTCTTACTGCGAATTGATGGCAAAGCCTCTTACTCTTCGCGAAGGATGCGCATGAGTTCGCTGGCGGCGTGCGGGAGGCGGGCGCCGCGGCGCGAAACGAGATAGACGTGGCGGGGCATACTTAGTTGCCGCACTTTTACTTCCTTCATCCAGCCATGTTCGATTTCCCAATTGACGCACATGCGCGGAACGATAGCCACGCCCATGCCCATTTGCACGAAGCGCTTGATGCTCTCGATGGTGGGCATTTCGATGGGCATATTGAGAGCGGTGCGGTTTCTGGCAAAGAGCTCAATGACGCGGCGGCGAAAAGGAGATTCCACGCTGTGGGCGATGAAGTTTTCCTGGCCGAGCTCGGCGACATCGACTTCTCGTTTTTTTGCCAGGAGATGCTTGGGGTGGACCACGAGCGTCAGTTCGTCTTTGCGGATTTCGGTGGCCAGAAGCTGAGCGTCGCGTGGCACGTAGGAGATGGCGCCGAGGTCCAGGCGGTAGTTGAGGACTTCATGCGGAATGTCGCGCGAAAGCATGCGGTGGACGCGCACCTGGACGCCAGGATGCAGCTCGCGGAATTTGGCGAGGGCCGGGAGGAGGGCGTGGATGGAGCTTTCGTTCACTCCGAGAGAGAGTTCGCCGCGCTTTAGGCCTTCCAATTCGGAGAGTCCTTTTTTGACTTCGTCGCGGAGGTTAATGAGGCGCTCGGCGTAGTCCTTCAGGAGCGTTCCGGCGTCGGTGAGGCGGACCGGGCGGGCGCCACGAACGAAAAGTGGCTGGCCGAGCGAGTCTTCGAGCTTGCGGATGGCAAGGCTGATGGCCGGCTGGGTGCGGTAAAGGCGCTCCGCGGCGCGAGAAAAGCTGCCTTCCTTCGCCACCATGAGAAATACCTGAAGTTCACCGAGGTCCAAGAGAAGCTCCCTGGGTCAGTATAAGCCGGAATTATCAAATGCAGAACAAAGATAAATTGGACCGCAGGGTGGTTGGTGTGCGTTACTAGAGCATGGGGGACCCTATGGACGTCGTACGCATTTTTGACACAACGCTCCGTGACGGTGAACAGTCGCCGGGCTTCTCGATGAACACCGAGGAGAAGATTCGGCTGGCGCGACAGCTTGCGGCGCTGAATGTGGACGTGATTGAGGCGGGATTCCCTATTGCGTCGCAAGGCGATCTGGAAGCGGTGCAGAAAGTGGCGCAGGAAGTGCGCAACGTGCCGATTGCGGCGCTGGCGCGGGCGCGCAAAGAAGATGTCAGCGCGGCGATTGAGGCTCTGAAACCGGCGGCTTCGCCTCGGCTGCATGTCTTTCTGGCGACGTCGGATTTGCACCTCAATGTGAAGTTGAAGATGAGCCGGGAGCAGGCGCTGGAAGCCATTGGCTCCATGATTCGCCTTGGGCGGCAGCATGTGGCGGAAGTGGAGTTCTCCGCCGAGGACGCCGGGCGGACGGACATCGATTATCTTTGCCAGGTTTGCCGGGTGGCGGTGGATGCGGGCGCGACGGTGCTGAATTTGCCGGACACCGTGGGTTACGCGGTGCCGGAAGAGTATGGGGCGATGTTCATCAAGGTGCGTGAATACCTGGGGGATGCGCAGGGGATTACGTTGAGCGCGCATTGTCATGATGATTTGGGCATGGCGGTGGCGAATTCGATGGCGGCGATTCGCGCCGGCGTGCGGCAGATCGAGTGCACCATTAATGGAATCGGGGAGCGGGCGGGGAATGCTTCGCTGGAAGAAGTGGTGGTGGCGCTGGCCGTGCGCAAGGACAGCTTTGGGGTGACGACGAACATTCGCCTGGAAGAACTTTTTCCGACGAGCCGGATGCTTACGGAGATCACTGGGGCGCAGGTGGCGCCGAACAAGGCGATTGTGGGCGCGAATGCGTTTGCGCACGAAGCGGGGATTCACCAGGACGGCATCATCAAGAATCCGCTGACGTACGAGATCATGTCGCCGCAGTCGGTGGGAGTGCCGGCGCGTTCGCTGGTGCTGGGGAAGCACTCCGGGCGCAATGCATTGCGCTTGTCGCTGCGGGACCTGGGTTACGAGGCGACCGATGAGGAGCTGGGGGAAGTTTATAAGCGCGTGACGGCACTGGCGGATCAATCCAAAGACGTGCGGCCGAGAGACATCGTGGCCATCGCGCACGCGGTGATTCGGCGGAAAACGGCGGCAATGGCGCCGGCAACGACGCCAGCGGCCTGACTGGGCTGCTGCGAGCAATTTCTAGAACGTGTCTCGTAAATGGCCGGTCAGTGCGTGCTGCCAAACCTGAGGGGGTAAAAGCCCAATAATTGAGCGACTTTTCGGCACGGCTGAAGCCGTGCCCTCACGAAGCTGAGTATGGGGACCATCATGAAGAAGACCATTGTCCTGCTGCCGGGAGACGGGATCGGCCCGGAAGTGACGCGGGCGGCGGCGGCGATTCTGCGGGAATCGGCGCAGGAATTTAATCACCAGTTTGAGTTTGCGGAATTTCCGATTGGCGGAGCGGCGATTGATGCTGCTGGCACGCCGCTTCCTGCCGGAACGCTGGATGCTTGCCGGAAAGCGGACGCGGTTTTTCTGGGGGCCGTTGGCGGGCCGAAGTGGGATGCGCTGCCGGTGGGAAAGCGACCGGAGACGGGGCTGCTCGATCTGCGCAAAGGCCTGGGGCTGTACGTGAATGTGCGCCCCGTGAAATTGATCGAGCCGCTGCGGGGAATCTCGCCGCTGAAGGCGGACCGGCTGGGGGACCTGGACCTGGAGATTGTGCGGGAACTCGCCGGGGGGATGTATTTTGGGGAGCGCGGGAACACCACGGAGAAGGGCGCGGAGCGCGCGTGGGATACGGAGTCGTATTCCACGCCGGAGATCGAGCGCATCGCTACGTTTGCTTATGCGCGGTCGGAGAACCGCTCGCGGCGGCTGTGCTCGGTCGACAAGGCGAACGTGCTTACCAGCTCGCAGCTTTGGCGGCGGACCGTGACGGCGATGAGCTCGGTGTATCCCACGGTGAAGCTTGAGCACATGTATGTGGACAATGCGGCGATGCAATTGACGCTGCGCCCGGCACAGTTTGACGTGATGCTGAGCAGCAACATGTTCGGCGATATTTTGAGCGATGCGGCGGCGGCGCTGGTGGGATCAATCGGACTGATTCCTTCGGCCAGCTTTGGGTCGTCTGCGCCGCTGTTTGAGCCGATTCATGGTTCGGCGCCTTCACTGGCGGGGACGGATTCGGCCAATCCGATTGGGTCGATTCTCAGCGCCACGATGATGCTGCGGGATGCGTTTGGGCTTTCGCTGGAGGCGGATTGGGTGGAGCAGTCGCTGGCGCGAGTGCTCGCCGGCGGTTACCGGACGCCTGACATTACTGAGCCGGGAGCGAAGTCGGTGGGGGGCTCTGTGTTTACGGAAATCCTGCGCGAAGAGATGCAGCGGACGTTTGAACACGCCGAGCGCTACGGTTGGGGCGTTTAGAGTCTACTTCCTATTGTTGGCGAGGGAATCTCCTCATGGAACTGAGACTTTCTTTGATACTCCCACCAGTCCAGTTACCCTTGGCGATCTTCCTGACTGGAGTGGGGATAGCACTCGCCTCCACGCTAGCTGCCTTGCGATAAGCTGCTAGGGATGCTACTTTTACACTTTCCGAGGCAGCCTGCGGCCCGCTAGAGCAGGGTCCCACACGGTCGTGTGAATGAGGCGCAGGCGGCGAATCCGTTCCAGAGCAGATTGAGCAAAAGGTGAGAAAGATCATTTCGCATCGACCTATTCTTGAGCACTCTTGGCGGCGGATGGGCCGCCGTTTGGCGTAGGTTCGTTATGGCGCTTTCGGGATCCAATTCGAAGGGTATCTTGCCTGCGGCTGGGACGAGCCCGGTTACGTATTGGCGGGTCGAAGGTTCCTTGCTGGAACTTGGCGCGCTGCGGCCGGTGGGCTTTTTCACGTGGAATTCGCAGAGTTTTGCGGAACGGTGGGCACGGCGCGCGGGGATGGCTGTCATGGCGCTGGCGAGGCCGTTCGCTTATACCGCGAGCCGGACGTTTGCCACGCGGTTTCTGCACACTTTGCTGCGTGGAGTTAGCCGCGATCGGTTGGACCTTTTAGGGGAAGAATACTTTCACTACGTCTTGAAGCCGCAACTGCGGCGAGAGGCCGTGGAGAAGCTGACTGCCGCAGTACGCAACGGCGAGCGGGTGGTGCTGGTCGGGCAACTTTTGGAGAATATACTTCGGCCGTTGGCGCACCATTTTGGAGTAGAGTCGTTCATTGCGAACCGATTGGAATTTCGCGACGGCAAGGCGACCGGGCGGCTGCTTGATCCCATTGTGCGGCCACGCGGGCCGTTGGCTTGGATTGCCAGCGGTGACACGAATGGACGGATCGCGCGCGAAAAGCTGCTCAGCCGGCTTGGCTGGACGGAAAAGCCCGGGCAACTGGAAAGCGCGATGCAGCCGACGGGGCGTCCCGCGATTCCGGCGGGCAAATCCGTCGCGCTATTTGGTGAAACGCCGAGGGCAGCGCGCCTCCCGGTGCGTGAAACGCTGGCTCAGCGGCACCTGATGCTGATCGGGGTGACGGGATTCATCGGCAAGGTCTGGCTCGTTGACCTGCTCGAAAATATTCCCAATATCGGCAAGATCACGCTGCTAATTCGACGCAACCGCACGACGCCGGCGCAGCGGAGGTTTGCAAAGATCGTCGAGGAATCTCCGGCGTTCGATACGCTGCACGAGCGACATGGCCGGAAGCTCGGTGGGTTCCTGAAAGAAAAAGTGGAAGTGGTGGAAGGGGACGTGAGCCTGCCGGGCCTGGGGCTCGACGAGGCTACGCAAGCGCGCCTGGTGAAATCGCTTGACCTCATCGTGAATAGCGCGGGCTTGACGGATTTCAATCCCGATTTGCGCGATGCGCTTTCTTCCAATGTGGATTCCGCGATCAACCTGCTCGACTTCTTGCGGAAGTGCAGTCATGCCGGCCTGATGCATCTTTCCACCTGCTATGTTGTTGGCATGCGCGACGGCCGGGTCACCGAAGAACTGCAGGACAATTACAATCCCGCGAACGATGCGGAATTCGACGCGGAGCGTGAAGTGGATTCGCTGCGCGAAACGGTTCGCCATGTCGAAGAACGGTCAGAAAGTCCGGAACTGGATAAAGCGCTGCTTCGGCAGGCGCTGGGACGCGGCGGCAATGAAGCTTTCGCGCCAGCCAAAGAGCTTGATGGAGTGCTGAAGCGCAATCGCGCGCGATGGGCGCGCAACCGGCTTACGCGCATCGGCTTGCGCAGGGCGCAGCATCTGGGCTGGCCGAATACTTATACGTTCACGAAGAGTCTTGGCGAATCGATTTTGGCGCGGCGAGGGCGTGACCTGCCGATCGCCATTGTGCGGCCTTCGATTGTGGAAAGCTCGGAACGGTCGCCTTTTACGGGATGGAACGAAGGGATCAATACCTCCGGCCCGCTATCGTATCTGCTGGGCACAAATTTCCGGCAGCTTCCTTCCAATGAGCGAAAGTGTCTCGACGTCATTCCCGTGGACATGGTCTGCCGGGGAATGACGCTTATTGCTGCGGCGGTTGTTGCCCGGCGCCATGCGCGGCTGTACCAACTGGCAACCTCAGCGATCAATCCGGTCAACATGGGGCGCAGCATCGAACTTACGGGACTGGCGCACCGCAAGCACTACCGGACGACCAACGGCATCGACAGCTGGCTCAAAGTGAAATTTGAGTCGATTCCGGTCTCGAAGCAGCGTTACGAGCGGCTCTCAATTCCGATGCAAAAGGCGGTGGTCTCACGCATCAACCGCGCCGCAACTTCCCTGCATATGAAGAAGCCACCGCTGGCGCGAACGGAGCGCGACCTGATCCGTGCCGAAAAGCTGATCGAGCTGTACGAGCCTTTCATTTTGCATAACGAACATGTTTTCGAATGCGAGAATGCGCGCTTGCTTTCCGCGATGCTGCCGCTGGAGGAGCGTGCGCTTTTCGATTTCGCGCCGGAATCGATCGATTGGTGGGATTACTGGATTAACGTGCACATCCCGGCGCTGCGCCGCTGGTGCTATCCGCTGATGGAAGGCCGGCCCCTGGAATCGCGCGAGCCGCGGGCGCTGGATTGGAACGGCGAAACCGCCCGTGAAGCGGCGCTCTCGAAAGCAGCCGCACCGTCCGACCCCTTATGGCGATCTTCGTAACCGGCTCGACCGGCTACCTGGGCAGTTACCTTGTTGCGGGGCTTCTCAGTGAGCACCGCGACAAGCTGAACCTCCTGGTTCGCGCGAAAACGGAACAAGAAGCGCGCGAGCGGCTTTGGACTTCGCTGCAGTTGCATTTCGAATTTTCTGAATTTGCGGAATACCTGAACACGCGGGTGCGCCTTTTTCTCGGCGATTTGACCGGTGATCATTTTGGCCTTTCCGATGATGAATATTATGCGCTGGTGGATTCCACGGATTCCCTGGTTCACTGCGCGGCCTCGCTGAACCGCAAATCGGAAAAGCAATGCTTGAACGTGAATCTGCGGGGCACGCTGGAAGTGATTCAACTTGCACGGCGGGCGCAGAATCGCAACGGCCTGCGGCGTTATTCCCACGTTTCGACCGTTGCGGTTGCGGGCAAGAGGAAAAATGAAGTCGTGACGGAGGACGTCTCCATTGACTGGTCGCGCTCCGATTACGATCCTTACGCGCGCACCAAGAAGTTTTGCGAGCACATGGCGAATCAACTTTTGCCTGACGTGCCGAAGACGATTTTCCGTCCCGCGATCGTGATGGGAGACAGCCGGCGCCCTGAGACTTCGCAATTTGATATGGTCCAGGCGTTCCACGTTTTGGCGCAGATGCCTGTTCTTCCGCTGCGGCCTGAGGATAAAATCGACATTGTGCCAGCGAATTATGTCGGCAAAGCGATCGTGACGATTCATCAAAAAGAAGCGCCTGCGCACGGCATCTACCATTTGTCTTCGGGCACAGGTTCGCAGACGTACCATGAATTGACGGACGCGATTTCGCACGATGGCGGGATGATGCGGCCGATGTATGTGCCTTCTCTCGGCGGACCCTTTTCCAGCACGGTGAATTGGGTGGCCAATCGCAGCGGCGCGGCGGGTTATGGCGCTTCGCTGCTGAAGGTTTTCTGGCCGTATCTTGACTGGAACACCGTTTTCGACAATTCGCGCGTGGTCGCAGAACTTGGGGAAGCGCCGGCAAAATTTTCGACCTATGCGGCGCCGCTTCTGAAATACAGCCGAGAGAATAAATTCCATTTCCCTGCCAAGCCGTGGCCTGCAAATTCAGGCGCGGGGAAAAATGCGGCGGCAGGGAGAGGCCGGGTATGACGGATTTTCTGCTGGTGGTCTGGGTTAGCGCGCTGATTGAGATCACGCGCTTCGGCTGGATGATGGGCCTGGGCAAGCGATGGACTCCGGGCGAAAAACTGAAGCTGCTTTTTGCCGGCTACAACGGTACGCGCAACACCGGCAGCGATGTGCGCGTGCAGGAGATGCTGCGGCAGGTTCGTCACGTTCTGGGCTCGGAGCACGTTGACTTCAGCGTGATGACGCAAAGCTTTGAACGTACCAAAGGATACTTTGAAGGCACGCGGCAAGTGCACCTCCCCGATGTTTACCCGCCGTTTCTCTTCCGCGAGGTGCGGCAGAATCACGGCGTCATCGCTTGCGAAGGCTCGATGTTCAAAAGCAAGTTCGCCAACGCGCTGACGACAATGATGA
>Ga0210409_10007113_pt1 | contig 11553 bp, 10 predicted proteins | sample IncBWH17MmetaG_FD_161649 | JGI IMG/M metagenome (GOLD analysis project Ga0210409, IMG submission 161649) | Forest soil microbial communities from Barre Woods Harvard Forest LTER site, Petersham, Massachusetts, United States - Inc-BW-H-17-M | ecosystem: Environmental > Terrestrial > Soil >...
AGGGGAGCGAGGCCGTTGCCCCCGCCCTAGGTTGACCCCCGGGACCCTCCTCCCTCAAGATCCCGGGGTGTCCGCGCCCCCCCGCTCCCTTCGGCAGCGCTTCCGCGACGCGGCTGGAGAAGGAGGGGGGCTGCTGCTCGCGCTCATCCTCGCCCACCTCGCTCTACTTTGGGCGCTCCCCTACGTCCCCACCCACGACGGCCCCGCCCACCTCGAGAATGCCCGCATCCTGGCCGACTATTCGCGGCCCGACCTCGACCTCTTGGCCCGCTATTACCGCTTCAACCGGGAGCTGGGCGCCAACTGGTTCGGCCATCTGATCCTGGCCGGGCTCACCCGCTTCCTGCCCCTGCTCCTGGCGGAGAAGATCTTCCTCAGCGGCTACGCGATCCTCCTGCCCCTCTCCGTGCGCTACGCCGCCAACGTGGTCCGGCCCGGCTCCGGGTTCCTGGCCGTGCTCGTCTTTCCCTTTCTCTACGGCTTCCTCTTCCACTTCGGCTTCTACTACTTCGTCTACAGCCTCCCCCTGTTCTTCTTCACCCTCGGCTACTGGCTGAAGCACGGCGAGGACTTGACGCTGGGCCAGACCGTGTCCCTGAGCCTGCTCGCCCTCGCCCTCGCTTTCACCCACCTCTACTCCCTGGTCATGGCCTCCCTCGCCATGGGCGTGCTCGCCCTCTCGTTCACCCTCGCCGATTTCGGGGGGCGCCATCCCCCTGTAGCTTCGGCGTGGCCGGCCTTTCGCTCTCGTGTCCTCGTGACGCTCTACGCGCTTCTCCCCTCGCTCCTCGTCCTCGTGGTGTTCCTGCTCCCCCGCCACAAGGCCTGGTCGCCCGCCTCCGCCCCCCACGGGGACCGGCTCCTCTCCCTGATCCGGGCCGAGGCCGTCCTGTCCTTTGGCGCCCACGATCCGGTGGAGGGGTGGCTCGCGCGCTCGGTCTTCTGGCTGCTCGCGGGTGCTTCGGCCTACGTCCTGGGACGGAAGCTCCTCGGGCGGCGATGGGAGCGCCGGGACGGGCTCTGGCTCGTCCTCTTGCTGGCTCTGGCCCTCCACTTTCAGGTGCCCGACCAGGCCGCCTCCGGCACCCGTCTGCAGGAGCGGGCGGAGCTCTACTTCTTCCTGGTCCTCATCCTATGCCTCGCCACCGAGCCCTTCGGGAAGAGGGGCGCGCTCGGCCTGCAGGCTCTGGGGGCCGTGCTCGCCTTCGCCCTGCTCGGCCGGCACGCCGCGGGTCACGCTGCGTGGAACGCCGATCTCGAGGAATACCTGTCCGGCCGGACCCTCCTCGAACCCAACCGGACGCTGCTGCCCATTCTGGCCCACGCTCCCCGCGGCCACGACCCCAATCCTCTCCAGCACGCGGCCGGCTACATCGCGGCCGAGCGAGGGGTCGTGGACCTGGCCAACTATCAGCCCGCCACCGGCCACTACCCGCTCCTGTTCCGCCCCGCCCTCGATCCCACCGGCTGGGTGGGGTTCGTGCTCGAGGGGGGCTCGGCGGATGTGGACATCGCCGGTTACGAGCAGGCCACGGGCGCGCGCGTGGACTATGTCCTCCTGTGGGACGCGCCCGCGGACGCGGCGGAGGCCGCGCAAATGCTGGGGTCGGTCGTGGGCCAGCTCCGGGAGGGCTACACGCTGGTCTTCACCTCCCGACCGGGTCGCTTGCAGCTCTTCCGCCGGAAGTGACGGTCGTGCCCTTCGAGACGAGCTTCATCTACTTCCCGTCCCGCCTCCTGGAGGCCACGCCCGCGGACTTCGGCCTCGCCTTCGAGGAGGTCTTTCTCGCGACCGAGGACGGGGTCAGGATCCACGCCTGGCGGCTCCCCCACCCAAGCCCCCGCTTCACCATCCTCTTCGCCCACGGCAACGCCGGCAACATCAGCCACCGCCTGGACCGCGCGCGCCTGCTGGCCTCACGGCTCTCGGCCGAGGTCTTTCTCTTCGATTACCGCGGTTACGGGCGGAGCGAGGGAAGGCCGGACGAGCAAGGGACGTATCGAGACGCGCGGGCCGCTCACCGCCACCTCATTGAAACGCAGGGAGTGCCGCCGGATCGGCTGGTCCTCTTCGGGGAGTCGCTGGGCTCGGCGGTGGTCTTGGACCTCGCCCTCGAGCGTGCCGCCCGCGGCCTCGTGCTGGAGTCCCCCTTCACCTCCATCCCGGACATGGCGCGGCTCGTGCTCCCCTGGCTCCCCCTGTCGGCACTTCTCCAGACCCGCTACGACAACCTCGCCAAGGTGGGCGGTCTCAAGCTCCCCCTCCTCGTCGCGCACGGCGACCGGGACGAGGTCGTGCCCTTCGCGCAGGGGCGGCGGGTGTTCGAGGCGGCGCCGGAGCCCAAGCGCTTCCACCGGATCGCGGGGGCCGGGCACAACGACACCTACCTCCGGGGGGGCGAGGCCTACTGGGAGGTACTCGATGAGTTCCTGGGGCGGGATCCCCTCCCCGCGGAGGGCCGCTCCTAGCGGGCGAGCTTCCGATACTTGATCCGATGGGGCTGGTCGGCCTCCGTCCCCAGCCGCCGGCGCCGGTCGCTCTCGTAATCCTGGTAGTTCCCCTCGAACCACACCACCTGGCTCTCCCCCTCGAAGGCCAGCATGTGGGTGGCGATGCGGTCCAGGAACCAACGATCGTGGCTGATCACGACCGCACAGCCGGCGAAGCTCACCAGCGCCTCCTCCAAGGCGCGGAGGGTGTCCACGTCCAAGTCGTTGGTGGGCTCATCGAGGAGCAGCAGGTTGCCCCCGCTCTTGAGGAGGGTGGCCAGGTGGAGGCGGTTGCGCTCCCCCCCCGAGAGGTCCTTCACCTTCTTCTGCTGGTCGGGCCCCCGGAAGTTGAAGGAGGCGGCGTAGGCGCGCGAGTTCACCTCCCGCTTGCCGACCATGACCACGTCCTTGCCGCCGTCCGAGATCTCCGCCCAGACCGTGCGCTCCCCGATCAGGCTGTCCCGGCTCTGATCCACGTAGGAGAGCACGACGCTGTCCCCGATCCGCAAGCTTCCCGCGTCCGGCTTCTCCTGGCTCATGATCATTCGGAAGAGCGTGGTCTTGCCCGCCCCGTTGGGGCCGATGACGCCCACGATCCCCCCCCGGGGCAGGGTGAAGTTGACGTCGTCCATGAGCAGGTTCTCGCCGTAGCCCTTGCGCAACCCCCGGGCCTCGATGACGAGATCCCCCAGTCGCGGACCGGGCGGGATCCGGATCTCGGCCGCCCCCTCGCGCTTTTCCGCCGCCTGCTCCTCGGCCAGCAGCTCTTCGTAGTGGGCCAGGCGGGCCTTGCCCTTGGCCTGGCGCGCCCGCGGGGCCATGCGCACCCACTCCAGCTCCCGCTGCAGCGTCCGCCGCCGGGCCGATTCCTCCTTCTCCTCCTGGGCCAGCCGGTTCTGCTTCTGGTCCAGCCAAGAGGAGTAGTTGCCCTCCCAGGGGATGCCCGACCCGCGGTCCAGCTCCAGGATCCACCCCGCCACGTTGTCGAGAAAGTAGCGATCGTGGGTGATGGCGACCACGCAGCCCTTGTACTCCTTGAGGAACTGTTCCAGCCAGGCCACCGACTCCGCGTCCAGGTGGTTGGTGGGCTCGTCGAGGAGCAGCATGTCGGAGGGCTGGAGGAGCAAACGGCACAGCGCCACCCGCCGGCGTTCGCCGCCCGAGAGCCGGGTCACATCCGCGTCCCCCGGGGGCAGCCGCAAGGCGTCCATGGCCACCTCGACCGCGTGGTCCAACTCCCAGGCGTTGGCGGCCTCGATCCGGTCCTGGACCCGAGCCTGCTCGTCCATGACCTTGGTCATCTCCGCCTCGGGTAGGTCGTCCCCCAGCTTCATGGAGAGCTCCTCGAAGCGGTTGAGGAGGGCCCGGATCGGAGCCACCGCCTCCTCCACGTGCTCGAGGACGTTCTTCCCGGGGTCCAGCTGAGGCTCCTGGGGGAGGTGGCCGATGCGCGTGCCCTCGGCGGCGAAGGCCTCTCCCGCGAAATCCTTGTCCAGCCCGGCCATGATCCGCAGCAGCGTGCTCTTGCCCGCCCCGTTCGGCCCTAGGACCCCGATCTTGGCGTCGGGATAGAAGGAGAGCCAGATCCCGCGCAGGATCTCCTTCCCCTGGGGCGTGACTTTGCGCAGGTCCTTCATGGTGAAGATGAATTGGGGTGGCATGGGTGGGCCCGATTGTGCCACGGACTGAGCGGGGCCAGAAGTCCGAGGGCTCGGGGAAGGCGACGAGGCGTCCCGCCTCAACGATAGCAGCCCTCAACGCCATACCCAAGAGGGGCCTCGTCTCAAGCACCCGGCTGGCAGCGGTAAGATCTTTGGTCTGTTGGCCGGTGATGGAGTTGAACCGCAGAGACCCGGATTTTCACTCCCTCGCGGTCCTAAAATCGAGGAAGACGAAAAGGGATGATCGGTCACCATCGGCCACGATTTCAGTAGCTTGAGACGTTTCGTCCAACACGCGGTTTGACCGACAGTCCCCGTCCGCCTCTGGGCAAGTAGTAGGCAAGTCGACCTGCCCGGTAGCGTCCGAGACAGACCTCCATACAGAGGTTTGTTTCGAAAAGTAGTATCTGTTACACTGATACTCATGGATTCGCGCAGCCTCCTCGAGCGGTTCGACCTGTTCCTCGAAGAGCGCGGTGTCGGTTTCGAGGCCGTTGTCGTTGGGGGCGCTGCCCTCAACCTTCTGGGCGTCATCTCACGGGCTACGAAGGACTGCGACGTGCTGGATCCGGAAATCCCGCCCGCCGTTGCAACCGTCGCGCGGGCCTTCGCAGCAGAGGTTCGCAAGAGCGGTGAAACGCTCCAGGACGACTGGCTCAACAACGGGCCACGGTCGCTGGCGGTTGATCTGCCCCCAAAGTGGAGGGAGCAGATCCGCCGATATTTGTGGGAAAGAAGCTGCGGCTCCAGACACTTGGCCGCAAGGACTTGCTCCGAGTGAAGCTTTTTGCGCTTTGCGACCGCGGGATCGACCTCGGCGATTGCCTCGCACTCGCGCCGACCGAGGAAGAACTCGCGCTTGTCCGACCATGGATCGATCAGCGTGACGCTCATCCAGATTGGCCGGAGCACGTCCGCAGTACATTGGCCTCACTAGCCGAGAAGTTGGGCCATCGTGTTTAGTCGCGCCGTCGCCCCTAATGTCATCCCAGACGCATCGAGCCTCACGGCCGCCCTTGCGGGTATCGGTATGAACCTAACCAGCTCCTCGAAACTCCGCCAAGAGCCCAACATCGAAGACACGCTGATCTTCGCGTCGGCGGAAGGGATGGAGAAGTCCGAGCTGCGGGTTCTCGCGCTCCTCGTCACGTGGTTTGGGGTGCATTTCCCTTGGGTGAACGCCGATCGGCTGACGAGGCTGGTCCTGGCGCACCCGTCCACCCGCATCCGCGCGCTATGGTCGGCGCTCGCGAGATGGAAGCGCTCGGATCGGCGGTTTACACGCCTCGCAAGGGCGTACAAAGGCCAACGCATCGACTTGGTAGGGACGGGATCAGATTTCTTGATCCGACGTGGTGGTGAGGATCCTAGGTTCGAGAAGACACCCCTGCGAGTTGCGCGGAACGTCTTGCGGGACCGGGCACACGATGTGTTGCCACCGCGTCAGCTAGCGGTACACCACCACGCGTACCGGTATCGGGTACTGATCGGGCCAAGCTACCGCGCCGACATGTGGGCTGCCCTCGATCGTGAACCAACCGTCTCGGCCGCCGAGCTGGCTCGGAGGACCTATGGTTCCTTCGCGACGGCGTGGCACGTCAAGCGAGACTTCGGCCTCCTCCAACTGAATCCGTGAACGCCCGGGCGGCTCGGCCTTACCGGACCGCATTCTCATGGTGCCTGGGACGGAATTGAACCGCCGACACGCGGATTTTCAGTCCCTTCCGGCACCAAACCCGATGAAGACGATTAGGGATGATCGCTCACCATTGGCCACCATATCGGAAGTTTGCGGGGATCGGTCGCAAAACGGTTCGATCGATAGTCCCCTTCTTGACCGATGGTTCTAGGCAAGTAGTAGACAAGTCTGTCCTGCGTCTCTCCGTCCCCGCGGTGGTCGGGCTTGTCCTGGTTTGTGCCTTGGGGGAATATCGCATCAACATATAATATCCATATGAAACCTATACAGGTCCTCTTCGACGAGCCGTTGCTGCGTCGCCTCGATTCTGATGGCGAGGTACGCAAGTTCGGGCGGTCCGCCGTGTTGAGGCGCGCCGCGACCGAATACCTGAAACGGTCCCGGGCCAAGCGCATCGCCGAGACTTATCGCCGCGCCTACCGGGAGGGCGGCGGTTTGGGGAGCGAGTTCGTGGGCTGGGAGGACGAGGGCTCGTGGCCCGGGAAGTGAGCCGTGGCGAGATCTGGCGCTACCGATTTAGTGCACCCGACAAGCGACGCCCGGTCCTCGTCCTGACCCGGCCGGAGGTCATCGGGCTGCTGCATACGGTCATGGTAGCGCCGGTCACATCTACGATCCGCGGCGCTCCCAGCGAGGTCGTGGTAGGAGTGAAAGAGGGCCTGAAACACGAATCGGCCGTAAACCTCGACCATGTCCAGACCGTCGAACGGGCCAGGCTCACGAGCTATGTCGGGCACCTGGGACCGGACCGGATGCGAGAAGTGTGCCGCGCCCTCTCAATCGCCGTGGGCTGCGACGGCTGACGCGGGTCTCGCGACGTCACGCCGAGGCGATGTGAGCAGCGTCTGTTGTGGGAGTGTCGGGGGCTTGGTGGCCTGGACGGAATTGAACCGCCGACGCGCGGATTTTCAGTCCGCGCTCACGCTGATGCTCAAGATCTCGCCCGGCCGCGAGCGCACGAACACCTCCATGGGGCGGCAGCAGACCGGGCAGTCCTCGTAGTAGCTCTGTTCGGCTACGCTGGTGTCCACGTCAAGGGGGGCGGGCTCGCCGCATGAGGGGCACTCCACGATCGTTTCCTCCACCATGCTGAGCACGATAGAGACGCCACGCCGGCGCGTCAAGAACATTGGGGGGGCCGCCCGGACCAGAGGATGTTCGCCAGTATTCCATAACAGGCAAATAACTTAGCTCCTGCTCTGGCGTGATCCGGGTCACGCCCCGAAGAGCACAGCCCTGATAGCTTCCGGGCCAGGGTCGGGGTCGAATCTCGACCGCTTGTTGCTCGAAGCCCCAGGACATTCCTCAGGGCGATGAGCTGCGGGGGCCCGCGCGTTTCCACTCGCCCGGGCCAGCCGAGCCGCCAATCAACAGGACCACCCCGGCGCCGTCGGCGCCAGGTCAAGGTATGGAGGTTTTTCTATGAACGTCCATTCGCGTCGCTTGTACTCCTTTCTCCTGGCCCTCGGGCTGGGACTCGGGGCCGCCGCTTGCGGCTCCAATGCCGCCTCGCCCACGGCCCCCGGCGCTTCCTCCGGCCCCGCCGGGGCTACCCTTCAGGGGACCGTTGTCGGCGGCGTGGCCGGGGCCAGCACCGGACCCGGCAGCGTCCATGCCCTTTCCACGGCGGGCATCCAGGTCAGCGTCACCGGCACCTCGCTCGTCACCATGACCGACTCCTCCGGAAAGTTCGTGCTGACGGGGGTGCCGGCGGGCCCGGTCGAGCTGCACTTTCAAGGCCCGGGCGTCAACGCCCGCCTGACCATCTCCACCACCGCCGGCCAGACCCTGAACATCACCGTGAACGTCACCGGTGGGCAGGCCACGCTCGAGCCCGAGGGGGACGAGGGCGGGGTCGACCTTAAAGGCCCGATCCAGTCCATCGACATGGGCGCGGGCAGCCTCATGGTCGGCGGCAAGAAGGTCACGACGAATGCCGACACCCGGATCGTGGCTGGGGACGAGACACGGGTCAGCCTGAGCGCCCTCAAGGTTGGAGACACCGTCGATGTGCAGGGCACGACCCAGCCGGACATGAGCGTCCTCGCCAAGTCGATACATGTCGAGCAGAGCGGTGACAAGGGTGAGGTCGATCTCAAGGGCCCCATCCAGTCCATCGACACCGGTGCGGGCACCCTCATGGTCGCCGGCAAGAAGGTGACGACGAACGCGGACACGAAGATCGTGGGCGATGAAGACGGCCACCTCACCTTCAGCTCGCTCAAGGTAGGAGCGAACATCCAGGTGCACGGCACGACCCAGGCGGACATGAGCGTCCTCGCCAAGACGATCCAACTCCAGGACAGCACGGGCGACGACGGAGGCGAGGCGGATCTCAAGGGCAAGATCCAGTCCATCAACACCGGCGCGGGAACGCTGGTCGTCGGCGGCAAGACGGTCGCCACGGATTCGAAGACGCGCATCCGGCGCGACGACAAGACCCTGACGCTCATGGACCTCAAGGTCAATGACTCCGTCGATATCCAGGGCACAACGCGCACGGACGGCACGGTACTCGCCACAGAGATCAACGTGGAGGGCGGGGACTAAACCCGCCCCTCGCCCCGGGGGCGGCCACGCCCCCGGGGTCCATTCCGCGGGAACCCAGGGCGGCCACGGTGCGTAAAGAGTTGTAACCAAGGAGAACCTCGTGGCAGCTCTAGTGGCCCTGTTCCTCGTCGCCGGCGCCCTGGTCGTCATCCCCATTCTGGCCTTCAAGTTGCTCTTCGGACTGGTGTTGCTACCCTTCCGCATCGTGGGAGCCGTTTTCAGCGTCGCCTTCGGCCTCTTTGGAGGGCTCCTCAAGCTGCTCGCCTCCGGTGCCGTGTTCTTGGGCGTCCTCCTCGCTCTGGCCGTGAGCCTCGTTCTCCTGCCGCTGCTACCTTTTGTGCTCCTGGGTGGCGTCATCTGGCTGATGGTAAAGGCTTTCGAGCCTCGCCACGCACTTCGATCCTGACCGAGTCGGCAAATATTGCAGAACTGTGACATTGCCGACCCCCGGGGGGGTGCTAGCCTCTCTCTACCGAGCTTGAGTAATCGACTCGGCCCTTGGAGGCTCCTTGACCCTGACCTGGAATGGAAAGCGCTTCGACTGGGTGAACGTCGGCTACTTCGCGTGGCTCCACGCGATGGCGCTCCTCGCTCCCTGGACCTTCACCTGGACCGGCCTGGGGGTTCTCCTGTTTCTCTGGTGGCTCTCGGGTTCGATCGGGATCGGAGTCACCTACCACCGCCTCCTCACCCACCGGGGCTACCAGGTCAGTAAGCCCGTCGAGTACCTGGGCACGCTCTGCGGGATGCTGGCCAGCGAGGGAGGCGCGATCTCCTGGGTGGCCATGCATCGCATCCACCATGCGCAGTCCGACAAGCCGGGCAAGGATCTCCACACCCCGAAGGAGGGGTTCTGGTGGAGCCACATCGGCTGGATCCTGTGCGAGCTGGGCATCGACCGCCGCCAGATGGAGGCTCGTTTCGCGCCCGAGCTCGTGGCCGATCCCGTCCAGCGCGTGTTCAATCGCCTGCACTTGATCCCCAACATTCTCGTCGGGCTCGGGCTCTTCGCGTTCGGAGGCTGGCCGCTCGTCATCTGGGGCGTGTTCCTGCGCATCGTGGTCGGGCTGCACGTCACCTGGCTCGTCAACTCCGCCACCCACACCTGGGGCTACCGGACCTACACCACCCCCGAGGGCTCCACCAACCTCTGGTGGGTGGGCCTCCTGGCCTGGGGCGAGGGCTGGCACAACAACCACCACGCCTTCCAGCGCTCCGCCCGCCATGGGATCGAGTGGTGGGAGTTCGACGCCAACTGGGTGGCCATCCGGGCCCTCGCCGCGCTGGGCCTGGCCCGCCATGTCCAGCTCCCGCCCCAAAACGCCGAGCGCTTCCGGATCGAGCGGGCCCCCGCGCTGCCCGCGCCGGCCGCCGAGCCCGCCGCCTAGGGCCGGCCCTCTCCCTCGTGCCACCGGCGGAGGGCCGCGCGGAGCAGGAGCGCGTGATCCTCGCCGGCAGCCTCTCGCGGCACGCGCCCGCGGACGCGGAGGAGGCGGCCGATCTCCGGCGCATCCTGGCGTTCGTTGGCCGCCACCCCCGTCCCTTCGACCGCGGCATCCGGGAGGGGCACCTCACGGGCAGCGCGATCGTGGTCTCCGCGGGAGCGGATCGCGTCCTCCTCCTCCATCACCGCAAGCTGGATCGCTGGCTGCAGCCGGGCGGGCACGCAGATCCCGGGGAGACCCGGGGCGAGGACGTCGCCCTGCGGGAGGCGCGGGAGGAGACGGGGATCGAAGGCCTCCTCCTCCATCCCACCGCGCCCCGCCCCCTGGATGTGGACGTGCACGACATCCCCGCCCGCGGCTCGGAGCCGGCCCACGAGCACCTGGACCTGCGCTACCTCGTGATCGCCCCCCACGACGCGGCCCTCGTCCCCGCGGAGGCGGAGACCCGCGAGCTGCGCTGGGCGCGCTGGGACGAGGTGGAGTCGCTCCAGCCCGACCACGGGCTGCGGCGGGCCCTGGCCAAGGCCCGCGCGGTCCTGGGCCGCTGAAAGCTCAGCGGCCCACCAGCACCACCACCGAGCGGGGGCCGACCCCGTAGGAGTCCTGCCGGGCCAGCGCGGCCTCCCGGCCCGGCTCCGCGATGTCCTCCGGCGGCTCGTGGGTGGTGTCCACGGCGAGGTGCCAGGACTTGCCCGGTCCGAGCGGGGGCAGCTCGAACTCGTGGGGCTCCCCGTGGGCGTTGGCGATCAGAAAGATGTCGTCGTCGCCCTCGACGGGGAGCAGGTGCATGGCCAAAGAACGACTCTCCGGCGACCAGTCCGGGCGGTTCCGGGAGAAGCCGTGCCAGGCCACCGCGGGCGCGCGGTCGTCCTCGAAGAAGGTCCGCCGCCGCAGGGAGGGATGGCTCATGCGGAAGCGGATGAGACGGGAGAGGAAGCGGAAGAGGGGCGCGTTCTGCTCGCGGAGCCCCCAATCGATCCAGCTTGTCTCGTTGTCCTGGCAGTAGGCGTTGTTGTTGCCCCTCTGCGTGCGGCCCAGCTCGTCCCCGGCCAGGATCATGGGCACGCCCTGGGAGAGCATGAGGAGAGCCGCGAAGTTGCGGACCTGGCGGCGCCTTAAGGCGTTGATGGAGGGAGAGGAGCTCGGGCCCTCCTCCCCGCAGTTCCAGGAGAGGTTCTCCGGGCTGCCGTCGGTGTTGGCCTCGCCGTTCTCGTGGTTGTGCTTCTCGTTGTAGCTGACGAGGTCCTGGAGCGTGAAGCCGTCGTGGCTGGTGACGAAGTTGATGCTGTGGTAGGGCGCCCGGCCCGAGCCGCGGTAGAGGTCGGGGCTCCCGGCCAAGCGGGTGGCGAGGAGCTGGGCGATACCTCCGTCCCCCCTCACGAAGCGCCGGACCTCGTCGCGGAACTTGCCGTTCCATTCCGCCCAACGGCCCCAGCTCGGGAAGCTGCCGACCTGGTAGAGCCCGGCCGCGTCCCAGGCCTCGGCGATCAGCTTGGTGTGGGCGAGCACGGGGTCGGCGGCGATCGTTTCCAGGAGGGGGGGGTTGGGGAGGACCGAGCCGTCCCGCCCCCGGCCCAGGATTGAGGCCAGGTCGAAGCGGAAGCCGTCCACCCGCATCTCCGTCACCCAGTAGCGCAGAGAGGTCAGGATCATGAAGCGGAGAACGGGATGGTTGCAGTTGGTGGTGTTCCCGCAGCCGGAGTAGTCC
>Ga0210409_10007114_pt1 | contig 11552 bp, 7 predicted proteins | sample IncBWH17MmetaG_FD_161649 | JGI IMG/M metagenome (GOLD analysis project Ga0210409, IMG submission 161649) | Forest soil microbial communities from Barre Woods Harvard Forest LTER site, Petersham, Massachusetts, United States - Inc-BW-H-17-M | ecosystem: Environmental > Terrestrial > Soil >...
CACTTTGCCCGGCTATCTGAAAGTTCCCACGCCCGCGGACACTTCCTTCGACTCCTGGATGAAACGCATTACACCAACACCCTCGAAGCCCGCCCCCTGGGATTCGTTCAACTACTACAGCAACACACCGAAATTCGCGGTCAGCTATCTGAAAGCGCTCTACGGCGACGCGGCCACCAAACAAAACGGCTGGGCCTTCGATTATCTGCCAAAAGTGGATCGCAACTATTCGTGGGTGCAGATGTGGGACGACATGTACAACGGTACCTTGAAAGGCATGCTGGCCTTTGGGATGAACGGCGTAGCGATTGGCCCCAACTCAAAGAAAAACATCGACGCGCTGAAAAAAGCGGACTTCCTGGTGGTGGGGGAAATTTATCCGGATGAAACCAGCGAGTTTTGGAAGTCGCCCGGGATCACCACGGACGAGATGAAGCAGATTCAAACGACCGTGTACCGCTTGCCTTGCGCGGGATTTGCCGAGAAAGACGGTTCGTTCACCAATTCCGCGCGCTGGGTGCTATGGAAGAATACGGCCCTGCCAACACCCGGAGATGCCCGGCTGGACCATGCCATCGTGGCGCAAATCTTCTTGAAGATCCGGGAGCTGTACAAGAAGGAAGGCGGCAAGTTCCCCGATCCCGTCCTGAACCTGACTTGGAATTACAGTGTCCCCTCGAGCCCGCCCCTGGCCGAGGTGTTGAAGGAAATCAACGGAAAGGCGCTTGCGGATCTGGAAGATCCCGCGACGAAGCAGCAAATCAAGACCGGCCAGCAGCTTCCCGGCTTTGCTTGGTTGAAGGACGACGGTACCACGTCCTGCGGCAACTGGATTTACTCCGGCTCATTCACCGAAGCGGGAAATCAGACTGCACGGCGCGATCCTTCGGACCCCTCAAATTTGGGCATACATCCTGGCTGGGGCTGGTCCTGGCCGGCGAATCGCCGCGTGCTGTACAACCGCGCGTCATGCGACGCGGACGGCAAGCCCTGGGATCCAACGAGAAAGCAAGTCTGGTGGAACGAAGGCACACAAAAATGGGTCGGCAACGACGTGCCCGATTTCAAGGCCGATTCCAAGCCCAAGGACCACATGGGCCCATTCATCATGAATCCGGAAGGCGTCGGGCGGATCTTTGCGCCGCTCTCCGCTTTTGCCGATGGACCGTTCCCCGAACACTACGAGCCGACCGAAAGCCCGATTGACAATCCACTCCATCCGCAGCAGACCCACAATCCTGTGGTGAAGCGCTTCAAGACGCCGGAAGATAAATACGCCACGCCGAAGGACGGCTACACAGTTGTCTGCACGACCTATCGCATGACCGAGCATTATCATTACTGGACGAAGAACAATCCCATGAACGTGCAGCTTGTGCCGGAGCCGTTCGTGGAAATTTCCGCGGAAATGGCCCAAGAGATGGGAATCACCGGAGGCGATAAGGTAAAGGTGTCGAGCATCCGCGGAGAGTACATCGCGAAAGCCATGGTCACCAAGCGTATCAAGCCGATGATGATCGACGGCAAGAGAGTCCACCAGATCGGCTTCCCCATTCATCAAGGCTATCGGGGAATCACCGAAGACGAGGGCAAGGACGCGAGGACCTTGGCGAACCTTCTCACGCCCACGGTCTTTGATCCCAACGCGTACACACCGGAATTCAAGGGCTTCCTGGTGAAGCTCGAGAAAGCGTAGGGATGCCATGAGCCAGGAAACACTGCGCATCCAGAAAATTTCCGGTCACGCCGGAACTGTCCCCGGCGAAGACACCCAACGTGAATATCAAGTCTGCAAACTCATTGACACCACGACGTGCATTGGCTGCAAGGCTTGCGAAGTCGCTTGCATGGAGTGGAACGACCTCCCCTTCGGCGAAACGGTTTTCGGCAACACCTATCAAACGATGCCGGAGACGCGCTGGAATTATTGGAACCTCATCCTCTTCAACGAGCACGAACGCGAAGACGGCACCCTGATGTGGCTGATGCGCAAAAACCAGTGCATGCACTGCGCGGAGCCCGGCTGCCTCGCCGCGTGTCCCGCGGACGGCGCCATTGTCCAATACACCAACGGCATTGTCGATTTTCAGCAAGCCAATTGCATCGGCTGTGGCTACTGCATCACGGGATGTCCGTTCGACATTCCCAAGATGAATCCGAAGACCAATCGCGTTTTCAAGTGCACCTTGTGCACCGACCGCGTCAGCGAAGGTCTGGAACCGGCGTGCATCAAGTCGTGTCCCACGGGCTGCCTGCATTTCGGCAGCAAAGATGATATGAAGTTCCTTGCTGAAGGCCGCGCGAAACAACTTCGCGATCACTCCAACTATCCGAATGCCGGCGTGTACGATCCGCCTGGCGTGGGCGGCACGGGCGTGATTTACGTTCTGCATGACGCCACCCAGCCGGAACTATACGGCGGGCTTCCGAAAGATCCTCACATCCCGTGGACTGTAAAACTCTGGAAGGGCCCGCTGAAGTGGCTTGGCAACGTCGCAATGGTTGGCGGATTGATCGGCCTCTTCGTGCACTATCTGCGATTCGGCCCGAAGGAACGCGAGGACGAGGATATCAATCCTGGAGGAGCAAAAACGTGAGCCACATGGAACAAATCATTCCTCACGGGCACGTCCTCCGGTACACGCTGAAGGAGCGATTGACGCACTGGGTTGCGGCAGGGGCTTACATTTATTTGCTGTTGACCGGTCTAGCCTTTTGGTCGCCCTGGCTCTTCTGGGTGGCGGTGATTCTGGGCGGGGCGCCGGTTTCGCGCATGCTCCATCCCTGGGCCGGGCTGATTTTTTTCGCGGCAGTATGGAACATGTACGTGATGTGGGCGCCGCAGATGAAGCACACCGATGTGGACAAAGCCTGGTGGAAAGCGGTCCGCTACTACAGCACCAATCAAGACGACAAGATGCCGCCGGCGGGCCGCTACAACGCGGGTCAAAAGTTTCTCTTCTGGGGATTTTTCTGGAGCGCGGTGGCTTTGCTGGCGAGCGGCCTCGTCCTTTGGTTCCCGGAACGCATTCCCTGGAATCTTCGCTTTTTGCGATACATTTCCGTTCTCGTTCATCCCGCGGCCGCGCTCTTCACTATCGGCCTCTTCCTGATCCACATCTACATGGGCGTGTTTGCCGAGCGCGGAGCCTTCGGCTCCGTCATTCGGGGCGACGTTTCCATCGCCTTCGCCAAACGCTATCATCCCGGCTGGTATAAAGAAATCGTCGGCGAATCAACCACGCCGCGCAAATGACCGCTCTCCAGACCGGTGGGCCCGAGTACGACGCACGAATTCGCCGCGCCGGTCGCCTCGCTGGGCAATACTTGTTCGCCTCTGAATTTCTCGATTTCTACAAGCACATCGCCGCTTTCCAAAAATCTCTTCGCGCCAGCATCGCCTCTTCGGGCGGAACAAAATCGAGCCGCGCGCCCGCGCTAGAACTGCGCGCTCCTCTCGACCTCACCGTCCTTCTTCCCCAATTCCGCGGCTTTCTCTCCACCATCGAACAACACGCTCCCCCGGCGCTGGCAAAATCCGCCCATCAAATGTCTCTTCTTCCTTCCGACTCCTGGATCGCCAGCCTCGAAGCCTACTGGCAACATGCCGGCAAGTATGACCAGCAAGTCGGCGCCTTCGCCCAGTTCCTTTCCCGAGCATTCCTCCAGCCCTACGCCGAGTTTCGCGCCGCGCTGTTGCCTAAGCCTCCCATTGTCGTGACCACAAGACTTTGCCCGTTGTGCACCTCCCGCCCACTCTCAGGCGTCCTCCGAGTCGAAGGCGACAGTGGAAAACGTTTCTTGCTTTGTTCGTTTTGTTCGCAGGAGTGGGAGTTCCGCCGGATTCATTGCCCTACGTGTGGCGAACAAGCCGAAGCCAAGTTGCCGGTCTACGTTGCAGAGCAGTTGCCCCACATCCGCGTCGAAGCCTGCGATACCTGCAAATTCTATCTCACCACGGTCGACCTGACCAAAGACGGCCACGCCATCCCCCTCGTCGATGACCTCGCCGCGATTCCACTCAGTCTATGGGCCCACGAACACGGCTATTCCCGTCTCCAACCAAACCTCCTGGGCACCTGAGCCTTGTGAACGCCTGAGACCTCTGCTGCCCTCTGGTTAGCGAGTTATTCCGCGGGGCCCGGCGCTGAGAATATCTCGTGGCGGATGGCATAGTGAATGAGCTCGGCGAGAGAATGCAGGCCAAGTTTGTGCATGATTCTCGCCCGATGCGTCTCGACCGTCCTGATAGTAATTCCGAGCTCGGCAGCAATCTCCTTATTCGCTCTGCCTTCTGCAAGAAAACGAATAATTTCAACCTCGCGCGCCGTTGGCCGGGCCGGCAAACGCTCCCCTGGGTCCGGCTGATTCCTGGTTTTGAGGAATCCCTTCAGTACTATGTCTGATACTTTGGGAGTCAGGAATAACTTACCCGCGGAGACGTCTTTCACCGCTTTTACAAGGTGCGCCGCAAGATCGGACTTCAAGACGTAGCCGAGGGCCCCGGCATCCAGAACCCGGCGCACCATCTGGTCGGACTCGTGCATCGTAAGCACCACCACCTGGGTATTTGGAGTTGCCTCTCGAATCTGGCGCGTCGCCTGAAGTCCATCTATATCCGGCATTCCGATATCCACGATGGCTACGTCCGGTTTCAGCTTGCCTGCTTTCTCTGTGGCTTCCCGGCCATTCACCGCCTCGCCCACCACGGTCCAACCACGTCGGGAGCGAAGGACTCCTCGAATGCCATGCCGGACGAGCTCGTGGTCGTCCGCCACCAGGATACGAAGTTTCTTCGTGCCTCTAGTCATCTAGCGGTATCGTCGCGCGTACCATTGTGCCGTTGCTGCTGGATTGAATTTCCAACTTGCCGCCGATCAGTTTTACTCGCTCGTGCATGCTACGGATACCCACTCCAAGCCTAAAGGGAAATTCTCCGTTCTGTCTTTGTGAGTCCCCGGCAATTCCACTGTCGCTTACTTCCAGTACGATCTTTCCCGGACCGTGGGAAATTCGTATCTTGGCCTGGAGACTCCCCGAATGCCGCTGGATGTTCGTAAGACTCTCTTGAACCACTCGAAAAAGGGCCATCTCGACGTCTGGCTTCATCCGTCCGGAACTCGCTGATGTCTCCAGCCCAACCTCGATTCCAGTTCGCTCGGTAAAGCCGTCCACATAATGACGAATCGCATCCTCCAGCCCGGCTTCATCCAACATCGGTGGGTGCAATAAATAGGAAAGGGTGCGGACCTCCCGGACGCACTGATCCGCCAACACCTGGCATTGCGAAGCGAGCTTGCGCAATTTCCTGCTGGATGAAGGAAGCGCACCATGCAGTTGACTCAAGGTGGTCGCCAGCGCGACGAGGTCTTGGCCCGTGGAGTCGTGCAAGTCCCTGGCCATTCTCCGCCGCTCCTCATCCTGCAAGCGCAAGAGCTGACCGGAAAGGCGCTGGAGTTCCTCCTCGGCCCGCACACGTTCGGTGATGTCACGGCAAGTGCCCGCGACACGAACTGGCTTTCCTTCTTCATCATGAAAAGCTTGCCAGCGCTCCTCGAGAATTTTAAGGCGGCCATCCGGCATAACGATCCGATATTCGACCGTGCTGGGAGAGCGCTTGTCGAGAGACGCCACAAAGGCAGCATCCACTCTCGCGCGGTCCCCTGGATGAATGAATTCGCGGAACTTTGGACGGGTGGGGTGGAAACGAGACGGATCAGTCTCAAAGATGCGGTGTGTTTGCTCTGACCAAATCACATTCAAGCTTTGTAACTCCGCTTCCCAACTTCCTATTTTCGCCATCTCCTGAGCCTCGACCAAGCGAGCGCGCTCTCTTTCCAATTGCCCGGCTATTTGGCGCTGTTCCCGCTCGCTCGATCGCAGGGCTTCCTCCGCCCGCTTGCGGTCCTCAATATCGATGGACATTCCGTACCACTTGACGACGTTTCCATGCTCGTCGCGCAGAGGCGCTGTGCGCACCAGGAACCAGCGATATTCTCCGTCCGCCCGCCGCATGCGCATTTCATCCTCGGAGGCTTCCCCAGCGGCCAGGTCCGCGACCCACTTTTCCATGACTCTTGGAAGATCTTCGGGATGAATTATGCGCGTCGGGTCTGCAAGCTCTTCCTCCAAAGAGAGGCCCGAAAAGTCCAGCGAACGCTGATTGACGAAATCAAGGACGCCATCAGGCTGAAGCGTCCAGACCATCGTGGGAATTGTGTTGATAACCAGCCGAATACGATCTTCGGCCCTTTTTAAATCTTCGATGTCGCAGGTTAATCCAAACCATTTGACGACGTTTCCCCGCTCATCCCGCAGCGGCATGGCGCGAATCAGGAACCAGCGATACTGTCCGTCAGTCTGGCGGAGACGCGCCTCCGTCTCGAACGGTTTCCCAGCCGCCATAGCCGCGGGCCACTTCTCCATCAAACGGTCGTCCGGATGGAACGCATTCATCCATCCCCATCCCAAACCTTCCTCCAAGGAAAGGCCCGTATATTCCCGAAAATTTCGGTTGAGGAAATCAGCCGAGCCATCTGGCGATTTGCGCCAGACTATTGTTGGGATTGTGTCAATGATAAGCCGGAGGCGCTCTTCGAAAGCATTCGACGCCTCGTCAGCATCGTTGCGGCGCTCATTAGTCCCGGTTTGGCTCATGGTGCCCTCCACCAGACCGACCTAACAATTGTCAGGGCACGTATTCCTATTCATTGCGGAACTCCCGTCTTCCATGGGAGCCGGTTGCTTACGATATAGCTGCTTCGTTGCGCCGATAGTACTCCAATCTCCGGGAAATGGCTCGCAATCTTGTCCCGTTGAGCCTAACCGGCATCCGTGGAATCCAAAGGTTGAGCGGAACCCGGTAGCGCCTGCCGAAGACGGTTAAAAAGGCAAATCCAATACGTGATTGGCGGTACGTAGTTTTCGGCATTGCAGGCAATCAACCTAAGGTTCCATAAAGGTGTCGATACACAAATGTTAGCGTGTGGCCGATTCCGGCGATTACCGGCACAGGCCAAAACCTCAACTTCCCGGGCTGAACGCGCGCGATTGGATTGGACTTCATGGTCGAAAAGAGAATAAGGAGTTCGGGGCCAGATACTAAATTCCGGGCCGCCCCGGCTTCTTTCGCGGCTCCAAAACGATCCGTTCCCAAGGGGGAAGCCGGCGTGGAAGAATTCTTGATCTGCAGGAACGAAAAATGTCGATTTCTGATTTCACTTCGAGACGGCAAAAAACTTTTGCGTCGCTCGGAACTCATTCTCAATGCATGTCCGGAGTGCAATCACGGATGGTCAAGCCGTTGTCCTTTCTGCGTTCAAACTCTAGGCGTCGTTTGGCGGAACGAAGTTCCCTGCTGTTCACATTGCAGTAGACCGCTGCAGCCCGAGACGCGCGTGGAATAGCTTACCTGCGGAATTCTTTTTCGATGAACTTCTCCTGACGGCTTGCTCCAGGAGGGAAAATGCATGCCTACGGTGCTTATCGTCGATGACGATAAGGCTTTCCGGAAACAACTTCATGCCCTTTTCCAGCTTGGCAGCGGCTTCGAAACTTGCCTGGAGGCAAAAAAAGGCGTCGAAGCCCAAAAAAAAACGAAACGGCTATTGCCCAGCCTGGTAGTCCTGAGCTTCTCCTTGCCAGACATGAGTGGATTAGAGTTGGCTGAGCAGCTCAAAGCAATCACACCTGAACTGCCAATCTTTATGCTGGCAACAGACTACAGCGTGAAAGTCGAGAAGAAAGCTCTATCTTGTGGAATAACTGCTGTCTTCTCCAAGCTCGATGATTTGGACACTCTCGTCGCCAATGCCCGCGCCGTGTGTGGAATCGAATGACCCGCGTACAATTGGGGCGCCAAGGCCACGGCTCCACCTGCGCATCTCGATGAGCTTTTTACCCTCTTTCCGTCACGCAGCGCGCTTCACAGCTTTTTCGTAACTCGCCGCATTGTTGAGTGACGGGTGCCCGGGCGCTTAGTGTGGTTGGACTTCCACCGGATCTGGCAGGTGAACCGTTCCGCGCATGAGTGGTCCAACGGTAAGGTTCTGGCCATGCTGAACATAGCGAGCGAGTACGCCGGGCTGTAGCCATTCAAAGCCCCAGGCGTCTTCAACCGCAACGATCGTATAAGAACCTGGAATCACTCCGCGCACAAGAAATGTCCCATCGAAGTCACTTTGGTCTCGCCGGAACAGTTCAATGTGCATCTCCGGGTCATCCGGCACCAGCGCCACCATGATCCCGGCAACCGGCTTATCCTTCTTATGGACAATCCCTTCGATGCTCACAACGCCACTGGTAAGGAAAGCCGTCACGTCCACCGCCGCCCCTGGCGTCACGTTCACCGAGTGTCCCGTGGATTCGCCCGCTGGCGACGAAGTCCGCGCCACGGCATAGGGTTTCGTCTGGGAAAACACCAGAATCGTGTATCTCCCCGGCGCCAAATCACCAAATGTAATTTGCCCGGAAGGCTCTCCTTGCATGAAGGCCACTATCCGCCGCCGCGAATCCTGTAAACCCACTGTATACGGCTTGGGGAGCGCTTCTTCGCCCGGATTCTTGATGGACAACTTGAGGCTGCCCAACGGCTCGCTGCGAGCATCGTTCAGTTCCTGCCCATCGCGGACTAGCTGGACGTCCGAAGATTGCTCAAGCTGGCCGGAGTTCGCGTTTCTTCCTCTCACGTTGTACCGGCCTGGAGGAACGCCGGTCACTTCGTACACGCCTGGAGCCACCGGGTGCATGCCGTCAGTCTGCACAAATTCGGTCGAGTCGAACACATGCTTTTGAAGCATCGGCATGCTAAAGCCCTGCTGCTGGTCCTGAGGAATCCGAAAGAGCAGGTGCAAAGCAGGTGTGGGATTCAGATGCATATCGATTTGCAGGTGATCGCCTCCCTTCACCTCGATGGGAGTGGCAGATTCGGCTTCTGTGGCGTCGTGGTAGTACGTGGTAGGGTAAGCGACGTCAAGAGCAGGGGAGATTTGTTGTGCAGCACTGTTCGATCCGTCTGATTGCGCCACTGGATGCATCGCGTACCACGGCTTTGCGCTAACGGAGATGTAATATTTTCCCGGGCGCAGCAGGGAAAAATCGTAAAAACCCCGATCGTCGCTCGTGGATAGATTCAGGCGCGTGATTCGCGACATTCCCGCGCGATGGTCCTCCGTAAAGAGAACCACCCGCGCTTTTCTCACCGCGTCGCCAAATTCATCGAATACATGGCCGGTGATGAGTGCCAACGGCGTAAGGCGAAGAATCAGATTCTCTGTGGAGAATTCCGGGCCGGTCACAATGGCTGTTGAGAATTGCTCATGCTGTTCGTACGCCGAGGAAATGAATCCGCGTTTCGCTCCCTGCAAGGAATACTTTCCCGGCTTCACTTGCGAAAACTCAAAGTGCCCATTTTCCGAAGTGATCATCGAAATCAACTTGGCGCGCTCTTTCGTTTCTGCGATGGTGATGCGGGTCTGGGAAAGCGGCTCGCCGGTAATCGCATTTACCACCGTTCCCACAATTCTAAACGTTTGGCCCCGCTGGCCACTTTCACGCGCCGCAGGATTTTGATTCTGCCCAGCAGCTGCGCCACCCGGCAGCAGCGCCGCCAACCCGGAAATGGCAAAGAGTATCCAGCGAATTTGTGCGCTACCGCTCATTGCGGTTCGCCTCTCGTAATGACTCTCAGGCGCAGGTGCTCCTTCTGGCCGGCGGCCACATGAATGACTTGTCCCTGCAAATCGAAATTACTCGGTGCTTCCTGATTGGTATAGGTCAAGTCTTCCTGCGGGCTGTCAAAGGCAATCACTCGATAGGTGCCAGGAGGTAGCTGCCCGACTGTAAACGACCCGTCGGGATTGCTGGCCATTGTGCGGTATTTACCGAAACTCTCGCCAACCGGCAGGAAGTATACGTAATACTGGGTGGCGCCTTCGGCTTTGCCTTCCACTTCGGCACCATCGTCGCGCAGCGTAACTTCAATCGGTGAACTCACGCCGCCCGGACCTACGACGAGGGCTTCGTGCATTAGGTCGGTGCCTCCGCACAGGATAGAGCCCACATAGCCGGCGCCAGTCTCGGCGCGCACGCGGTAGCGACCCGGCCGGACATTCGGGATAACCAGAGTGTTTTCCGGATTACCCTCAAGCCGCTGTGAGGCGCCACCTTCGCCCGAGCCAAATTCTTCCATGGGCGCCAGTGTGACTTGCACATTCAAGTTCCGAGGTGCCACCGTATTGGACGACCCATCGTTGCCTCTCGACGCACCTGGGTTAACGGTGCTTTGCGCGGATTTGAATTCTTCCGTCACGTTCACGGTCAGCGACGAGTTAGGTATGAGGTTGAGCGGAGCCCCTGCGTACGCCGTGCCAGCCACCGAGAAATTGAGTGTACCCGTGGAACCGGGCTGGCCGCGCGCATCGGCTTCGAGCGTGTAGTTGCCTTCTGGGAGCATTCCCTCAATCATCTGTTCAGCGAAATTGTATCCGAGAGAATAACCCGGACCAGAATGCCCCAACGGATAGACGCGAATGTCCATCGGCTGGCTGGCGGCTGCATTGCCCACCGGAATTTTGACGGAATAATACTCGCGCCGCACGGGTGTCAGGTTGGCCTGGAATGTCGCGCCAGCAGCAAGTTGAATGAGAAGCGCAGCGGAGAAATCGGGAGCGCTCGGATAAAAAACGGGCACGTAACCAAAGAACGGTCCGCCGGGATTGAAGGTGAATGGATCCCGATCAATTTGCTCGTGCGACACCAATTTGTAGGTTCCCGCACGCAGTTCACAAAAACGAAATTCTCCATCGGCCCACGTCATGAACGTGCCCGCCGAGTTCCAGCGTTCCTGCCCTTCGCTGACGTCCCGGCGGTACAATTCCAGATGGATCCGCAAGTCGCCTTCCGCTCCCGGAAGGGTGACGTGGCCAACAATCAGAGCCTCTGGATCGAGATAGATTGTCATCTCCGGTTGAGTGGCGTTGGCACGGCCACGGGACGGATCAGCCGTGTTTTGCAGAAACCCCGGCTTCCGCGCCATGAACACCGTGGGTATCAAGTTTTGCAACGCATGCACTTGCCGGCCACTCGACGGCCCGGCGTTATTCGCAGCAGAGAGATCCCCTTCCGGCCCGGCCTCTTGCGGTCGAAACTTAAACTCGAAATGGCCACGGTCATCCGTCAGCGCGGCATATCGCTGGTCGGCGGAATAGACCAGGGCGCGGCCGATGGGTTCGTGCGTAATCCGATTCAGCACCGTGCCATGAACACTAGAGGGAAGATTGTCGTTGCTAATGGACCCCAGATTAATTTGTGCCTGCGCAGGGCCGGAAACCATGACTCCGGAAAAAAGTAAGACCGAAACCGCGCGACGGAGCCATGAACTCAGCCTCATGCGCACGCTTCCGAGCGAATGGTTAGCGAGGGACGTCATAGCCAGTAGTTGTCTTCTCGCCGATTATGGCACGAATAAACAAGTTTCTCTCGAAGGTTTAGTTGCGGAGTTTGCGGAAAAAGCTGCCTTGGAACTTTTCCACGCAACATCCAGAGCAAGTCCC
>Ga0210409_10007115_pt1 | contig 11552 bp, 10 predicted proteins | sample IncBWH17MmetaG_FD_161649 | JGI IMG/M metagenome (GOLD analysis project Ga0210409, IMG submission 161649) | Forest soil microbial communities from Barre Woods Harvard Forest LTER site, Petersham, Massachusetts, United States - Inc-BW-H-17-M | ecosystem: Environmental > Terrestrial > Soil >...
ACGGAGTCGATCTCATCCGCGCCCGTGACGTGAACCTGCCGCCTCCGGTGAACGTGGAGTATCCGGTGTACGATGCCTCGGGCATCAACTTTCTCGGCACGTTCTACAACGTGCCTTCGTTTTCCACGTGGCAAATGACGCGCTCGTTCACCTGCCCGTTCCCCCCCTGCATCAATCCGCTCGCGCGCCCGATCCCGCAACTCGGCGCCATCGACGTATTTGAAAGTGCCGCGTCCAGCACTTACAACGGGATGACCGTTTCTATTCACCGCCAGATGACCAGCGGCCTCTACTTCCGGCTGGCCTACACCTTCGCCAAAGCCATTGACGATGGGCAGGACGCGCTGGTCGCCGGTCAACCCGCCCTGGTGCAGAATTCCTACAACACCGCCGCCGAACAAGGCCTCAGCGTGACCGACCAGCGCCACCGCCTCATGTTCGCTTGGATCGCGGACCCTAAACCTTTTGGCCGGGAGCAGCCTGTTTTGGCAAAAATATTCAACGACTGGAAACTGGCTGGCGTCCTCACCTTTGGCAGCGGAAGACCCGAGAACGTGATGGTTTCGGGCGATCCCAATCAGGACGGCAACGGCGCCAATGACCGGCTTCCGGGAGCGGGCCGCAATTCGTTTCTCGGACCTGATTACGCGACCACCGACTCGCGCCTGACCCGGCGCTTGTACGTTCACGATCGAGTGAAGCTGGACTTGATTATCGAATCGTTCAATCTCCTGAATCGTGATAACAAGCGCGTTCTGATCACCCAAAACGGCTTGCAGAGCAATACGGCATATTTCGTAAAGATCAGCAACGAACTGGGAATCAATTTCTATCCAGGCCATTTCCAGATTCCGCGCAACCCTCTGGCAGCCACCAATGCGTATGCTCCGAGGCAGATACAGCTGGCCCTGAAGATGATTTTTTGAAAACTGTGAGACTGATCCCGCCTCAAAATAATTTTTAGAGACGTCATTCCGCACCCCGGCGCACTTCAGCCGGGTGAGGAATCTCGGGCGTAGTGCCAAAAAACCGTTCTTGCCGGAAATCTTGTCAAGCCCCCTAAGCCGGTCAATTCCCGCCAAACCCATGATTCAGAGGGGAAAATAAACTTTAAAACCATGTCTCATTTACCCCTCCAGATTTGCTATTCTAGAAATAGAGATCAAGTTAGGCGCTAGCTCACGGGCTTGCGCCTTTTCTTTTTCGGAGACTTCCTCGACACGTTCTGCTGGGCCAATGAGCAAAACCAAGAGCGCTTCACCCAGACGCACTCGAGCGTTCTGGCCGGAGTCTGCCCGGAAGAGGGCGCGGGCGGGAGGGGTCCGCACTACTCTGCTCGGCGATCTTGGCGAGGTGGCCTTTGTGCACAAAGCCATGAGCCTGGGCTTGGTGGTGGCAAAGCCCTATGGACAAATGCATCGCTACGACTTCATGGTGGATGGCGGGCAGGGGCTGTGGCGGATACAGGTAAAAACCTGCAACTGCAGGGTGCGGGGTCTGTACCATGTGAATGTTAAGCACTCCGGCAACGGCCGTTGCACGGCGTACGCGCACTCCGAAGTTGATTTCTTAGTGGCCTACATCATGCTGGAGGGGACCTGGTACGTTCTACCGGTGAGTGAGGTGGTTGGCCGTACGAGCATGCTGTTCCGTCCCAAAGGATTCCCCCGCGGAGATCCTTACAGCCAGTATCGGGAGGCCTGGCACCTGTTAGGCAAGCCGGATGGCCCTGCCCTCTGAGGAAATCTTGACTTCGTACGCTATTAGCGTATACTCTAGTTATGTACGCCAGCAGCGTAGGATTCGGCTCTGATGGAGTTCATTGAAGGGCCTGCATTTAGTCATCATTTGGCCCGATACTGGTTCGACGGCCAAAATCAAATCTGGCTTATGACCGTTTATGACAAGAATGAAGCCGTCGATCTCACGCCAGGACAGAGAAAAGCGTTGAAGGCAGCGATCGACGCCGAAAAGAAATCGCGCACACGGAGATGAGGACAGCGCCATGGCAAACAAGCGGCATCTATTCGACGAACTGATGGACGGTGTGGCGGCCATGAAGGCGCACCGCACAGGGAAAATCACCCTGCGCAGCTACAAAGTCGAGCCGCGCACGCTGCCCGAGGTCAAGCCGAAAATGATCAAGCAGGTACGCGCCCGCTTTCACTGTTCGCGCAGCGTCTTTGCCCGCAAACTCTTCACCAACGAGCGCACCCTGGAAAAATGGGAGCAAGGCCGCGCCAAGCCCAATGCCCAGGCCGCCGCCCTTCTGTTGCTCGCAGCCAGATACCCGGACACATTCGAGCGCCTGGAGCAGTTGGCAAAGTAAGGAGGCAGCACCTTCGTGTACTGCGGGCCCGCCCCAAAGTTGTCTAGCAAAACGTCGGATTGGAGTATTCTCAAGCCATGGCTGTGAACTGGGCGGAAATGGCGCAAAAGATGGCCCAAGCCGCCCGCGCGGGAGTAGCCATCGAAAGAAAACGCCTTCAAAAGATTCTCGCTGAGCGTCAGAAAAAGTCCGCATCGTCCTCTCGCTGACTCGCTGGCTCGTTTCCCATCGGCGGAAGCGCTACGCCCTCAAATCAGCGGATCTCCTGAATACAGCGGCCATCGTGTGGCGCTTGCGCCCTCGCCCGCGAGCTTTGAAAGGGCATGGCTTCAGTCATGCCGCCACAACTCTCATTTCGACTTGACCACAGTAAGGCGCGACTACATTACGCGGCATCTGGGAAAAGGCGAACGCTTCGAACTGTTCAAGCACTCGGATTCTGCGCCTGGCCAAAAACAGAAGGTGCGGAGAAGAATGGACGGGCCAGTTCTTCATCTAGCGCGTTCATTCTAGGGTCGAAACGAATAAGTGTACTTGACTACGAAACGGTTCTGGTAAACCTGAACAGGGTTGGCGGCCGCCAAGCTGGCGAATTGCTGACCCGCCGTGTAGATCACGTAGAGATCGCTATCAGGACGATAGTTCCAGCGCAGCCGAATATTGGCGCTGGCGGCCTGAGCATTAGCCGTGTCCATTTGAAGAATCGTGGAGAGTGAGAGAAACCGGGAGAAAGCGTAGTCAGTCTCCAGGGCTCCGAACACGACCGAGAAGTTTCCGTTCAGCAACGGCAGGCGAAAACGATTCCATTGCTCACTGAAGCTGAATGAGAGCCGTTCGTTCGGGCGGTACCCGCTCCGAAAACGCGCCTCGTTTAGCGACCCGTCGTAGTACCCGCCAAACCGTTCATAGATGCTGACCGTCCATCTCCGGTTTTCCGCCGAGCCATACGTAAGCTGGTGCCGAGTCCAGTTGTACACCCCGACTGGGATGAAGATGCTTTTATAGATATTGAACGGAGTGGTAAGCCGCTGTGCGAAAACATCTACGATGTCGTCATCCGTATAAGAGCCATTGTGGAAGTTCGCGCGAAAGGTCGCCTGCCATTCTTGAGTCTGCACGGCACCGCGAGTGTCTGGCGCATGGTTGATGAAACCCTCAAAGTTCAGTTCGCGCACACTCGCGATTTGCGGGCGAACCTTGAAATTGGCGTCTGCATAGTCACAGACGCAGTCGGTCCGTTCGAGAAACCCAACCGCAGGGTTGAAGTTCGGCCCGATCTTCCTGTGATCGGCTTCAAAATCCAGCCAGTTGGATCGGTAAATTAGCCCTGCGCCCAGATTAGTCTGCCCCCCTGACAATCCGGGTGTTCGCGTTTGCGCTGCGAATCCGCTGAGTATGAGATTCTTGAAAAGAACCGCCCTCCCATCAACTCCTCCGGTCTCGTTGAAGTTGCCCGCGGGATTCCCGAATCGTTTGTCAATTCCCATCACACCGATATACGACCCGCTGGCACCCAGGGATCGTTTTACTCGTAAGACGGCAAAGTTGGCATACGGATTCGGTCCGGACGACCTTGTGTCCACATCCATCACGCCTAACTCAAATCCACCCACCGATCCGGTTACCTTGCCTCCGCCATTGATCGGCACCTGCTGGCCCGTGACCGGGTCGATTCCTATCTGGCGGCTAAAGAAGAGTTCGTCGGCGCTCTCACCGATACTCATTGGGAACGCAAACACGCCAGCATTTTCTAAGAAGAACTGCCTTTTTTCTGGATAGAACAACGGATATGGGGTGAGGTTGAACTGTTGCACATCAACATCGCTGTTGGCGAAGTCCGTATTGCCAGTGAGATTCGCAACCAAGTTTGAGCGAAGCCCCACTTTGATGTCGATTCCTCCAGTCAACAGGGGACTCGTGCCCGGTGTTAGGCCACTTGCGGCAGCATTCGGGGGTAGGTGGTTGAATCCTGCGAGCGCATACGGTTTGATGATGAACAGCCGACCACTGCCGATTTCTGTGATGCCGTGCAGTTCACCCGCTTCACTAATCTTGTTCGCGCCGAACGTTCTCCGCCACCCGCTCCATAGGTCTTCTTCGTTCTTGCGGCGAATAAAGCGCTTGAAGTTAATTCCCCATATCACATCGGTGGAGCGCATGAAGTTCAACGTTGCGAAGGGGATTGCAACCGTCGCCGTCCAACCGTCCCCAGTAGTCCGTGCCTCAGAGGTCCAAACGCCATCCCAGCCTGGATCCCCGTCCTGGGTATCGCCAGCCTGCTCGTCCGTAATCAGCGCGTCCCTTTGCGTTCCCAGTGGATTGATCTGGAACACGTAAGCATTGCGACGGTCGTGTCGGGAATCGATCACAATCTCAAAGTAGTCATCGAGTTCCTGGGTCACGTCCCGGCGTAGCTGGGTTGCGACAATCCCGCGGGCGGCTGAATCCCAGCAAACAACGCCGAAGTAGACGTCGGTGCGGGTGTAGAGAATCCGGACCTCTGTTCGCTCGGTTGCGGGTTGCCCCTCGTAGGGTTCTTTCTGCCGAAAATCTGTAATCGGGATAGCCTGCTGCCAAATCGGATCGTCGAGCGTACCGTCTAGTTTGGGAGGATGTTCGACCCGGACGGCGTCGGCAATCCGTATTCCCTGATCCGAGATTGTCTGGCCGACACGCTCTGAGGTCTGTCCGAGAGTCTCCTCACTCAATGCACAGATCGCCAAGAAAGCGAATACAGCTCTGGTAAGAGTCGACATGTGGCGAGACGACTCGCAGAATGCTCACGCCTACGACGACCGACTATACTCAACCTTCTTGCCTGAAGACAGCCTGAACCCAATTTGTGAGGAGCCTCGAATGCAAATTCCAGCTTTCCGAGTGGGCCGTGCTCTGGCACTGGCAACGTTGGCTTCCATGAGGCTGCCCCACCTTTCGCTTTTGAAAGGTGGTGGCGACACTCGTCGTCCAGGAACAGCCGTCCCGTCCGGATATAATCTAGTCATGATGCACGAAGCCCAGGAATTGCTCAAGAAAGCCCTGGCATTACCCGAGAAGGAGCGCGCGGACCTCGCTAGCACTCTAATCGAGAGTTTGGACGACAGCCTCGACGAAAATGCGGAAGCCGCTTGGCAAGAAGAAATCCTCCGTCGCCTCGAAGAAGTTCGATCCGGAAAAGCGAAGACGACCTCCTGGACGACGTCCGCCAGAAAGGGCGTGCGCTGCTGAATGGCAAGTAAGCCGCTTGATTTCATCGGGAGGCGGAAGAGGAATATTTGTCGGCGTTGGCGTGGTATCGGGAACGAAGTCCGACTGCGGCGGTCAACTTCGAAAACGCATTTGATCGAGCCATAAGAACGATCACCGAAGCTCCCTATCGCTGGCCAATCTACCTCGCTAGCTGCAGAAGATACGCTCTTCATCAATTCCCATTCATTAGTGTGTATTCTACTCTCGGTTCCCACACCGTTGTTTTTGGCAGTCGCACATGGGCGTCGCCGTCCGGGCTACTGGATGAGCCGCATATGCCCGGTTACTAAAGTCCCAAAATGGGCGAGAAAAATGCGGTCCGGCGTTTGACGCTGCTCTCCTTTACTCTTTACACTCAGACTGTACGCCGGTGGCTTGGGCGGTCCGAAGTGGGCACGGGCTCCTGAATCCGCGGGCGGACACCGAAAGGCAAACGTGAGCCCCACTGAAACCAGCAGCAGCACGAAACGGGAGATCCAGGTGGAGATCCCGGCGGCCGAAGTTGCCCGCGAGACCGACACCCTGATCCAGAAGTACCAGAAACTGGCCCGCATCCCTGGCTTCCGCACCGGCCATGCTCCCGCCTCCATCATTAAGCAGCGCTTTGCCGAGGGCATCAAGAGCGATGTGGTGGAAGCGCTGGTGCCGCGTTATTTCCGCAAGGAAGCCGAAAAACTGGGCCTGACGCCAGTGTCACAGCCGCAGGTCACCGATCTGCATGTGCACGATGGAGAGCCGCTGACCTTCAAAGCCAGCTTTGAAGTGATGCCGACCATCCGGGTCGAAGACTATAAGGAGTTACGCGCCGACAAGCCGGATATTTCCGTTACCGACGAAGAAGTCGAGCAGTCGCTGAAAAGCCTGCAGGAGCAGCGCGCCACCTTCACCACGATTGAGGGAAGTCCGCTGGGGGATGGCGACTTTGCCCAGGTTTCACTGGACGGAAAACCGAAGGACGCCGAGGGCGAGGTTGCAAGCTCGGCGAAGCCCGGCCCCGCCGGATCGAACCCCGTACACATGGACGATATTCTGGTGGAGATCGGCGGTCAGGGAACGATGCCCGAGTTCACCGAGAATTTGCGGGGCGCGTCCGCTGGCGATGAGCGGACGTTCGATGTGCATTATCCGCAGGACTTTTCCGATCAGCGACTCGCCGGCAAGACCTTCACTTATACAGTGCAGGTGAAGGCCGTCAAGCAGAAGACCTTGCCGGAGTTGAATGATCAGTTCGCGAAAGAGTTGGGAGAGTTTTCCGACCTCGGGGAAGTACGAAAACGAATCCGCGAAGGTATGGAAGCGGAGAAAAAGCACGCGGCCGAGCGCGAAGCCAAGGACAAACTGGTGGCTGAGTTGGTGAAGCGCAATGATTTTGAAGTGCCGGACGCGTTGGTCGAGCACCAGATCGATCTCCGTCTGGAGCGCGGGTTGCGGGCCCTGGCGGCCCAGGGGATGAAGTCGGAAGATATGAAAAAGATGGATCTCCACCGCTTGCGGGGAGGGCAGCGGGAACAGGCTGTTCAGGAAGTGAAAGCGGCACTGTTGCTGGACAAAATCGCCGAGGAGGAAAAGATCGAGGTTAGTGATGCGGAAATCGATCGCGAGGTCGAAGCGGTGGCCGAGCAGTCGAAACAGTCGCTCGAGATCATCCGGTCGCGTTTGACACGCGAGGGGGCGCTGGATAGAATCCGGAATAGAATCCGCAACGAGAAGACCCTCGATTTTCTTTATCATCAGTCCGCGTAAGCCGCTTCCGATCCCCCTAGAAGCCCGAGCCAAAAGGGGCAGGAGTGTGAAAGGTTAACGAGAAAGGCCCACATCAAATGCTAGTTCCGATGGTAATCGAGCAGACGGGCAGAGGGGAGCGCGCTTATGACATTTACTCGCGCCTTCTGCGGGATAATATTATTTTCATTGGCACCCCGATTGACGACAACATTGCCAATCTGGTGATTGCGCAGATGCTGTTTCTGGCGCAGGAAGATCCGGAAAAAGATATTCAGTTGTACGTGAATTCGCCGGGCGGTTCGATTACAGCCGGCATGGCGATTTATGACACCATGCAGTACGTCAAGAACGACGTGACCACGATTTGCATTGGCCAGGCGGCTTCGATGGCTGCGCTATTGCTCGCGGCGGGAGAAAACAAGAAACGGCTGGCGCTGCCCAATTCGCGCATTCTGATCCATCAGCCTTCCATGGGTGGTCTTTCTGGTCAGGCGACGGATATTGATATTCACGCCCGGGAAATCCTGCGTATGCGTGAGATTACAAACCAGTTACTGGCCAAGCATACCGGTCAAAAGTTGGAAAAGGTGGAAAAGGACGTGGAGCGCGACTTCATCATGAACGCACAGCAGGCTAAGGAATATGGAATCATAGACGATATCATCTATAAGACGAGATAAGGGTATGATCGGCATTCGCCGGTCACATTCGGGAGATCTCGGCGAAAAAAAGATCTCTCCCCGCTTGCTCACGGGCAAAGAGCACCAGGAAGCCGGGAGGTAAGGTAATACTAAGGAGTTACGCGGAGTGAAAAACAGAACAGGCACTGAGGAAATCTTACGCTGTTCGTTCTGCCATAAATCGCAGGACGCGGTGGCCAAGCTGATTTCGTCCCCCAGCGACTATCCTAGGGCCTACATTTGCGACGAGTGTGTAGCGGTCTGCAATTCCATCCTGGAAGACGACCGCGCCGCAACCCCTGCTGCCGCAACCCCGAACACGCTTCCCAAGCCGCAAGAGGTCAAGACCTTTCTCGACGAGTACGTCATCGGCCAGGAACAAACCAAGAAGAAACTGGCGGTCGCGGTCTACAACCACTACAAGCGGATCTACATGAACCGTCAGCGCACCAGCGACGGGATCGAGTTGACCAAGTCGAACATCATGCTGATCGGGCCGACGGGCACGGGCAAGACCCTGATGGCGCAAACTCTGGCCCGCATGCTGGATGTGCCCTTCGCCATCGTGGATGCCACCACCCTGACCGAAGCTGGCTACGTCGGCGAGGACGTCGAGAATATTATCCTCAAGTTGCTGCAGGCGGCGGATGGGGATGTCGGACGGGCTCAGACCGGCATCATTTATATCGATGAAGTCGACAAGATCGGCCGCAAGGACGAGAACCCTTCCATCACCCGCGACGTTTCCGGCGAGGGCGTGCAGCAGGCGCTGCTGAAGATTCTTGAAGGCACGATTGCCAATGTGCCGCCCCAAGGTGGACGCAAACATCCGCATCAGGAATTCACCCCAGTCGACACGACCAATATTCTGTTCATCTGTGGCGGCGCGTTCGTCGGCTTGGAGAAGATTATTGGCCGGCGAGCGGGTAAGAAATCGCTCGGCTTCAAGGTCGGAGAAGAGGGCGAGCCCGAAGAGCCAACCGTGGCCCGCAAGCGGAATTTCGAACTGCTCAGCGACGTGCAACCCGAAGACTTGATCAAGTTCGGGCTGATTCCAGAGTTCGTCGGACGCTTGCCGGTGGTCGGAGTGCTGGAGGATTTGGACGAGTTTGCCCTGATTGAGATCCTCACCAGGCCGAAGAACGCTATCGTCAAGCAATATCAGCGCTTGTTTGAGTTTGAAAACGTCCGCCTGAAATTCAGCGAGGACGCTCTCCGCGCGGTCTCACGCCAGGCCATGGCTCGTAAGGTGGGCGCCCGCGGCTTGCGCATGATTTTGGAAGAACTGATGCTCGATTTGATGTACCATCTGCCAAGTCAGAAGAAAGTGAAAGAATTTGAAGTCACGCAGCAGATGGTGGAAAAGCACACCGCGTCGTTTGCAATGATGGAGAAGGCGGGATAGTTTTGCCGCGGGTAGAGACGCAGCTTGCTGCGTCTCGGAGACGTTGCAGAGCAACGCCTCTACAGGTTGAATTTGGGAGAATCAGTGACCACATCCAAGGAAAAATTCGAGACTAAGAAGTTGCCCATGATGCCCATCCGGGATGTGGTCATCTTCCCCTACATGATGACGCCGTTCGTGGTAGGGCGGGAGTCGAGCGTGCATGCGCTGGAAGAAGCGCTGGCCTCGGACAAGAAGATCTTTCTGGCCACGCAGCACGACGCCAGCATTGACGAACCCAAGCCTAACGAGATTTACCAGGTGGGGACGGTCGTCAATATTGTGCAGAGCCTTAAGTTGCCCGATGGCAACATTAAGGTGCTGGTCGAAGGCATTGAGCGCGGCAAAATTCTACAAGTCACCGAGACCGAGGGATTCATGCAGGCCTCGGTTCGCCTGGCTCGCTATGCCACCGAGACCAACCCGCAGATCGAAGCCGGAATGCAGCGGGTGACGGGCCTCTTTGAGCAGTATGTGAAGCTTTGCCAGTCCCTGAATTACGAAACCATGATCGCGGCTGTGCGAATGGAAGATCCGGCAAAGCTAACGGATACCATCGCTGCCAACCTGCAGCTTTCCATCGAAGAGAAGCAGGAACTGCTCGAGATTTTCGATCCCGCCGAGCGGTTGAGCAGGATCGGCGACGTGCTCGACATCGAGATCGAAAAGCTGAATATGGACCGCACCATCCAGTCGCGGGTGAAGCGGCAAATGGAGCGGGCCCAGAAAGAGTACTACCTCAACGAAAAGATCAAAGCGATTCAGAAGGAGCTGGGGCGCGGCGAAAAGAGCGAGTTCGACGAACTGAAAAAGAAGATCGACGCTGCGGGTATGCCCAAGGATGTGCGCGACAAGGCGATCCAGGAATTGAAGAAACTGGAAGCCATGCCGCCGATGTCGGCAGAATCCACCGTTTCGCGCAACTATCTGGATTGGCTGCTGGCGGTGCCGTGGAAGAAGCGGTCGAAGGAAATCCGCAATATCTCGCGCGCCGAAAAAGTTCTTAACGAAGATCACTATGGACTCGAGAAAATCAAAGAGCGCATCCTTGAATTTCTCGCGGTCCGCCAGTTGGTAAAGAATCCCAAAGGCTCCATCCTTTGTTTCGTCGGGCCTCCGGGAGTCGGCAAGACTTCGCTGGGTATGTCGATTGCGAAAGCGACCGGGCGGAAGTTCGTGCGCATGTCGCTCGGCGGAGTGCGCGACGAAGCGGAAATTCGCGGCCATCGCCGCACCTATATCGGCGCCTTGCCGGGACAAATCATCCAAATGATGAAAAAGGCCGGGACCAAGAATCCCGTTTTCATGCTGGACGAAGTCGACAAAATGTCCATGGATTTTCGTGGCGATCCATCCGCGGCGCTGCTCGAAGTCCTCGATCCTGAACAGAATTTCATGTTCGTCGATCATTATCTTGACGTCGAATACGACCTCTCGCAGGTATTTTTCATCGCGACCGCAAACGTCATCCACACCATTCCGCCCGCGCTCCAGGACCGCATGGAAGTGCTGCGATTGCACGGCTACACCGAGCAGGAGAAGGTTGAGATCGCCAAGCAGTTCCTGGTGAAGAAACAGATGGTGCAGGCCGGGCTCACCGACAAGAACATCAAGTTTTCTGACGAAGCGATATCCGGCCTGATCCGCTCCTACACGCGCGAGGCGGGTGTTCGCAACCTGGAACGCGAAATCGGCAATATCTGCCGCAAGATCGCGCGCAAAGTAGTCAAAGAAGGTGTGGACTACAACATCGCGATCGCACAGGACAACGTCAACGATTACCTGGGCGTGATCAAGTTCCGCGACACGCTGGCGCATGAACGCAGCGAAGTAGGATTGGTTACAGGCCTCGCCTGGACCGAAGTCGGCGGCTCGATCCTCAGCACGGAGGCCACAGTCGTCGATGGCAAGGGCAAGCTTACGCTGACCGGAAAACTAGGCGACGTGATGCAGGAGTCAGCCCAAGCTGCGATGTCTTACGTGCGCTCGCGGGCGCAGCGGCTGGGATTGCCCCGCGATTTCTATCGCAATATCGACATTCACGTGCATGTGCCGGAAGGTGCGATCCCGAAGGATGGGCCATCCGCTGGCATCACTATCGCAACCGCAATTTCGAGCGCTTTGAGCA
>Ga0210409_10007116_pt1 | contig 11552 bp, 9 predicted proteins | sample IncBWH17MmetaG_FD_161649 | JGI IMG/M metagenome (GOLD analysis project Ga0210409, IMG submission 161649) | Forest soil microbial communities from Barre Woods Harvard Forest LTER site, Petersham, Massachusetts, United States - Inc-BW-H-17-M | ecosystem: Environmental > Terrestrial > Soil >...
GGCCCCTGACCACGATTCGCGCCCACGAGCTTGCTCCACGAGACCGGATCGACGACGACCTCACACCCACCCGAGGGAGTCGGTGGACTGGTCTGCATGTCGTTGGTCTGGTTCGCGCAGGTCGTGATGATGTGCCAATCGGTATTGTTGCCGTTGTTGAAGTCCACGGAGTAGCGCTGGTATCCACCGAACGGCGTCCAGTGCACCGAAAGGACGTTCATGTTGGGAGGCAGAAGCACGTTGTCGGGCGGGTACACGATCTGGAGGGCGGGAGCGCTCGATGCGCACGGCATGGCGTTCGGCCCCGGGAACGTGCAGCTTCCCGTGCAATCCTGCGCGGTGATGGAGCCCATCGCAGGGACGAGCGGTGGAGGACCGCCCGAGGAAGACATCACCGTACCGGAGTCGCCCATCGACATGCCGCCGCCCGGCATGACGAAGCCGTTGCCGTTTCCTCCATCCGGCGACTGATTGCCGAGGCCGCTGCCGCCGCTGCCGCCACCGCCCCCGCTGTTACCGCTGGCGCCGCCCGTGCCATCCCACCCCGAACCCGACGACTTGCCGCACGCCATAGCCCCCGCCACGAGTGCGATACAAGCCACTGTAATCGCTGCAAGTTTCACCGAGCGCCCGGCGCTCCCATTCGAATGACCCATCAACTCCTCCGCGCGGCGTCGCGCGCCGGTACCCCCCGTAGCTGGCGCGTTCGGTTTGCCAAATGCATCACGAGACCACTTTAGCAACATTAGTGTCCTGACCCGGTCTCCAGCAGGCCATTGAACGCACCGCACAGCGCCGTCGTTCAGGTAAGGAGAAGGGCGACGGTTGCCATTGAGCTTTGAGCGGAAGCTTTCGACCTCGCCGGTTACGGCGCCTAGTGAGGCGGGACGATGCATTGCCCGTTGCCATCGCACGTGAGCGCAGCCTGAAGGCCGGTGCAGCACGCGCAACCGTTGGTTCCGCACGGCCCGTATTCCATCGAGCAGCTCGTGCATGTTCCCGCGTCGCCCATGCGCATCGGCGGCGTCCACACCCACTGCGCGGTGTGATTGTGGGTCGTGATCTCCTGGTAGGGGATCCAGAAGGCGACGCCCGATGGGTCTACGTTTCCTTGTGCCTCACCCAACGTGATCGGCGCCATCCAGAGCTGCGGGACCTGACATTGAGGCTTAAAGGGCTGGCGGTGGGCCGCCCCCGGGGTCTCGGCGGCATCTGCGGGATAGCACTGGTACATGCCGCCCTTGTGATTGAGCAGGCGAACGCCGTAATCGCGCGTCGACGAAAACGTGAACCACAGCAGCTTGTTCCCTCGATAGGTCTGCACGAACGGAGCCCACCGCGGGTACGAATTCGACAGCGGCACCTTGTTCGTGGCAGGTGAGCCGTTGGCCTTCTCGAGGTCGATCGGCGTGCCTCCAGCCGCCCGCATGAGCATCAAGCGCGCGGCCGGATTCGAGAAGCTGTCATCCGGGCAGAAACCGTTGTTGCATCCGTTGCCGGCGCCCATGTTGTCGACGCGGTTGAAGATGACGTACGTCATCGGCACGTCCGGCGAGTAGCTCGGGTAATAGTTGTTCTCGCCGCTCGACTGGAGCAGAGGCGAAGGACTGCCGAAGGTGCCATTGCCCGTATAGGGAGCGGTGTAGAGGCTGCCACCGTAGATGTGCGCGTCATCCGATCTCCACGTGAATTCGCCCGCGGGCACCACGTAGACGATCTCTGTCCCGTCGATCGACCAGTCAGGCATGGTCGGGCGCGTGCCGGACGCGCCCACGCTGATGCCGTCGATGAACTGTCCATTGGTCCCGTTCCAAACGGAATAGCCGTTGGTGGGGACCGGCGTCGGGTAGCCGTTCGCTCCTGAGCCGTTCGCGCAGGCGCCTCCTGTGCCGGTGCATGGGTACCCGTTCGAGGTGATGTAGTACTGAGCCGAGGGCTGAATGGTACTGAAACCCGGAGCCTGCCCGCCGCCTCCATGCCCTCCGTTGGTGACGCCGCCGGGGAACTCGGATGCTGGGTTCATGGTCATGTCGAGGTAGGAACCGGCGATGTCGCTGTACTCGTCGTCCGAATCGTCGTCGTCGGAGTAAACGACCATGCGGGATCCGTCACGCGACAGCGAATGGCAACCATTGCAAAGCGCGTTGATGGAGTGCGATGTGACGTCCTGCTCTTGCATCGACAGGTCGCCGAAGTCCTTTTTCCAGATCTGGCCCCCCACCCCGTTCGTCGAGATCGTCGACTTCCAATAGTAATAGGTGCCGATGAGATCATCCTGAGCGAAGTACACCTTGATCGAGTTCGTCGATGCCGTCGCGCACGTGCCGTCGGTCGAGCCACGCACGGTGATGGTGACCGGGCCGCCCCCGCGGTTGGCGCCCACCAGCGCGGCCCACGACATGGGGTCGACAGTCACTTCGCAGCCAGCGGAAGCTGTGTTGGATTGAGCGTCGACCGTTTGGTTGGCGCACTTGGTCACGATGTGCCAGTCGGTGTTGGGGGGGGCACTGAAGTCGACCGTGAAGCTCTTGAACGCGGAGCCGAAGGGCGTCCACTGCACCGAGACGATGTTCATGTTCGGCGGCAGGAGCACTGAATCCAGGGGATACACAATGTTGATCGGCGGTGCGTTCGAGGCGCAAGGAGCGGCGTTCGAGGGCAAAGCCGTGCAACCAGGACAGTCCGGCGCGGGCGCCGTGCCGATTGCGGGCACGGCTGGTCCGCCGCCCGAACCTCCGGACGAGCTTCCACTGCCCGAGGCACCGGCCTCGTTGCACCCACCCAGGCAAAGCGTGCCAGGAGGCCCGCCGTCGGCCGCCCAATGGGGAGCCGATCCGCACGCGCCGAACGCGGTTGCAGCGACGACCAAAAGAAAAACTCCGCTAAGGACTCCCCACACCCTGAAGCCGAGGTTATTCGTCACCGTCATGGCAAACCTCCGGACGGCACCCGGCCGCCGCATTCGGCAATGTCGCGCGCGGCGTCACTGCCGGACCAAAAAAGTGGGGTCCAGCTGCTCGCACTCCTGGTCGTTACCTTGAACTTGTAAAGCTACCGCGGCAAGCGTTTCCACGGATAGGCGATTGAAGTGGTTGGCCCTCCTACGTGTAAGCTTTCGAAGCGAACGTAAGCGTGTCATCACGGCTGGGGAGTCATTCGGCCATCACGGCAAGAACGATCGTCACCGATGGCGGACGCACTCACTATCCTTCTCTTCGTTGCGGCCGGCGAAGGCTCCGACGCGACCACCCGCGCCATGTTGCGCGCGACACGCGAAGCGCTCGGCCCAACCGCAAAGGTCGAGGTCCGGGAGACACCCAACGAACTCACGGAGGACGAGGCGTTGATCGCGGAACAGCTTGCGGGCGCGAGCGCCGTGGTCGATCTGACGTGGGGTGATCCCGCTCACAGAAGCGCGATGTTGCGCGTGCACGTTGCGCGGAGTGGTAGATGGATAGGTCGATCGATCGGCTTCATGGCGTCGGATGCCAGCACCGAGCGAGGTCGAACGATCGGCTTCACGGTGGTGTCGATGCTCCCCGAAGCGGGAGCGGAGCCAACAGCCCCGTCGGAATCGCCCTCAGCGCCTCCTGCAGCGACCGAGCCACCGCCGACGCCACAGAAACCAGGGCCGGTCGAGCCGGACCGGTCCGTACATCAGGCAGGCGCACCTGCCGTGCCAGGCGAACTGCCTAGCAAGCCATCCTTCTTTGCCGTCGATCTGCTCGCGCTCGCCGCTTTGAGTATGGGCGGCGAGGGGGCAGGTGGCGGAGGAGGAGGGGTGGCCGGCTATTGGTTCCCCTTGTCGCGTTTCTCCGTGCGAATCGGGGCTAGTTTGCGCGCAGGGAGCATCGGATTGGTTCCATCGAGCACGCTGACTGGCGCGGTGTCCGTAGGTGCCGGTTGGCACCCCTTGCGAGCCACGCCCTCGCACCCTCTAGGCCTTTCCGTTCGCGTCGATTACCTGGCTCTTTATCAATCGCTCCAACCGACCGGCTACGCGGTCGGTACGGGGAATGGGGCAGCCGCAAGCTTGGCGGACAGGTGGCTTTCGGGCATCGGCGAGGTCGTCGACCTCAGCTGGCTATTGTCTGCCGAGCTCGAAGCCCTGGTGGGCTTGGGGCTCGAGGAGGCATCGGGCTCTACGTATGTACAGGTCCAGGGGGCACCGGCAATTGCGTCATTTCCGCCGGTACGCGCCCTTGGGGAGGCGGGTCTGCGGGTGAGGTTCTAAAGCATCACCTCCGCCTTACGCAGCGTGTCTCGGGGTACTATCTCTAGGTTCGAATGTCCGGAAAGAGCGCGCCCACGAGGCCCAATCTTTGGGTGGTGCCCAAGGCGCCGGCCAGTGGGCCTGCGCTCAGGACACCGGCCGCGCCACTCCCCGCCCTGGACGACAGCGAGCTGCTCGCGGCGGTCCGACGCGGAGACCCGAGCGCCGCGACCGCGCTGCACGATCGGGTTCGACCTCAGATCGATCGCACCATCGCGCGGCTTTTGACCGCGGACGACGTCGACCACGACGACATCGCGCAGCAGGCCATGATCGAACTCGTCCGCACGATCGACCGATATCGAGGCGATTGCGCGCTCGACTCGTGGACGAGCACCATCGCGGCGCGCGTCGTCTACAAGCACATTCGGCGTCGTCGGATCGAGCGCCGCATTTTCGGGACGTTCGATGCGGATTTGGTCACGTCGATGCGCTCGGACTCACGCACCGGCCGGGAGGCGATGGCGCGCACCGTGATGCCTCGCGTGATCGCGCACCTTTGCGCCATCGACGAAAGCAGAGCGTGGGCGTTCGTGCTGCACGACGTATGCGGCTACGACCTGCGGGAAATCGCCGAGATTACCGGCGCCAGTGTCACGGCCTCGCAAACGCGACTGGTGCGCGGCAGGCGCGAGATCCACGAACGCATCGCGGGCGATCCGGAGCTCGCGAACTTGCTCGAGTGCATGGAGAGCGAATCATGATCGCGCCCCGCTACGCACGACTTGCGGGACGGCTATTCCTGCAAGAGAGGCGCTCGATTCCTCCGGTGTCACCGACGCCGGAGGTACGCACTCGGGCAATCAGCGCCATTGAACGCGCCCTCGAGGCACGGCGCTATCGGCGGCGGGCGCTGCAATGGGCGATGGCGGCCACATCGGTTGCAGCCGCGGCTGCGGCGGTGCTTGTGGTTCGTCACGAAGTCGTCCAAAGGCAGGTTCCGGTCCTCACGGTCGCCGCGGTGGTCCCCGATGCACAAATCTTGGCTCACCCGGTCGGCGCGGGGGCGAAAATGGTCGTTTCCGGCGCGCAGCTTCCATTGCCCGAAGGCGGCGGGGTTCGCGCAGGAAGTCGCGTTGTCACGCCCGCCAACGGCGGGGTGAGCCTTGCCTTCTCCACGGGAACGAGCGCCGCCCTCGACGCGTGGAGCGACATGACGGTTGTCGCTGACGGCCCTGCGCAGCTCCTTCGACTGGATTCGGGATCGGTCGATCTTCACGTCGCAAAGCTCACCGAGGGTCAGCGGTTCATCTTGGACACTCCCGATGCCGAGGTCGAAGTTCGCGGCACTCGGTTCCGCGTGTCCATCGTCCCGGCTGACCCATCGTGCGGCCGAGGCACGTGGACGCGGGTCGTCGTAACCGAGGGAGTGGTCGAGGTCCGCAACGCGGGGTCCTCCGTCCGCGTCGCCGCCGGCGAACAGTGGCCAGGCTCCTGCGGTCGCACGGCGAACGCCGAGACTCTGGATACGAGCCCCTCCGGGGGGACCGTGCGTCACGGCGGTGGCGGTGCTGCATCGATCGAGTCCACGCTGGGAGCGCAAAATAATCTGTTCGCGAGGGCTGCCGCCGCCAAACGGCGCGGCGATACGCGAGATGCCATGGCGCTTTTGGATCGCTTCCTTGCGAAGTATCCCACGAGCCCACTCGCTGAAAGCGTGATGGTCGAGCGTATGCGCCTGCTGCGATCGGAAGACCCGTCGATGGGCGCCTCCGCGGCTGCGCAGTATCTGACCCGCTACCCGAACGGCTTCGCGCATGTCGAAGCGGCGTCGATGGTGGCGGAGGCCCCGTGAGGGGAATTGCGGGAGCGGCTGCTCTCGCCCTTGCACTGGTAGGTTGCGGCACTAAGTGGTGGTGGCTGATCCCGCTTGACGCCAGCGTCGTACCGCTATCCGACGAAAGCATGCTCGAAGCCGGCGGCGATGACACGGTTAGCGATGCGACTCACAACTTCGGCTATTGCAATAGCGAGTCCGATTGTTCGAAGCTGGGGCAACACTGCGATTTGACAAGGACCACTTGCGTCGACTGCCTCACTGATTCGGATTGCAAACAGCGGGATGCTTCGCGTTGTGACACCCGCAACAAGTGTGTCCAATGTCTCTCCCTTCCCATTGACACGTGTGGTCCCGGCCAGCGATGCGACGAAACCGAGTGTTTTTATTCGTGCCCCGACGGCGGCGGCTGTCCGCTCTTTGCCCCGTTGTGCAACACGAATTCTGGTCGATTCGTCTGCGCCAGTTGTCTGACGAATGACGATTGCGCCGATGCGGCGGCTCCAAGTTACTGCAAGCAGAGCTCCGGCGCGTGCTGGGCGTACGATCAACCTATCGGTCCCTCGCCTCGACCGGACGCCAGCAATGCCCTCGATGCGAGCGACGTCGCCGCCGAAGCCCCGTGGGTGGGCGACGCCGCTGACGGAGGCGGGTAACCCCATCACGTCCTCAGCACCAGCGCCACCCAATCTCCTTTGCGACGCATGTCCTCCTCTTGCAGCATCGCGTACGCGGCGCGAACGGTGTCAAGCTGCCCCCTCGCGGCGTGGGGAGCGAGAATTCCGGAGAGGACGAGAAATCCGTTCCGGGACACGCGCTCTACGAGTCGTGGCGCCAGGTCCACCAACGTCTTCGCCTCGATGTTGGCCACGACCGCGGCGAAAGACCCGATGATGCTCTCGAGGGGGGCGTCGTTTGCCTCCAGCGACGTGGTCAGCCCGTTGCGCGCCGCATTTTCGCGTGTGACACGAACGGCCTCGGGATCGATGTCCATCGCGGTCACCCGTCCCGCGCCCAGCGCGAGCGCGACGAGGGCGAGAATGCCGCTGCCGCAACCGACGTCGAGCACTGGGGATCCGCGATAGCGGGCAGCCCGTTCCGAGAGCAGCTCGGCAGCAAGACTCGTTGTCTCGTGCAGGCCGGTGCCGAAGGCGCGCCCCGGCTCCAAGACGAGCACGCGATCCGTCCGGCTCGGCTCGACGGATCGCCACGGTGGCGCGACGACGATGTTCGGCGCGATCCGGAAGGGCTCGAAGTACTTCTTCCACTCGTCTCGCCACGCATCCGCGGCGACTTCCTCGAGCCGCGGCGCCCACGCCGCTGGAAGATGCGCCTTAGCGGCTTTCGCGTCGAAGGCGCGCTCGAAACTCGCGATGAGCGTCACCGTTCCGGGGGCAGCACCGGCGAGCGTGGTCGCGTCCCGCCATTCGACTCCGCTCGAGCCCAGCTCGAACAACCGGGAAGCAGCGTCGTCGGCGTGCTCGTCGTCGACATCGACGGTCACGCAAACGTAATGCTCCTGCGCGTCACTCACTGCGGAAGCGCTCCCACCCTTGCCGAGTAATAGGTGCGTCGGGCGGGCACGCTGCGGAGAACTGCGCGCGCGGCGGCGCCTCGGGGCATTTGCTGGCCCTCGGCCAGGACCACGGCCGTCAAGCGTCCCCCGTACACGCAACCCGTGTCGATTCCGGTGGCCCACTCGTGAAGCTGCGGGCCGGCTCGCGCGTTGTGTCCGAACACGACGTGAGGCGGCCCGGTATATCGCGAACCCCACAGCGGTCCGGCGTCCGGCTCGTCGCTCCAGCGGTCGTCCGAATCGATGGAGCGCATCTTCAAGAGCGCCTCCGGAGGCGTGCGCTCGAGCGGGAGCCCAGGCACCACGCCGGCGTGCACGACAAGCACCCCGTGCTCGGGTAGCTCGATCCAGAGGGGCATCGCGTCGAGCATGGCCCACTCCTCCACGGAGAGCGCCTGCGCCAGACGCTGATGTTCCGACCCGAGCGCCTTGGCGCGCCGACGCCCGGCCAGAAGCCGGTCTTCATGGTTGCCGCGCACCGCGGCACTGCCGAGCCTGCGGGCCAGTGCGAGCGTACCCTGCGAGTCCGGCCCGCGCGCGATGAGGTCCCCGACGAACAGCAGCCGGTCGCGTCCATCGACGAAGCGGAGTTGCTCGAGCAGCTCCTCTAGTTCTGCCGAGCACCCGTGCACGTCGCCGACGATTGCAGTCAGAGCCATGCGCTGCTCATTCGAGTTTCGCGCGCTTTGGAATGACGATCGTTCCCTCGGCGCTCACGAAGAAGCGTTCCCGGTCCGCGTCGTGATCGAAGCCGATGACGGTGCCGGAGGGAATCTCGACGTCCTTGTCGATGATCGCGCGGCGTATCCTCGCGTGTCGACCCACGCGAACGCCCTCGAAGAGTACGCTGTCTTCGACCTCGCTGAACGAGTTCACCCGGCAGCCGACGCCGAGTACGCTCCGGTGGATGCGTCCGCCCGAGATGATGCACCCGTGGCTGACCATCGAGTCGGTCGCGATCCCGACGCGCGCCTGTGCCTCGTCCCGAAAGACGAACTTGGCGGGGGGGTCGTGCGTCGCGCCGGTGCGGATCGGCCAGCGGAAGTTGTAGAGGTTGAACTGGGGGTGAATGGCGATGAGATCCATCTGCGCTTCCCAGTATGCGTCGATGGTCCCGATGTCCCTCCAGTAGCCCCGATTGGCCCCTTCCTCGCCTGGAACGATGTTGGTCGCGAAGTCGTAAGCAAACACCGCCCCGCCCTTTCGAACCAGTCGCGGCAGGACATCATTACCGAAGTCGTGCCGACTATCGTCGATACGCTGGTCCTCCTCCAGCTCGCCGAGCAACACCTCGGGACGAAACACATAGTTTCCCATCGAGGCCAGACACAGGTCTTCGCTGCCCGGCATGCACGGCGGATTGTCCACTTTTTCGTGGAACGCCACGATGCGGCCCCCATCGCTGACCTCGATGACGCCGTAGTCCTTCGCATTCGCGCGCGGCACAGGGATGGCTGCGACGGTCGCGTCGGCGCGCGTGTGCTCGTGGAAGACGAGCATCTGCCGCACGTCCATTTTGTAGACGTGATCGGCACCAAAGATACAAATGAGCTCCGGCTTTTCATCGCCGATGACGTGTTTGCACTGCCAGACGGCGTCGGCCGAACCGCGATACCACGTCTTGCCTGTCCGCTGCTGGGCGGGTATCGCCTCGATGAACTGATCGAGGATGTGAGACAGTCGCCAGTTTCGCGCGATGTGTTCTTCGAGAGACGCGCTCTTGTATTGGGTGAGCACCTTGATGCGCGTCAAACCCGAATTGACGAAGTTGGACAAGACGATATCGATGATTCTGTATCGACCGCCGAAGGGCACGGCTGGTTTGGCTCGATCGAGCGTGAGCGGAAACAAGCGCTTCCCCTCGCCGCCGGCGAGCACCATGACGAGCACCTGATGCGTGTCGACGTTGAAGGCCGCGTCGTTCATTGGTGGGCAATCGTGCCGCCTTCGAGACGGCGAAATAACGGCCCGAGCTCGGGTCGGGCGCGCAGCGGCTCGCAGAAACGCCTGGCGAGCTCGACGAGTTGAGCCTCCATCTGTTCGGCTCGACCGTTGAATTCGACGACGAGAGCGCGCGTAGCCTCGTGCTCACCGTCGATGACGCGCTCGTGAGCCTGTAGCGCGCCTCGCAACTCGGCAATCTGAAAATCGAGGTCGGTGACCGCGAGATCTTTCGCCTCGAGCGAGGCCTTGGCCGATTGCTCGACGCGGCGCGCCGCGATCCACGCATCGACCGCCTGCGCGCACTTTCGATAGCATTCCGCCAGCTGCGGATACGGTTCCTCCAGAGCCGAGCGGCCCTCCCAGGTCACCAACTCGCGCGCTGCCCCCGCGTAGGATGCGCTCGCCCGCTTCGACTGGTGGGCGAGCCGGTCGAAGTCGATCCGGGCGGCGCGCAGTTCATCGCGCGCCCGCGACGCGTCGAGCCCCAATGCATCCACGGCAAAGCCGAAACGCAGCCGCCCCTCGCGCCCTCTCGCGTCGATCGCTTCGAGTCGACCCTGCTCGCGCGTGCTCGACGCGCGCACCTCCGACAGGTGAGCGGCGAGGCTTCTCATCTCGGCAAGGGTGCGCTGTAAGTCTCCGCGTCTGTCCTGCAGGCGTGCGAGCATGAGCTCGAATACGTCGAGACGCGCAGGCCACTCCCCTTGCCGGTCGGCGCGGAATGCCGAAGGAGGGGATGCCGGATGGGAGCTCGCCGGGTCCTTGTCCGCATCCGGTGGAATGGGCGCGTTCAGGGAGCTCGCCAACGCAAGAAGGTCTTGCTCGACTCGGTGGGCATCCACGGGGCGTGCACGCGGGTCCTTCTCGAGCAACTGCATCACGAGCGAATCGAGCTGCGGCGGAACTCGAGGCTCCACCAAGCGAGGCGGCGGCGGGCGCTCCTGTATGTGCTTGATGAGCAACGTCGTCGGGTCGCTTGCGTCGAGCGGAAGCTTGCCCGTTGCGACCTCGTAAAACATCACGCCGAGGGCGTAGAGATCGACACTCGGCCCGGTCTCCCCGGTGCTGGCCCGCTCGGGGGCCATGTATTGCGGCGTACCGAAAAGCTCGCCGGCGCCCGTGAGGCGGGGGTCTCCACGTGCGCGAGCGATTCCGAAGTCGAGGACTTTCACCAGATCGGACCCATCGGCTCGGCGGCATATGAAGACGTTTTCAGGTTTCAGATCTCGATGCACCACCCCGAGGTCGTGCGCCCGTGCAATGGCGCGCGCAAGTTGAATCATGACGGGTATGGCGCGTGAAGAGGCCATCGGTCCGTCTCGCAAGAGCTCGGCGAGCGTCCGGCCGTCGAGCAGTTCCATGACCATGTACGGCGTCTCGTCGCGCATTTCGCCGTGATCGAAAATCTCGACCACGTTCGGGTGCGCGAGGGTTTGGGTGCTCTTCGCCTCGCGGCGAAACCGCTCTCGAATGGTCGCATCGGCCGCCAAAAGGCGGTTCATGACCTTGATTGCGCAAGGACGGTCCACGAGCATCTGGCGGGCGCGGTACACGGTCGCCATGCCCCCCTGTCCGATGATCTCCTCGATGAGATATCGACCTGCAATGGTAGTTCCGATGTGAGGATCGCGCGTTGTTGCCAAGAGCGCGCCGTCGAGAAAGCAGTAAACCGCGTCCGGCGGATATCGCAGGTGGCACTGAGGGCAGGCCTTCATCAGGGTTGCGACCGAGCGTCTGACGATACGGGAGATATCGGGACGCGGCCAACGCCAAGGTAACGGCCACGGGCGGCGCCGCGGCGGGGTAAAATACCCATGTGACCGTCCTCCCTGGCCGTGGCAGAGCCCCGACAACGGGCACGTGGCTCCTGCCCCTCGTCAGTCTTGTCGGGACCGCCTTGGTGGCATACGCCGCCCTTGTCCGGTGGTGGCCGCTGCTGCTCCCCGGCAGTGATGCGACTGCTCTTCCGGGTTTGCGCGTCG
>Ga0210409_10007117_pt1 | contig 11552 bp, 13 predicted proteins | sample IncBWH17MmetaG_FD_161649 | JGI IMG/M metagenome (GOLD analysis project Ga0210409, IMG submission 161649) | Forest soil microbial communities from Barre Woods Harvard Forest LTER site, Petersham, Massachusetts, United States - Inc-BW-H-17-M | ecosystem: Environmental > Terrestrial > Soil >...
GGCAACGCCGGGGCCCTCTGGCGGAGCGGGCTCCAGATGCAAGCCATCGAACACACGGCTCGCTTGTCTCTCGAAGATCCACGTATCAGCCAGCGCGTACCCACAATAACCGAGCATGCCGGCTGCCGCGGCAAGCAATCCGGCCTGGGACCACCGCAAAACGCGCCGGATGGATTTTCGCGGCACTGCGACTCTCATTTGGCCGCCGGATCTTTCCCCGACGGTAATCCTGGTCCGTAGCTATAGCCGGCTCTGGTGCGCACCGACAATTTTCCGTTTCCCTTCGCTCGCGCGGTAAGCCGCACCTTGTGGTAGGCTCCATCCCGCTTTTCATTCATCGATGAGTACCCGATCGTGTATTGGTCCCGGATATCCCGGGCAATGCGTTCACAAATCTCCACCGTTTCGTCGAGCCGGGCGGGAAAGAAGGCTTCGCCGCCGGTCTCCCGGGCAAGTCGATGGAGCACCTGCGGATTCCCGTCGGGATCATCCGGGCCGAAGATTCCGATGGTGTAAATCATGGCGCTCGATTGCTCCGCCATCTTCAGCACGCCCTCCAAACGGGCCTTGCTCGCGTTATCGCCGCCATCGCTGATGACAATCAGAGCCTTCTTGTCGCTGCTGCCTTTCTGCAGTCGCTGGAGTGCCTCGATGATCGCGTCGTACAGAGCCGTCGTGCCCTGCGCGTGTGCTCCCCAGACGGCGTTTCCAAGCTGTTCGACGCTATCGCTGAAGCGCATACCTATGGGCAGGCCGAGCGAGACGGTCTCGTTGAAATTCACGACAAACATCTGATCGTCGGAGTTACTGGAACGGACGAAGGCGCGGGCCGCGGTCGTCACCTCCGCAAGTTTTTCGCGCATGCTGCCGCTATGGTCGATAACCAATCCGACCGTAACAGGGGTGTCTTCGTGCCGGAATAAGAGGATGGGTTTGGGCCGGCCATCCTCAAAAACCTCGAAATCCCGCCGGTCGAGCTCCGGAACCGCGTGACTGCTGCCGTCGCGTACGGTTGCCTGTAACACCACCAAGTCCACATTCACCGAAATCCGGTATGCTTCCCGATCCGGACCCTTGCTGGAAGGCGGCACTTGCGCCGCCACAAAGCATCCGGCAGCAAGCAGGAGAACGAGGGAGGCCGGTTTCATCGTGGTTTTGGGCCTCGTCAGGATGCCTGGATCCGGCGGTACTCCGGCTGCCACATTGCATCCTCCACTTGCTGCACGATATCGACGAGTCGGACACCGGCTAACCCCTCCTGCGCCGCAGCGTCGGCGACGGCAACCGCGACGGTCACCGTCACACTGCGCAAATCCTCAATATGCGGCAGAAGAGTTGCGCCCGCCAGGCGCACGGCTACCAGGCTGGACAGCGCGTTGGCCGCGGCGACCAGCATGCCGACGCTAATACACTTGGCCCGCGACACGATCGCGCCCAGGCCCACCCCAGGGTACAGCATGGCATTATTCAACTGGCCGATTACATGGGTGATCCCTTTATGAGTGACCGGCGTGAACGAGCCGCCGGCGGCGATCAAGGCGCGCCCCTCCGTCCAGGCGATCAGATCGGCCGGAGTGGCCTCGGCGAGCGAAGCGGGACTGGAGAGCGGAAAGATAATCGGCCGGTCCGTATGCCATGCCATTTCCCGGATAATCGCCTCCGTGAACGCGCCCGCGCTACCGGAGGTTCCGATCAGCATGGTCGGCCGCACTTGGTGCACCCCCTCGGCCAGGCCTATGGCGCCCCGGTCACCGCGCGTCATTATTTCCCCATCATCGCCGTCGCGCGTCGCTCTTTTTCCATCGGCGCGGTCGCGCCTCCAGCTCCTCGCCTCGGCGGCCGGCCGGGCATAGGTCTTATGATAATCGCGCAGCTCGCCGCCCATGTCGTCTGTGAGCAGCCCGTTCACGTCCACGCACCAAAACCGGCGGCGGGCAGCCTCCACAGACAAACCTTCACTGACCATTACGTCGCGGATAAGGTCGGCGATGCCAATCCCGGCGGTGCCGGCGCCAAAAATCACCACGCGTTGATTTCGAAGCGGCGTTCCGCAAACCCGCATTGCCGAAACCGCCGCCGCCAGGGTAACCGCGCCCGTGCCCTGCAAATCATCGCTGAAAACGCGGAATTGGCTGCGATATTTGTCGAGGATGCGGCGCGCATTGCCGAGCGCAAAGTCTTCCAGCTGTAGCAGGGCGTGCGGAAACAGTCTGGCGGAGGTCTTGAGGTAAGCATCGATGAAGGCATCGTAGCGTTCGCCGCGAATTCGGGCGTGCCGGTTTCCTGGATACATCGGATCGCGGCGCAGGCTCTCCCGGTCGGTGCCTACGTCGATCATCACCGGGATCACACGCGCCGGGTCGATCCCGCCCGCCGCGGTATAGATCGCTAGCTTGCCGATCGCAATTTCGATCCCGCCCACGCCCCAATCGCCGATTCCGAAGATCTGCTCGGCATCGGTGGCCAGAACCAGATCGATATCGTCGGGGCCGGCGCCGAGGTTTCCAAATGCCGCTTCAATCCCTTCCGGCTCATTCACGGAAAGATACACGCCCCGGGGACGCCGGCATTCGTGATGGTACTGCTCCATCGCCAGTCCAACCGTGCGATCGTTCACGATCGGGATCATCTCGCGCAAGTGTTCCGACAGTAGGCGGAAGAAGAGCACTTCATTGCGGTCGTGGAGCGCCGTCAGATAAATATTCTTGCCCAGCGCATCCGGCAAGCGCTGATATTGGGCGTAGGCGGATGTGACTTGAGACTCGAGCGTGCTGATGACGGGCGGGAGCAGACCGTCGAGGCCCAAGGCCTCCCGCTCTTCCTCGGTGAAGGCTGAGCCTTTGTTCAGAAGCGGCGTAGTGAGAACCGCCATTCCCCGCTTCTTGGTCTGATAACTCCCCGCTCCTTCAGGCCGGCTCTTCCGCAATGGTGGCACTAATAGGGGGACGACTTTTTGTTGCATCGAGTCAACTCCTTCAACGCTGCGGACCTCCCTCACTGCGGCGCGCCAAATCCGACGCGCCGAAAAACTTCACTCGCATCCTACAGCGAGCGTTTTTGGATCAGGCCAAGGCTCAAGGCTCCGGCTAGAGCCAGCATCCCGAACAGCGCCATCAGCGGCAGGGAGCTTCCCGTTGCCGGAAGCACCGTGGCCGGCTCATTCTGTGCGAGCACCGCCGGAGGCGCCGTGACCACCTGGGCGATTTCGACTTCCTGGCCCGACGGTTGAATCGCCATAACGGGCGCCTGCGCCAGCGCGACCACCACTGGTTCCTCGGGCGTTTTGATCGCCACGGTTACTTCAGGGGCAATCTCGGCCGGCGTGAAAAGGACCGGCGTATTGGTTTCCTTGGCCAGCACGATTGCTCTAGCCTTCGGATAGACGAATTCCTCGCCCCATGTTCTGCCCGGATAGAACCAGGCGCGGAGAGCTTCCGGCTGACCGGCCGGTCTTTCCCGGAAGGTGATCACGGTCTTATCGGTGGCTTTCAAGCGGTAGTTCGGGATGGCGAGGATAGTGGCGTAGACCGTCAATTCGTCCTTGCTGAAAATCTGGACGATGTGACGATCGGACTGCGAGTCCAGGATTTTGAAGACATACGTGCCTGCCGGCAGTATTCCCCATCCCTGGAGGTGGACGCCGGGAATCTCCACGGGTCCGCTAAAGGTGATGACGGTCTTTCTGTTCGTTTCGTCGGCCCTGGCGCTGGGGGAAAATCCAACGCCCAGAACGGCCAAGCATAATACGGTCGGTGCTGCTTTGAAGAATTTCATTAGTTTTCCTTTTTGTCCTAAACGTTGCGATTCCAACTTGCTGATCTCGCACTCGGGACTAAGGCACGCAGGGGCCCGTTGGCGATCCACGCCGGATCTTGTTCCCGCGCGCACTTCGAAAGCAATGGGTTGGGGAGAAAAACCGGCATCTTCGGCGCGCCAGTACGAGCTGCAAGTCATAAGCTTGCTTTGCCTTACCTGACCGCGCACGGTCACGTGACCGGATAAGGTCAGCGAGCGAGGGGCTTGGCATCAGGATTTCTTGCGGTCCACGATCAGCAGGGCAATGCCGCCGAGCAAGGCGAGCACTCCCGCGATCGGCGGCAGCGGTAGGGTGTGGGATTTCTCGGCGGTCACGTGGATGGGACCGAGATCGGCAACGTTTTCCTGGGTCTTGTAGCTGATGCCCTGGGACGCAAAGGCGATGATTCCCAGAGCAATGAGAAGGATCGCCGACACTTTCGCCGTATTCATTGTGGCGGGCCCCACTTTCTTGAGGATCACCGTGTGATCCGGTAGGTGCTGATCGGTCCCCAGAGTCCGGTCGCCTGCAATACCCAAACTGATACGGCGACCACCACCACGACGTTCAAGATCGTCTTTATGCTGCCGGCCATGGGGATGAAGCGATTGATCAGCCACAACCCCATGCCGACCACGATCAGTGCGATCACGATGTTCATCAAAGGCATTTGTTGTCTCCTCGTGGCGTGAACAGGCAATTTATGATCCATATCTCGGCTGACGGGCAGCTAAAACCCGCACGCGGTGCGCGACACGCGGACGGGAGGCTTGTTGCGACGACAAACCCAGCGGCTGAATCCACTACCGCGGCTTTCTCTAACTGGTCGAAGAGGTTCGACTGATCGTGCCGGCGCGGCTGCGCCTCCGGGCGGCTAAAGCTCGACTGGATCAGAAGCAATCGGGGTTGAAGCGGCGGTTCCAGCTACTGGATTTCTGCTCGCCCACGTGAAGTGCCGGCCGGCCCTTCGATTCTACGTCACAGAAAGCATTCGCGGTTCCGCCGGGTGTCTGCGCTTCGCGGCTGGCCACACTTGCCTGAACCATTCTCATCTCGCCGCGGGAGGCTCCTGATCCGTCGGAATACCGGCCCAATGACGGAAAAACGCTACTGCCCGGTTTATTGAAGACGCGTCATGTCCGGCAAGCAGGGTATTCGCATTCTTGCCCGTCCGCGCGATGTTGTAATAGCGCCAGACTCCGGGAGACTCCTGTTCCAGGAAGTATATGGATTGTAACTCGCCCGGACGGAATAAAGGCACTAGAAGGTATCGAATGGTGCTGATATTTTCGGTCTCGAAAACCAGGCGGTCCGGCGACACGCTTCCGACGCGCATGCGGTAATTCGCCTTGCCTGAGCGATTGTCGCTCTGTTGAAAGTATAAACTTGCTCCTTCTGAGATCTCATGCAACGAAAAATCCTCGCGGTACTGATCGCTGGTCGGCCCTACCAAGGCGGAGGCATCTACTATCAACGTCAGCCATCGTTTTTGGGTGGTTGACCAATAGCGCATCCCAGTAAGTTGGGAAATTGCCCCCACGTGGCGGAGCAGGCCCTCAACTCCGGAGGTATCACGAAACCGCCCAACCGTAACAACGAGCGTTGAGAAGCCGGGGGCAGACCACCCGGTGCAAGGCGGCGGTGTCCAGTCGCGTCCCAAACCAGCGCGATCCCAGACCCTCACAACAGGCGACTGACCCAGATCGGGATAGGTAGGAAACGATTCACTCCCACAGGGAGGTTGCGGACCGGAATCGGCAACCGCGGGCGGTGCGCAACAAAGAGTCACCGCTAACCATCCCAAATGGCTCCAATGTGCCCGACGGCTCATCTTTGGATAATCACCCTGCTCGTGTTCTCTCTAAGATTACCGCCCGGCGGAAAGCGGCGGTATTCGCTTCTTTAGTTGCTGGTTCCGCGCGGCTTTGAATTGCCCGGATTTGATCCCTTCGAGCCGCAGATAACCGGCGGCTGCGCGGACGCGGACCGCTTCTTTCTTATCTTCAAGAAGCGGAACCAGATCCGCCTGCAGGGCGGGATCGTTGCGCAGGGCGATCGCATGGACCGCCGCCGCCCGCACGGACCAGTCTTTGTCGGCCAGCGCATCCTGAAGCGCCTGCAAGACCTCCGGCTCCCTATCGGCGCCCAGGAGCAGCGCCGCCGCCGCCCGGCCCGAAACGCTTGGATCGGACAGAATTCCTTGCAAGGACGAAACACCCGCGCCTAATTCCGGCACGGGAACGAAGTTCACACCCTGTTGCAGCGCAAACATAAACAGGGTCTTGGGTGTATGGAGCATCCTGAGCGCATCCCGCTTCTGCTTGGTGACGAATCCGGACGACGTCTTGGTATCGCCGCCCAGAACGGAAACCAGCGCGTCCCGTCCCGCTGGCTCGTTTAGTGTCCAGAGCGCTTTGGCCGCCGCGAAACTCACCTCCGGAACATCGCTGTCCAGAGCCTTCCGTAACGCGACGATTGTACGCGAGCTCCTCAAATCCACCAGGCTCGTGATCGTGGCCAGCCGCACCTCGACGTCTTTGTCGTCGAGCATCGCTTCGAGCTGCGAGAGGTACGGTTCCCGCGGGCTGACCAGCCCCAGCGACTGCACCGCGTGCTTGCGGGTGTCCGGGTTTTTATCCTTAAGCGAGGCCTCGAGAAACCCGCGGGCTCGATCCTGGGTGGATGCTGCCGAGGACCCGGGAGTCTGGCCAAAACCGATGCATAGCGAGAGAAGAGAAAATACCAAGAAAGTTCGCACGAAGTGTAACTCCTGTAAGAAAATTTGTAAACGCGTCGATTGCGCCGTTTTCCATCTCGCACGCGCCGGCTTACCGATCGGGAGGTCCACTCCGGCTCTGCCGGCCGCGTCGAATTAAATTGGTGCCAATCTCGAACGCCTACCGAACTTCAACCTTGAACCCGTGTTCGTGGCGGTACTTGAAGTATTCCTGCCGCTGGCGAACCTTCACCTTCGCAAACGGAACGTACGCCCGGTGCTGCTCCACCACGTACGTACGGTATTGACGATCTTCGTTGTCGTTCCACGTATGATAGTCGCGGCCGTCCCGATCGTAGTAGCGCGTTTCACGATGGTCGTCGCGGTCAGCCATGATCGCCACGGGGGTAATCAGGGACGCAGCCATCATCAACCCGCCGAGAATCAAAAAGTGTTTCATTTTGTTAAATCTCCTGCCAGTCACTAGGGCACGTCACCAGCCACTCGTCCGTGCTGCGCCAAAACGTCTCGCGGGCTCGCCCGCTCCAAACCTTTGACCGTATCTGGTCATGTGACCCTGCGCGGTCAAATCAATTCGCTGAGCGCGGCGATGAGCAGACCAACTCAACGCGAAATGTTCGAATCGGAGCGGGGCCAGATCAGGCTCTATGCCGCGGCGGCGGATTCTTGATTCCCAGCCATATTTCGAAGTTCGAAGCCTCTCATCTCGATGCACGACCGGATGTCGCGTCGCGCCCGCATGAGCCGGAGTCGCATTGCAGTTACCGAGATGCCCTGCTCCCCTGCGATCTCCTCAGGCGTGAAGCCGGCCCAGGAGGCGCCCAGCGAGCGCGGATAGCCAACGGTTCTTCCGAATCCTCGTTGACAAGCTAGCCCGAATCGTTCTTCGGTCATGATGTTCTCTTCTAGGCTCGCGAGCAATTCGTGCGCCAAGGGGGGCATCAAGCGCCCTTCTTTTTGATGAGTTCAGTATGGTTCTTCATGTCGTCGGTGAACATCATTATCAACTCGTCCTTGTATCTGACATCCATCAGGCGGGTACCGTTGAACGGCCCTCCGATTATCTCGATCATGGCCCCTTCGGGGATCATGATCGCTACGTTCCTTGAACTGCGCTGTGCGATCGCCATCGCGGAACGGGTGAGACGGAGATGCTGGCCATGTTGCATGGCTCCTCTTTTCTACACTCCGTCTAGAAGAGGGGTCCACGGTTACGCGTGCAACGGCTCTAGAAAGAGAATGTGTTTAGACTTGAAGCACTTAAGTGCCCAGAATGCCGACCTGCCAGTGGCGGGGTTTTTCTTCGGGGAACCCACTTCTTGAACCGGCTAGCAGAATCGCCCTTCATGGTGTCGCCGGCGGAATGAGATCCCGCCTACCACACTAAAATGTCCGCCGGATCTGCCGGCGTCGTTTCCAGCGCTTGGCATCCATCCCTACCCAATTCAAACTCCGGCGCCGTCGGCGAGCATGGGACCCAATATTCCCTGCTCCTCCGCCACGATTGTGAAACAGAAAGTTGATCCTGCCCCGAGCTCGGATTCTATCCAGATCCGGCCGCCCCATTCTTCAACCAGTTTCTTGCAAACCGCCAGACCGAGCCCGGTGCCGGGGACATCCCGATCGGACAGACGTATGAACGGAATGAATACGCGAGCTTGGTTCTCAGGCGCGATGCCGAGGCCATTGTCGGCAACCCTAATGACCCAGTCCGATCCACGCTGCTCGCCGGTCACGTGAATTTCGGCGGGTTCTTCACCACCCCCATATTTCACCGCGTTACTAATCAAGTTCTGGAAGAGGCGTACCAAATGAATTTCGTTGCCGCGGACGACAGGCAACCGATCGACCGTCACCAGTGCGCCGCTTACCTTGATGGCCTGCGCCAAGTTTTGCGTGGCCTGCGCCACGGCACGCTGCAGGTCAACGCGTTGGGGCGGCGCATGGACGCCGGTGCTGGCGAAGGAAAGCAGATCGTCGATTAGAGTGGACATGCGCGCCGCGCCATCTACAATGAATTTGGCCATCTGCTTGGTATTCGGTTCCATTTGTGTTTTCTGGAGAAGGATGGCTACGTACGAGGAAATTGCCCTGAGAGGTTCTCGTAAATCGTGCGCCGCCGTATATGCAAACTCCTCTAGCCTCAAGTTGGAGCGCGCCAGTTCCTCCGCGTGCCGCTGGCTTTCTACTTCCGCGGCCCTCCGCGCTGCGATATCCCGCTGGTGCACGACCATCGCCTGCACTTCCGATTCAAAGAGGAGATTGGAAACCGTGCTTTCCACCCAAGAGTATTTGCCGTCTTTGTGACGGACCCGGGCGTCCCATTGCAGTGTTCCTGGTGACTCATAGACCGCATCCTGCAGCGCCCGGCTTGAATGGTCGCGATCTTCGGGATGAATCAGCTCCAGGCAGTTCCGTCCCACGAGCTCTTCCGGATCGTATCCGAGGATCTTGGTGGTGGACGCACTCCCGTACAGTATTTTGCCCTGCGTATCGATCAGAGAGATCGCATCGGGGCTGTTTTCGATGAGAGAGCGAAAGCCCTGGAACGACGTTGCCATTGGTCCACCTCAATCTTTCTGAAACCGCCAGAAGAACCTTAGTAGGCAATTCGTACGCCGAGCAACTGCGCTCGGTGTAAGGCGATTCCCTACAACGGTTCCATTGCTGTACTACCGCCCTAAGCGGTTCCATCGCTACCCTCCCGAGCGCCCACCGAAAGTCATGTGACCGAATATGGTCGCGCAGAGTCCGAATCCGCCCGCCAGTGCTACAGTAGTTGCAGACCGCCATTTTTCGGCTTCCTACGGCTTGCGGGACGCGGCAAGCGCGTGTCCAGGCCGTCGGCTCGCTGGATCGACGGGGCAAACCGAAGAAATCGTCATGGCCTCTCATACACACCCCGCCGGCTGGCTCGCGGAACATGGTCCGAAGGAACTCGAATCACTGTTCCGCGCGATCGTATTCCACCCGTCCGCCCCGATTCTGCTGGCCGACAACGATCGCCGCTCCCTGGAGGCTAGTATCGGCGCGAGCAAGCTCTTGGGTGTTCCGCGCGAAGAGATCATTGGCCGGAGTTTGGATGATTTTGCGGAGCCCAGCTTCAAGCCGGTGATTTCGGAGCGCTGGCAGGCTTTTCTCGAGGAAGGCGAGCAGCAAGGCACTCTCCAGCTACTAGGTCCGGACGGAACACCGCGGGATGTCGAGTACGCAGCCAAGGGAAACGTGCTGCCCGTAAGGCATCTCTTAGTGCTCCATGACAAGAGCAAGCTGGCCGAGGCGGACAGAGACTCGCCCCAGAACGCCATTCCGTCTTGGGTGCAGGACTATGCGCTGTTCCTGCTGGATGTGGACGGACAGGTGGTCGCCTGGTATGGGGGAGCGGAACGCATCTACGGCTACAAAGGCGAAGAGATCATCCGCCAACACGTGTCGATTCTGTATCCCGACGAAAACGCTCTCTCCAAGCTGCAAGAAAAATTGAAGAGGGCCGCCGGCGAAGGCCATGTCGGCCTCGAAGGCTGGCAAGTGAGAAAGGACGGGTCGCGATTCTGGGCCAACGTGATCACCATGGCCCTCAGAGACAAGAAAGGTGATTTGCAGGGCTTTGCCGGAGTGGTGCGCGACTTTAGCGACCGTCACGAGAGAGACGAAAAGTTACGGCGCGGTCGTGCCCGCCTCCGGCCGCTCCCGCCGCAATCGGCGATCGCCGGCATCGTTTCCGGCGAGTTTGACCGAATTCCAGAGGCCAACGACACGTTTCTCGAACTGGTCGGATACAGCCGCGAGGATTTGGAAGCTGGCCGGCTGCACTGGCCCGATCTAACTCCGCCGGAATATCTCGGTCTGGACGAGCTCGCCCACGAAGAAGGATTGCGCTTCGGCGCCTGTACGCCTTTCGAAAAAGAGTTGATCCACAAGGACGGGACCCGGGTGCCGGTTCTGGTTGCCACGGCCGTCCTAAAGCTTTCGCCTTTCAAATGGATCACATTCGTACAGGACCTCAGGGAGCGCGACCGGTCGGAGAATATCGACGATCAAGTCCTCGGGCTCAACCAAAACTTTGAGGAGATTGTAGGAGGCAGCATGTCCATGAAGCGGGTCATGGGGCAGGTGGAAGTAGTTGCGCCGACCGATGCGACCGTGTTGATCCTGGGCGAGACCGGGACCGGCAAGGAGCTGGTTGCGCGCGCCATCCACCGTATGAGTCCGCGACGGAATCTACCTTTCATCAGCTTGAACTGCGCGGCGATTCCCACCGGGCTGCTCGAAAGCGAGTTGTTTGGCTATGAGCGAGGCGCCTTCACCGGCGCTCTGGGGCAAAAGATTGGCCGCTTTGAAATGGCCCATCGCGGGACTCTGTTTCTCGATGAAGTGGGTGACATTCCTTTGGATCTGCAGCCCAAGCTGCTGCGCGCTTTGCAGGAGAAGTCCTTCGAAAGATTGGGCGGCACGAAAACCATCCCCATCGACGTCCGGCTGGTGGCGGCCACCAACCGGAATCTGACCCAGATGATGGGGGACAAGCTCTTCCGCAGCGATCTGTATTACCGGTTGAAGGTTTTCCCCATCATTACGCCTCCGTTGCGCGATCATACCGAGGACATACCGGTCTTGGCCCGCCACTTCACCAAGAAGTACGCCGCAAAAATGGATCGAACGATCGACAAGATCCCGTCTGAGACGATGAAAGCCCTGGTGAGTTGGTCGTGGCCCGGCAATGTACGGGAGCTCGAGAACTTCATCGAGCGGTCCGTGATCTTGTCACGGGGTCCCAGCCTCCGCGCCCCTTTGGCTGAACTGCGGGCCGACGCTCCGGACGCCGGCGGCAACTCGACGCTCGAGGAAGTGGAGCGGGATCACATCCTGCGCGTCTTCCGGGAGACCGGAGGCGTGGTCAGCGCCGCGGCAGCCCGTCTCGGAATGCCACGGACGACCCTGAATGCCATGATGAAGAAACTGGGCATCTCTCGCAGCGATCTGTAGCAGCTAAGCTGGTTAGGGTAACTATTTACTTGA
>Ga0210409_10007118_pt1 | contig 11551 bp, 8 predicted proteins | sample IncBWH17MmetaG_FD_161649 | JGI IMG/M metagenome (GOLD analysis project Ga0210409, IMG submission 161649) | Forest soil microbial communities from Barre Woods Harvard Forest LTER site, Petersham, Massachusetts, United States - Inc-BW-H-17-M | ecosystem: Environmental > Terrestrial > Soil >...
GCTCGCGGCCACGCCGGTGACCCTCGACGAAATCGTGGTGGGTCTGGATCGCTATTGCCGCGCCCACAGCCTCGAAGGACGCCGCTTTACCACCGCATTCCTCGCGGAGATCGATCCGAAATCCCGAGAGATGATATTCGTCAATGCCGGCCACAACGATCCGATTCTGCGGCGCGCCTCCGGTCAAATCGAACGCCTCTCAACCGGAGGCCCGCCATTCGGACTTCCGCTGTTTACGGACGAGCCGCTGCCGTACCCCTCGGGACGCGTCCTGCTTCAGCCCGGCGATCTGCTTATCATCTTCACGGACGGTGTCGTCGAGGCCGTTAATAATGCGGGAGACGAATATGGCGAGGCGCGCCTACTCGCGTGCATCCAGACTGCGCTGCCCCAAAGCTCGGACGAGACGCTGAAGCGGGCGATGGCGGATGTAAACACTTTCGTCGGCTACGCGCGCCAGCATGATGACATCACCTGCCTCGTGCTGCGTGTCAGCGCGTAGCAACATCGGGAGTTTTCAATCATAATCGCAGCCATGGACGGTCGCGCACTCGCGGAACGCATCTGCCGCACGCTGCGCGCGGCCGGACATCAGGCCTATTTCGTCGGCGGATGCGTGCGCGATATTCTGCTCGAGCGCGAGCCGGCCGACTACGATGTCGCCACGGACGCCACGCCGGATCGCGTCCAGCAACTTTTTCCGCATAGCCTGGCGGTCGGAGCGAAGTTCGGCGTCATCGTGGTCACCGAGGATTCCGGCGCGGACTCATCCACACAGGTCGAGGTTGCCACGTTTCGTTCCGACGTGGGCTATTCGGATGGCCGCCATCCCGATAAGGTCGTGTACGCGGTGACGCCGCAAGAAGACGTCAAACGCCGCGATTTCACCATCAACGCGATGCTTCTCGATCCCGGGACCAACGAGATCCTCGACTTCGTTGGCGGCCGCGACGACCTGCGCGCCGGAATTATTCGCGCCATCGGCCGTCCGGCCGACCGCTTTCGCGAGGACAAGTTGCGCATGGTTCGCGCCGTGCGTTTTGCCGCACGCTTTCGCTATGCAATCGAGGCGGCCACGTTCAACGTCATCGTGCAATCGGCTCCGGCTATTCACGAGGTTTCGCCCGAGCGCCTGCGCGACGAACTGACGAAAATACTCACTGAGGGAGCCGCGCGCCGAGGATTCGAACTCCTCGACGAAACCCGTCTCCTCCCCGAACTGCTTCCCGAAATTGCGCGCATGAAGGGAGTCGAACAGCCGCCGCAATTTCATCCTGAAGGCGATGTATGGACCCACACGCTGATCATGCTCGATGGATTGGCCGCCGGCTGCTCGCCGACTCTGGCATGGGGTGTCCTGCTCCATGACGTAGGCAAGCCTCCCACGTTCACTCCACCTTCTGGTCCCAACGGCCGCATTCGCTTTGATGAGCACGTGGAAGTCGGTACGCGCATGGCCGAAGAGATCTGCCGGCGCCTGCGCTTTTCAAACGACGACACGGCGCAGATCGCTGCGCTCGTCGCAAACCATTTGCGCTTCAAGGACGTACCCCAAATGAAGCCTTCGACGATCAAACGCTTCGTGCGGCTCGACCGCTTCGAGGAGCATATGGAGCTGCACCGGCTCGACTGCAGCTCGAGCCACGGCCACCTCGACAACTACGAGTTCGTCCGCCGGTTCCTGGCCGAGACTCCTCCCGAGCAGGTTCATCCGCCCAGGCTACTGACCGGCGACGACCTAATATCCTTGGGCTATAGGCCTGGGCCGCCCTTCCACGCCATCTTGGAGGCGGTAGAGGAGGCGCAGCTCAACGGGAAGGTCACGACCCGGGAGGCGGCTATGCGACTGGTAGAGGATTCGTTTAAGAAGGCGTAACGATGGGTGGAAACGTATGTATTTAAGCAGCTTACTAGCGTCCTACGAGCGCCATTCATCGAGAGTCCCGCGGGGACATTGCATTTATGACATTAGCGCGATATACTCATATTTGTTTATACGTTTGCGCGAAGATTAATAAATCTTTCTGAGGGCATACCGCATCTAACGCTTTGAGCAGTCGATTAGACTGCTGGATGGACTAATTCCAATTGTCTCGCGTATGGTGCCCAAGGGGGGTCAAAATGACCAAACAAACGAGGGTCGTTCCACCCGAACTCGCAATACTTCCCGTGCGGGATACCGTTCTCTTTCCTGGAGCCGTGATGCCGTTGCCGGTGGGCCGGGAAAGTTCTCTCGCTCTGCTGGATTCTCTCGAAGGTCCTGAAAAGTTGCTGGGCGTTGTTGCGCAGCTTGACCCGCGCGTCGAACTGCCCGTCGGCACGGACCTACACAGCGTTGGCACGCTCGCCAAGGTTCACAAGATGGTGCGGATGCCCAACGGCAACGTGGTGGCATTTCTCGAGGGTCTCGGCCGCCTCCGCCTAATCGAAGTGATCGCACTGAAGCCGTTTCTGCGCGCTCGCGTCGAAAACCAACTGGACCTGGAAGACCAACCGGATGCCGAGCTGATCGCCCTGGAGCGCAATGTTCAGGAACTGTTCCGCGAAGTGGTCGCCCGGTCTCCTCAACTGTCCGACGATCTGCAAACTGAAGCGGCGAATATCGACACGCCCGCGCGTCTCGCGGATTTCGTGGCTTCCACCCTTCCTTCGCTGAACACCATGGTGCGGCAGGAGCTGCTGGAAACCTTTAATGTCCGCAAGCGCCTGGAAATCTTGATCAACGAGCTCTCCAAGGAAAAGGAAGTCCTCGAACTGCGCACCAAGATTCACGACCAGGTGCAGGAGCAGGTGAACCAGAGCCAGCGCGAATTTCTGCTGCGCGAGCAGATCAAGGCGATTCAGAAGGAATTGGGCGAGTCCGAGGACGGCCAAACGGAAGTGGAAGAACTCCGCAAGAAGGTCGAAGAATCGGGAATGTCCGCGGACGCCAAGAAGGAATGCGAACGCGAGCTCAAGCGCCTTTCGAAGATGACTCCAGCTTCCGCCGAATACATGGTTTCGCGGACCTACCTTGAATGGATGACCGCGCTGCCGTGGAACAAGACCTCCGGCACAGGCGAAGAGGGTATTGATATCGCCAAGGCCCAGGAGATTTTGGACGAGGATCACTACGACCTCGAAAAGGTGAAACAGCGCATCCTCGACTACTTCGCAGTGAAGAAGCTGCAGCCCGGCATGAAGGGTCCGATCCTTTGCTTCGTCGGGCCTCCCGGAGTGGGCAAGACGTCGCTCGGCAAATCCATTGCCCGGGCGCTCGGCCGCAAGTTCGTGCGCATCTCGCTGGGCGGGATGCATGATGAAGCCGAGATCCGCGGGCACCGGCGCACCTATATCGGCGCTCTCCCCGGACAGATTATCCAGGGCATCAAGCGCGCCGAGACGATGGACCCGGTGCTCATGCTCGACGAAGTGGACAAGCTCGGCCGCGATTTCCGCGGCGATCCGTCGGCGGCATTGATGGAAGTGCTCGATCCGGAACAGAACTCCACGTTCCGCGATCACTATCTCGATGTGCCGTTCGATTTGTCCAAGGTTCTCTTCGTGGCCACAGCGAACTGGATGGATCCGATTCCCGAGGCGCTGCGCGACCGCATGGAGGTCCTCGAGCTGGCCGGCTACACCGAGGAGGAAAAGATTCACATCGCCAAGCGGTTCCTGATCCCGCGACAGACGAAGGAGCACGGATTGGTGCTCGGCGAACAGATCGAGTTCACCGAAGAAGCGTTGCATGATTTGATCCATCACTACACGCGCGAGGCAGGCGTCCGCAATCTCGAACGCGAGATCGCCACGCTGGTGCGCAAGCAGGCTCGGCGGATCGCGGAAGGCAAGACGGACAAGCTCGTCGTCACGCCCGACGTGATTCACGAGGTGCTAGGCATTCCGAAGTTCCGCCTCGAGAAGGAAGTGGAGGAGCGCGTGCAGAAACCCGGCGTTTCGGTTGGGTTGGTTTGGACGCCCGTGGGCGGGGACATCGTGTTCATCGAGGCCAGCAAGATGCGCGGCGGAAAACAGTTCACCATGACCGGGCATCTGGGCGAGGTGATGCAGGAGTCCATGCGCGCGGCGCTCACCTGGGTGCGCGCGAATTCGGAGCGCTACGGCATCGACGCGGACTTCTTCCGCAAGCTCGACCTGCACATCCATGTGCCATCGGGTGCGGTTCCCAAGGACGGTCCGTCGGCGGGAGTCGCGATGGTCACGGCGCTTGTCAGCCTGCTCACTGGGCGTCCCGTTCGGCCGCGCGTGGCGATGACTGGCGAGATTTCTCTCTCCGGGATCGTGCTCCCGGTCGGCGGGATCAAGGAGAAAGTCCTCGGTGCGAAACGCGCCGGCATCCGCGAAGTGATTCTGCCGGCGGAAAACGAGCCGAACGTGAAGGAGGATCTGCCGCCGGAAATGCTTGAAGGCGTCCAGGTTCACTTCGTCCGCAACGCCGAACAAGCCCTCGAAATCGCACTGGGCAAGTTTGACAAGCCGGTGCGGCCGGTCACGGGCGGCCCGCTCGGCGCGGAGCGTCCGGTCGTGGGTCCCGTCCACTAAGAACGCCAAGCAACAATCTCGCAACAGGAAGGCCCGGGCAGATGAAATGTCCGGGCCTTTTCTTTTGGGCGCACGAAAAACCTTTCCTGTTGCGAGGCGCGGCGCATTCGCGTACAGCTAGCCGATGCCCTACCGCCCTCGAGAGCTCGTGGTTCGCGCGCGCGAAGCCGCCACGGTCCTGCTGGCCACGCTCGACCGCAACGAGATGGTCGCGCGCTTCCTCGACATGTATGCGGCCGAGCATCGCCGCCCGGGCCGCGCGGACCAACCCTCGTTTTATCGCGAACAACTCCAGATGATTCGGCGCGAATCCATTCTCGCGGCGGTGCTGCGCATCGAAGCCGCGCTACCATCCCGGCTGAAGGTTAGCGTCAACGTGCGCGGTGGCAGACGTCCGCCCCAAAAGAAGAAAAGGGGACACAAGGCCTCCCGCCCGAAGTCGAGACAAAGGACCACCGGTCTGGACATGGCCATTCCATTTCTCGACCTCTTCCGCGAGGAGTTCTTTGTCGCGCTGGGGCAGTCGCTCGGCTGGAGCGAGGAAGATGCTCAGGAATTCTGGCGCGACCTCGAACTTTACGAAATGCTCGCGGCTCGCGAACCGTCGCGTCCGTCGCGACGCACCGGCGCTTCGGGGCCCTTCGTTGACCGCGTGGCGCTGTTGCTCGATCCTTCGCTGATGGAGCAGGCCCGCCGCGCCGCAGGAAAATTCCAGCTCGAGATCAACGCCGCCGCGGACCGCGTGCTGCGAAAAGTATTCTCCCGCCGCCGCGTCAATTGACTGCGCAATTCCTGCGCAATTCTACGGCCGCGCTTCGAGCACGATGTTGAAGGGCGTTTCCGCCGCGCGTCGCACGCGCGTGAATCCCGCCGAAGCCAGAATCTTTGAAAGGCGGCCCTGACCGGCTTGCGCTCCAAGCCCCAGCCCCACTTCCTGCGAAAGCGAAGCGGGCGTGCACAACATGGTGGATGCACCGTAGAAAACGCGCCCGATGGGATTCAGATTGTCTTCCAGTTTGTCGTTGGCGAACGGCTCGACAATCATCCATGCGCCGTTCGCAGCGAGCGTACCCAGCACGTGCCGCGCAGCGCCCTCCGGATCGCCCATATCGTGCAGGCAATCGAAGAACGCCACGAGTTGATAGTCCTTGCCGGGAAAGTCCTTGGCCTTGGCGACCTCGAATTTCACGCGGTCGGCCACGCCGGACTTCGCTGCCGCTGCGTTCGCCTGTTCAATGGACCCCGGATGATAATCGAAACCCACGAATGTGGATTTCGGATAGGCCTGCGCCATCAGGATTGTCGAGGTTCCCAGGCCGCATCCCACATCGGCAACTTTCACGCCCGCTTTGAGTTTCGACTCCGTGTCGCCAAGCGCTGGAATCCATTCAGTGATCAAATGCGCGCGGTAGTTCGGGCGAAAGAACCGCTCCGTTCCGGCGAAGAGCTGGTGGTCGTGCTCGTGCCAGCCAACGCCTTTGCCGGTGCGGAAGGCCTCGGAGATTTTCGGCTCGTCCTTGAAGCAGGCGCTGAGCAATTGGAAGAAGCCGGGGAGAAAAACGGGACTCTGCTCGTCGGCAAGCGCCATGGCCTGCTCCGGCGGCAGCGTGAACTTCGTGGTCGCCGCGTCGTAGCTGACGAATCCCCCGGCCGCCTGCGCCGAAAGCCATTCGCGGACGTATCGCTCTGTCGTTTTGGTCTTCGCGGCGAGCTCGGCGGAAGTCATCGGTCCGGCGCCGGCCATTGCCTTGTAGAGTCCCAGTTTGTCGCCGATGAGGATGAGCGCCGCATTCATTGCCGCGCCCATTTCACCGACGGCTCTCATCACGAACTCTTGGAGCTTCGCTTCGTTGATCTGTTGAGATGCAGATGCAGACACGGTTTCCTCCTGTTGGAACGCGAGCCGGGAATATGCCTGACGAAAAAGTTAAGAATTGGGCTGGATTCTACCCGTGCTGATCTGGCAAGTCAACGCTCGCGGAAGCCCCGTTGGCGGCACGTTTTTGTTATTCTCGCGCCAGTGCTGCAACTCTTCTACATCCTGGTGATTCTGGAGATCGCCCTCGGGCTCTATTCGCTCTGGGACGGATACGAATGGTTCCGCCTAGTTCGGGGAAGGTTGTCGTCGCACGCCGGATTTTACTCTCCGGTCGCCGCTCTGATCTGTCCGTGCAAGGGCATCGAGCCCGGCCTGGAAGACAATCTGATGGCGCTCACCAAGTTTGACTACGCGAACTACGAGGTTTATTTTTCGCTGGCCACCAGCCTCGACCCTGCGCTGATAATTGTGGAACGCGTGAAGGCGGCGAGCAAGCGGCCCGTGCACATCGTGATCGCCGGCCCGCCCGAAAACTGCAGCGAGAAGGTGCACAATCTTCGCCGCGCCGTCGAATCGCTTCCCGAAACGATCGAAGTGATCGTCTTCACCGATTCTGATGTGCGCCTCACCCATGGGTGGCTCACCAAATTGGTCGCGCCGTTGCAGGACGGGCGCACCGGCGCGACCACTGCCTATCGCTGGATCATCCCCAGCCGCTCGATCGGCTCCGGCGGATTGGCGAGCGCTCTCGCGTCCGCATGGAACGCGTCGATCGCCACTATGCTCGGCCGCGCCCGCGAAAATTTCTGCTGGGGCGGCGGCACGGCGATTCGCCGCAGCACGTTCAACGACGTTCACGTGCTGGAAGCCTGGGAAGGCGCGGTCAGCGACGACTTTGCGATCACTCGCGCGCTGGAGGCCGCCGGCAAGCCGATCATTTTTTGCGCCGAGTGTCTCGCAGCCACTCTGCATCCCTGGACCGGCGCGAGCCTGCTCGAATTCACCAACCGGCAAATTCTGATCACGCGAGTTTACTCGCCGCGAAAGTGGGGAATGGGCGCGGCCGCGCATCTGAGCTATGCCGTAACGCTGATCTACGCGGCGTTCGTCATCCTGGTGCAAATGGCCGGCGGCGATCCCTGGATCAACCTCGTGCTCATGGCATTCGTGATTGTTCTGCTCGCGGCCATGAAGGGTGCACTGCGCACGCTCGCCGTCAACGAAATGCTCCCGGAGTGGAAAGCGCAACTGAGCCAGTGGAGCTGGGTCTGGATCGTCTTGGCTCCGGTCGTCCCATTTCTTTTTGCATGGAACTTCATCGCCTCACTTCTGACCAAACGCATCCGCTGGCGCGGCATCCGCTACGAACTCGTCTCCCCAACCGTCACAACCGTGCTGAAGCGTTAGCGGCGCTCCCGACGATTGAAACTTTTTTCTCGCCTCCCCCGTAGACCGCGTTAGAATCTCGCCACACTTGGGTGCCAAGGAGAATTTCAGTGGCCAGTCCAACCTTGCAGTCCGCGGAATCGCCCGAGCGCGACAATTCCTTCAGCCGAGTTTTCGGCGTGATGTTCAGCCCGCAGGCCACCTTTGAATCCATCGTCCGGCGGCCGACCTGGATCGTGCCGGTCATTCTCCTCTGCATCGTGGAGTTATGCGTCATCGGCGTATTCAGCCGCCGCGTCGGCTGGCGCGGCCTGATCGAAAAACAGATGGCCAACAGCTCGCAATTCCAGCAGCTGTCGCCCGCGCAACAGCAGAATCAAATAGAGGTTGCCTTGAGGTACGCACCGACCTTCGGTTACGTGGAGGTAATTCTCGCCCCTTTTCTGGCCGCGCTGGTATTCGCGGGAATCTTCTGGCTGATTTTCAACATGGCTGTGGGCGCGAAACTTGATTTCCGCACGTCGCTGGCGGTGGTCGCGTACGGCCAGGTTCCAAGCATCCTCGGCGGCCTCGTCGGAATCTTGATTCTGTTCCTGAAGGACCCGTCCACGGTTGATTTGCAGCATTTGGTTGCGTCGAACGCCGGCGCATTTCTTACAAACGATTCCGCCAAGTGGCTCGTGGCGCTGCTTAGCTCCGTTGATTTCTTTCTGTTCTGGGAGATGATCCTGTTGGCGATCGGCTTTAGCGCCACGGCGCCAAAGAAGATCTCCTTCGTGAGCGCCTTCGCCTGGATTTTCGGTCTCTGGGTACTCGTCGTCCTCATCAGGGTTGGTTTTGCGGCCGCCTTCTCCTGATACACTTCGCCGGATGAGTTTTCAATTCGAGGTCCTGGCAACCGATCCGACCGGCGCGCGTCTCGGACGTCTCACCACTCCGCACGGCGTGATCGACACGCCCGCCTTCATGCCCGTGGGCACGGCGGCGACGGTCAAAGGGCAGACCCAGCAGGATCTCGAGAACCTCGACGCGCAGATGATCCTCGCGAATACCTACCATCTTTTTCTGCGCCCGGGCCACGAGCTGATTCGCAATATGAGCGGCCTTCACAGATTCATGTCCTGGCCGCGCCCGATCCTCACCGATTCGGGCGGCTTTCAGGTCTTCAGCTTGAGCGACCTGCGGAAAGTAGCCGACGATGGCGTCACCTTCCGCTCCCACCTCGATGGCTCCGAGCACTTTCTTTCGCCAGAAAAGTCCATGGAGATTCAGATCGCTCTCGGGGCGGACATTATTATGGCGCTCGACGAATGCATCGAAGCGCCGTGCGAGGAATCCCGCACACGCGAAGCCGCCGCGCGGACACTCGATTGGGCGCGCCGTTCGCGCGACTATCTCAATAGCCACGGCGATGCCGGGCGCCAGACGCTATTCGGTATCGTGCAGGGCGGCACGTACGCGGAGCTTCGCCGCGCCAACGCGGACGCGCTCGTAGATCTCGATTTTCGCGGCTATGCGATCGGAGGTCTCGCCGTCGGCGAGTCTCACGCGGTTACTTGCGAGATGACGCAAATCGTGGCTTCACGTCTTCCGGCGAATCGCCCGCGCTACCTGATGGGCGTGGGCAAGCCCGAGCAGATCCTCGACTATGTCGCATTGGGCGTGGACATGATGGACTGCGTGCTGCCCACGCGCAGCGCGCGCCACGGCTGGCTGTTCACTTCTGAGGGCCGTCTGCTGATTCGCAACGCGCAGTACGCCAGCGACCCGCGGCCGATTGACGAGAACTGCGCCTGCGCGGTTTGCCGCCGATATTCCCGCGCCTACTTGCGGCATCTCTATTCCACCGGAGAATTTCTCTCGATCATCTTGAACACCCACCACAATCTCTACTTTTACCTTGACATCATGCGCCAAATTCGTAAGGCTATCGAGTTTGGGAACCTGGAAAGATTCCGCTCTGACCTTCAGGCACGCCTAACGTAGGCAAACATAAGAGGGCGCTGGGTGCATCAAAGGCGGGGCAGCATCTTCGGAATCTGAATTGTGCGGCCTGCCGGGCGCGGCGGGTTTGTCCGCCGCAGGCGGAAAAGGCGAAATGATTTTGACTTCTGGCATGACCGTTCCAACGAGCCTGGCGATCTTCGTGCAGGCAGCGCAGCCCAGCGGTTCCCTCTTGGGGAACCCTCTTCTGCTGATGATTCCCTTTATCGCGGTTTTCTATTTCCTGATGATCAGGCCGGCGCAGAACCGCCAGAAAAAAGTCAACGAAATGCTCAAGAACTTGAAAAACGGGGACAAGGTCATCACCAACGGAGGAATCTACGGCACCATCGTGGGCCTGGAGGGTGACGCCATCCAGCTTCGTATCGCCGATCAGGTAAAAATCAAAGTGTCGCGCAGCGCCGTCGCTGGACTCCAGCTCGAAAGCAAGGAGAGCTAGCGGCCCGCATGAATCCCCAGCTCAAGTGGAAGTTTGTTTTCATTCTGGCCGTGCTGCTCGTTTGCATTTACGGCGTCATTGGCCTGCCCGCTTTTCCCACCTCGCCGGCGATTCTGAAGGACAATCTCGCGGACCGCATCAAGCTCGGCCTCGACTTGAAGGGCGGCAGCCATCTCGTCCTTCAAGTGCAGGTTGAAGAGGCCATCCGTCAGCACTGCGATCAGACCGTGGATCAGATTAAGAAGCAGCTTCACGAAAAAAACATCGGCACCGGTGAAATCCGCGAAGTGGACGACACGCGTATCGAAGTTCTCGACGTAGAACCCGCCACTTCCGGAAGCTTCCGCGATCTGGTCAACAATCAATTCACGGATTGGGCGATGGCTCCCGACCCGGGGAAAATCAACGGCTACTTGCTGACCATGAAGCCCAGCGTCGTTTCCGACCTGCGCAAGTCCGCCATGGATCAATCGCTCGAAGTCCTCACCCGCCGCATCAACGCTCTCGGACTTACAGAGCCTACGATCGCATTCACCGGCCGCAGCGACGACGAGATTCTCATTCAGCTTCCGGGGGAAGGCGATCCGACGCGCGCCAAGTCCGTGATTCAAGCCGGTGGGCAACTGCAACTTACTCTGGTCGTAGGCGATCAAACCTATCCTTCCGAGGTTGCGGCGCTGGCCGCCAATGGCGGCGTCCTCCCCGCCGGCACAATCATCGTTCCGGGCAGGGCCGACAACACCCCTGCCGGCCAGCAGGCTCAGCAGGTTTATTACATCCTTTCTCGCGCGCCCATCGTCACCGGACAAGACCTTGTCGGCGCCAATCCCCAGCCGAGTACAAATAACCCGGGCCAGTATGAGGTCAACTTTCACTTGTCTACTTCCGCTGCGGCGCGGTTTGGTCCGTTTACGGAAGCCAATGTCACTCATCGCATGGCTATCGTTCTCGACAACAAGGTCTATACCGCTCCCGTTATCAATAGCCGCATCGAAGATTCCGGGGTGATTGAAGGACAGTTCAGCCAGGACTCCGCGCAGGATCTTGCGCTGGTGCTTCGCGCCGGCGCGCTCCCCGCTTCGATCAAGTATCTGGAAGAACGCACCGTCGGCCCCTCTCTCGGGGCGGATTCGATCCGGCAAGGCGTCCGGGCTTCGATCGGCAGCATGGTCGTGGTCATGATCTTTCTTGTGTTCTATTACCGCCTCAGTGGTGTCAATGCTGTGGTGGCCCTGGTGCTCAACCTGGTGATCCTCGTCGCCTTCATGGCCTATGCCGGGGCCGTGCTAACCCTGCCGGGAATCGCCGGCGTGATTTTAACCATCGGCATGGGCGTGGATTCCAACGTTTTGGTCTTT
>Ga0210409_10007120_pt1 | contig 11549 bp, 10 predicted proteins | sample IncBWH17MmetaG_FD_161649 | JGI IMG/M metagenome (GOLD analysis project Ga0210409, IMG submission 161649) | Forest soil microbial communities from Barre Woods Harvard Forest LTER site, Petersham, Massachusetts, United States - Inc-BW-H-17-M | ecosystem: Environmental > Terrestrial > Soil >...
GACTTCAAATTCGATAGCATCAAGGACGTCAAGGGCCAGAAGGTCGTGACCGGGTTGATGCCGACCACCTCTACGTCGCTGTTCATGAAGCTGCTCAAGGAAAACGGCATGGACGCCAAGAGCGACGTCGAGATGATACAGGTCGCGATCGGAAGCGAACCCGGGCCGTTCGTCGCCAAGCAGGCCGACATTGCCGTGATGTATGAGCCGGGCCTCGACCAGGCCGTCGCCAAGGGCATGAAGGTCGTGCTCGGATTTCCAAAACTTTACGGCGCCTACGCCTTCTCGGCGGTGACCGCGCGCAACGACGTCGATCCCGACACCGCCCAGCGCGTGGTGAACGGTATGGAAATGGCGATGCGCTTCATGGCCAAGAACGAAGGCAAAACGGTCGAGATCGCCAAGAAGGAATTTCCGAACCTCGATCCCGCCGTGGTCGAGGCCGCGGTCAAGCGCATGTTGGCCGATGGCGTCTATCCGCCGAGCGTCGACATCACCGCGGATGCACTGAAAGTGTCGATGGATACCCAGATTGCACTCGGCAATCTGGCGGCGCAGCCGGACTACAAGGCTTTCGTGGTGAAGAAATTCATCGAACCCGCGCTGGCGATGAAATAGACCAAGAAATAGAGCGAGCCGGCGCCTCTGGCGCGTATCCCACTTCTATGCGACCTTTCCCGGACTGTGTTTGTCCGGGACTTGCTGACATGACCGATCCGATGGTTCACGCCGCGCGCAAATCCCGCGCGGGGATGCTAGAACTTCTGCGTCTGTTCAAAAACGACCAAGCAGCCGCCGATCGTTACGCCTCGGATTGCCTGGAGCGCGCGAAGGCTCTCGAACCCCGGCTGAAGGCGTTCGAATATCTTCCCGTCGACACCGCACGGCGGTCGGGACTGTTGTCCGGCATTCCCGTCGCGATCAAGGACATCATCGCTACATCAGACATGCCGACCACAAACGGCTCGCCGGTTTACAAGGACCACGTTCCCGTCGCGGACGCCTGGGTCGTCGAACGGCTGCGCCATCTCGGCGCGACGATCTTCGGCAAGACGGTGTCGACTGAATTCGCTTGGCGGCATCCGGGACCGACGGTCAATCCCTGGAACAGCAACCATACGCCGGGCGGATCATCATCCGGATCGGCAGCCGCGGTCGCCGCCGGGATCGTGCCGCTGGCGCTCGGCTCGCAAACGCTCGGCTCGGTCGTCCGGCCGGCCGCGTTCAACGGCGTCGTCGGCCTCAAGCCGAGCTTTGGCGCGATCCCGCGCATCGGCGTCCATCCTTTGAGCCCTTCGCTCGATCACGTCGGATTCTTTGCAAGATGCGTCGATGATGCGGCACTTGCGTTGTCGTTGCTCGCGGGCTCGAGCGATCGCGACCTGCATGGCCGGCCGCTTCCATCCTTTCATGTCGACGTCGACAAGGGACTGGAACCCCTTGGCAAGCCGCGTCTTGCGATCGTGCGTTTCGAGAAATGGTCGCGCGTCGAGCCAGAGCAGCAAAAGGCGTTCGAGGCCGCGATCGAGAAATTGCGCGATGCCGGCGCCATTCTGCAAGAGCTCGAATTGTCCGAGCTTGATCGCGCCAACTGGAAGGCGATCAACGCCATTCTCGCCGGCGAAGCCGCGGTGATCTTCGCCGATCTTGTCGCGCGCTACCCAGACCGCACCAGTGATCATCTCAAATCGCTGGTGGAAAGCGGCAAGGCCGTCTCCGCCCCCGACTACCTTGCCGCAAAGGCGTTTCAGGACAAATGGCGCAACGCGCTCGCTGCGGAAATATCCGGCTACGACGCGATCCTGACCTTGCCGGCGTTTGGCGAAGCCCCGCTCGGCCTGCACTATACCGGCGATGCCGAATATTGCGCGCCATGGACCCTGCTCGGCGTGCCCGCCGTTACGCTTCCGATCGGGTTTGGCAAACACGGCCTGCCGCTCGGCCTTCAAATCGTCGCGGCGTATCGGAACGACCTTCACCTGCTTCGGGTCGCAAAATGGACCGAGGCGGTTCTCGGCTTTGACCCGGGCAGTCCGAAGGGGCTTCAAACCTGAGGCATGAATTTGATTTGCGGCAGGTGTTGCATATCAAATATATTTGCAAGCAACCCAAAGGGAGGCGCGACGTGGCTGTTTCCGCGCGCAAACTTTTTTTCTGTGTCGTGGCCGCGATGGCGGTGTGCTGGGCCCAATCCTCGCTTGCCCTGGACCCGCGTTACCCGGACTGGCCATGCCAGCAATTGAAGGTGCCGGGGATTTCGATCGCCAATGTCTGGTCCGGTCCGGCGATCGAGCCAGCCGACACGGCAAAGCCCGTGGATGCCAAAGAGGCCGAGCTGGTTTCGCGCCTCGCCGCCCGCCGCACCTCGATGGAGGATGCACGGAAAATGATCGCGGACGATCTGACTGGAACCGATGCGGAAAAACAGGAGAAGGCAAAGACGCTGTTCGCGGCGCTCTATGTGACGCTCAACGGCCAGCGCGATCAGGTGATGAACGGGATCGAACGCTTTTCGCGCAAGCAGAAGGCGATGGCCGAGAACATCCGCGCGGAAGCCCAGAAGCTGCGGGAGATGCAGGACAAGGCCCAGGACAAAGGCAGCGTCGATCAAGCGCAGAACGAGGAGCTCGTGAGCCAGCTTGCATGGCAAACACGGATTTTCGAGGACAGGCGGAAATCGACATCCTATGTGTGCGACGTGCCGGTCCTGATCGAGAAGCGGCTGTTCGACCTGGGAAGGGCGATCCAGGACGCCTTGAACGCTAACACGCCCGGCAAATAACGAGTTGGTCTATTCGCCCGGGCGCGGCTCCGGCGTCGAATCTTCCAGTGGCAGGAGCGAAGCAAACCAGCCGTCGGTTCCCTCGGGATACCACGCAACATTCGGATACCCGAGCGCGAGCGCGCGCTTGGCGGCGTTCCAGGACATCCAGCAATCGGCGAGACAATAGATAACCAGCCGTCTGGTGCGGTCGCCGTTCGTCGCCTTCTCCAGCCCCTTTGCGAAATAGTCGGCCATGCTGGGCGCGAGTCCGCCGTAGCCGGTATCGGGCAGCCAGATGCTGCCGGGGATGTTGGAGCGCAGCTTGTCGCGCCAAAGCGTCCCTTCCGGCAGATTGCGCGGCCGCGGCGGCCGCGGCATCACGTCGACGAAGGCCGACGACCGGCTGCGCCAGATCCTTTCTGCCTCTTGCGTTCCGATGACGCTGGCGCCACGCAGGGTGGCGGGCGTCGGCGCGCGATAATCTTCAAGGCGATAGCCTTCCGGCTCGGTTATTTCCGCCGCGCGGGCCGGCGCGGCCGACAAGATCGCCGCAAGCGCGAGGCAAATAACGACCCTATTCATCGCTGTTTAGAAGGCGTCTCGGCGGTAATCGGCGCGTCGGACTCGTCAAGGATCGGAACGTTGTAGCTCATCAACAACGTGTTGATCTCGGCCTGGTTTTCCTTGATCAGCCGGCTGAGGGTACGTTTCCATTCCTGGTCCGACGGACGCACACCCATGCCGATGCGAAACGTCATCTGCGGACCGGTCTTTTCCTTGACCAACGGCACCACCACCAAGGGCGGATTGGCACGCACCGCGTAATAGCCCGCCAGCGGTCCCCATAAGATCCCGCAATCGATATCGCCCTTGGCGAGATCGTCCATCATGGCCTGCGCCGACGAATCGGAGCGGGTGTCGACGAACAGCGGATAGGACTTGGCGTGCGCCAAAAGGCCGTTCATCGCCATGTTCGTGCTGGGGGGCGTCCTTGCGACGACCCCGATACGCTTATCCTTCAGTTTCGGGTCGTCGATCGCGGTAACGTCCTCAAGGCCACTTCCGCGCTTGGTCACCAGCGCATAGGTCGTCCGGTAGTAGGGGATCGTCACCTGCGCCTGATCGTCGCCTTGCGGGAATCCGATGATCACGTCGCAGCGATAGGCGGCCAGCGTCATCCGGACAAAGCCGGTGGCCTGCGGGAAGTAGGTATAGCTCAGTTTCTTGCCGAGCTTGGCGGCAAACAACTCGGCGAGCTTGTTTTCAAAGCCCTCGCCCTTGTCGTTGGAGAACGGCATGTTGCGCGGATCGCCGCAGGCGCGAAACACGTTGGGGTCGACGAGCTCGAGCGAACCGGAATCGGCTCCCTGCGCGCGGACCTCGAGCGGCCGCGATGCAACCAGCCCGCACGCCAGCAACCCGGCGAAAGAAGCGATCGTCCGCCACCTCACGATATGAGGCGGCCTTGCTGCCGGCTTTTTGATGCACTCTTGTCTCATTTGGTGCCCATGCAACTGGCGTCGGCCTGCTTGGCGGCCTCCGGCTTGTCTTCATGATTGGGCGGACGGCCGCCCGGAATGGCGTCGTTGGCGCGCGCGCGCAGGTAGACGTAGATGTCGTCGAGGTAGCACATCACGTTGGCGTTCGTCCCGAACGCCGGCATGACCTTGTCGTTGGCGGTGTTGACGTTCTTGCGGCCGTTGGTCACGATGTTGGCGAAGTCGGCATAGCTGAGCGTTTTCAATGAACTCGCTAATGCCGGCGCTAAGCTTGATCCTTCGCCATTAGGTCCGTGACAGACATGGCAGTCCGAATGGTAGCGGCGAAAGCCGGAGAACGTGTACCAGTCGACGACGCCCTCCGCGCTTATCTTGTAAGTCGGATTGCCGTCCTTGTCGGCATATTTGCCATTGTCAGATGACGCGACGGCCGGATCGCCCGATCCGTCGGCCCATGCGGTTCCGCAAACCAAGGCACTCGCCAAAACAACAAGCACGAATTTCCAATTGTTGAGTTTCACGTCACTCATCCCGGTACTACGGCGTTGAAACAAAAATCGGCGCGCTGCTGTTCCGCCGCGCGCCGATTTATCGTTACCTTCGTGCCACGCCTACTGGTTCGGCAACGCAAATACCGTCAACGTTCCGCCCAGCGAGGTGTACTGCGCCAGACCCGCATAGCCACCGACCGCACCGAGACCTGCGGTATCGACCGTCTTTTCCTTGGTCGGCAACTTGCCCTGGTCGACCGCGCCATGCCAGGCGGCGGCGTTTTCGGGCTGCAGCAGACCGGCCGCAAGGCCGATGCCCGCCCAGCCGCCGACCCCGGAAAGCACCGCAACATATTGCTTGCCGCCGTGCTGGTAGGTCATGACGTTGCCGATGATGCCGGACGGGGTCTTGAACTTGTAGAGTTCCTTGCCCGTCTTGGCATCGACCGCCTTCAGATAGCCTTCCAGCGTGCCATAGAACACCACGCCGCCGGCGGTTGCCAACGCTCCGCCCCAGGCCGAGAACTGCTCCTTGTTCGACCAGACGATCTTGCCGGTCTTGCCGTCCCAGGCGATGAAGTTGCCCATGTTGGTCTCGCCCTTGGGCGGATACATCGCAACCGCAGCGCCGACGTAAGCCTGGCCTGCCGTGTACGAGACCTTGTAGGGCTCATAGTCCATGCAGACATGGTTGGTCGGGACATAGAACAACTGGGTGTCGGGGCTGTAGGCCGCCGGTTGCTCGTCCTTGGTGCCGAGCGCCGCCGGGCAGATGCCCTTCGAGTTGCTGTCTTCACCATTGTGCTGGGTCGAAAACGCGTCGACCACCAGCGGCCGGCCGTAGGTCTTGGACGACTTGTCCATGTCGACCTTGGTCGCCCAGTTCACGGTCGGATCATACTTTTCCGCGACCAGCAATTCGCCGGTTGCCCGATCGAGCGTGTAGCCGAAGCCGTTGCGATCAAAATGCGTCAGCAGCTTCCGCGGGGTGCCACCGATGGTTTGATCGGTCAGGATCATCTCATTGACGCCGTCGAAGTCCCATTCGTCGTGCGGCGTCATCTGGTAGACCCATTTGGCCTGACCAGTGTCGAGATCGCGGGCAAAGATCGTCATCGACCACCTGTTGTCACCGGGGCGTTGCACCGGGTTCCAGGTCGAGGGGTTGCCCGAACCGTAATAGACCAGGTTCAACTGGGGATCGTAGGAATACCAGCCCCAGGTGGCGCCGCCGCCGATCTTCCACTGGTCGCCTTGCCAGGTCGAGGTCGATGAATCGGGCCCAACGGGTTTGCCGAGCGCCGTCGTCTTGACGGGATCGATCAGCGTGTCGGAATCCGGTCCTTCCGAAAAGGCGCGCCAGACCAGCTTGCCGTCCTTGATGTTGTAGGCGCTCACCCAGCCGCGAACACCAAATTCGCCGCCGGAAACGCCGACCAGCACCTTGTCCTTGAACACGAACGGCGCATCGGTGCCGGACTGGCCCTTGCCGGCCTCGCCGTCCATCACCGACCAGACGACGTTGCCGGTCTTGGCGTCCAGCGCGACCAAAGTCGTATCCGCCTGATGCAGGAAAATCTTGCCGTCGGCATAGGCGACACCGCGATTGACCGTGTCGCAGCACATGATCGGGATGACGTTCGGGTCTTGTCTGGGCTCATACTTCCAGAGGATCTTGCCTTCGTTGTTCAGGTCGAGCGCAAAGACCGTATTTGGAAACGGGGCATGGACGTACATCGTGTCGCCGACCACCAGCGGGCCACCCTCGTGACCGCGCAACACCCCGGTCGAGAAGGTCCACGCCACCTGCAGCTTGCCGGCGTTCGAGGCGTTGATCTGATTGAGCTTGGAGTACCGCGTATTGGCGTTGTCCCCTTGCTGCATCACCCATTGCTTGGGATCCTGGGCCAGCTTGTCCAGCGCCTCATCCGCACGCGCGGGAAAGCCCTGCATAGCAATGAGGCCAAGACCGGTAGCGAGTAGCACCTTGCGCATAGTGAATCCTCCCAGTTGTGGACGAAAGGGTTTCCCGCAAAAAAACGGGCCACTTTTCAGTTTTTCTTGGTCGGCATTCCTACCCGGTCCGGAAATAGGAAGCTTGCCCAAGAGGGAAGCGCGTTTGCGCGAAAGCGAAACAGAGCGAACTTTTTATCCGGCGCGCCCCGTGACTTTCGCTGGCTGCGCGCGTCCATGCTGTGCGGCGTCAGCTGCCTTACCCCGCTCCATCGGCCCGTAACACACGACCCGTTGGTTGAGGTTTCCCTTGACGGCACTGAAACTAAGTCGGAGGATTATCAAAGGGGTATCAGGAAGGGTGCCGCTCAAACCGCAATGATCGCCCTAAATTGAGGTAAAAACCGCTCCATCATGACTCGGGGCCTCTCGAGGCAAGCGGTCATGTCTTTGATCTCGAATCGGTGGCTGGATAATGTCCGACACGGTCCGCTCACTTAGCACTTCGGGATTAGCGCCGAAGAAGCAAATCCAATATTGGTCAGACGCACTGACCGATCTTTGCGGCCAATTCGACGTCGATCCGCTGGAGGCTTCGTCATTCGAAGGCCGGATCAACTACACGACGGTTTCGAAGCTAAAGCTCTGTCAGATCGAGGCGAGCCAGCATCGGCTTGCACATATCGCCTCGCGCGCGAAACCGGGCGACCATCCGTTCGTCAAAATATTGTTTCAGACTTACGGGATTTCGCATTTCGAGCAGGGTGGCCGCCGCATCGAGCTGATGCCCGGCGACTGTCTCGCCTACGATGTATCCTGTCCGCACACGATAGTGAGCCCGACGCTGACGCGACACGAGGTCGTCATCGTGCCGAAGGAACTGCTGCAGGAACGCGGCTTCCGCTCGGCAAAAATGTCGGCATACAAACTCTCGGCGCGCACCGGCACCGGCCGGATCGCCTATAACTTTGTCCATGCCGCGTTCGACGAAGCGACCAAGCTGTCGCCGAACAACGCGATCGGTGTGGCTGATGCGCTGATCGACCTCCTGCTGTTGCCGCTCCGCGAGCCCTGCGCGATGTTCGATCGCGTCGGGCCCGAAGCGATGTACATCCGAGCACAGTTCTTCATCCGCGAACATCTGCGCGATCCGGATCTTTCCATCGACAAGATCTCGGCGGCGCTGAACTGCACCAAGCGCTATCTGCACATGTTGTTCAGCGACAGGGGTACCACCATCAGCGACCATATCCTGCAAGCAAGGTTGCAGAATTGCCGCCGGGAGCTGGAGACCCAGGCCGGAAAAACCATCACGGACGTCGCATTTTCGTGGGGCTTTTCGAGTTCGTCACACTTCAGCCGCGTGTTCCGGAAGTATTTCGGAGTTGTTCCGTCCGCGATTCACAAAGCACAGCTCGGTGATCTTTCGCCGGACTTTCCTTGCGAATAGAACTTCCAATTCGGCGCGACGAGCAGATGGCGGTGCGCGACGCCCCGCAATGACGGTCTAGCGTCGGTCAATATTTTTGAAGTCGTTGGCAAGACGCCAGCCACGGCTCGACGCAAGAATTGCCGATCGAGCCGGGCCGATCGTTTCGATGCGATCTATTTACGCGCTGCGCAGGCGTACATGTTGATTTCCATGCCCACCGGCACTTCGACAATTTTAGGAGTCTTCCAAGTCATTCCATCCTCCCAAGAAGTTTGGCGCTAACTCCACGCCGAAGCTGAACCTAGGACCATGCCCAACATCGCGCAAGTGCGGAAGACCGAGCGTTGACAACCGATATTTCTCTCCTGAACAAAGCGATTTCTCTTTTGGACAAGATCGGGCGGCTTATTCGTCATCGCGTCCAAAAATTGCCGCTGACGCAACTTCAATCGAGGACGCCTAACCGTCGAGACGAAATCGTTCGACGACGAGCGTTTTGATAGCGGGACGGTACAGAACTTGGTACCGCACAACCAATCGAGTTCGTCTCAAGTCCGGAAGTTCGCCGGAAATCGTGATCTAGACGCCAAGATAGGCGCGCTGAACATAATCGCTCCCGGCAAGTTCCCCGCCGGGACCACTCAGCGCGATCCGTCCATTCTCCAGGACGTAAGCGTAATGGCATAGCCGGAGCGCCAGATTCGCATTTTGTTCGACCAGCACAATCGACAGCCCCTGTTCCCGGTTGATCGTTTCGATCAATCGGCCAATTTCCTGCACCATGATGGGCGCGAGCCCGAGCGAGGGCTCGTCCAGCAACAGCACCTTTGGCGCTGCCATCAGCGCGCGGGCAATCGCCAGCATCTGCTGCTCGCCTCCGGACAGCAGGCCTGCCATCTAGTCGCGACGCTGCCGCAGTTTTGGGAAGAAACCGAACATCCGTTCAACGGAATTGTGCAGGCTGTTGCCCTGGGGTTGCAGGTATCCGCCCACGAGCAGATTGTCGTGGACGGTCATCCGCGGGAATACCCGGCGTCCCTCCGGCGATAACGCGATGCCCTGCGAGACGATATCCGGCGGTGACATCTTGTCGATCCGCACGTCGCCCAAGCCGATCTCTCCCTGGCTGGGCGACCTCAATCCCATGATCGCCCGCAACGTGCTCGTCTTGCCGGCGCCGTTGCTGCCCACCAGCGAAACGATCTGGGCCGGAGCTACGTCGAGGCTGATGCCACTGATGGCGACCCGGCTACCGTAGTCGACGTGGATGTCCCGCATTCGGCGACAAGCGGCCGCGAGACCGTGGCGACTCTCTCGCGCGGGCGACGCAGTCCAGATCGCACCGATCTCCACCCCAAGGAAAACAGCATGACGGTTATTGCTAGCAATCGACGCGAGATCACGCCTTGTCGGGTCCCTCTCATGAGGGCCGATGAGCCCCGGTAAGGTTGACTTGTTAGGTTAAATCGCGATCCCGGTTGTACTGCCTTGCGGCCCTATTCAAGGTGTTAGGTCTTTGAGAGGGATTTTTGTTGGCCAAGAAAAGAATTTCGAGCACCGACCTGATCTGGATTCTTCGCGAAAGATTGTCGTCCTATCCTGACTGCCCTGCGTCCATCAAGATTGCGGTCGTGCCAACCAAGGGCAGCTGGACGGTGGTGACGGCCCCAAGCGATCGAAAAGCGCACCCTCGCTGCATCGGGCGCATCGCGCAAATCGAAAAAGAGCTTCGCAAGATTTACGTGCTGGTCAAGGATTGAGCGGCACGCCGGCGGTGCCGGTCAAGGCGCAACATCGGCAGGAAACTGGCGTGGTCGCCGGCCGTATCGAGCAGCGCGCAGTCCTCCCGGCATTGCAGCGTCGGCGGCACTGGGAAATTTGCAAGTTGGTTTAACGGCGGCTCCATGTTGCAACAAAGTAGAGATGTCTCGATTTCTGCAAAGTTGAAATGTCACTCGGCAGCCTCGCTGGGAGCGTGAGCCGGCGCCGCGGAGACCACCATATCGCAGCGGCGCCGGCCTCGGCGGTAGGCTTTTGGACACGATTTGGCGGCTTCAGTGATTTGCAAGGCGCGGTTCTTTAGAATGCCCGACTTCTGGCTCGATCGCCGTGGTCCATCCGGAACTCGGTTGAATCGGGGCTGGCGGTCTTGCTGTTCTTTGATCCAGGCCAGGATCTCGCCCTGTGCCTGTCGTAAATCAAATCCGGCCATATTGGTGATGTAGCCCGCCAAGAACTGGGCGACAAAGAATGTGCCCGGCTAGTTCGACGGCGCGCGAGACCGGAGCATCTTTCTCCAAAGATAAATGCGTCCGTACCTCGTTGTGATATTTCATGTACGACAGCAGTATGTGACGGAGATGCTGCTCTCCGAACACAACAACGTGGTCAAGGCATTCCCGTCGGATCGAACCGATTAGCCTTTCAGCATAGGCGTTTTGCCATGGGGAGCGTGGCGATGTCGGCCGGTCGCGAATGCCGATTGATCGAAGTCTGCGGATAAAGACTTCGCCATAGGCCCCATCCCGGTCACGGATCAGATAGCGGGGAGCCTGTTCCCAACCGCAAGCCTCCGTGACCTGATTTGCGATCCATTCCGCATTTGGGTGAGCTGTGACGCCAAACCACAAAATATGTCGTCGGCCGTGCTCCATGATCAGCAATCCGTAGAGCAGGCGGAACGAGATTGTCGGCACGACGAACATATCCATCGCAGCGATCCCATCCGCATGATTGCGCAGAAACGTCTTCCAACCCTGCGACGGCGGTTCTCGTCTCTTGACCATATATTTGGCAACGCTCGTCTGTCCGACATCAATACCGAGCTTGAGCAACTCACCGTGGATCCGTGGCGCTCCCCACAGTGGATTGGCAATGCTCATCTCGCGGATGAGCTTGCGTACCTTTGGCGGTACGGTTGGTCGGCCGCCACCGCGCCTCGACTCCCAACGCCAGTACGATCTGAACCCGGCACTGTGCCATTTTATGACGGTCTCCGGCTTCACAATCGCCAGAGCGTTTAGGACCGTTGGGGCCAATCGATACAGCCAGGCAAAGATCAAACGGTCTGCGCTACTAAAGGTCTGTCTCTTCGGCGAATGCCGTCGCAGTACGTTAATCTGATGCCGGAGGACCAGGATCTCGGCTGCCAACGAAGATCGCGTCCGGAACAACCCGATCAACACCGTCCAAACAAGGCTGCAGGCTTCCTTCATAGGACAGAAAGATTGCGTGATTCTGCATCAGTTGTCAGCCCGATTGAGTTTACGACAGGGACAGTGACTGCGCACCCAACGGCTGAATGGATTTCGCACCAGCTCACCGAGGCCTATGGTTGGAAAGTAGCACCGCGATACATCATTCGTGACCGCGACGCCGTCTACGGTGACGTCTTCATCCGCCGCCTTCGG
>Ga0210409_10007123_pt1 | contig 11546 bp, 9 predicted proteins | sample IncBWH17MmetaG_FD_161649 | JGI IMG/M metagenome (GOLD analysis project Ga0210409, IMG submission 161649) | Forest soil microbial communities from Barre Woods Harvard Forest LTER site, Petersham, Massachusetts, United States - Inc-BW-H-17-M | ecosystem: Environmental > Terrestrial > Soil >...
CACGGTGCAGCGCCACTTCGGCGCCGCCGCCCGCGAGATTGAAGCAGAACGGGCGCAACGCCGCGCCAAAACGGAAAGATCGGACGCCGTGAATCTGCCCTTTGCCGTCTCCTGGGAAGATCCCGACCACGAGAAGAAAAAAGTCGAGCTACTCTTCGCCGCTTTTCGCGAGGCGAAAGCAAAAGCGGGCGAAGATACCGAGCCCCTGACCATGGAAGCCTTCCAGAAATTTGTCCGCCAAAAAACCGACCAGCTCAAAAAGCAAAAAGACGCGCACGAAGTCGAGTACATCGTCACCGTCGAAGGCAATCACGCGCGTCTCAAGGCCCGCGTGAAATCCTGAAGATCAAATTTCCTCGTTGTGGTTTTCCAATGAAAAGCGTCACGCCTCGATGTACCACGGCACATTGATCAGCACGATGTTGCGGCGGCCCTTCACCAAGAGCAGCGCCTTCAGCAATTCCGCGCGCTGGTTGTGCAGCGGGTAGTGGTACCAGTGCCGCTCGACCAGCTCCGGCACGATCACCGCGATTTGCCGCCCCGGATTTTTCGCTTCCACGTCCAGCACGTAATCCAGGATGGGCTTGATGACCAGCCGGTAGGGCGACGTCAGAGTCACCAGATTCGGCGGCGTGCCTCCCGCTCGCGCGACGGGTTCCTCCACCAATTGTTTCCAATTTTCCCGCAGGGCGTTGGTTTCCTCTTCCGTGCCCACGTGCAGCGCATGAATCTCCGGCGAAAGCGTCAACGCGAACTGCATCGCGCGCTGCGAGATCAGCGACCACGACTGAATGGGCACGATGACGATAAGCGGCCCGAGATTTTCGATCTGTAGCGGATGCGGGCAGCGAACTTCTTCCGCGACCAGATCGTAATGCCGGTGCACCCACATCATGGCGGACATCATCCCGCCAATCAGCAAAACGCTCACCCACGCTCCCGAAGTAAATTTCGCAACCAGAACGACCACCAGCGTGACGCCCGTGGCCACAGCCCCCAGCCCGTTGACGAGCATGCTGCGAACCGCGCCGCGGCCCGGGTTCCGCCGCCAGTGGCCCACCATTCCCGCTTGCGAAAGCGTGAACGCCAGAAACGCGCCGATCGCGAAGAGCGGAATCAGCCGGTCGGTCACGCCACGAAAGACAATCAGTAAAATTCCGGACAGCACGGCCAGCACATAAATTCCTTCCGAATAGACCAGCCGCCGTCCGCGATAGCCGAACGCGTGCGGCAGAAATCCGTCGTGCGCAACGGCCTTGCACAGGCGCGGAAAATCGGCAAACGCGGTGTTCGCCGAAAGCGATAGAATCAGCAGCACCGACCCGATCGTGAAGTAATAAAACACTCCCCGGCCCGCCACCGCCGCGACCAGCAAGGAAATCACGCTCTGGTAGCCGGGCAGCCCGGGATCGGTCGCCTGAATGCCGTAGGCGCGAACCAGGTACGCGATCCCCGCGAGAAGAACCGCCAAAAGTCCGATAATCACGGTCAAAGTTCGTTGCGCGTTGCGCACGGTCGGCTCGCGAAACGCGCGCACGCCGTTGCTGACGGCCTCCACGCCCGTCATGGCCGTGCACCCGTTTGAGAACACCTGCAGCAGCAGCCACAGGCTCACCGCCACAGTCGCGGGCGTCGCCGCGCTCGCAGGCGGCGCGACCACGGAAACCGGATGCCCCGCTGCAAATACCGTTTTCGTGACGCCGATCAGGATGGCGCACAGCAGCGAGCCCAAAAACGCGTAGGTCGGAATCATAAAAAAAACGCCCGCTTCCCGAACCCCCCGCAAATTCACGATCGTAACGATCACCAGAATGCCCAGGCACAGCGCCAGCGTGTGCGGCTGAAGCTGCGGCACCGCGGAATCCAGCGCCCCCACCCCGGCCGATATTCCCACCGCAGCAGTCAACACGTAGTCAAGCATCAGCGCCGCCGCGGCCAAGAGGCCTGGATACGTCCCCAAATTTTCCGACGCCACCGTGTAAGACCCGCCCCCGCCGGGATAGGCCGCGATAGTCTGCCGGTAAGAAAAATACACGATCGCCAACAACACAATAATGCTGCCGCTCACCGGCACGATGTACGCCACCCCCGCCGCGCCCAGCGGAATGAGCAGCGTCAGCGCCGCCTCGGGTCCATACGCCGCCGAACTCAGCGCATCGAGCCCAAAGATCGGAATCCCCGCGACGGCTCCAATCTCCTCGGCCCGCTCGTCGGAGGTTGCCAGCGGCTTTCCAAGCAGTATGTCCACGACGGACATGAATCCCCCAAATGAACGACGCTGAGTGTAGCGGGAGGTGGTTGCAATTGGAATGGGCAAGCCGAGTAGTGGCTACTTTCGAATTGAAAGTCATCCATTCGAATACTAATCCACCGTTCCGGCTCTTCTCGTGCCGGGTATTTTGTGGCATACTGTAGCCTATGCCAAAGTGGATTAAGCGGGAATAGCGACCATCTGATGGCAACCAGCTTGCCCATCACTCACTTGGCAGGTTTTTCGACACGAGACGATGGCGAGCCTGTACAGACACCGACGAAAGCTCAATTATCCGCGCTCACGGCTCAACTCGGACCCAAAGGCGGCAAGATTGCTGGGAAACGTCGCCTTAATACCCTCTCTTCGCAATAGTGGAAGCGAATTGCTCAGAAGGCCGCACAGACGTTGGGACAAGGCCCAGGAAACAATACGCCAGAATAGATTGTTTCAGTGGTATAGTTCGCGACCGACACGGCATGGCTAGCCCATCCAAAGCGGTGAGGGATTTCGAGAAGACCATCGCGACTCTTGAGAAGCGACGCAAGTCTCGTATTTTCAGTATCATTCACACCGCTGCGCCACACCATATTTGTGGCCCAGAGACCTACAAACTTTTACAGCACAGAGATCATTTTTCTGGAATCAATATCCTGGAGATTCTCATCCATTCACCAGGTGGACATGCACATCAAGCGTACCGCCTCGCACGATATTTTCGCACTCATTGTAAGAAGCTGAATGCGATTATTCCAACTATGGGGAAGAGCGCCGCGACGATCCTGTGCCTCAATGCGGACGAGATTTTCATGGGTGAATTTTCCGAACTTGGGCCAATAGACGCGCAAGTGCGAGACGAGCTTGAGAAAGGGCAAGAGTATTTTTCGCCGCTCGATGAGTTTAAGTCCGTAGAGTTTCTCCGCGAATACTCATCGGACATTCTGGATTATTTCAGTTTTGTGCTTGAACATCGGGGCATGAGCGCCAAGCAAGCTTTACACGAGGCCATTCACGGTGTGGTTGGAATAATGAATCCACTGTATTCCCACATTGATCCGAGCAAGCTAGGTTCGTACCGTCAAGTTCTGGCCGAAGGCGAGGAGTACGCCAAGCGGTTGTTGCAAACCCGCATGGACGAAGATGAAGCTGCTGAATTGGCTCGCCACTTAGTTTGGGATTACCCAGCTCATGATTTTGTGATTGATCGCCGAGAAGCAAGAAGCCTCGGTTTACCTGTGCAGAGGCTTCCGATTTCTGATGAAAAGATGCTCATTGCAGCCATTTCAGGATTAGAAGAATACGAACTGTTCTACTTGGGGTTTATAGATGACACGCAAAAAAGAACAAAGCCGACGCGCGCAAAGCGTAAAGGCCCACGGAAGCTACCGACCACGATCAAGCCGGGGACCCGCCAGGCTGCCGCAAGTTGAACGCGAGCGGTCACTCAGGCGGCTGCTTTCACGACTCCGCTCGCTGAGTCCATCTGAGAGAGCGAATCTGCTTAAGCAGAAGGGGCTTTCGGGGGGCCGAGTGTTTTCTCCATAAGATTCATAGAACACTCCTCATTACGTCGGCGATGGCGGCTAGCGTTACTGATCGTTTATGGGAGATCACCGATTTGGTTGATTTGTGGGAATAAAGTGAACGTGTTCAACCAGCCTAGCAAATTAGTTCTGTTTACATTTGAAACACTACACCCTTAAGATAGGGTCTTGCATCCAACTATACGTTGCTATTTTTAGACCGGGTGATGTATCGTCCCGGTCCAAGAGGCAGATCACATGCTTACGAAAAAGAAGACTACTGGCGTGAAATGGATTACTCGTAGCGAGCTAAACGAGTACGTGGATAGCTCCGCTAGGCGTGTGCTCAAAGTTGCAGGCAAGAAATTTATCTCGAATTGGAAGGCCGGGAAGTATCGGAAGCTAGATTCGGACGAATGCCCTGGTGTAATCGAACTAGCGCTTATCGCGAAACTACCGAGAACTCCTCGTGCCAGGAAAAACAGAAAAAGAAGCGCTCGATAACTTCATAGGTTTTATCAAAGAAACGCTGTCCTGCATTTCCGCAGACTGGCTAACAGCTTTCCCCGAGAGTGGTCGGCTTTACAAGGTTTGGTACAATCCTCCAGCAAGACTAGCGCTGCGGTCCGGTGGTCACAAGTATTTATATTTCACGCAGATTTTCACTGTTGGCAAAGTCCCCGGAGACGCACGCAACTACAAGGTCAGCACCCGCGAATACAGCTATAGACTATCCAACAGCCAGTGCATAGAGGACGATGATATTATTGCGTACCACTGGCATCCCCGCGAGTTTGAGGTTCGCTACCCACATCTACATGTGAGATCAGTTAAGCGAGTACATTTTCCAACTTCGCGGGTATGTATTGAAGATTTCGCGCGCCTGCTAATTGATTATTACGATGTTAAGCCAATCCTTTCTCAGGATAAATATACGGAAATTCTGCGCAAAAACAGACGAGCGTTTAGCCGCGGGGCCACGTGGACCGTGGATCATAGCTAGACTGAAAGTAGCCCATTACCGCAAGCGGCATGGGCGTGACCAGAGGTTCTAGCTGAGCGCATACTGAAGTGATGACGCAACAGGCTCTGGAGTTACTGCAAAAAGCGCTTACCCTTCTGGAGAAAGTGCGCACAGCGCTGGTTCGCTCTCTTATTGAAAGCTTGGTAGAAGTCGCGGACCAGGGGACCGAACGCGCTTGGGACGAGGAAATCGCGTGGCGAATCGCTGGCCTCGATTCCGGCAAGGCAAAAACAGTCTCATGGGAAGAAGTTCGGCAGCGGATTTCCGCAAGGCTCACCCACTAAAAGTGAAGTCAACCTTTGCGCGTTTCTTAAGACTACTCCCAGTTCCCGCTTTTCGATTCCCGCCCTCGCGCATACAATAGTCGTTTTCCTTTCATCCCTTGGAGGAAACTGTGGCCGTGGAACGCGCGCTGGTGAGTGTCTTCGACAAATCTGGGCTGACTGAATTTGTGCGGCAACTGGCCGCGCGCGGGGTTGAGGTCGTTTCCACGGGCGGCACGGCTAAGCTGCTGCGCGAAGCGGGAATCGCTGTGCGCGACGTTTCCGACTTGACCGGCTGGCCGGAGATGCTGGGCGGGCGCGTGAAGACTCTGCATCCGAAAGTGCATGGAGGCATTTTATTCCGGCGCGGAGAAGCGGGCGACCGCGCGCAGACCGCCGAACACAAGATTGCGCCCATCGATCTGGTCGTCGTGAATCTTTATCCCTTTGAAGCGACCGCCGCGAAGCCGGGCCTGACTCCCGAGGAATTAATCGAGAACATCGACATCGGCGGGCCGACCATGGTTCGCTCCGCCGCAAAAAATTTCGAGAGCGTTGCCGTGGTCACCGATCCCGCCGATTACTCCGCCGTCGCCGCCGAGATCACGGCTCACAGAGAAGTGAGCCTGGCGACGCGGCTGGAGCTCGCGCGCAAGGCGTTCGCGCTCACCGCGCGTTACGACGGAAAAATCGCGACGGAACTCGAGCGCCTCACTGCACAAAGCGGTTCGATCGAGCTGGGCCAGCGCCCGCTGCTGCCAGAGAGATTGCATTTTGCTTACGCGCGACGGCAAGAGTTGCGCTACGGTGAAAATCCGCACCAGCGCGCGGCGCTGTATGTTCCCGCGGGATCCGCAGCCAAGGGTCTCGCCGCCGCGCGCCAGCTCCAAGGCAAAGAGCTTTCCTACAACAATCTTGTAGACCTCGAAGCAGCCCTGGAACTCGCCATGGAATTTCGCCGCCCCGCGGCCGTCATCGTGAAGCACAACAATCCCTGCGGCACGGCCGAGCAGGAGACGCTGGCGGAAGCCTATGTGAAAGCCCTGGCCTGCGATCCAGTTTCCGCGTATGGCGGCGTGATGGCGTTCAACCGCCCGCTCGACGCCGCCACCGCTGAGGAAGTTGCAAAACTTTTTGTCGAATGCATCGTCGCGCCGGGTTACGACCCGGCGGCGCTCGAAAAATTCGCGTCCAAGAAGAATCTGCGCTTGCTACATCTTCCCGCATGGGATAGCGCCGCGCGCGAAGTCGATCTCGAGCTGAAGCGCATCTCCGGCGGCATCCTCGTGCAGGAACAGGATCGCCACGAACTCGCCGAGAGCGATTTGAAAGTCGTCACTCGTCGCCCGCCCACGCGCGAAGAAATCGAGGGCCTGCTCTTCGGCTGGAAAGTTTGCAAGCACGTGAAATCCAACGCCATCGTCTTCGCCCGCGCGGGACAAACCGTGGGCATCGGCGCGGGCCAGATGAGCCGAGTTGACTCGGTGAAAATTGCCGTCATGAAAGCGCAATTGCCGCTGATGGGAAGCGTCGTGGCTTCGGACGCCTTTTTTCCTTTCCCCGATGGCGTCGAGGAGGCAGGAAAAGCCGGCGCCACCGCCGTGATTCAACCAGGCGGCTCGGTTCGCGATGCGGACGTCATCGCCGCAGCAGACCAGCTTGGCATGGCCATGGTGTTCTGCGGCGTGCGCCATTTCAGACACTGAGGGAACGCTTTGCCTGGGAACGCCAATCTTCCGATTGGCGTCTGGAAAACCGCCAATCGGGAGATTGGCGTTCCCGGGAACCCAAGCGGCGTGCCGCGCATCCAAAGAATGGGTAATAATGTACTGCGTAATTTTTCGTCGTCCCCTGAGCCACCCCGCGTCAGCGAGCGCGGTTCCGGAGAGGAAACCATATTCAGGATGCTTTTTGACTGTCGGCTTGGCCTGACGGATAATTCCGTTTGTGGGGAATGAATGAAAACTGGCTGGTATCTCGGCGTACTTTCGCTTTTCCTACTTCTGGGCGGGACACGTGTGGACGCCCAGCAAGGCAAGAATAACCCGAATACCCAAGCGCCGTCCGGGACATCCTCTTCACAGGACGAAATCGCGACGCAGTCCGATGCCTACTATGATTTTGTGATGGGGCATTACTACGCGCAAGAATTTCAAATCACCAGCCATTCGGACGACGCCAACAAGGCCATAGATTTCCTGAAGAAAGCCTTCACGCTCGATCCTTCCAGCCGCCAAATCGGCGACGAGCTTGCTGAAATCTACTACCAGTCCCAGAGGATTCGTGAGGCGGTGACCGAGGCGAATTCGATCCTGGCCAGGGACCCGGACAATCTGCCGGCGCGGCGCCTGCTGGCGCGAATCTACGTGCGCACCCTCGGCGATCTGACCAACACCTCGGGGCAGCGCGATACGCTCGCGCACGCCTCCGACCAATACCGCGAAATTCTTCGCCTCGATCCCACCGACACGGACGCCGCGCTCTGGCTCGCGCGCCTGTACCGCCTGCAAAACGAACATGAAAAGGCGGAAGCCGTGCTGCGAGCCCTGCTCGCGCGAGAACCGGCCAATGAGAATGGCGTCGAGCAACTCACCCAGCTTTTGCTGGATGAAGGGAAATCGCAAGAGGCGGTTTCCTCGCTGCAAGCCATCCTGCAACGCGCGCCTACTCCCCGGCTGTGGGAATTGCTGGGCGACGCCTACAACCAGATTCACGATCTGCCCAACGCCGAGCAGGCCTATCGCAAGGCCGCCGACGCTCAGCCCGACGACGTCAACCACCGCAAAGAGCTGGCGCAAACGCTGCTCACCGAAGAAAAATATCCCGAAGCCATCGAACAATATCAGCGCCTGACGCAGATGGATTCCGACGATCCGGACAATTATCTCCGCCTCGCCGAAATTTTCCGCCAGTTGAAGCAACTTGATCGGGCCGAGCAAAATGTTTTGCTCGCCAAGCAGCGCGCGCCCAACAGCCTGGAAGTGACCTATTACGAAGCCTCGATTTATGAGGACGAGGGCCGCCTCGACGATTCCATCCGCGTCCTTTCCGACGCCGTGACGGCAGTGAAGACAGAATCCGAATTCACGCCGTCGCGCCGGCGCACCCTGGCCATCTTGTACCAGCAGCTCGGGCAGTTGTATCGCGAAACCAGCAATTACACGGCGGCCGTCAACACCTTTGAAGAAATGCTTCGCTTGGGAACCGAGGAAGACCGCCGCGCGCGCGTTATGATTATTGACACCTACCGCGAGGCACGCGACATTTCCAAAGCCCTCGACGCCGCGCGCAAGGCCGCCGACGCTTATCCGAAGGACCGTCCTATCCTCATGTCACAAGCGCTTTTGCTGGGTGAAAATGCGCAGGCCGATTTGGCTGTTTCACACCTGCACGCTCTGTTGGACGGTTCCGCCGGCGATTTCGAGGTCCAGCTCGATATCGCGCAGGTCTACGAAGAAAGCAAACGCTGGGCGGATGCGGAACAGGCCATCCACGCCGCGCAAAAAATCCAGCCGGACTCCTCCGGAAAGGAAATGTCCAGCTTCCTGATGGGCGCCATTTTTGAGCGCCAGAAAAAATATGACCAGGCCGAGGAGGAATTCCGGAAAGTGCTGAACGTCAACCCGCGCAATGCCTCGACGCTCAACTATTACGGCTACATGCTGGCGGACCGCGGAATCCGCCTGGAGGAGGCGGCCGACCTGATCAAACGCGCCCTCGCGGACGACCCGAACAACGCGGCCTATCAGGACAGCCTCGGCTGGGCTTATTTCAAGCAGAACAAGCTCGACGAAGCGGAAGGATTGCTGCGCAAGGCGGCCACGCGCGAGAGCCACGATCCGACGATCCTCAGCCACTTGGGCGACGTGTACGCCAAGATGGGAAAAGACAGCCTCGCCGAGGCCCAGTGGCAGAAATCGCTTAACGAGTGGCACCGTGTCCTGCCCGCCGATTTCGACTCGGGAAAAATGGCGGAAGTCGAACAGAAAATTTCCGCGCTGAAACGCCGGCTCGCCCAGCAGAAAGCACCCGCCGACCCCAAGCCGTAGTAGCATATCCCCCCTATGAAATCGGTCCGCGTTCCCGCCTATGCCAAGGTCAATCTGCGCCTTGACGTCCTCGGGCGACGCGCGGACGGCTATCACGAACTGCGCACGATCTACCAGGCCATCTCCCTGCACGATACGCTGGAGCTGCAAACCGCGCGAGAACCAGGCATCGAACTGCGCATCGCCGGAAATTCTGAACTCGCCGGCGAACCGGGCCCGGACAACCTTGTCTACCGCGCCATTAAGGAACTTGGCCGCGAGATCGGGCTTCGGCAGGGAGTGCGAGCCGTGCTGTCCAAGCGCGTTCCAGTGGGCCGCGGCCTGGGCGGCGGCTCGAGCGATGCCGCCGCGGCGCTTTTGGGCCTGCTGCGTCTGACCGGGAAGCGCATCGAAACGGCGCGCTTGCTGGAGATTGCGTCCGGCCTTGGCGCCGACGTTCCCTTTTTCCTTCACGGAGGCCGCGCGCTCGGAATTGGGCGCGGCGATGAAATTTACCCTTTGCCTGATTTGCCGCGCCGCCATGTGCTGGTGATTTCGCCGCGCGAAATTGCCGTGCCCACGAAATACGCCTACCAGTGGCTGTCAGAAGAATTGACAAACAGCGCAGCCCCCTCTAAACTAATGCGGTTCTGTGCTCTGTGCTGGAGCCCTCAGGGGGGCGCCCTCTCAAACGATTTTGAGGCTGCTGTCTTTCCCCGGTACCCCCGATTGGCTGCGATCAAGAGGGAGTTGCTTCAGCAAGGAGCCGCAGAGGCCTCGCTGGCGGGTAGCGGTTCGGCGGTGTTTGGAGTCTATCAACACCCAGCGAAGGCGCGCCGGGCTGCCCGAGCATTTCCGACAGATCAGGTATTTCTCTGCGCGACTCTTTCAAGGGCGGAGTACCGCCGAAAAAATGGGCGGGCGCGATCTGGTCTGAAGGGCTCGAGCACTCGTAAGGATCATCAAACTTGACCGACGACAAGTTCAAAATATTCTGCGGCAGCGCGAACCCGCGTTTGGCGGAAGATATTTGCCGGCACCTTGGCACCAAGCTGGGCGAGGCCAAGCTCGGCAAATTCAGCGACGGCGAAGTGTATTTTCAGATTTTGGAAAATGTGCGCGGCGCGGACGTTTTTGTCGTGCAGCCATGCTCGAACCCCGCGGATTTTCATCTGTTGGAACTGCTGATGATGATCGACGCGTTCAAGCGCGCGTCGGCGTGGCGCATCACCGCGGTCGTGCCCTACTACTGTTACGCGCGCCAGGACCGCAAGGACAAACCGCGCGTGCCGATTTCCGCGAAGCTGGTCGCCGATCTTATGGAGACCGCCGGAGCGAATCGCGCGTTGACGCTCGATTTGCACGCCCCGCAGATTCAGGGCTATTTCAACGTGCCGGTGGACCACCTGTATGCTATGCCCGTGCTGGTCGAGTACTTCGAGAAGAAAAAAATCGGGAATCTGACCGTCGTTTCGCCCGATGCGGGAGGCGTGGAGCGCGCGCGCGCCTTCGCCAAAAAACTCAATTCGCCGCTGGCCATCGTGGATAAGCGCCGCGTGGATATTGACGTCAGCGAAGTGATGAACCTGATCGGAGACGTGCGCGGGCGCGCGACGCTGATTATCGACGACATCATTGATACCGCCGGCACGCTCGTGAAAACCGCCGAAGCACTCTTGAAGGAAGGCGCCACGAAAGTGTACGCGGGCTGCACCCATGCGGTGCTTTCCGGCCCGGCCGTCGAGCGCATTTGCACCTCGCAAATCGAGGAAGTCATTGTCACCGATTCGGTGCCCCTGACCGAGGCCGCCAAAAGAGTTTCAAGGATCAAGGTGCTGAGCGTCGCCGAACTGCTCGCCCGCGGCATTCATTCGATCCACGAGGAGACCTCGATCAGCGAACTGTTTTTCTGAGGATTGAGTGGCACAGGCTTCAGCCTGTGGAATTTGAAGTTTGCGAATGCTAAAACTCGTAAACCGAGGCCTGCGTTACTTGCGCCAAGAATTGTTTTGAGAATTTTCAAACGAAATTCGTTCTAGAAATGGGGAAGGATTTATGGAACAGATCATTGTGGAAGCAGCGCCCCGGGAAACCAGGGGCAAAAATGCGGCGCGGCGCCTGCGCGTCTCCGGCACGGTTCCCGCCGTCCTTTATGGCGGCAAGGGAGGACCACAGGCGCTCCAGGTGAATACCAAGCATGTGTCCGCGATCCTGCGCTCAGCCACGGGACACAACACTATTCTTACGGTGAAAACCAAGGACGGCGAGCATCCCGCCATCGTGAAGGAATATCAAGTCGACCCCGTCAAGGGCACGCTCCTCCACGTGGACCTCTTGCGCGTCGCCATGGACGTGCTCATGCGCGTGAAGGTTCCCGTGCACGTGTTTGGCGAAGCCCAGGGCGTGAAACTCCAGGGCGGCATCTTTGAAATGGTGACCCGCGAAGTCGAAATCGAA
>Ga0210409_10007124_pt1 | contig 11543 bp, 9 predicted proteins | sample IncBWH17MmetaG_FD_161649 | JGI IMG/M metagenome (GOLD analysis project Ga0210409, IMG submission 161649) | Forest soil microbial communities from Barre Woods Harvard Forest LTER site, Petersham, Massachusetts, United States - Inc-BW-H-17-M | ecosystem: Environmental > Terrestrial > Soil >...
AGTCGAGCCGGCGGCTTGAGCGAGAGACTGGGCGCAATGTCGAGGTCATGTGGCTGACCGGCCGGCTCACTCCTGACCACAAGACGATTGCCGATTTCCGCAAGGACAGCGGGGCAGCGACCAAGCAGGTCTGCGTGCAATTTGTTGAACTGTGTCGCCTGATAGGTCTGCTGACGACGGCGAGTGTTGCGATCGACGGCAGCAAGTTCAAGGCGGTCAATACCCGCGACAAGAACTTCACAAGCGGGAAGGTGGAACGGCGCCGCGCCCAATTGGAGAACAGCGTAGCGCGCTACCTTGCGCAGCTCGACACGGCCGAGCTGCACGAGCCATCGGAAGAACTGGCAGCAAAGACAGCGCATCTAAAGGAGAAGATGGTCAAGCTGGAAAGCGAGATGCAGCGACTGGCGGCGATGGAGAGGCTGATGCTAGCGTCACCCGATCAGCAGATCTCGCTGACCGATCCCGACAGCCGCTCGATGGCGACCAGCGGGCGCGGCTCCGGCGTGGTCGGCTACAATGTGCAGATCGCAGTCGATACGGAACATCACCTGATCGTCACGCATGAGGTTACGAACGATGGCTCGGATCGAGCGCAACTCGCCAACATCGCTTGTCGGGCGAAGGAAGTCCTCGGCGTCGACGAACTCGAAGCCGTTGCCGATCGAGGCTACTATAGCAGCGAGGAAATCTTGGCATGTCGCGAGGCCGGCATCGCCGTGACGCTTCCCAAACCGATGACCTCTGGCATCGAGGCAAGGGGTCGCTTCGGCAAGCAGGACTTTGTTTATCTCAGCGACGAGGATGTGTATCGCTGTCCGGCCGGCGAAAAGTTGAAGTACCACTACACGAACGAGGAGCACGGCCAGAAACTGCGGCGCTATTGGACAAATGCATGCCGCGACTGTGTGCTCAAGCCTCGCTGCACAACCGGCAAGGAGCGGCGGATCACGCGCTGGGAGCATGAGCATGTACTGGAGGCTGTCCAGAAGCGCCTCGACCAGAACCCGCAGGCCATGCGCCTGCGTCGCGAGACGGCCGAGCATCCCTTTGGCACGCTGAAGATGAGAATGGGAGCGACGCACTTCTTGATGAAGCGCCTGCCGAAGGTTGCCACCGAGATGGCACTGCACGTACTCGCTTACAACCTCACCCGCGTGATGAACATCATGGGTCCTCAGCCGCTGATGGCCGCGATCAGGGCATAGCCAGGGCGGAACATCCCTCGCACGTCACCAATCTCCCGAGCTTCCGACCTGCCCAGCGAAGCGTTTTGACACGGCCAAGACCCAATTGCGACATCGGTGGTCCCCACAATGTGATCGACGGAGAGGGCGCGGAGCGTCATCAAATTTGACGGTGAGCGAATCCCGGGCAACCTCAAACTGGCATGAAGTAGACAGGCGTTTTGTGGCACATAACCGACCTGCACATGTACATCTCTGATGTCCGCTTCGGACAGCAAAGCTGACGCGCCAGAAGCAGGGGGCGGTCAAAAGTCTGGGGCCAATTCCCGTCGACCGGTGGCCCTGCTTCACACGTAAGATGTTCGGTTTTTTTAAAATAGAAAACCCACCGCTCACCTAGACCGCCCATCCGAACAGGCGTCGTAGGCTCGCAATGACGAACTTAGGCGTCGCAACAAGTCGTCGATCGATGTAGATGCGCCTTTCTGCTCTGAACATACGCAGTAAGGTTAGGGTAGGCCCCCACCTCTAGCACGTGCCGGCCTTGTCGATCCGTCCGCCTCCACGTCCACTCACAACAGTCACCTTGGCTTGCCGGCTGAAGTCGCTTCGGTCACCTCGTTCAGCTTTCCCGTCTTGACGTCGTAGATGAAGCCATAGATCGGGATATGACCGGGAACGAGCGGATGATTGCGGATCCGCAGCACGTCTTCGGTCACGCTTTTGGCATTGTCTCCGAAGGTGTGCCAATGAATGTAATGCCCGGCGACGGATCCGCCACCATGTTTCGGGTTTGACCACGTCTTGCCGTCAAAATTAGCTGTTTCCAGATTGTCCTCAAGCAATTTGCCGATGACTTCGCCCGTGAAGAGCTGCATCCCGCAGTCAGTGTGATGAATTACGAACCACTCGCGGGTTCCCAGCAGCTTGTGCGAAATGACAAGCGATCGAATGGCATCGTCGGATGCCCGTCCGCCCGCGTTGCGGATTACGTGAGCGTCGCCTTCGGCAAGGCCGGCATACTTTGCGGGATCCAGCCTGGCATCCATGCAAGTCAGGATCGCGAAGTGCCGGGCCGGCGGGAGAGCCAGTTTCCCTTTGTCGCCGAAATCCGACGTGTAATGTCTATTTGCGGAAATGACCTCGTTGTAGGTGGCGCTGGCCATTGATTGGTCCTTCGCGGGCTGTTGTAGGTGAAATTCCTATCGAGCAGGATTCTGAGCGACTCAGATATCTCGGTCAAGGAAACGAAAATTACAAAGTTTAGATGATTGGAATGCGCGCGTGCTCTGGACTATTGATTTGAGAGAAGGCTTTCGTGGTTTCGGCTGATTGCCGCGCGAATATGTCAGGCGCCACCGTCACTCCGCGGCGACAATCCACCTTTGCGAACACTGGCGTCCGAATGGTTCCGATTGGTAATGGCCCTCGACATAAGCCATGGTGCCGCGCGATCAAAACGCGCGCGACCAAACGTAGCATTGCATTTTTGGTCGCAGAGGCACGTCCTTTCGACAGTGGAATTTTTCGCAGTGCCAGGCGTGCTTTCGATCGAGGCCGCATGCGGGAGCTTTGGAACAGCTGGTACGAGACTCTGGCCTCGGTGGAGGCGCTTGCGGTTGTCATTGTCTTTGTCCTGGTTGCTGCTGGCGTTATTGTGCTGGCGGATAGGCGGCGATAAACGCGTCCGATAGAAAATTGATCCTACCCGCCCGAGACGGCAAACGCGCACCGGTGGGCTTCACAACGGCCACCCGCGCAAAATTGCGTGAAATCGCCGCGCGACAAACCTGCCTCTGTCAGAGCACCGGAGGCTGCAGTACACACAACGCAAATAACATCATCGGCACCGCGCGCGACAGCAGCGGCGACGCTGCAACGGATGTCGCGCGTCTAGCGATAGGAGAACCTTTGATGCGCAATCTCCTGTTTAAACTCTGTTTGAGCGTTGCAACCGGCCTTGCTGCTGGTGCAGCCAGCGCGAACGAGGAACTGATCAAGATGTCGCAGAACCCGAAAGAGTGGGTGATGCCGACAGGGAACTACGCGAACCATCGCTACTCGCAACTCAAACAGATCACCTCGGAGAATGCCGCGAAGTTGCAAGCCGCCTGGACGTTCTCCACTGGCGTCCTGCGCGGACACGAGGGCGGCCCATTGGTCATCGGCAATGTCATGTATGTCCACGGTCCGTTTCCGAATCCCGTCTTTGCGCTCGACCTCGATAACGGCGGCAAGATTCTTTGGAAATACGAGCCCAAGCAGAATCCCGATGTGATCCCGATCATGTGCTGCGACACGGTCAATCGTGGCTTGGCTTACGGTGACGGCAAGATTTTCCTGCATCAGGCCGACACGACACTGGTGGCTCTCGACGCCCAGACCGGCAAGGTGATCTGGTCAGCCAAGAACGGTGATCCGTCAAAGGGCGAGACCGGGACCTCGGCACCAATGGTGATCAAGGATAAGGTGTTCGTCGGCATCTCCGGCGGCGAGTTTGCGGTTCGCGGTTCGATGACGGCGTACGATATGAAAACCGGCAAGCAGGCATGGCGCGCCTATTCGATCGGCCCGGACAACGAAATACTGATTGATCCGCAGAAGACGACAGAACTCGGCAAGCCGGTCGGCAAAGATTCGAGCCTAAAGACCTGGGAAGGCGACCAGTGGAAGCTCGGCGGATCTACGACCTGGGGATGGTACTCCTACGATCCCGAGCTCAACCTGATCTACTACGGCTCCGCCAATCCAGGGACCTGGAATCCGAGCCAGCGGCCGGGCGACAACAAATGGTCGATGACCATCTTCGCGCGCGATGTCGACACCGGAAACGCCAGATGGGTTTACCAGATGACGCCACACGACGAATGGGACTACGACGGCGTCAATGAAATGATCCTGGTCGACCAGACCATCGGCGGGACGCCGCGGAAGCTCCTTGTTCACTTCGATCGAAATGGCTTTGCTTACACGCTTGACCGGACCAACGGTGAGCTCCTCGTCGCTGAAAAGTACGATCCGGCGGTCAACTGGGCCGCAAAGGTCGATATGGACAAGAACTCCAAGACTTATGGCCGTCCCCTTCTCGACTCGAAGTACTCGACGCAGAAAGCGGACGTCAATGTGAAGGGAATCTGCCCGGCTGCACTCGGAACCAAGGACCAGCAACCAGCGGCATTCTCGCCTGATACCGGCTTATTCTACGTGCCGACAAACCACGTCTGCATGGATTACGAGCCGTTCAAGGTGAACTACACGGCGGGGCAGCCCTATGTTGGGGCAACCTTGTCGATGTACCCGCCTCCGGGCGAGGATCACATGGGCAACTTCATTGCCTGGGACGCCCGCACCGGCAAGATCGTCTGGTCAACGAAAGAGAAATTCTCGGTTTGGTCGGGAGCGCTGGCAACCGCCGGCAACGTTGTGTTCTACGGAACGCTCGAGGGTTACTTCAAGGCTGCCGATGCCAAGACCGGCAAGGAGCTCTTCAAGTTCAAAACACCTTCCGGCATCATCGGAAACGTGACGACTTACGAGCGCAGCGGGAAGCAGTACGTTGCGGTCCTGTCCGGCGTGGGCGGTTGGGCAGGCATCGGCCTGGCTGCGGGCTTGACGGACCCGACGGCTGGATTGGGCGCCGTCGGAGGTTATGCCGGCCTCCACGATTACACGGCGCTCGGTGGCCAGATCACTGTGTTCGCGCTATCCGGCCGCTAACGCAACTCGAAGGGGACTCTTGGCGTGTTGCGGGGCGTGCCAGCAGTCCGATAGCTGGCCAAATGGAATGATCGCGCCACGGCCTACCAACAGACCGGTCAGGTTCTTTCGACACACCAGGAATTTCAGGGCGACGCCAACATGCGCTCGGCATGGATTTGCACCCGCAATGACGTGTTAGGAAATCTGGCGGTTCTATTGGCTGCGCTTGGTGTATTTGGTACCGGGACTGGATGGCCGGATGTCATCGTAGCAACGATCATGGCAGGGCTGGCTATTCAAGGTGCGATCCTTGTAATTCGCCAAGCGGCCGGCGAGTTGCAGGCGCTGGCTGCCGTCGCGTACCTCCGAGGTCAGTTTTCGTACCACCAGAATCTATCACAGGATTTGGATATGCTGCCGCCGGCCTCAAGCGCGGAGCCAAAGGCGTCCCGAGGCTGATGAGTTACGGGTGCAGGAGCTCGCACTGCCTTCCGGGCGCTACGCGGGGCTGCTGTAGCCATTTGAATCGTCAAAGCGGCAATGACTAGCACACCGAATATGCTCAAAACTTCCTTTCGCATTTTAGTCTCCGTTGGAGCGCCGTGTTGACGAACCCGATTTGTTCGCTGCCAACCTCGATCAGCTTTCCAAGACATCGAACTGTCCTGCCGTCCAAATGCGAAGGTCGCCACCGCAAGCTTAAGATTATTCAGTTCTTGCGCTGCTGGTCATCCCGCTGATCCATGACGAATGTCTATTGTCTCTCGTACGGTTTACAATCCGCCGCGCCTTGTCTGCGCTCTCGGCTTGCGCCACCAGCTTCCGCAGGCGCTGTAACTGCCGATAGGCTCGGTCAATGTCGATTGATGTTGCGCGGGTTGAGGCCGCTGTAACTGATCTGGTCATGGCCGGTCGCTCCAAGAATAGCGAGACTGAGGGCAAGTGTGTCGGGTCCTTTAAATGTCCACGACTTCCAGAAGGGCTGCAATTCTCAACTGAACCGGGTCGCGTTCACCCTTCGCCGCCGCTGCGAGGATACGCGAGGCCAACTGTACCTTCATGGCTGACGTCCGCTTGGCCTGAGGCAGCATGGTAGCCGCCTCATCTAGTGTGGATCTCATCAGCTTGATTTCGTCGGGCTGAAATACCGCTCCGGGTGCAACCATGCTCATCTCCTTCAACGCCACAGCACCAATGGTCTTAATAGCTTCTACCCCAGTCCCAAGTATCTGGATATCAGGATAAACCTGACGCGCAGCGCGACTCCCATAGAGAGATCTGCGCTTTGATGCAGGTCGAAGCATCAGTCCGCACAAATGTTAGGTGAACGGCATAGAAAGCTGCGGCAAAACGGCACGGATCAATAACGCATAGGTTGCTCAACTGTCGGCTTTAAATAATTGACGGATTTTTTCGGATGGCTTCCGCTTTCGGATATCAGCCTTCACCGCAAAATGTTGAACGTTAGAGTTTTCATACAGCCTGGGGGCATTTGCTGGAAGCAGCGGTCCAAGGTCGCCATGTCCTCTTCACTCGAGATATGCTGCACAGGCAGATCACCAGACTTTTCGCCGCGTACGCGTGGTCAAATCTTGGAACCAGCGCTTGTGAGGTAACACCGTTCAGAAAGTTAGAACTTTTGGAAGAGTCAGAACGCCTTGTTGAGCCGTGCGGCGGAGACTTTGGATCAGGCGGCAGCGACATTAAATGTCTGCGAGCCAGCCAACCTGTGAGGCATAGCGCAGCAGGTCGGCGCGAGAGCGAATTTCCAACTTGGCCAAGCCGCGCGACTTGAAAGTTTCGATAGATTTCACGCCGACGCCGATCCGGTGCGATATTTCCTTGTTCGTGAGCCCGAGCGACGAAAGCTTGAGCACTTCGGTTTCGCGATCCGTCAAATCCCTGCCCTCCGGAATCGCGACTTGATTGTTGGCCAGCGAACGGCTGAGAACACGGTTCACAACGGCCGGATCGATATAAACGCCGCCGGCGATTGCCGAGCGAATAGCGGAAACCAGGTTCGCGGCCGCGGATCGCTTGACGACGTAGCCGCGCGCGCCGGCATCGAGAGCCTGCCTTAGATAGGCTCTGTCCTCGTGCAGGGTAAGCAACAGGACTTTTACGTCTTTTGCTTCCTCGGATAGCCGGCGCGTGAGCACGATACCGCTCATGCCCGGCATCGAGATGTCGACGATAGCGATATCCGGCCTGGTGTCGCGGATTACTCTTAGGGACTCAGCTCCGGAGGTGGCTTCGCCAACCACCGCAAAGTCTGGTTCCGACTCAATCAGGTTGCGCAATCCCGTCAACACGATCGGATGATCATCGGCGAGCACAATGCGCGTCTTTTCCGTCACAGCAAGGCGTCCCGTGGTTCAATGGGAATGCGCGCGAAGAGCGCGGTTCCAACGCCCTCGCTTGATTCGATCTCCAGCGTGCCTCCAATCATCGAAAGCCGCTCTCGCATGCTCGGTATGCCGAGTGACCCGTACCTGCTCGGCGCGCCCAGCTTCCCTTCGAGTTCGAAGCCGTCTCCGTTATCGTCGATCGTCAGTTGAATCACCGCGCCAGCGAGATTGATGACAACGCTGACCTGACTTGCTTCGCTCGCGTGTTTTGCAATGTTGGTGAGAGCTTCCTGGATGATACGGTAGATCGTCGTTCGCACGTCGTCGGGAAGGTTGTCGATATCCCCCTTCTTGCCGTAAAATTCCGCGGCGATTCCGGTCTGATCACTCCAATCAGCAACGTAATTTTCCAGCATTGCCGCCAGTCCAAGTTCGTCGATCGATGCCGGGCGCAATTCCCAGGCGACCTGGTGCAGCGTGCTGCCCATCTGGTCGAGCAACGCATTGAGCTTCGTAAGCTGTTGCCGGCCGGTGGGGTCGAGAAATCTCTCAATGCCCTTCGCGGCCAGCGTGGCGGCAGTCAGCGTCTGCCCGGTCTGATCGTGCAGCTCATGTGACAGCCTGAGGCGCTCATCCTCGGATGATCGCATCAGGTGGCGCCGAAGGCGGTCACGCTCGGTTAACGCACTGGAAAGAGCTTTTTCGGCGAGGCTGCGCTCGGTGATGTCGATTACCGTCGCCATGGTATACTGCGCCGCCTGGATGGTGATCGGACGGAGTCCGATTTCGATCGGGAATTCGCTGCCCTTCTTCCGCCGGCCTAGAACTTTTCGTTCGGTGCCTATCGAGCGCGGTACCGGGTTGCGGGCGAAGTCTTCCCGGTGCCTCACATGGTGCTCGCGCAGATGGCCGGGGATGAGCATCTCGACAGGTTGGCCGATCAGCTCCCTCTGCCGGTAACCGAACATTCGCTGAAGCGTGGCATTCGTCAGAAGTACCATGCCCTTGTCGTCCACCAGAATTACGCCGTTCGGAGCCGAGTCGAAGAACAGTGCGAATTCCTCGAGCGTCGGCCTGCGATCGATACCCAGTGTGCCAAACTTGTTCTCAAGGCGGCCGCCAAGTAGATAGGTCAGCCCGATTGCGAACGCGAACACCATCGCTCCGGCGGTCGCCGTATGCACAATTGTATTTCTGGCGGATGCATCTAGAACCGCCGTTTTCACACCGACAATGACGAGCCAGCCGGTAGTTGGTAATCGGCGGAAAATCCCATGAAACAGAATTCCTTCGCGGGTGGTGTAATCAATAATGCCATCAGTTCTTGAGGAAGTAAGATCCACCAGACTGGAAAGAACTCTCGCTCCCTCAGACATTTCGCTCATTTCCGAGCGCGCGACGACTCTGTAGCTGCGGTCGATGATCACCGCCACGCGGTCTTCTCCGAGCGCCGCATTTTTCAGCATCTCGGAAAATGTGTGGATCGGTATCCCGATTGACAGAAGATATTCAGCGGTGCCGTTCCGCATCACAGGCTCGATTACGGCGACCAGAAGCCGTTTGCTGATTCTGCCAAAGAAGACATCTGAAATAGCGGCTCTGCCGGTCCGTATCGCTCGCTGCTCAGCTTCGCGGCGGATCTCAGGTACTGTCCATTCGGGGTTCTCGTCCCACGGCACGCCGGTGACGATGATCTTTTGGTCCGACTCAGGACGGCGCACCATGATCTGGATGCCAAGCTGGCGTGACATTTCCGATGCGCTTCGATGAAAACCTTCGAGATCGCCGACTTGCAGGAAATGCGATTCCGCCAGGACGACTAGCAAGGCTGTTGTGCTCTGAATTTCCCTTTCGATTTCGACGCTGAGCTGCCTCAGCGTATGTCCTAGTCCTTCCTCTGTGTGAATTCGTTCGGCCGAAACCGATCGCAACGACAGCATGCCGGCCAGGACCAGGGCCGGTGCCAAGATGATCGCAACGAGCAGGCACAGGCGGGTTCGAAGCGCGAATCTCTGCAGCCCAGGTGCCGTCAGGTACCTCGCGAGCGCGGACAGCTCTCTTTGTGACAAACTACGTTGCAATCTGAGTTTTCCCGCGCTCAAAAACCGGCGCCCGTGGCACAGAACACAATCCCAAATCTCCCCCTTCGAGATTGAGGCACATCAAGATCCTGCCCGACGGGACATCCGGACATACTGAAATAGCGGCACCAGTGATTAGCATGACCGCAAAAATTATTGCCAGTTGAACCACCCTAACAAAATGCGGCGCGTGTCAGGTTTTGCCTGACGCAGAAGTAGAATGTTCCCCCTATTTTGCGGGGTATGGGAATGTAGATTTCACAGCGAGCGGAAGCAAAAGCGGAAGCACCGGATTGGACAATGATACCTCCGTTTAGCTAGTTGGGCGGTCTTCACGGTGCGCAATGGTCTCGATCACCCGATCTGAGACGGATCATAGAAGATCAGGTCACCACGGCAGAATTCGCTAAGCGGCGCTGTGACGCACATGGAAGGTGAACCACTTCACGTTCGTGAGTCTTTGCTTCGACTAAAATTTTCAAGTGATCGGTGGTGACGCACACACCAGGTTCATTTAGCTGGTTGGGGCAACCGGATGCACGATCAAAGCGCTACCCCCAAGCCATTGGTCGACGAGCTGCTGGAGCTGAAAGACTGGGGCCGCGACCTGCGAATAGATGCCTGCCGAGGCATCGCATTGTGGTGGATCTTTCTTGATCATATTCCCAACAACATCGGAAGTTGGCTGACGCCGCGGAACTACGGCTTCAGCGATGCCGCGGAAGTATTCATGTTCATCTCGGGCGTAACCTGTGCACTGGCCTACGGCAAAACATGGCGCTGCGAGGGCTGGACCGGAGTGATTGGCCGGACGCTGCGGCGAGGCTGGGATATTTATGTCGCATTTCTGCTGCTGACGCTCGCTAGCGCCATCTTGATTCACCTCATAGGCGACGGCCCTTCCGCTGACGCAAGCAATACGCGCATCCTGCTGGACCAGCCGGGCGCGACGCTCGCGCGCGCGGCGATCTTGCAATACCGTCCAGTCAACACCGACGTCTTACCCATCTTCGTGCTTCTTCACCTGTTGTTCGCGCCGCTGCTGTGGCTGCTGCTGCGGGTGCCGAACCTGACACTTGGCGCCTCGCTGGCGCTCTATGTGCTGGTGCATGTCTTCAGCTGGACCGTCCCGGCGTGGCCGAACAGCCACTGGGCCTTCAATCCGATGGCCTGGCAGTTGCTGGTTGTGCTTGGCGCGTGGTGGACCATCGAGGGCAACAAGGTCCAGCCGTGGGTGAGGTCACGCGCGGCGCTTGTCCTTGCAGTCCTCTATCTGCTCTTTAGCCTGATCACCGCACTGAGCTGGCGCATCAAGCCGCTGGAGGCACTGATCCCGCAAATGCCCGCACATCTGCTCTACCCATTGGACAAATCGAATCTCGACCCCTTGCGACTGCTGCATTTTCTGGCCATAGCCGTTTTGGCGGCATGGTTGGTTCCTCGCAACTGGCGAGCGCTGAAGACGCCCGTGATGCGCGGCGCGATCCGCTGCGGCCAGAACTCACTACCTATTTATTGCCTTGGCGTTTTGCTGGCTTTCGTTAGCCACATGGCGCTGCTCGACATCTCGAACGGGCTTGCGATGCAGATCGCGTTGAGTGTTGGCGGCATCATAGCGATGATCGTGAGCGCAACGCTGCTGAACCTGATCGGTTTCAAACCCAGGCAGCAATCGGCAAGAAACAGCTCGCTCCTAAGTGAAAACCAGGCGACAACAACGATGACTCAACCCGCTGGCCCGATAATGTCCGCTTGGGGTCGGTCAAGGCAGTAGTCCTGCTCTCGATCATCAATTTCCGCTTCACACTGGAGACCGGACCTTTGAAATCGTTACAGGTGGGCTTTTTATATTTAATTCCAGTTTTTTGCACACGAACTAGGCCACCGGTACACGGGAATTGGCCCTCCAGACTTTTGACCGCCCCCTACTTCTGGCGCGTCAGCTTTTCCCTCCGAAGCGACGTCAGCGATGTACTTTACGCGAGCGGGAAAAGGGCGAGCGTTAGGCCAACTTTGCGGACCGGTGGCTCTCATCGCGCTGGCGTGGGCGACGCCGGTGGTGGCGCCTGCATTGGCTCAGGGGGTTCCGGCAGGCTTGCTCAGATTGGATCCGCCGCCCCAACCATATGGCGGCGAACTGCTTGCGGAGGACCGTCGTGAAAGAGCGCTGGCCGCGTATGCCCGCATGCCGAACGGTTACGAGAGGGATGCTTCGAGGTCCTGCATGC
>Ga0210409_10007129_pt1 | contig 11537 bp, 7 predicted proteins | sample IncBWH17MmetaG_FD_161649 | JGI IMG/M metagenome (GOLD analysis project Ga0210409, IMG submission 161649) | Forest soil microbial communities from Barre Woods Harvard Forest LTER site, Petersham, Massachusetts, United States - Inc-BW-H-17-M | ecosystem: Environmental > Terrestrial > Soil >...
CGGTCCAGAAGGTCTTGGCCGTGCTCCAAGCGGAGGTGTCGGAGATGCCGAAGAACTGGAACCGGCGCTTCAAGCACAACCGCGACAAGATCAAGACTGGCGACATCTACGAGCTCGCCGAGGTAGTGCGCAACCTCTCTCTGCGCGAGAGCGAGAAGGGCCTCTCAACAGGCGAGAAGCAGATGTTCACACGCGCCAAGAAGATCCTCGCCTCCGAGCTCATGTATGCCTTGGACAAGGATGAGGAAGAGGCCGAGAGCTACCTGGACGAGCTGCTCGCGACCTCCGCTTCGAGCCAGCTGGCGGTCGCCAAATAACAGCTCCCCACAATCTTCCCCATCTTCCGATGGGGAAGGAGTAGAGAGTGGGGGTCGAGGCTTGGCCGTTGCGCTGATCGTTGCCGCCGGGCTCGGCGAGCGTCTTGGAGCCTCACGTCCCAAGGCGCTCGTCGAGCTCGCTGGGCGGCCGCTCGTGCAGTGGAGCGTCGACGTGCTTGCCTCGATAGCCGCGATCGAGCGGATCATCGTGGCGCTGCCTCCTGGAGTGGACGCACCAGTTGGGACTATCGGGGTGGCGGGCGGGACGGTTCGCTCCGAGTCTGTGCGGCTTGCGCTGGCGGCGGCGGGAGCCGGCGACCCGGTGCTCGTCCATGACGCGGCTCGACCGCTGGTGAGCGCCGAATTGGTGCAGGCCACGCTTGCAGCCGTGGAGCGGGACGGGGTTGACGCGGCGATTGCCGCCGCCCCCGTTACCGACACCGTCAAGCAAGCAGACGAAGACGGTGTGGTGACGAGGACGCTCGATCGCGCCGGTCTGTGGTCGGTGCAGACGCCACAGGTATTCCGTCGTGCGGTGATCGAGCGTGCGCTGGAGGCTCCCGATGGGGTGTTGGCCGAAGCGACCGACGATGCTTGGCTGGTTGAGCGCTTGGGAGGAAGCGTGAGGATCGTGCAGTCAACGCCCGAGAACCTCAAGGTGACGTGCCGCCTGGATCTGCTCACGGCAGAGCTGTTGGTTGCGAAACAGTCGTCTGGATCTTGACGTCCGACCGATAGTGGATGCTTAATCGTTTTGTATGTCCCGACAGCGAGATGACGGCGTTTGAACATATATTATGCAAACTAGCTATGCTATTATGCAAAAGATCCAGGATACTTGATGAACTTTCCTCCAAAGATGCAGCGGATTGCGCTCGTATCGCACGCCTTCACGCCGTCGGCCCCGATCGATGACCTAGACCTGTTCGCCGGACGTACTGCCCAAGCACAGGAGGTCATCGGCGCAGTGACGCAAAAGGGCCAGCACGCGGCGGTGTATGGAGAGCGTGGTGTGGGCAAGACGTCGCTATCCAACGTGCTCGCCGACATCTTCCGGGATCCCTTGTTGCCGAGCTTTCAACCCGTTAAGGTCAATTGCCAGACCGACGACACCTTCTCGTCGCTTTGGCGGGGTATCTTCCGCGAGCTCAAGATCGATGCCCCGGATAGGCTGTCACCCGAAGACATCCGGTTCCAGCTCGCGGGCGAGGTATCCCCGGCGCTAATCATCATCGATGAGTTGGACCGGCTCGAGAACGACCGCGCTCTGACGTCACTTGCGGATACTGTCAAGGCATTGTCCGATCATGCGGTGCCTTCCACTCTTGTGCTTGTGGGCGTCGCTCAGTCCGTCGCCGAGCTGATCGGTGAGCACCAGTCGATAGCTCGTGCGCTCGTTCGAGTGCACATGCCTCGGATGTCCCGATCCGAGCTGCGGGAAATACTCGAGAAGGGGTGTGCGCGTGCTGGGCTGACGGCACAAGATGCAGCAGTCGACGAAATCACTCTACTTTCGCGAGGTCTGCCGCACTTTGCTCACCTATTGGGTCTTCATGCTGGGACGCGGGTCGTCACCGATGATCGGTGTGAGGTTACATCCTCTGATGTCAAGGCTACGCTGCCGCACGCAGTAAAGAACCACATTGTGGAGAGCGACTATCACAAGGCGGTGCACAGCTCTCACGGAGATGCGCTTTACGCAAGCGTCCTGATGGCGTGCGCCCTGGCTCGCCAGGATCAGTTTGGATATTTTACGGCTGGTGCCGTCAGGGATCCCCTCGAGGTTGTTGCCAGTAGGTTCATCGACATTCCGGCCTTTGCCCGCCATCTAAGTCAGTTTCTAGAGATAGATCGAGGAAGCGTTCTGCAGCGAACCGGTAAGCCACGCCGATATCTGTATCGATTTACCGATCCGATCCTCCAAACCTATGTAGTCCTGAACGGGCTGGCGCAAGGGCAAATATCCCTCGAGCAGCTCAATACATTGGAGCTTGATTTGCCTCTCGACGATGAGCCAAATGAGCCCCAACCACTTTTTTGAGATGCTCACCGACTATCATCTCCATCTGCGCCTCGACGACCTCGATGCCACGGTCGCCGATCACTTCACCGCAGAGAATGTCGAGCGCTATCGTGAGGCGGCCAGCGCGCGCGGCATCGCAGAGCTGGGTGTGTCCGAACACGTCTATCGCTTTAGGCAAGCTCTAGAGGTGTGGCAGCACCCGTTGTGGCGCGAATGCGCCCACGACGACCTCGAGGAGTACTGTCGCTTCGTGCGCGAGGAGACAGACCTGCGCTTGGGGATCGAGGCCGATTTCATCCCGGGCGCCGAGGACCGCATCGCGAATCTCTTGGAGGTTGGCGACTTCGACTACGTGGTTGGCTCGGTTCACTTTCTGCGCAACCACTCACTCGACACCGACGATCACAGCGTGTGGGATTGGGACCCCATCCACCCGCGCTCCGCCGAGGAGATCTGGCGGGAGTACTTCCTGGTGCTCGGCGAGGCCGCGCGCAGTGGCCTGTTCGACATCCTCGCGCACCCCGACCTCGTGAAGGTGTGGGGTCGCGAGCGGCCGGTCCCCGAAGGCGACCTGCGACGCTACTACGAGCTTGCGATGGATGGGATCGCCGAGTCGGGCATCGCGATCGAGGTGTCCACGGCGGGACTGCGCAAGCGCGCGCGGGAGATCTACCCTGCGCCCGCGTTCCTTTCGATGTGCCTTGAAGCCGGCGCTCCTGTGGCCTTGTCGAGCGACGCTCACCGCCCCGAGGACGTCGGCGCCGACTACGACCAGGCATTGGAGCTATTGGAGAGTGTGGGGGTCAGGGAGCTGTGCGTGTTCGAGCGCCGCACGCGTCGCCTGGAGCGGATCAACCCCGTGGGGGGTACCTCCCCCCACGACGGGCCGGCGAGTGGGGCTGGTGTGGCGTGAGGAGTCCTCGCCGTGTGAAGTCGATCGAGCCACCAGCTGGTGGCGAACAACGCAAGAAGTCGCGGGGCGGGGGCGTGTCATGACGACCCTCACCGGGATCGGCTACGACTCGCACCGGCTTGCTCCCACTCGCAAGCTGATACTCGGAGGCGTCGAGATCCCGAGCGAGCTGGGCCTCGACGGGCACTCCGACGCCGACGTGCTCACCCACGCGGTGATCGACGCCCTGCTGGGAGCCGCGGGGCTCGGGGACATCGGCGAGCACTTCCCCGACAGCGATGAGCGCTATCGCGACGCCGACTCGATCTGCCTGCTCGCAGATGTGGTCGCCCGCCTTCGGGGCGCTGGCCTGGAGGTGGTCAACGTGGACGCGACCGTGGTCATGGAGCGTCCCAGGCTCGCTCCGCATCGTGCGGCAATCCGAACACTGGTCGGCGGCACGCTGGGTGTGGCGCCTGAGCGCTTCAACCTGAAGGCCACCACGGGCGAGGGGATCGGCTTCGTCGGGCGTGGCGAGGGCGTGGCGGCGCTGGCGGTTGTGAGCCTGCGCTACGCCGATTGAAATCGCGGGGGAGTCGCGAATATCATTTCGAGTACGGGCGGTGCGTGACGCTCCTATCTCCGTCGGAGTGCGCTAAATGGAGCGAGAGCCAGCCGACCGGCGGTCCCGCACCCGACATCCTGCCCGGATGGCCGCTTTCACATCGCGCGAGCGATCAGCTCGTTTGCCTCGCTTGCGCCGGTGAACGGTGCGAGGATCACATAGGTCAGCAATGGCAGCAAGCCCGGTGTCTCCGCCGCGCGGTCGTGACGGATGTAGAAGGCGGCCAGCTCGAGGACCGAGCCGGCGATCGCCTCGGCAAACAGCCGTGGCAGCTCGGCGGCTTGCGGGCGGTAGCGGTAGCCCTCCTCGAGGAAGACATTGAAGGCGAGCACATTCTCGTCAACGCGCCTGGCGTCGGAGGGGCCCAGCGCATAGGCCTCGACGAAGTCGAAGTGTGCGAGCGTCGGCTGGTCGAGGATCCACGCCGTGGTTGTGCGGATCGCCTCCCAGATGCGCTCGGGCCAGGTCGTCTCGGAGGTGAAGAAGGCGCCGGCGCTGGCGGCGATCATCTGCTCGAACACGAGCTGCTGGGCCTGTAGGAAAGCGTCCCGCTTGTCCTTGAACAGCGCGTAGAACATCTCACGCGAGAGGCCCGCGGCGGCGGCGACGTCGGCAACGGTGCTCGCCGCGTAGCCCTCGGCGCAGACGACCTCAGCGGTCGCGTGCAGGATGCGCTCGCGCTGCACCGCGCTCACCACCTTCTCGGACAGGCGGTGGCGGCCCCTTGGCAGCGGCTGGGGCGCGATCGGCCTGGTTGGACCCTTTGCCGACAGCGGCACGGCGGGGATGCTTGCAACCTGCCGCCAGCGGGCCTCCCCCGGCGGGACGCTGTAGCAGTCGAGCCAGCTGGGCAGCTCAGCCAGATCGGGCTCGGGTGTGCCGCCGGCCCTGCGCATCGATATCCCGATCAGCCGCACGGCGCCGCCAAGCACCAGCTTGGTCGGTATGTCCGCTCTCGCCTCGGTCTCGGACGCTGCGCCGAGCGCCTGCTCGACCGTGTGCTCGATCGCCAGCATCAGCTCGTCGCGCGCGTCAAGCGCGCGTGGCCCCGCGATCATTGCTTCGTGGGTGAGCAGGTGAAAGGCCGTGGGCTCTCGCTCTGCGAAGGCCACCGATGCTTCGAGCGCGCTCGCGAGCGCTCGCCCGGGCTCGCCGTTCGCGACCGCCCGCTCCACGTCGCCTCGCAAGCGCGTGGCGAGCCGGCTCTGAGCGGCGAGGAAGCAGTCCTGCTTGTCCTTGAAGTGCTCGTAGAACGTCGTGCGCGAGAGGCGAGATGCCGCCGTGATCTTCGCCACCGTGGTGTCCACGTAGCCCTCGCGCGCGATGAGCTCGACGATCGCGCTCAGGGCTCGCTCGCGTTGCGGGGGTTGGGCGCTCGGGGCTCGCTCGTGCTGTGGGGAGTGGGGTCTGAGGGCTTGCTCATGCTGTGAGGGTTGGGGCCTCAGGGCTCCTCCATGTTGCGGGGGGTGGGGGCGTGGGTCGGTCATGGCGTGCAAGGAGACGGCTGGGCCGCGAGCTCTTCGACGAGCTCCGCCGCCGCTTGGGCCCCCGCGAACGGTGCGATCGCTATATAGGCGAGTTGGGGCGCACTGCGCGGCAGCTCGCTCGTCTTCTGCGCCGCGACATGTCCACGGACTATCTCGAACACGGCGTCCACGACCGCGCTGGAGCAGAGATAGGGCAGCTCTTGCGCCTGTGGGCGCAAATGGTAGCCCTCCTCGAGGAACACCTCGTACAGCGCGGTCATCTGCTGGGCAAGAGCGATTGCCTGCGCCCCGGCGGCGTAGGGCTCGACGATGCACAGATGCGCGAGCGCCGGCTCCCTCGCGAGGATCAGCGTCAGCGTGCGCAGACAGCCGTAGACCCGTTGCGGCCATGTTGGATGGGAGAAGAACGCGTGCGCGCATGCGCTGAATGTCTCTCGAGCGGCGTGCTGCTGGGTCGCCAGGAACGCATGACGCTTGTCGGTGAAGTGCTCGTAGAAGGCGTCCCGGCCTATACCTGCCGCGAGCACGATGTCGCCGACCGTCGTCGCGACGTACCCCTTGGCGTGGATCGCCTCGGCGGTCGCGTGCACGATCCGCTCGCATTGGTTGCGTGCCACCACCGCTCGCGGCAGGCGGTGGCGTCCGCGCGGCAGCGGCTCGGGTCGTCGCAGGATCGGGCTTGCCACCTGCGCTATATCCGCGGTCATCGCGGCGGGAAGCAGCGCCGAAGGCCCGGTGCTCCAACGCGGTTGGCCGGCGGGAATCGCGTAGGAGCGTATCCACGCGACCAGATCGTCCCCCATCTCCGGCGCGCGCGTGGGGGCATCGATATGCATGTGCAAGGCGCCCACCCTGCGGATTGTGCCGATGCGAATGGCCCCGAGCAATGCCCTGGGAGGAATGTCGAGCGTGAAGCCGTCCGCCGGCGCGCGGTCAAGGAACGCTTCGGTGTGGGACTCAAACGCGCTCAGCGCCCGTTCGCGCTCGGGCTCGATGCGCCCCCCCGCGGCAAGGCTCTCCACGAAGAAGAACCAGCTCGTCTCGGGGTCTTCGTCGGTCTGCTCGAGGATCGCGCGGACAACCTCGCGTAGGGTCTCCCACCAGTCGCTCTGCTCGAGCACTCCTCGCAGGGGGCCGAGCACGCGCCGGGCCGCAAGCAGGTAGGCGGCACGAAAGCACTCGTCCTTGTCGGCGAACAGCTCGTAGAAGGTCTGGCGCGAGATGCCCGCCCGCGAAGTCAAGTCGGCGATGCTCACCTCGGCATACCCCACGCTGCCGGCAAGCACGGTCATCGCAGCGAGCAGCCGCTCGCGCTGGCCGGATTTGGCCCCATTCGCCGACACGGTGTCAGACCGCCGTCTGGAGGCTGACGGGGTGGCTTTGCCGGGGGAATCGGGATATCTGGGCATATGAAGGCTGAAGCAAAAGATACGCTATCACAGATAACTGCGACCATTGGCGTACAGCAAGTGGACGGATGGCTTCGCGCGCGTCTATCGCTCTCGCTTACAGGCTAAGAGATGACTGACCAATCATCAGTATTTAGGCCAAAATGGAGAGGAATTGATAGACGGGATGGAGCAAGTGCTGGACAGACTGGCCGGCCACCTGCTATAAAACGCTCAAGTACAGAAATCGTCCATGAGCGTGGTGGAGCGGCGCAAGTCGCGCCGAGTCCGTACATGGGTGCACGGGGAAGCGGAGAGGGAGTTGTATGAGGCTTAGATCTTGGATCGCCGGGCCCGCGGTTTGTCTGTCGATATCCGTGTCGAGCATGGTCGTGGCGTGCGATGCCATGGCAAGCCCGACCCTGGGCTTTGAAAGCTCGAGCGCTCTGGCGAGCAACGCGGACTCCTCGCCGGATCTGCTGGCGGGCTCCCACCCGTTCACGCTCAGCGCGAGCTTCAAGTTGAACACGACACCCAACTCCGAAGGGCGACTCGTCTCTGAAGGGGGGGATCTCGCGGACGTGGTGGCCGAGCTACCGCCGGGCATGGCCTTCGATCCGCTGGGTGCCTCGCTGTGTGGCGCGCAAGAATTCGCGACCGTCAACTCGGGGACCGGCGAAGACGGGTGCTCGAACGCCTCGGCTGTCGGGGTCATCCAGATCGAAGACGTCACTCCCACGACGCTCGCAGAACGCAAAGTGTCGACCAGTCCGATCTACGATCTGCGGCCGCCCGCGGGCTCGCCCGCGCTGTTCGGCTTCAGGGTCGCTGGAGTCGCGGTCTATCTGACCCCCTCGATTCGCACAGGCAGCGACTACGGACTGACTGTGGCCATGACAGGCATACCTCAGGGCGCTCACGTGCTTGGTAGCACCGTGACGCTCTGGGGCGTGCCGGGCGAAGCTGCCCACGACCACGAACGCGGCGACTGCATAGAGAGCCACGGCACGTGTCCGGCGGGGGTCCCGGCCAAGCCGCTCCTCACGCTGCCGACGCAGTGTCTCGACGGGCCGGTCGTCTCGCTGCGCGCCGACTCCTGGCAAGAACAGGGCCAGTTCACCGCCACCGCGACCGATCCGCTGGCGGGCGGGTCGACGCTCAGCGCCTGCCCCGCGCTTGGCTTTGCGCCCACGCTTCAGGCACCAGCGGAAAGCTCGACCGCGGATAGTCCCACCGGTTTGACGCTTCACCTGCACCTACCCCAGAGCGATGACCCCGCCGGGCTGGGCGAGGCTCAGCTGAAGAACGCCGTCGTCACCCTCCCGGCCGGCATGACCCTGAACCTCTCGCGCGCCGGCGGCCTCGTGGGCTGCCCCCTCGATGGGCCCGAAGGGATCGACCTAGGCTCGGCCGAACCGGGTCACTGTCCCACGGCTGCGCGGATCGGCGTCGTGCGAGTCACGACGCCGTTTCTAGCCGAAGAGCTACAGGGTGGCGTGTACCTAGCCCAGCAGGGCAACCTCGCAGGCGCAGGCGCCAACCCGTTCGACTCGCTGCTCGCGCTGTACGTCGTCGCCGAAGGCTCCGGTGTCGTGCTCAAGCTTCCCGTCGAAGTCACCGCCAATGCGCAAACGGGCCAGTTGACGCTATACCTCGGCCCCGACCCTGTCACAGGGCAGGCTTTCGCGCCGCAATTGCCCCTGGCCGATCTCGAACTGGAATTCAGCGGCGGACAGCAGGCAGCGATCGTCACACCCCCCGCGTGTGGCGGCTACACGACCGGCGGCTCGCTCACGTCGTGGAGCGGCGCGTCCGCCACGCTCACGGACGAACTCCAGATCACTGAAGGGTGCGCGAAAGCGTTCAACCCTTCGTTCTCGGGCGGCACGGTCGATAAATTGGCCAATGCCTACTCTCCGCTCACGATCGCGCTCGCTCGCCACGACGGCGAACAGGAGATCGGGAGCGTGTCCACCACGCTCCCGGAGGGCCTCCTGGCGACGCTCGACGGAGTCGAACTGTGCCCCGAGCCGCGGGCGACACACGGCACCTGTGGCCCGTCGAGTCTCATAGGCGAGCTCACCACCTCCGTCGGCGCCGGGTCTGAGCCCCTCACGCTCACAGGCGGCAAGGCCTATCTCACCGGCCCCTACGGTGGGGGCTCGTTCGGCCTCTCGATTGTGATGCCCGTGCTCGCCGGACCGTTCAACCTCGGACCCGAAGGTCGCCCGCTCACGATCCGCGCCGCGATCGACATAAACCCGCGCACAGGACAGGCCACCGTCACCACAGACGCCGCCGGCGCCTACGCGATTCCGAGCATCCTGCAAGGCATCTCTCCCCAGATAAAAGCCATCGAGATCGCCGTCGACCGCCCAGAGTTCATCTTCAACCCGAGCAGCTGTGCGCCGCTGGCCATCGCCGGAGCGCTCACGAGCACGGAGGGCACCGCATCGAGCGTATCGACGCCGTTCCAATCGACGGGCTGCGCCACGCTCCCGTTCAGTCCAAAGCTCACAGCCTCCACGAGCGGTCGTCCCTCGCGCAAGAACGGGATCGGCTTCAACGTGAAGATCGTCGAGGGAGTCGCGCACGAGGCCAACGCCCACTCGGTAAAGGTGGAATTGCCCAAACAGCTTCCGTCGCGGCTGTCCACACTACAAAATGCGTGTCGCGTCGCCATCTTCGAAGCCAACCCGGCGGCCTGCCCACCCAAGTCGGTCGTCGGCACCGCCAGTGCCGTCACGTCGGTCCTGCCGGTGCCGATCGCCGGTCCCGTCTACTTCGTCAGCCACGGCGGCGCCAAGTTCCCCGAAGTGGTGATGGTATTGCAGGGCTACGGTGTCACGATCGAGCTGTACGGGGAAACGTTCATTTCCAAAGCCGGGATCACCAGCAGCACTTTCGCCCAGGTCCCCGACGCGCCGGTTCCCAGCTTCGAACTGCACCTGCCCGCGGGCCCCAACTCGGCGCTGACGGCGCAAGGCAACCTGTGCGCGGCGGACCTGCGGACCCCGACGACGATCGTCGCCTACAACGGGCTGGTCGTCAAAGAAAGCCCACGGATCGCCGTCGGCGGCTGTCCCCCGACGATCGAGATATTGCACCACAGCTTCCGCGGGCGCTTTGCGACGATCGTCCTCAGCGTGCCCTCGGCGGGCAGGCTCGTGGCCGGTGGCCACGGATTCTCGCGAAGTGTGAGGACGTTCGGCAGGGCCGCCACCGTAACACTCGAGCTCGCCCTCTCAAAGAGTGAGCGGTATCTGCTGGCTCACCGTCACCCGCGCCGGCTGAAGCTTGCCATCCAGTTGCATTTCACTCCCAGGCACGGCGCGAGGCTCTCCGCGCGAGTGAGGATGGTCGTGCGCTGAGTTGGGGACGCCGCGCTCGTGCCTGAGGAGGGGGCGGGCTCATATGCCTCCGCGGGCGGGGCTCTATACGCCCCCCGGGCGGGGCTCTATACGCCTCCCCGTGTCCAAGGCGACAGGCGCGCGCTACTGTTGCCCGGCCCATGCGAGACATCAGGCTGCACGACACCCGCACCGGGGGGCTGCTTGCCCTGCAACCTCGCGATCCCGGTCGCGTCGGCATCTATGCATGTGGCCCCACCGTCTACAGCCGAATCCACATCGGCAACGCTCGTCCGTTCGTCGTCTTCAGTCTGCTCGAGCGCTTCCTCGAGCACGAGGGGTATGACACGACGCTGGTGATCAACGTCACCGACGTCAACGACAAGATCTACGACGCCGCACGTGCCAAGCCCCAGGATCCAGACCTGGCGCGACGCGCGGGACGGCCAAGCGCGGAGCTGGCGGCGGAGATGACCGCCCACTATGTCTCCGACACTGATTTGCTCAGCCTTGGCCGACCCGACCAGGAGCCGCTTGCCTCGGAGACGATGGCCGCGATCGTCGTCTACATCCAAGACTTGATCGACTCCGGTCACGCCTACGAGAGTGGGGGAGACGTGTTCTTTCGCGTCCGCTCGGACCCCGACTACGGCTCGCTCTCGCACAGGCGGATCGACGACATGGACCAAGGGGAGGACGTGTCAAGTACCCATCCGACCGCCGATCGCAAGCATGACCCGCTCGACTTCGCCCTGTGGAAGGCTCACAAGCAGGGTGAGGACCAGTCGTGGCCCTCGCCCTGGGGCGATGGTCGTCCCGGCTGGCACATCGAGTGCTCGGCGATGGCCGAGTCCCTGCTCGGCGTCGGCTTCGACATCCACGGCGGTGGCTCCGACCTGGTGTTCCCCCACCACGAGAACGAGGCCGCACAGACACGCGCCGCGCGCGGGGCAGAGCTTGCTCGCATCTGGATGCACAACGGCATGATCCAATTCACCGGCGAGAAGATGGCCAAGTCGGTGGGCAACATCGCCCTGCTGCACGAGGTCGTCGAGCGCTACGGCCGCGACGCCGTCGTGATGTACCTAGTCAGTGGCCACTACCGCCAGCCGCTCGCCTTCTCTCCCTCGGAGCTCCAGGACGCCGACCGTCGTGTCCACCGCATCCGCGATGCCCTGCGGCGCCTGGAGCAAGGCCGACCGAGCCCCGCCGACATGGCACACCACAGGGACGCATTCCTCGGTGCGCTCGCCGATGACTTCAACACGCCGAAGGCCCTCGCCTGCCTGTTCGAGTGGATTCGCGAGGCAAACCGTCGCGGCGAGGCCGTGGGCGATGCGGACCTGCGCGAGATGCTCGGTCTGGTCGGCCTCGACGAGCTGAAGCCGCTGGAAGCGGTCGGGGGTGCCGAGTCGGTCGACCCCGAGGCGGTTGCCCTGCTGGCTTCGCGGGAGG
>Ga0210409_10007131_pt1 | contig 11536 bp, 13 predicted proteins | sample IncBWH17MmetaG_FD_161649 | JGI IMG/M metagenome (GOLD analysis project Ga0210409, IMG submission 161649) | Forest soil microbial communities from Barre Woods Harvard Forest LTER site, Petersham, Massachusetts, United States - Inc-BW-H-17-M | ecosystem: Environmental > Terrestrial > Soil >...
CACAGGATTTGCCTGATTCCACATCTCGCACACACTGCATTTTGAAGGCTTTGCTGTAGCGAATTACTTCCATAGATTACTTGGTTTTTTTCATTACCAAGTACCAACCTATTTCAGGACGGGACCCGAACTTCCAACATTCAACGTCCAACTTCCGACATCGAAGTCCAAGCGCCAAGGGCCTGGAGAGGACCTAGCGCAGAGGTTCGATTTTGGATGTTGGACGTTGAATGTTGGGAGTTCAAGCCGTAAACAACAAAACGGGATGTTCGCCCAGCAAGGCGCCGGTAACGCCTGTATTCTTTCTTTGCTCCCTCGGCAAAACTTGACTTGTGTCCAACGTGTTTTGGAATTCAAGGACGCTAGCGAAACATTTAATTCGCGTTTATTCGCGTCCATTCGCGGTTAAACTCCGCGTCCTTGTGAGGCGCCGCCTGGCGGGGGACACCGCTACCTGTTATCGCGAATTTTGATGTCGCGGAACCAGACATTGCTGTGATGGTCCTGCAGCAGGAGGTGACCCTTCACCCGATCTCCGAACCCGCGCACGTTCTTGAATTTGCTTGCCGCAACGGCCGCTTTCACTGATTCGCTGCCACACTCGTATTCGAGCACCTTTACGCCGTTCAGCCAATGCTCGACATGGTCTCCTTTAACAAGAATCCGTGACTGATTGATTTCGCCAATGGGTTTCGTGGGCGGAGCAACACTCGGCTTGAGCACGTCATAAAAGGACGCAGTGACGTGTTTGCCCTGCGCAATCCGGCCGTCCGGATTACGCTCGTCGTCGAGCATTTGGTATTCGTGCCCAAGCGCGGCGTTCCTGGATTCCAAGACAAAGTACTTCAACCCGCTGTTGCCGCCGGGCTCGATCTTCCATTCCCACTTCAACTCAAACTGGTCGAACTCGCTGTCCGAAAGCACATCGCCGCCGTCTTTGCCGAGACAGTGAAACCAGCCATCCTCGACCACCCACCCATTGGCTGGAAAGGAGGTCCGTTTAAAGCTGTGCCAGCCTTTTGGCGTTTGACCATCGAACAGCAGCCGCCATCCCGCAGCCTTTTCCTCGGCGGACAATTCGTTGGGGTTGCCGGCGACCAAAAGCTGAGCACTGATCAGGACGAAGCCGGCGGCAGCCAGGCGCATTAATGTAGAACGCATGGTGGCAGGGTATCGGTTAATCGCCTACCCTGCCAGCAGTATCCCGGCGATTAACGCAGCCAGGGCAATCCGGTACCAACCGAAGATAACAAACGTGTGGGTTTGAATGTAGCGGAGCAGCCAACGCACGGCGATAAACGACACAATCGCCGAAACGACGAACCCCAAAAAGACCATGCCCCAATTCTCCGGCACCGCCCCGGGAGGAGGATGATGCAAGGCCTTAAATATTTCCCAGCCGCCCGCCGCCAGCATCGTCGGAATCCCTACCAGAAAGCAATACTCGGTTGCCGCTGGACGATTCAGCCCCAGCAGAAGGCACAGCAGAATCGTTACGCCCGAACGTGACGTCCCGGGAAAGACCGCCGCCAGGAGTTGCCCCAGCCCCACCGCCCACGCCATCGTCCAGGTTACCTCATTTTGCAGACTCCGGCCGCGCAGCCACGCCTCCACCAGGACGAAGCCCACTCCACCCAGGAACAACGCGATGGCCACCGGCTTCAACTCTTTTGGAAGCTTGAATCCCTTCTTGTCTAAAATGAATGCCCCAATCCCGGTGAGGACGAACGCCAGCAGGATCTTGCCCGCATACGCTTGCGTGGCCGGGTCGCGGAACTTGAACCAGAATTGCCGCAGACGCTCTGGGAATAACGGTAACACCGCCAGAACGGCCCCCGACTGGATGACGATATTGAAGAGATCGCTCTGGTGCGTGTGCAGCCAGCGTTCCGCGATTAGAAGGTGTCCGGTCGAGGAGACCGGAAGGAACTCGGTAATTCCCTCAATAATGCCTAAAATCGTGATAATGGCCCAAGGTGGCATGCCGGGTAGAAACGAAAAAAACTCACCAAAGGCAAGGGGAAAGAGAAGCAAGAAAGGCTGAAGGCTAAAGGCTGAAGGCTAAAGGAATCGAAGAACGACTAACACTTTTGGTGGTGAATCACTTCAGAAGTCCATCTGTTCCGAACTTTAGCCTTTAGCCTTCAGCCTTTAGCCTTTCCCTTTACTTCTCCTTCTTGCTAAACATCGATCCCACAAACCCTCCTTTGGAGTCATCATCGCGCTGGCGCACCTTCAATTGACCCAGGACGGCGTGCCAGCCGATGTAAATCTTGTGCCAGGAATTCTCGAGGTTGCGCAGTACGCCCTCGTTCATCTCGCTGAGATACCGCAACGACGGCGCGTTGCCGACCAGGTCGTGCACTTCCTGGCGGCTGGGTGACGTCACCTCAACCGACGCCAGGATTAACTCCAATTCCTGCACGAGGACACTTTTGATCTCCAGGAACTGGTTTTCGTCCTCGGCGCTGTACTTCTTGGTTCGAGCCAGGCTGACGAATTGATTGAATTGCTTCCAGCATTCGAGGTAGTTCTCCATCTGGGCAATCAGTTGCTCGACTTTTTTATTGTTGCTCATAGGCTAAAATTCACTTTGAAGAGACGGCGTTGAAGGAATGTTTCGGAGCGAGGAAAATAATGGCGCCGCCGCGCAGTTCGCGGGCGGTAATCTTGAGGCTGGAGAAATGAATGGTCAACTCGGACAGCGGCAACTGGGCTTTGCGCGCCTGCCGAAAAAGGCTCAACACTTGATCGCCAATCTCCTGAAGCATTTCGGCTGAACAGGTCGAGGAGACCGTCGTTGCCAGCACATGGTTATTGCGGTCCACCGTGAGCGTGCCGGAGGGGAGCACCTGAACGCCGGGGCTGGGTTTTGAGAATAGACTCAGGAATCCCATGAGGCGATCAGTTGTTTGCTTTGCTCGCTTAGTTGCGCACTTTTGTTCTCGCCTGGCCAGCCTACCAGATACGTCCTTTGCTCCTGTGGCAATAAAATGACGTGATGATCGAGACTGTGTCCCGCCAAATGGCCCAGGTCACCGGCCTGGAGGTCGTGGCCCAGTTTAGAGCAAACCCCCAAGGCTTGCTGCATCCATGCCCCCAACTCCAGTGTGGCTTCCGTCCCCCAGCCCTCGGGCTTGCTTCCCGGTTCGCTTCCCAGCGAGACCACGAAGTCAGCTCCGGCGCGCGTCAGGGAGGCAAGCCGCCATACCGTTTTGCGATGGTCCGCCTGTTCCACGTCCTCGCTGCTTCGGGCCTCCGGCGCGGCCACTTCGTCCATCGCCTGAGCTGCTTCCAGCAGCAACGCGTTGGCCGGTTTGGTAATCGTCCTCTCGCGGTTGGGTTCGGTCGGCAGGTTTTCGAACGTGCCGGACTTCCATTCCAGAATCCGTCGGAAGGCGTTTTCACCACGCGCCCCCTCGGTTTCGGCGTCGATCAGTTCGCCCGAGGAAATCCAGATTCGCCCCGTGAGCGATCCTCGCGTGATCCGCAGCAAGGTCGTGCTTTGGGAGAGGCATTCCATTTGAATCAGATCCATCAGGCTCTTGCTTTGGACTCCTCGGAAGCCGCCCTCGTCATCGCGGCCCAGCAGCGATTCGATGCATTGCAGGAACATTTCCATGTTCTGCTGCGTGTCGGGTTTGAGCCAAAAAAGGTCAACCCCCAGCGAGTAGGCTCGCGAACGAAACTCCTCGTTATGGACCGCCGTCATGACCACGGTGCGCAGCTCGGGAAAGCGCCGGCGCACGATCGACAACACCTGTAAGCCGTCCATCTTCGGCATTTTCAGGTCGCAGAGCAGAAGCCGAAAGCCCTCGGACTTGAGCATCGCCAGCGCCCGAGCGCCTGAAGTCGTGGTGAAGATTTCCGGCCGGCTGGGCAATTGCGACAACAAGTCGCGATACAACTCCAGCACAGCCGGGTCATCATCCACGATGAGGACTTTATGGCGGTTGTCCATCTACTTAATCGTCAGCTGCGATTGTCTACACAATATTCCACGGTCTCAAACGAAATCGGCATCCCTGAAGGGCAGCATGCGCTGTTCCGTTCAGGACGAAAGTCTGCGAAATTACCGGCAAATTTGCAAACCTGTTCCCCATCCCATCCCTGCACGTCCTGGACTGTGGCGCCCGAAAGGGGCACTCCATTCGGACCGACGTTTGCGAGAATTGCCTCAATCTGCGACATTTGCCGAAGCCCGGAAGAGAGCCGCGAAAGCATTCTTGTCTGCGGCTTCCTCACCCGCAGGACCGTGTTCATGCTCCTTCCAGCGGTTCGCGCCAATTGTTTCGCGGCACGGATCTGCTCAGAAACGCAGTCAGCGACGGGACATTTCAGTCCATTGATGAGACAGCCGTGTTTGACCGCAAAGCGTTGCTGTCGAGGCAAGAGGCGTCGGTCGCGACTTCCCCTGCAGGCTCCCTGTGGATCCCTGCGAGACGGCATAGTCTAAGCCTCGCCCAAGCAGGCGTATAGCTGGGTCCAAAGCGTCTGAGGCGGAACTGGTTTGAGGACACGCTCTTGTGCCACCGGATATGGCACAATTCCTGCGCTACGTCTCCACAGAAGCAGTTCAACCGATACAAACCAAAATGCATCGTGCGCGGACAATCAATCAGGACAGCACAGCGTCCCGTGCTACCAAAACATTCGGTAGCGACCGCAAGCTTCCGGCCCGGGGAGCTCCGCGAACCTTATGCGATTTAAATCGGAACCCGAGACTGGAGTGCCTCGGCGCACTCGATGAAAGTTAAAATGTTTGGCTTCCTAAAAAACCTTCTGCGCAAGGCGCCTGAGATATCGGCGGAGAACTACGAAACCACACAGCCTGAAAGCGAGGCGGCAAGCACACCGCAATCCAGTCCCAAGCCCCCGGTGTTCAAAGCCCCGCCTTTGCGCAGGAACGGCGTACCGGCCACCAATGGACATGCCAAGGGCATTGAGCTCTCGCTCCAGACCGTCCTCCAAGGCTTGCCACTTGAACTGCAGCCCCGCGTCAGGCGCACCCAAGTTGGCGATGCCACCATCACCGTGCCCCTGGAGAAAGTGCTCGCGCAATTGTCCCGGGGAGCAGTTAAAGTCTCTTTTGGTGAGTTGCGCCAGGCGGCGCCTGACATTTTTACCGCACAAAACGATCGCGACCGGGTTTTGGTCGCTTTGCCGCTGGCCGATATCCTGAGCCGGCTCAATCCCGCCCTGATTGCTCGCCGTCGAGTGCAGCGACAAATCGAAGTCCCGGCCGAGATCAGCAGTCCGTTCGACTCCCGTGGTAACGGCCTGAGTTTTTCTATCGGCTCAGCCAAGAACGAAGCTGAGCCGCCGCCGCGGCATGTCAACTCGGGGCCACCGCCTATTGTTGCGCCGCCGCGAGCTTCCATTTCATCGGTGCCGCCACAGCCCCAGGCTGAGACTACACCCGCCATTCCCGCCGCCCGATTTTCGGTGCCGGCAACTCCGGGCACGAGCCTGGCGGCAAAGGCTCATCCCGCGCAGCCGACCGCCCCTGCTGCGCCTGCCGCGAAGCCAATCGCCTTCGTCCCCAGGCCGGTTATCGCCAAGCCAGTCTCCCCGATCGATCCGACCCCGGCCTCGACCGCACCGACCAATCTGGCAGGAGGCGCGCCGAACCCGGTTTTTGCGCCTCAGAATCCTATTCCCATGGTGCCCAGCGCCTCTGTTGCTGCGCCCCCAGCCGGCTCTGTCCCGAAGGTGCCCGCGCCCCCAGTCCGGGAGGCTTCCCCCGCCGCGCCCACCTCCGTTCCGGCCGCCGCACCCGCTGCGGGCAAATCCGCCCCATCGGAGCCATTGGTTGTTTCGCTGGCCTCCCTGGCGGAAGCCTGGCCCGATGAAGTGCGCAAAGAGATTATCAGTCTGGGTTTGGCGGAAGCCAAAGTCGGCTTGCCTTCCACTGCCATCGAGCAGGCACTCAAGCAAGGCCGGATTTGCTTTACCTGGAAGAGCATCCGTTCCTGGCTTAAACCGGCGGTGCCGGCGGTTTCTTCGAATCACGATAGCGCCGTCCTGGATCTGCCCTTAAAGGTCGTGGCTCCCCTGTATCTCGATCGCCAGCGCGCCGCCGCCAAGGCGAAACCCAAAGTCTCAGTCGACGAAGAAATCCCCAATTTGTTTTTTGGGTTTCCGCAGCCCGAAGGCACCGCGGCGGCCGTCGCGGCCACCGCTCGGCCTTCCGACACCAATTACTACGTTTGGGAAGACACCCATGACACCGCCCGGATCCAAGAATCCGAAGTCAAGCGCGGGCCCAGCCCTGGCACCAAGTTTGTGGCCAAGTACGCGACCCCCAATGAAGTCGTGTCCCGCGCCGCAGGATTGGAAGGCGTGGCGGGCGCTCTCATTGCTCTGCCGGATGGGCTCATGGTGGCCAACCGGCTCCCTCCCGATTTAAATGCCGACACCCTCGCGGCGTTCCTGCCTCAGATTTTTGGCAAGGTCAGCCAATGCACGAAGGAATTACGTATGGGCGATCTCAATAACCTCAATTTCACCGTGGGGAACGTTCCTTGGAAGATCTTCCGGGTCAACGCGATCTTCTTCGCGGCTTTCGGCCAGGCCGGAGTGCCCTTGCCGACCGCGCAACTGGCGGCTCTGGCCGCTGAACTCGATCACAAAGCAAAGTAAGTTTATGGCCATTATTAATCAGGCAACCAAAGAACTGCAGGTCAAAATCGTCTACTACGGACCCGCGATGGGCGGCAAAACCACTAATCTGGTCCAGGTCCATGATCACGTGCAGACCGGTGCGGGGAACAAAGGCAAACTGGTTTCCCTGGCCACCAGCTCGGACCGCACTTTGTTTTTCGATTTTCTGCCCATCGAAGCCATGTCCATCAAAGGCTTCAAGACCAAGTTCCAGCTCTACACTGTCCCCGGGCAGGTCATTTACAACACCACACGCCAGTTGGTCTTGCGCGGCGTCGACGGCATCGTCTTTGTCGCCGATTCGCAGTATGAGAAGATGCCTGAGAACGTCGAGAGCTTCACCAATCTCGAGGAGAACCTGAAGTCGCTCAAACAGAACCTCAGCGATATTCCCTACGTGTTGCAGTACAACAAGCGTGATTTGCCCAACATCGCCCCGATTGACTACATGGAATTCCTGCTCAACAACCGGGACGTGCAGGTGCCTTCCTTTTCTTCGGTCGCCCACAAATGCGAGGGCGTCTTCGAAACTCTCAACATGATTACGCGCATGTTGCTGCACAAGTTCGTCAGCCAGGCCGCGCCGCAGTACGCATGACATGGGCACACTGCCGCAACTGGTCGAGGAGGATATCCAACGCCTCGAAGAGGCGCTGCGGGAGTTGCTCGAAAAGAGCGAAGCAACCACGGCGCTGATCATCGATAAAGGCGGATTCCTCATCTCCAGCTACGGAGACGCCCGCCAATTCGACCTGACCACGATTGCGGCGCTGGCTTCGGGGGCTTACCTGGCCAACCAAACCATCGCCAATCTCGTCCACGAAACCAATTTCAACAGCGTCTACCAGCAGGGTGAACGCTTCAGCATGTTCGTCCTGTGTGTGGATGAGCACTGCCTCCTGGCCGTCATCTTCAAGGCCCATGTCAGTGTCGGAGTCGTCAAATACTTTGGTGTGCCCGCAGGAGAGAGCATCGCCGCGCAAATGCAGGTCGCCCACGAGCGCGACCCCGATGGCGGACTGGACCTCTCGGTTCTAAATCTCGCCGATACCGCCGAACTCTTTAAGCGCAAAGGCTGAAACAGCGATTGGCGGCTGAGAGAGGTACGTCAAATGCTGCTTACAAAACGGAATGAGCGGTAAAAAGATACTTTTGGTGGACGACGACCCTGTCTTCGTTATGGCGACCTCGATGAAACTCCGCAGCGAAGGATTCGAGGTCATCACTGCCGAGGATGGCGCTGGCACCTTAACCGCGCTACGCGAGGGCCAACCGCACCTTATCCTGCTGGATATTCTGTTTCCGCCGGATGTACCCCATGGCGGCGTTGTTTCCTGGGACGGCTTCGACATCATGAACTGGTTGCGGCGAATGGGTGGCCACGCCGGCACGCCCGTGCTCTTAATCACGGCCGGAGCGCCCGAGGAGTACGCCGATCGCGCCCGCAAAGCCGGTGCAGCCGCATTATTTCAAAAGACGGGTGAACCCAGCGAGTTGTTGCGCCTCATTCATCAACTTTTGGATTAGTTAAACCTCCCCAGCAAAAAAGCCGGGCTCATTGAGTCCGGCCTTGATCGCAGGGGGAAGGCTTATTGGCCTATGTAGGAAGTGTTGTTAGGGAAGAGGATTTCCTGCATGGCTTGGGTGATGGGATCGAACCAGGTGCCGTTTCCCCTTTTGCCTTCTCCACCGCCCCAACGATCAGCGAAGGGGCTCGGGCTGCCTGGGCCCCTGCGCCTTGTCTGGTTTAGTCGCGATGCCCGCGCCCCGCATGCTCGCCCTCACCCTGCTCGCCCTCGTCATCGCCGAAGGATCCGGCGGCGATGCTCCCCGAGTACACCACCGCCCCGTTGGTCCCCACCGCCGGCGCAGCAAATTGGAGCTCGCCGGTGAGTTGGAAGTTCAGCAGTTCGTTACTGGTGCCGAAGTGTAAATGCTCCGTGGCCCTGAGCGTGCCGCTGGCCATCGTGTTGGTCCCCAGGAAAACCCAACTCAGCCGCTCGACGAGCGTGCCGTTGGTCCTGCTGAGGGATACGCCGTCAGCGAACGCGATCGGACTGGCCACGACCACATTGTTCGTGCCCATCACCACCTCCAGTTTATCCGCCGTCATGTTGTAGACCAGCCGCAGTCCGGACGGGTTGGTTACACCTGAGGCCTCGGCAGCCTGCTCCAGTATTTGCCTGTTGCCGAAGCGACTGTAGGAAAGCCCCCCGCTCGTGTTAGTCCTGACCGCTGTCGTTTGCACCTGGGCGCTGAAGAGCTCCTGTGCATCGCCGGACCATACACTAGCACCGGCCGCAATCAGACCTGCGGCCAACATGAATGTCTGTGAGTATTTCATTTTTCTTTCCTCCATTACTTTGGTTTTAGCCGTCAAGACCCGCGCGCCTGACTGCCCAGCCGGGCTGCCAAACGCCTGGGTCACGCCCGCAATCTCCCCGCTGGCTAGCCGCGAATCAAGCGCCGCACCCCCTAGGATTTTCCTAGCGAGGCGGAGCCTCGGACCGATCTAATCTCGTTGAACTTCCAACATTCAACGTCCAACTCCCAACATCGAAGTCCAAGCGCCCATGGGTTCAGGCCACCTTTTGGCTCCGCCCGGCTGTACTGATGCTCCTGACGAAAATCCGGATCAGTTCGTCGGTTATCGGTGATTTGCCTGTTTACCAGCCGCCTGGGGAGGACCTAGCGCAGAGGTTCGATTTTGGATGTTGGACGTTGAATGTTGGAAGTTCAAGCGGTAAACAAAAAAACAAAACGGGCTGTTCGCCGGGCAAGGTGCCGTTAACACCGGTGCTTTTTTTGCGCACTCGGCAAAACTTGACTTGTCTGCAACGTGTTTTGGAATTCAAGGACTCTAGTCATCCAACGGCCATTTTCGGCGATTCGGCTCTATTTGGCCATCATTGGCTAATGAGTCGCGTTCTCGATTTGTCAAAGAGCATGTTGGAATCGGTGTAACCGGTTAGTGACGGCGGGCAGAACAGCGGCGCGCGGACTTTCCAGTCCGCAGCAACGTGGTTTACGTCAGCCCGCTGGCATTTGAGGTTGCTGCGGACTAGAAAGTCCGCGCGCCGACCGCCGTCACTGACCGATTACGAATCGGTTGGGGCGAAGGCCGGGAATGAATCCGCAGCCTCATTTTGCCCTTGTTCCATATTGAACTTCAAGTTAAAGTTGAATACATGATAAAGACGGTCACGATGCTTCACTTTCGCAGAAATGCGGCGGGTATTCTCCGCCGCGTCGCCAAGGGCGAGCGTTTCGTCCTTTCGCACCGCGGCCGCCCTGCGGCTCGGTTGGAGCCGGTTGCGCGAACAGGACCATCCGATTCGGCGAACGATCCTTTCCTGGGAATAGCCAACCGGGCGACCCGGAGTCCGAAAGGAAGGACCCGGCATCAGGATATCGATCAGATCCTCTATGGCCGCGGCTGATGTTTTCGCAGACACGGCCGGCTTCCTGGCTTTATGGGATGCGAGCGACCAACACCATGCTGCAGCGATCCGCCTCCAGGGTGATCTGGTGCGCAAGCATCGCCGTTTTCTGACCACCGACTACGTTGTGGACGAAACGGCCACGCTATTGCAGAGGCGCCATAGCCACGCCGCGGCAGCAGATTTCCTGGACACCATCACCCGAAGTGAGGCGCTCCACATCGAGTGGGTGGGACAGGATCGCTTTTTTGCCGCGATCAGCCGCTTTCAACATCACGCCGATAAAGAGTGGTCCTTTACTGATTGCGTCAGTTTCACCGTGATGCAGGAATTGAACATTCGAGACGCGTTCACCACCGATCACCATTTTCACCAGGCAGGTTTTGCCGCCTTATTGCGTGTTTGAGAACATGCGGCGTTGCGATGCCGACAGGGACGCCGGACAGTGGCGCGGGGGGTGGATACCTGACTTTAAAATGTCAAAGAACGTGAGCGAATTGACCGACGGTTGATGGGGCCGGGTCAAACGCTCTTAAAAATCAGTGCGATTTGGTGCGATTTAGTGCGATTTAGTGCAACGGGGCGCAACGTCGAGTGGCGAGGGCGAGCGGTCTGGACTCGGTGGAGGGTTGGCTACCGGGTGGTTGAGCCGAATGATCCAGGATGGCGATTTCGAGATGCGCAGTCCACGGTGCTGTGGCGCGTGGCAATCTGCCGTTTCGAACATGAGGACACATTAGCGCAAGGAGGTGCTGCTGGCTTATTAGCGGAAGCGACTTTTTATTAATAGCCCAGACGCTGAAGCAGAGATTCAAGGCCGTGGGGCGGAACTGATTCTACTTGCGTTAGCTTAGGCTTGTCTCAAGCGCTGATGCAAAAACTTTGTTCCGATTGGGAATCTTGGGTTTCAAACTCAAAAGGGCACCAGTTCGCCGATTCTTTGCAGGCTGCTGGATGCGAGCAGGAGGGCCATTGTAGCGCAGTAACTTCGTTCTGACTCCGGCTCTGGGTTCGCCTCTCCGGAGCCCCGGAGGGGCGGCATGATAATAGCCCCGGGCAAGGCCGCCGAGGCCGCCGTCCGGGGTAAAGAGCCCCCCCGCCCAGCCTCTTTTTTTACTTCTGGTTTGGCGCGCCTCCGGCGCGCCAAACCAGAAGTAAAAAAAGAGGAGATCATTTTGCGTCCATAACCCTGGGCGGCGCTCCGCTTGCCCGGGGCTATTATCATATCGTCCCTTTGGGACTTCAGTTTGGCTCGCTCCGCTCGCATAACAGGCGAACGGTCCGGTCCAGCGACCCCGTGCCACTCGTGATCGATATTAAGTCTAGAGCTCACGGCGGGGTTCGCTGCGGCCGGGTTGTTAGCTGATTCGTCAACGGGGCTTCGATGTACAAAACCTCTGCGTTCGTTAGGGTCTGCTTAGCAAACTCCAAGG
>Ga0210409_10007132_pt1 | contig 11536 bp, 7 predicted proteins | sample IncBWH17MmetaG_FD_161649 | JGI IMG/M metagenome (GOLD analysis project Ga0210409, IMG submission 161649) | Forest soil microbial communities from Barre Woods Harvard Forest LTER site, Petersham, Massachusetts, United States - Inc-BW-H-17-M | ecosystem: Environmental > Terrestrial > Soil >...
CTTCATTGCTTGTTGCAAAAGCGCGGGGTGGTCATCAACGAGCAACACGGAGGGTTTTCGAGAACCTGAACTCATTTTCTCCGGCGCACCACCGTTGCTGAATTTGGGTTGCGAGCTGGAACAAACTGAATAACCCTAAGCGTCGAATATCCGGGCATAGGAATGCAGCCTATGCGGGATCAGGTTGTGCAGGATACTGTCAAAACTAACAGGCGGACAATCGGTGGGCGTTATAGACTGGCGCTTGGGCGGCCCATTGGTGTGGCGGCCAGCCGAATCACCGGCACAGCGACAATGCAGGAATTTTTTCGCCGTCGCTGACCGAAACCTGGTCCAATCATTAAGACCAGCGTGCCTCGCGCCCGGAATTGTATGGCTCGCTCGCGCCGTCAAGGTAGAACGCCCCTTTGCCCCGCGTCTCCACCTTGACTGCGCTTGCTTCGCCAAGTGAGAGCGCTTAGGAAGGCACGCTTGAAGTATGCAGGTCTGGATTGATATCGTATTGGTGATCAGTGTGACGTCGTTGTTCGCAAGGCCACCAGCTTGGACGACCTTCAGTGAAACCTTCAGTGAAGGGGTTAAAAATAGTTAAAGGTGGTTAGCTGGTTTTGATTGAAATCCCCTGCGAAATCAACCATATTATCGTGGTCAATCGGGCATTAGCCGCCCGATTCCGACCCTCGCCTCCAGTTCCAAACCTCGTTTGGATAAGGAGTTACAAATTCACAGACCTCAAGTGCCAGCAAAAGTGCCAGCAACTTGATGACTCAGGAACAACTTGATAAAAGTCTGAAAGTACTCAGGCACGACTTGCTGAAACGCAATTGGCTGTGCGTTTGGTGTAGCTGATACACCCGTCACTCGGACCTCGTTTGGCAGGCTCGAACCAGAAAGTTCGAGCTATGAAAAACCGATTCCGACTTTACCGCAGAACGATGGGCGGTGTGTTCTATGTCCATGATTCCGAAACGGGCAAACAGGAAAGCCTCGGCACTCGCGACCGCGCTGAGGCCACGACGTTGCTCAATGCGCGCAACGAATCCGTCCGCCAACCGCAACTGAATCTTCACATCGCCAAGGCTTACTTGGCGGGTACTGATTCCGGCGTCTCCACCCGAACCTGGCAGAACGCCCTTGACGCGATTGTCGAGACGAAGTCAGGTTCAACCCAGGATCGATGGCGCCGGGCTGCAAAGGAAACGGCGTTGGACCTGATTCGCGATCGTGTCATTATCGAGACTCAAGCCGAGCAGCTTCTTGCCTGCCTCAAGGCGGGCACGGTCAGCACCAATGTCCACCTGCGGAAACTCCACAACTTTTGCCTTTCGATGAACTGGCTGCCCTGGCCGCTCATTCCCAAGCGCCTTTGGCCAGAAGTTCGCTTCCAGCCCAAACGCGCCATCACCATCGAGGAACACCAACTCGTCCTTGAGCGTGAGAAAAACCCGGAACGACGCAACTTTTACGAGCTATGCTGGCATCTCGGCGGGTCGCAGACCGATATTGCCAACCTCAAGGCGGAGGACATTGATTGGGCCAACCAAACAATTGCCTATACCCGCCAAAAGACAGGCAGTATCGCGATGATTCATTTTGGCCCCGACATCGAAGCCATCCTGCGTCGTCTGCCGGCACAAGGCCCGTTGTTCCCCCATCTCCAAACCGTGCGCTGTGGCGACCGCGCAACGGAGTTCAAGCAACGGTGCGTGGGACTCGGTATCAAAGGCGTCTCACTTCACTCCTACCGCTATGCATGGGCGGAGCGCGCCAAACAATGCGGCTACCCGGAGCGGTTCGCGCAAGAGGCCCTTGGTCATAACAGCAAGGCGGTACATCGTGCTTACGCACGCAAGGCAAAGATGAGGCTGCCGTCGTTGGAAAGCTACGAACGGCAAGCCACAGAAGGCCGCATCATCCAGTTACCGTCTCAGGCGTCGGAAGCGCATCGGCCCGGCGGCTTCGGTCAGTCCGCCGGTTAAACCGGTTGTTTCCATTTGGTCCACGGTCGCAACTCCGATTTCGGGCGTTTCGTTCTCGCCAGTAGTCGCAAATCGCATCGCTTGCTCGGGCGAGCCATTTGTCATCGCGCCGAAGCTGATCAAGGGCTTGGGTGGAGAAAAACTTCGTGCCGTTGCGGGCCGGATGTCCGAGCGGTTTCAGGAGGCTGGCTGCAATGAGAATGGGGATCTCGTGCGGCTCGAAGCCGAGATACCAGGCGGTTTGGGTCGCGTTGAGGCGGGCCGGGGCAATCTTCCAACTCAGAAATTCGGTTTGTTCTGCAAGCTCGTTCATACAAGTTTCACCAGGCGACAGCATACGACCCGTCGCGGCTCCGCTGGTGTAGCTGCTACACAATCCGTTCTCGACAAGAAAGCAGGTAATCGCAAGTGAACTGCCGGGACTTCGGAGGGACGCCATTTGCTTGTGCGGTAGGGAAGGACCCACGCTCAATTGTTCTTCCGAGCGCGTTGGACAGGATTGAAATCTCCGTGCCGGGCTCGGCAAATTGCTTCCGTGCGATTCCGAATTTTACCCCCTGTCGGACGTCCCGCAATAAATGTCCAAAATGACCATCGCCTGAGCCAGAACGCGCTGGCTTAAAGGCGGTGCAAATTAAGAACGTCTGTGCGTCGAGCTGGGTCGTCACCTATAACTAAACGAGTGTAGCCGCCATCAGCCTCTGAAGACATTTCGCGAGAGGCGAGCGTGACCCCAACAATTGCCCGTGTTTTAGCCGAGGCCGTCGGTGGCGGAAGCGATTTACGATTGCGAGAGAGAAGCCAGACAATCGCGACGAAGCAGATCACAGCGAGCCCCATGAACAAGTAATCACCGTAGTCCTGAATGAACTGGTCAAGCTCATGCTCGAACTTTCCGACATATTGAATCGGGTCTTCCATTTTTGAAGCAGGCGTTCGGCCTCTTCTCTGTATTTTCGGTGATCACTTTGGGATCGTCAAGTTTACCGTGGCGCAGTTTACCGTGGCGCAGCAATTAACTAGTGTTTGATTATCTTTGTACCTGAAGTCTTGCCCGGCGTTTGGCCTGAAATGCCAAGTCAGAGTCTCAAAATGCTGACCGGGCACATCGGCCACAAATTCGCCCCCCCCAATCCGATGCCGAATCCGCCGGACACATGCTGCTGGCGATGATGAAACCGGTGAACGCAGCCTCGCTGCGCGAGCTGTTGCAAAAGAAGGGCATGGAGACGAACACGAGGGTCGGCTTTGCCACATTGCCCAAGATGTTGGTTAGTCAAGAAGTGTCGCCACAACGGTGATTGTGATGAGCCAACGGAAGGAGTATCAATGAAACCACAAATGTTCACAAGGTCAACGGATTCTGAAAGTCAGTCCGCTGCGGCAAATCACGCTGAGTCGACGTGTTGGAGTGGCGGTGGAAGAAGACTGGCGACTTCAATCAGGCCATGATGCGGGAACGCCTCGCTGGAAAAACGCGCCTGTTATGAGCGACCAAACGATTACTCTCAAGACCGTCAACGATCTGCGGCTAGACGCCTCAGGTGAGGCTCAGCGTTACTTCATCGCATCGTATCAGCGAGGTTACCGTTGGTCTCCGCTGCAGGTTGCCCAACTACTGGAGGATATCCGTGAATTTACCCGCCGCCGCGATCCTCAACCCGAGGAGTTTTATTGCCTCCAACCTTTGGTGCTCAAGGTGTCCGTTCATGGCGGCTATGAGGTGGTTGATGGGCAGCAGCGTCTCACCACCCTGCTTCTCATCCTGCGTCATTTCAACGAGCGCCTTACTGAAAAATTTCGGCAACCACCCTTCACCCTCGACTACGAGACCCGGCCAAACCTTTTGGACTTTCTCAATCAGCCAACCGAGGCACTGGCCAAGAGCAATGTGGATTTTTTTCACCTATTTGGAGCGGTCACGACGATTGAGAAATGGTTCAGCGACAAAGAAAACGAGGTCGAGGAAATTAAATCCGCCTTGCTGAATAAGACCAAAGTGATTTGGTTCCAGCTGTCCGAAAGAGACAATGCGGTCGAGGCCTTTACCCGTCTTAATGTCGGCAAAATCCCCCTTACGAACGACGAGTTGATTCGCGCACTGTTTCTCAAACGCACAAATGCTGAGGAATCGGAAGCGGCCGCGCTGCAAAACAGAATCGCTCACGAGTGGGATCAGGTCGAAAAGACGCTCCAGTCCGAAGCCTTCTGGTATTTCCTGAGCAACCAGGGCGGCAAGGCCCAGAATCGTATCGGCTTTTTGTTTGACCTTGTCGCGCAGGCCGATGGGCTGCCGCCAGGAGCAGAGCACGATGCTTACGGGATCTTCTATGCTTTCGGCCAGAAGTTAAAGGCAGCGGGTGCCAGCCCAGAGCAGGAATGGCGGAAGATCAAACAGACCTTCATGATGGTGGAGGAATGGTTTGAGGACCGCATCCTCTACCACATCGTCGGCTTTCTGGTCAGCGAAAGGATGAGCATTGGCAAAATCAGCGAACTCTCAAAGCAATGCACCAAGAGTGAGTTTGAGCAGAAACTGCGTCGCGAAGTTTTTTCCCGGGCGATTGGCGGCCCGCCGCCCGCAGATATGAACGAAGCCGCTATTCGAACTCAGGTGGAAGACCGGCTGGAGACTCTCGAATATGGCAATGGCCAACATCGGCCGAGGATCAAATCGCTCCTGCTGCTTTTCAATTTGGCGACGCTGCTTCAAAACCAGCGGTCCAATTTGCGGTTTCAGTTCGATAGCTTCAAAAGCGAGCAGTGGAATATTGAGCACGTCCGCTCTGTGACGTCGGACAAACCCGAACGGCATTCGGAACAAATTACATGGCTGACGCATTGCCTCGGCTATCTTAAATCGCAGGAAGCCGAAGAAGCGCTAAGGGCCGAGATTGAAGCTTTTGTGGCACTTCCCCAGCAGGACGCAATCGCGGTGTTCGATCCACTTTACGACAAACTGTTGGCGTTCTTCCAAGAAAAAACCGACGAGGAGGCCGACCACGGCATTGCCAACCTGACACTGCTCGATGAACACACGAACAAGAGTTACAAAAACGCGGTTTTTGCCGTCAAGCGCAAGCGTCTGCTGTCCCTCGACCAAGCTGGAATCTTTGTTCCGTTGTGCACCCGCAATGTATTTTTGAAGTGTTACAGCCCGCAGGTGGACAACGCTATGTTTTGGAGCCCGGCGGACCGGGACGCCTATCAAGGCGTGATCATCGAAACGCTGGTCAATTTTTTCACCGGCAAAACAGAGGGAACGATATGAGTGACTTGGGCAGCCAAATCATCTACAAACAACTTTTGCAGCGCCATGGGCGCATTCGGATTCCGATGATCCAACGGGACTACGCGCAGGGGCGGCCTTCGGAAGTGGAGGTGCGGGAGGAGTTCCTCGGGGCGCTGGAAGGCGCCCTGCGGCGCCCGGCCGATGATCCATCATTACCGCTAAATCTCGACTTCATCTACGGCAGCGTGGAAGGAAAACAAGAGACCCGCTTTTCCCCGTTGGACGGTCAGCAGCGGCTCACCACGCTGTTCTTGCTGCACTGGTATCTGGCTTGGAGTGATGAACGGTGGGATGTTTTTTGCGGGTTGTTCCGGGCGAGGGAAAAATCGCGCTTTTCCTATAGCGTCCGTCCGACTAGCGAGGACTTCTTCGACGCACTGGTGACCTACAAGCCCGAATGCCGGCCGGGGGAGGTTGCTCAACTGAGTCGCCTGCTCACCAACCAACCGTGGTATTTCCGCAATTGGCGGCTCGACCCCACGGTTCAGTCCACCCTCGTCATGTTAGACGCAATCCACACCCGGTTTGCCTCGGCCAACGGCCTTTTCGAGCGACTCACCTGCGAGAGCCAGCCGGCAATCACTTTCCAACTGCTCGACCTCAAGAACTTCGGACTTTCCGACGATCTATATATCAAGATGAATGCTCGTGGGAAGCCCTTGACCCCATTCGAGACATTCAAGGCACGGTATGAGCAGGAACTTGGGAAGCAGTTTGGCGGTGAGTCCAGGCGCATCGACAATCAAGACTTTCCCATCGCGGATTTTGTCGCCCGACGGATGGATACCGCGTGGTCCGAACTTTTCTGGGCTCATCGGGACCAGGAAACCAATCTCTACGACAGCGCCGTCATGAATGTCTTTCGGGCGGTGGCTCTCGTCACCCGCGATCCCGAAAGTAAGTCTTACCCCGAAGACGTCTCGTCGCTCCGCTACGTTGGGCGGGCACCTTCGTACGCCGATTTTCATTCCAAAGGCTGGCTGGATCGGAATTTTACCACGACCCTGATTTGCTTGCTTGAAGCGTGGAGCAAAGGCGGCGGTGCCCTCGCCACGCTGTTGCCTAACAATCGTTTTTTTGACGAAAAAGCCATGTTATCGAAGCTGGTCGCCAGTCCGGCCGATCTTTCCTATACCGAGGTGGTTCAGTTCGCCGCGTATGTGGGCTTTATCCGCGAGCACGAAGGGACTCTCGATGTTCAAGCGTTTCAGGAGTGGATGCGGATCGTTTTTAACCTCTCGTTGAATACCGATTATAACCGCCTCGATGATCTACAACGAAGCATAGCGGGTCTTAAAACACTGCTCCCGAGATCGAGTAAGGTTTTGGAATTCTTCGCCGCCTCCGAGAAGCCTACCGCCGGCTTCAGCCCCCAGCAAGTTTTAGAGGAGAAATTGAAGGCTGAGTTGATCTTGGCGCACAGCCATTGGCGGCCACTCATTGATCGTGCGGAAAGCCACGGCTACTTCCGAGGGCAAATCGAGTTCCTCCTCGATTTCTGTGGCGTAGTTGCGACGAGCACAGAGAAAGGCAAGGGGGACATGGAGGACGCCTTACATCTTTCGCTCCAAGTGCGATTCGAGGAATATTTGAAAAAGGCCGAAGCGATGTTCGCTAATCAGGGACTTGCAAATCTTGGAACGAATCGCTGGCAGCGGGCGCTGCTGAGTATCGGGGATTATCTCCTGCCCAGTGGTCGGCAGAATATGTCCTTTCTCGTCAACTCATCAACGGAGCAAGCCAGTTGGAAGAGACTGCTCAGAGGGACCGGGACTAAAGTCCCTGAAGCTCGAAAGCTATTGCACCAACTTTGGGACCGCCTAACCGACGGAAAGCCTGTAGGCGAGGAGCTAGATCAAATTATTGCAGGCGCAACAACCCCCGAGGCGTGGCGGGAAGCGTTCGTTCGAACCCCTGAAGCAATTGATTACTGCGGATACCAAGCCATTCGTTGGAATGCGCCGGACGAAGTCTATCTACTCAAGAAGAGCCAGATGAATGGCGCACACGCTGAACTGTTCAGCTTTTGTCTTTATCAGAAAGTGCTTCTCCCACTTTCCAATCAAGGTCGATTGGCACCTCTGATCCTGCGAGATTACCAGTCAGTGAACGGCACGGATTTTGAGCCGCATATCTTGCTTGCCTTTGCCCACGAAGGATACCATTCGAGTATCAAGGTTGAGTTTAAGAAGGGCAGTTTTGTCATCGGCGTAGATTCCGCGTCGCTTCAGGCTCGGCCAGAAAATGCAGCCATTCTCCTTGATTCGCTGGGCTTCGTGCAAGACGAAGGTCGCCTTTCAAAGGCAGTCAGCCCCACTGCAATCGAAATCACGCTGCTGGACCTCGTTCAAGCTGTCGCGAAAGCACCCCAAACAGATTCGAGTCATGCTTGAACAAACCCGCTCTAAAGCCAGAAGCAGGATCGCGTTATTGCTCTATTGCGCAATGAACTGGGCCAGCCTACCACCATACGGATATGAAATATTACGGTAAACATTGCGGGACATGAAATACTTATCGGTTATCAAATCCTTGCATGAAACACCCGCTCGCGACCAGTAAGGGGAGACGCCAGGCTGCTGTCTAAACTTACCCATTCAAAGTGGATAAATGCGAACGCGGCAAAGGGGAGTCTTCAGACGAATTTCCACAGATTGCGCTGGAACAGACGCCGCACAAATACGATCCAGCGGCATCACTGCGAGGGTGGTTGGGATTGACCGTACTCTGAAAGGCTTATGCCTTCTGACCGAGGAGGTGCGCGCTGGCAATCGCTTCACGCCGTGATCTGTGCTTCGGGCTGGACTTTGTCTTCCGCAAATTCTCGAGTCGCCAGTGTTCGATGAAGAGGGAGTGAAGCGGTGCTCGGCGGAACACAGAATCCTCAATCCTCAATCACACGCGAACGCTAACCCGGTGAGTCTGGCGTGCTGATTTGTCTTGTCTGTGGCTTTCCGAATTCCTCTGCTGCGCGTCTTCGGCGGACGCAGCTTCAACCTGGCTCGGCGCCTGGTTCTTGGTGAGGTCGAGCTTTTCCTCGATTTCGCTCTGACGGCAGCACAGCTCGTGGTATTGCTTCTCGTGTTCAAAGGGAGCCCCGACTTTGGTTTCGAGTTCCTTCCCGCGTTTGTGGGCATCGGCGATATCAATTTCGAGCCTGACGGCACGCTCCTCGAAGCCCTGAACGGTCGCTTCCAATGAGCGGATTGTGCCCAGAGCCGTGTCCGTGACGCGTGCGCCATAACTGTTCTTTCCACGAAGGAACAAATCAACTGCATTGTTGAAGCCCGGACGAAGGTACAAATCGAATCCGGCCAAGCGCCCGATACGAACATCGTCACCGAAGCGGCTCTTGATCTTCTCCGCCCGGCGGACAATCAACTCGCCGGCCACGCCCCGGTTGTCGAGCGTCTGGCCGTCGATATCTATGATGAATTTGTCACCGGAAGTATCGTGACGGGCCGCGATGTCCTGGTGGAGATTAGCGAGGCGTGCGGTGAAGGTCTCAGCATCTTCGTGGGAGCGGCGAAGGTTCGTGCGAATGCGATACTGCTCCTCGGCGTGGGCCGAACGAAGCCGAGTGAGCCGGATCAACTCGGCGTCGACCTGGGCCTTTTCGATGACGAGCGGGTTGCCTGACGCAATGGCCTTCACTTCGGCGTAGGTCAGGGCGGCAGAATCAAGGTCTTCAAGACGACGAATTGTCATGTCGCCGCTCATGACCTGGGCGACGAACTTCGCCTTGGTCTCCAACGTCTGCCACATGTAGGCATCGAACGAGCCCTCGGTGACGTAGCGATAAACCTGCACCGTGGAGTTTTTGTTGCCTTGTCGAAGAATGCGTCCTTCCCGCTGCTCCACGTCCGCAGGCCGCCAAGGCGCGTCAAGGTGGTGGAGCGCAATCAACCGTTCCTGCACATTAGTTCCCGAACCCATTTTTTGGGTGCTGCCGAATAAGACACGCACTTTGCCTGCCCGCACATCGCGAAACAGAGCAAGTTTCGAGGCATCGGAATCGTAGTCCTGAATGAAAGCAATGTCCCGAGTCGGCAGGCCAAGGCGTTCCAACTTGTCCGCCATATCGCGGTAAACTGAGAAGCCTTTGTCCTTCGGCGTCGAGAGGTCGCAGAACACAAGTTGCGCGCAACGCTCGGCCGCTGTGGCCTGCCAGACGCGGTGGATGTTTTCGACCGCCAGATTGACCTTGCTTTGCGGCTCGTCCGGCGTCGCGGGTTTCATCAGGCGGAGATCCAGCGCGGCTTTTCGACCTTCGGACGTGATTTTCAGCATGTTGTCTTCGCTGGGGTCAACCCGGCCGCCCTTTAATCGGTCGGCTCGGGCGGCGAGTTCCTGGACAAACGCTTTCAGGTCGGGTGTGGTGGGGGCGTTCCGAATAGCAGGCTTTTCGTCTTCCAGCTTTGGACGTGGCAGATTGAGCATCGCCGCTGTCTTAACGTCGGCACTCTGGCGAAACATCTGCATGAGTTCCGGCACATTGATGAACCGAGCGAAGCGGGTGTTGAGCCGGTAACCTGCACCATCGGGTGAAAGCTCCATCGCCGTGACCGGCTCACCGAATGTAGCGGCCCAGGAGTCGAAATGATGCAGGTTGTGCTTCCTGAGTTGGTCGGCTTGGAGATAGCGTTGCATCGTGAACATCTCCGCCATGCTGTTCGCGATGGGCGTGCCGGTGGCAAACACCACGCCTCCTCCGCCATTGAGCGACTGGATATGGCGTACTTTCAAATACATATCGAACGCGCGTTCGCTGGCCGTTTGGGGCAAGCCGGCGATGCGCGTCATCTTGGTGACGTAGAACAGGTTTTTGAAATAGTGTGCCTCGTCCACGAACAGGCGGTCCACACCAAGTTCCTCAAACGTCAGCGTGTTGTCCTTCTTGTGTTCGGCAGCGAGCGCCTGTAACCGGGCCTCCAACCGCTTCTTCGCTCGTTCAATCTCCTTCACCAGACGGCGATTGGACGTATCAGCGAGCTGACGCTTGATCATTTCCAACTCGTGAAGCTGTTCCTCGAAGAATCGCTCCTGCGTTTCGCGAGCCAGCGGGATGCGCTCGAAACCAGAGTGGGTGACAATAACTGCATCCCAGTTGCCCGTGGCGATCCGGCTGAACAGCTTCTTTCGGTTCTGCGACTCGAAATCCTCCTTGCCGGCAACCAGGATGTTCGCACCTGGATACAGCGTGAGCAGTTCGGTCGAGAACTGGCCGAGCATGTGGTTGGGGACTGCAAATACCGGCTTGCTGGCAAGGCCGAGGCGCTTCAGCTCCATCGCTGCGGCGACCATGGTGTAGGTCTTGCCGGCGCCGACGACGTGGGCGAGCAGCGTGTTGGGGGTTTGGAGAATGCGCCAGACTCCTGCTTTCTGGTGCCCGTGGAGCTGAATTGCCTCACTCGCACCGGGCAGTGTCAGGTGGTCGCCGTTGAAGGTGCGGAGCCGTGTGTGATTGAATGTATCATTGTAAAGGCGGCACAGGCGGTCACGTCTTGAGTCATCCGACCAAATCCATTCCTTGAACCGTTCCTTGATGCGCTCCTGTTTTTCGCGTGCAGCCTCGGTGGCCTGCGCATTGACGACGGGCTTTTTCTCCTCATTCACGTCATAAACCGTAGGAGTCTTAAGATTCAGCGTGTCCTCGATGAGTTCGAGAGCTGTGTAACGATCAGTCCCCCAATCGGTCGTGTTGGCAGTGGCTCCTCTGGCTTCCCAGTCGCCGTTGATATGCCACGTGCCGAGTGCATGAACGTGGCCGATCTCCACGCCGGAAGGGATATTCAGCAACTCGTGTGTGAACTGCTTCACATCCTCGGGCGGCAGCCAGGAAGCGCCGAGCCGGACATCGATTTCGGTCGCTGAAAGGTCCGCCGGCTGCACCGACTTCAATGCCTCGACGTTCTCGGCGAATCGTGGGTCGGTAATGACAGAGGCGATCGCAACAGCGAGCTTCTCGCGGACGTTGCCGGAGAGATACTGGTCGTCGGTTTCCCATTCGTTGGTTTGTGGATTCAGGAAGATGATGCCTTTGAGATCGGGCAGGAATTCCTCGGTGGGCTTGTTAAGCAAACCGGCCATGTGGTAGAGGTCCACGCGGCCGCGTTCGTTCAAAGAAACCAGCAACGCCTCCTTTGGGGAACTGACGGATTCAATCGGCTGCCGATGGTGAATCGTCCGTTCGTGAAAAATGGTGGCTTTGATGGCCCGTTTCGTTTCGTCGTTGTAGTGCTCCAGGGAGAGCAGCAATGGGAGA
>Ga0210409_10007133_pt1 | contig 11533 bp, 9 predicted proteins | sample IncBWH17MmetaG_FD_161649 | JGI IMG/M metagenome (GOLD analysis project Ga0210409, IMG submission 161649) | Forest soil microbial communities from Barre Woods Harvard Forest LTER site, Petersham, Massachusetts, United States - Inc-BW-H-17-M | ecosystem: Environmental > Terrestrial > Soil >...
GAGGTGTGCATGCTCGCTATCACCCAGTCGAGCTCGCCCAGCAGGTCGTCGTCGTAGTCGAGCGAGCCGTCGGGAAGGATGTTCACCTCGCTGCCCGCCAACAGCTCGATCCCCTCGATCGACGCGTTCGCCTCGTGCACCAGCTCGATCTGACGGCGGAGCTCCTCGGGTGAGACGTCGTTGCCGAAGCCATGAGAGGCCGAGTGGTCGGTGATCGCCAGGTACTCGTAGCCGCGCTCCTGCGCCGCCCGTGCCATCTCGCCGATCGTGTTGTGCCCGTCGGAGGCGATCGTGTGGCTGTGCAGATCGCCGCGGATGTCGTCGAGCGTGATCAGCGGCGCAAGCGCTCCCGAGGCCGCCGCCTCGAGCTCACCACGGTTCTCGCGAAGCTCCGGCTCGATGTAGGCGAGGCCGAGCAGCGCGTAGACCTCCTCCTCGGTCTTACAGGTATGCGTCTCGCCCGTCGCATCGTCGAGGATCCCGTACTCGGAAACGTGAAGGCCACGTCGCACGGCCGCCTCGCGCAGCGCCGCATTGTGCTCACCAGAGCCGGTGAAGTGCTGCAGCAAGTTCCCCCTCTGTGCCGGCTTGGCGATCCGCAGATCGACGGGGACGCCCGAGTGAGTGCGGCCCCGGGCGCCGGCTGCCCCGGCGCTGCTGACGGTCTCGATCTCATCGAGCTCGGCGAGTCGGCTCGCCAGCTCGGCGGGACGTGGCGTCGTCGCGACGAGATCGAGGTCCTTGGCGTTGTCCGCCTGCCTTCGCACCGATCCCGCGATCTGGACGTGGGTCCCTCGACCGCCAAGGCGCTTCAGCCCGGCGGCGAGCGATTCGCCCAGCTCGAGCGCCTGCGGAAGCAGCATGCGCGCAGCCGGCCGTCCATCGGTTCCGTTCTGCATCCCGTCGAGCGCCTCGAGCAGCCCCTCCTCGAGCTTGGGGCCGAGTCCCTTCACTGTGCGCAGCCGTTTCTTCTCCACCGCCTCGCGGAGCGCTCGCGGCGAATCGATGCCAAGCTCGCTCTGGAGCAGGCGCGCGCGCTTGGGCCCGAGGCCCGGCAGCCGCGTGATCGCGATCAGGCCGGGCGGGAACTTGGCGCGCAGCTTCTCTGCGGCCGGGATCCGGCCATCCTCCACCAAGGCGCGGATCTTCTCCTGGAGCGTGTCTCCGATCCCGGCGATCTCGGTCGCGCGACCCTCGCGGGCCAGCGCCGCCACCGACACCGATGCCTCACGCACGCTCTTGGCCGCGGCACGGTAGGCGAGCACGCGGTGGACGTTGGCTCCGTCAAGCTCGTAGAGGTCGCCGAGTTCCTCCAGTGCGTCGGCGATCGCGGTGTTGGAGAGCTCCGGCTGGGTCACGAACTCAGGGTAGGGCGCGGGCGTGTTCGCTGGCTGCCAGCCGACGCGCGGGAATCGTCGGCACGGTCTAGGGTACGCCGACCCATGACCGGCGAGCCGTGGCTGATACTGCCGACCTACAACGAGGCCGAGAACATCAGGGCGATCGTCTGCGCGTCCGCCGAGGTGCTCGCCGGCGCCGCTCCCGAGGGTTTTCGGGTGCTCGTCGTGGACGACGGCTCGCCCGACGGAACCGGAGCGATCGCTGACGCGATGGCCGCCGAACACGCGTGGCTGGACGTGCTGCATCGCAGCGAGAAGAACGGCATCGGACCCGCCTACCTGGCCGGCTTTCGCCATGCGCTCGACCGCGGCGCCGGTTACGTGATGGAGATGGATTCGGACTTCTCCCACGACCCCGCCGACCTCGCACGCCTGCTCGCTGCCGTGCGCGAGGACGCGGACCTGGCGCTCGGCTCCCGCTACGTGCCCGGCGGGGGTGTCAGCGACTGGGGCCTGTTGCGGCGCTTCGTCAGCGAGGGAGGATCGACGTATGCACGCTGGGTCCTCGGCCTGAAGGTGCGCGACCTGACCGGCGGCTTCAAGTGCTTTCGACGGGAGGTCCTCGAAGCCATCAACTTCGACAGCGTGCGCTCGCGGGGCTACGCCTTCCAGGTCGAGCTCACATATCGCGCCGTACGGGCCGGCTTCCGCGTCGTCGAGGTCCCGATCGTCTTTCGCGACCGCCAGCACGGCGACAGCAAGATGTCCTGGCGGATCGCCGCCGAGGCAATGTGGCTGGTCCCCCGCCTGCGCTTCAGATAGCCACTGCGCCCGCCGATGCTGAGGCGTGGACGTCTCAGCCTATGCGTTCGCCCACGGCGTGCGTCATACCCGCGCGACCCTGCGCGCATGGCAGAAGACGCCGGGCGCCGTGGTGGGGAGATGGACCGCAGGTTCGGCGCTGGCCGCAGCGGGCCTGCTGATCGCCGTCTGGGTCATCGCCTCACTCGAGGGAGGCTACGAGCAGGCCATCAGCTTGCGCCCTCCCTTCTCTGTGGGCGATCTGGGCAACGTGCTGGCGGTGATGCGCAGCAATCTGCTGGTGCTCGCGCTGCACGCGATGGCCTGCGTGGCGGGGTTCATCGCCGGAAGCTCACTCCCGCTGCAGGCCGCCCACCGACAGGGCCTCTCGCGCTGGATACACGAGCGCGGCGGGCGGATCGCCATCGTCTTCGTCATCTGCGCGACCAGCTTCTCGCTCGGCGCCCAGGCGTATCTGCTGGGGCACACGCTCGCCGGAGTCGCGCACTTCCTGCGGGTCTCGCCCGGCCTGCTGCTGCTCGCGGTGCTGCCCCACGCGATCCCCGAGCTGATCGCGTTGTTCCTGCCGCTCGCGGCGTGGATCATCGCAAGCAGGAGGGGCGAGTGGGAGCAGCTGCTGGCGGCGACCTTCGTGACAGTTGCCATAGCCGTGCCCGTGCTCGTCCTCGCGGCGTTCGTGGAGGTCTACGTCTCCCCCCACCTCTTCACGGCGCTCACCCACATCCATCCGCCGATCGTGCGCAGCTCGGACGGATGGATCGTCACGGTGCATTGACGGCCGGGTCCGGCGCATCCACGGATGCGTTCGAATCCCCAGCTACCCGTCGCCCCTATAGATCGGTGGGCTCCGTCAGCCGCACGGCCTCGAGGGCTTGCTCCGTCTCCTGGAACAGGCGGATACGAAGGAGCTTTCCATTGCGAACCGTGAACACCAGGGTGCTGCGAGCGGATACCTCGTTACCGTGGCGCCCCAGCTGGTGAGCAACGTTCGGAACGACGACCGAGTCACCAACGTCTATGAAGCGGTCTGGCTCGATGACGATCTCCTCGAACGCCTCGAAGTAATCCTCGTAGAAGCGCAGGGTCTCGTTGAACCCCCGGTACACGCCAGCGAGCCACGCCCGGGAGGCGGACCAGTCCAGCTCGACGTCGGGATCAGCGAGCCCTCGCAGGGCCTGAACGTCGCGCCGCATGTAGGCGTCAAGGGCCTTGCGCACGAGCTCTACGTTCCGCTGCGACATCGCCCGGCCAAGTATCCCGCTCAGAGGCCCGAATGGCAGGCGGGTGGTGGGGTGGTGTCTCAGTTCGACTCGCGGGTCTCCGCGAGCCCGAGGTCGGCCAACGCACGCTCGCGGTCCAGGTAGACGACGTGCCTGGTCACCTTGCCGCCGCGGACGTGGAACAGACCTGCTCCCCTCCCACTGCCCGTGATCTGCTCGAGGTCCAGTCCGCTCCTCTTGCCGTGTCCGCTGAAGTGGGCAAGCACGAGGACCCGCTCCGTGTCGATTTCCAGGTACTCCTCCGCGTCGCTGTGCATATCCTCCCACGCGCTCAGGAGATCCCGCCACGCCTGTGCGCACACCGACAGGCCCTTCCAATGGCCGGGTGTAGGTCCATCGGCGATGACGAGTTCTATGTCGGGATGCGCCCACTCGCTCCGAGCTGTAGTCGCCGCGTTCCCATTCCGCGAAGATCGAGCGGACGAGGTCCAGATTGTCCGACATCGCGCCCCAGTATGCCGCAGCCGAGTGGCTCCAGATCCAAACTAGACCACCACCGGCAGGCGACCCTCCTTCATTTTGTATAGTGAGGGGTAAGCGACCAAGGAGAAACCATGGCAGGCACCCTGATGCAGGTCACCGACATCAACTTCGACGCCGAGGTGATCGAGGCCGAGGGCCCCGTGCTCGTCGACTTCTGGGCGCCGTGGTGCGGTCCCTGCCGCGTCGTCGCGCCGGTCCTCGAGGAGATCGCGGCCGAGCGTGAGGACCTTCGAATCGTCAAGCTCGACATCGACGAGAACCCGCAGACCGCGGCCCGCTTCCAGGTGCTGTCGATCCCGACGATGATCCTCTTCAAGGGTGGCGAGCCCGTAAAGACTGTCATCGGCGCCTACCCGAAGAAGAAGCTCGAGCTGGAGCTCGAGCCCTCGCTTGCGGGCGCGGCTGGGGCGCCCGAGGCGGCCGCCTGAGCAAGCGCCGTACGCCGGGCGCTACCCAGGCCGCGCCCGGCGCAGGCTGATGCTCAGGGGCAGGCCGTCGACTTCAGTCAGCTCCGAGTAGTCCGAGGCGGCCGCGGTTGGCGCGCGGTCGGCGCCGAGGGCCATCTCCACCGCGAGGGTCTCGCGGGCGATGTACTCCCGATGGGCGACCGCCGCCTCGAGCAGCGACCCGTCGCCGTCGAGCGCGAGCTCGATGCGATCCTCCACCTGAAGGCCCGCCGTCTTGCGCGCGTTCTGGATCGTATGGACGATCTCCCTGGCGCGCCCCTCCGCCCGCAGGTCCTCGTCGATCGCCAGGTCGAGCGCTACCGCGTGAGCTCCCTCGCGCTCGACGCTGTAGCCGTCGGGCGGGCGCATCGTGAGGATCACGTCCTCGGCGGTGAGCGTGTGCTCGCGGCCTCCCACCGCAATGCCGAGCGCCCCGCCGTCCCGAACAGCCGCCGCCAGCCGCTGCGGGTCGAGCGCCGCGACAGCCTCAGCCGCGAGCGGCATCTCCTTGCCGAAGACCGGGCCGAGCGTTCGGTAGTTCGGCTTGATCTCGTAGCTGCCGAGCTCCTCGGCGGCCGCGACGAAGCGCACGCGCCTGACATTGAGCTCCTCGCGCACGACGTCCGCGAGCCGTTCGATTCCCACGCGCTCGCGCCCGTCCGCGACGACGACCGCCTCGGCCAGCGGCTGTCGCACCTTGATCTTGGCCTGACCGCGGGCGCCCAGCCCCAGGCGGACCGTCTCACGCGCCAGCTCCATCGCGCGCTCGAGCTCCTCGTCGCGCGGCGCCAGCTCCGCTGGGCGTGGGAAGTCGCAGAGGTGCACGCTGGCGAGCGACCCGTCGAGGTTGTCGTAGATCTCGTCGGCGATGAACGGACAGAACGGCGCAAGGAGCTTCGCCACAGTCAACAGGCAGCTGCGGAGCGTCGCGAACGCGGACGGATCTCCGTCCCAGAAGCGCCGTCGCGAGCGGCGCACGTACCAGTTGGAGAGCTCATCGACCAATCCGGCGATCGCGCGGCCGGCGCTCGTCGCGTCGTAGGCGTCCAGGCGCTCGGCGACGAGCTCGGCGGTGGCGGCCGTGCGCGACAGCGCCCAGCGGTCCAGATCCGGTAGACCCGCGGCGTCCGGCGCCTCCGTTTCGGCCTCGCGCAGCTCCTGCCCCGAAGCGTTGGCATAGAGAACGTAGAAGTAGTACGTCGACCAGAGCTGCTTGAGGAACAGTCGCACGCCCTCGCCGATCGCCTCGGCGGAGAAGCGGTATCCGTCCCACGGTTGTTTGGAGGTGAAGAAGTACCAGCGCAGGGCGTCCGCCCCATAGCTGTCGAGCACAGGCCACGGCTCGACGGTGTTGCCCTTGGACTTGGACATCTTCTGGCCCTCCTCGTCGAGGATCAGGCCGAGGCAGACGACGTTCCTGTACGGCGCCGTCCACGACATCAGCGTCGCGATCGCCAGCAGCGAGTAGAACCACCCACGCGTCTGATCCTGCGCCTCGCAGATGAAGTCCGCCGGGTAGCGCTCCTCGAAGGTCTCGCGGTTCTCGAACGGGAAGTGGTGCTGGGCGAATGGCATCGCGCCGGAGTCGAACCACACGTCGATAACCTCCGGCACCCGCTGCGCCGGGGCTCCGCACGGCTCGGCGCCCTCGGCGTCCGTGTGCGGGCACGGGAATGTCAGCCCGTCCACGTAGGGGCGGTGGTGGTCCTCGAGCGTTCTGCCCGAGCGCTCGGCGAGCTCGCCGAAGGAGGAGACCACGTGCACGTGGCCCTCCGGGCAACGCCACACGGGCAGCGGGGTGCCCCAATAGCGCTCGCGCGAGAGCGCCCAGTCGACGTTGTTCTTCAGCCAGTCGCCGAAGCGGCCGTGCTTGACGTGCGGCGGGTACCAGTCGACGGTCTCGTTCGCGCCCAGCAGCTCGTCGCGCAGCCGCGACGTGGCGATGTACCACGATGGTTTGGCGTAGTACAGCAGCGGCGTGCCGCAGCGCCAGCAGTGCGGATAGGAGTGCTCGTACTGCTCGACCTTCAGCAGCAGGTCGCGCTCGCGCAGATCCGCGATCAGCTCCTGCGTTAGCTCGGGATCCTTGACGAAGCGCCCCTCGAACGAGTGGCCATCGCGGTTGTGCGTGCGGGCGTCATAGGTCCCGTCAGGGCGCACCGGGTTGTAGAGGGTGCCCGCGTCCGTGGGCTCGAACGGAACCGCTGGCGAGGCTGCCGCGACGCGGTAGTCGTCCTCGCCGAAGGCGGGAGCCAGATGCACGATGCCGGTGCCGTCCTCGGTGGTGACGAACGCGTCCGCGAGGATCGGGAGCTCTCCCTCCTCGCGGTCCTCGGCGGCGAAGATCGGACCTCGATAGGAGCCGTACCTGTCTCGCAGCTCCGTGCCGGAGAAGCGCTCGAGGACCTCAGCCTGCTCCCCCAGCACGGGTACGACGCGATCGTCGGCGAGGACGAAGATCTCCTCGCCGGCACGCACCCTCGCGTAGCTCGCGGTAGGCGAGACGGCGACCGCGACATTGCCGGGGAGCGTCCAGGGAGTTGTCGTCCACACCAGCAGCCGGTCCTCTCCGCCGGACACGCGCAGCTTCAGATACACACTCGGGTCGACGACGTCTTCGTATCCGAGCGCGACCTCGTGCGAGGAGAGTGTCGTCTCGCAGCGGGGGCAGTAGGGCACGACCTTGTGGCCCTCGTACAGAAGCCCGCGCTCGGCGATCTGTGCGAGCGCCCACCAAACCGACTCGATGTACGTCTCATCCAGGGTCCGGTAGGCGTCGTCGAGATCCAGCCAGAAGCCGATCCGCTCGGTGAGACGGTTCCACTCCTCCAGATAGGCGAAGACCGACTCCCGGCAGGCGGCGTTGAAGGCCTCGATACCGATCTTCTCCTCGATCTCGGCCTTCGATGAGATACCGAGTTGCTGTTCGACCGCGATCTCCACGGGCAGCCCGTGGCAGTCCCAGCCGCCCTTTCGCTCGACCCGGTAGCCGCGCATGGTCTGAAAGCGGGGATAGATGTCCTTGAAGACGCGCGAGAGCACGTGATGCGTTCCCGGCGGCCCGTTGGCGGTTGGAGGCCCCTCGTAGAAGACCCACTGCTCGGCCCCCTGCCGCACGCGCAGCGACTCTGCGAACACGTCCCGCTCACGCCAGCGCTCCAGAACGTCGAGCTCGAGCGAGGGTAGATCCTGTCGAGGATCGACCTCGCGGCGGGGCATCAGCGGATGATCAGGGCGGTCGCTCACGGGGCGGCCCATTGTAGGTGCGCACCGTCGGCCAGCAGGTGCGCGCGGGCGACTCGCCGCGACGGCCGGCGGGCCGATCGAAGCGGCGAGCGACCGAGCAGGGAGGACTATCGTTGTTCGAGGTGACCAGACGGCGTGAGCGCCTGCCGGACAGCTCGGGCACGTTCGCCGAGAGGCGTGTCGGGAGGTCACTGCTCGCGGCGCTGCTTGCGTTGATGCTCGCCGCCTGTGGCGCGTCGGCTCAGGGGACGCGCTCCAGGGCACCGAGCACGCCGTCGGGCGCTCACGCGGCGGCCGCCCGGGCGCCGGCCTCTCCTCCGTGCGCGACGGCGGCGCAGACGCGCGCACAGGCGGCCGGTTTCGTGGCCCGGCGAATCTACGGGCGCGAGGTGGCGAGCCCCGAGGTCCGCAGGGACCAGCACCAGGTCGAGAGCTACACGCCGCTGCTCAGCGCGCTTGCCAGCCGGGACAGGCGAGCAATCGGCGAAGCGGTCACGAGCCTCGTCTTCTCCCACACGCACGTCGTGCGACTGCGGATCAGCCAGGGGGGCTCGCTGGTGGCGGATGTGGGCGGCCCGTACATCCTCGCTCCTGTCGGAGGCAGCCTGCACTTCCACGGACGCACCGTCGGCCGCTACCTGCTCTCGGTCCAGGACGACTCCGGCTACGCCAAGCTGGAGAGTCGCTACATCGGCTATCCGCTGCTCATGCGCGAGGGTCCGCGTCGCCTGCCCGTCGAAGGGACCATCTCACCGGGGTCGACGTTCATCCCGGATCATGGGCCGGTGAGCTGGCGCGCGTCCGGCTATGAGGTCTTCTCCTTCCCCGCACAGGCCTACCCGAGCGGAGCACTGGAGGTCTCGATGCTCGTGCGTAGGCCGGCCTCGTCGGCACTCAGCTGCACGACCATCAGGCTGTTCGAGCTGGGCCGCATAGCCCAGCGCGTCTGGCGGCGCTTTCAGCTCGTCGGAGCGCCGGTCTCGGGATTCGTCTCAACCATGGGCAGTCTGCTCGGCGCGCTCAGCTACGTCCGCGCAGGCTCCCACCAGCTTTCCGGGAGCACCAGTCCCGGCCCGAGGAGGCTGCCGGCCCAGGGGATCGTCTCCTATCACGGCGTCAGCTACCTCGTGTTCTCCTTCAACGCGAGCACCTCGAGCGGAGCGGTCCGCGTCTTCCAGCTCGTGCGCCCCTAGATCGGCGCCCGGCACACCGCCCGCGCAAGGGCGACGCCACCCGTCAGCCGCCGCGCGCACGACCCTACGATGCAGCCATGCGGCTGCGCCTCTACCACCACCCCGACGGCACCCGCGTCGCCTACAGGGAGCTCGGCGCCGGGCCGCCGCTCGCGCTTCTGCACTCGGCGTTGCTCTCGCACAAGGAGTGGGAGCCCGCGGTCGAGCAGCTCGCCGATCGCTTCCGCGTGGTGCTGCCGGACCTGCCGCTTCACGGCGACTCGGAGAACAACCCCCGCCACGCCTACACGCCCGACTGGTTCGCAGAGGTGCTCGGTGGATTCGTCAGCGAGGTGCTGGGTCCGAGGCCGCTGCTCGCCGGACACGACGCCGGAGCGGAGATCCTGATGCATGGAGTCCTCACCGGAGACATCCGCCCGGCCCGGCTGGTGCTGATGCCCAACCGCATGCACGCCGCGCCCGCGCACCCACGGCTGCGCAGCGCGTGGCGATGGTCGGCACGCGCCGCCGCCGTCCCTGGCCTCGACCGCCTCATGTCCCAGGGCACGCGGCTGTTGTTCACGCCGCAGCGCGCGCTGCGCCTGTCGGCGCGCGGGAACCCCGCGGCGGCGAACCTCCTGAGGCACGCCTTCGCAGACGTGCCGGGCAATTCCAGCCTCGCGCGCTCCTGGGCGAAGTGCGCGCGCGCCTGGCCTCGCGGCGCGCAGGAGCATCTGCTCGACCTCTATCCACGGCTCGAGATGCCGGTACTGCTGCTGTGGGCCGACCGCGACCCGCTACACCCTCTCGCGGTCGCCGAAGAGGCGCTCCAGCTGCTGCCCGACGGCCAGCTGCGGGTGCTCGAGAGCACCGGCTTCCTGATGGCCTACGACGATCCGGTCGGACTCGCACGTGAGCTCGTGGCGTTCTGCGGATAGGGTTCCGCGCGCATACGATCAAGGAGAGTCAATGCCGGAGAAGCAGCTGTGGGGCATGGAGACAACGAAGGCCGTCGAGAACTTCCCGATCTCGGGTGAGACCGTCCCGCCGTCGGTCATCCACTGGCTGGCGCGTCTCAAGGGCGCCGCCGCGGCGGTCAACGGCGAGCTCGGCCTGCTCTCCAAGCGAAACGCGTCGCGCATCGGGAAGGCCGCGGCGGAGATCGCCGCAGGCAAGCACGATGGCCAGTTCCCGATCGACGTCTTCCAGACCGGCTCGGGCACCTCGACGAACATGAACGCGAACGAGGTGATCGCGCGGCTGGCGGGGGAGCCGATCCACGCGAACGATCACGTGAACATGGGCCAGTCCTCGAACGACGTCTTCCCCTCCGCCGTCCACCTGGCCGCGCTCGACGTCGCCCAGAACGAACTGCTGCCCGCGCTGAAGCAGCTCGAACGCGCCTTCGCGAAGAAGGCGAGGAGCTTCCAGAACGTCGTGAAGTCGGGTCGCACGCATCTGATGGACGCGGTACCCGTGACGTTGGGCCAGGAGTTCGCCGGCTACGCCGCGCAGATGACGCTCGCCTCCGAGCGCGTACAGGCGGCGCTCGTGCACGTGGGCCAGATCCCGCTCGGCGGCACCGCGACGGGCACCGGCCTGAACACCCACCCGAGGTTCGCCGAGAAGGTGCGCGCGCGGCTGCGCCGGGAATCCGGGCTGAAGCAGATCGCCCCTCCGCTCGACCACTTCGAGGCGCAGGCGAATCGCGACGCGCTGGTCGAGCTCTCGGGCGCGCTGAAGGTCGTTGCTGTGTCGCTCACGAAGATCGCCGGCGACCTCGCGCTGATGGGATCCGGCCCGCGCGCCGGCCTCGCCGAAATCCTCCTGCCCGAGCTCCAGAAGGGCTCCTCGATCATGCCCGGGAAGGTCAACCCGGTGATACCGGAGGTCGTGCTCCAGGTGGCCGCGCAGGTGATCGGCAACGACACAGCCATCACCGTTGGCGGGATGCAGGGCCAGTTCGAGCTCAACGTCCGCATCCCGCTGATCGCCCGCAACCTGCTCCAGTCGCTGCAGCTGCTGACCTCGGCGTCGCGCGTCTTCGCCGAGAAGTGCGTCGAAGGCATCGAGGTCAACCGCGCCGGCACCGATGCCTCCGCCGGCGCCACGCTCGCCGTCGCCACGGCGCTCAACGGAGCGATCGGCTACGACAAGGCGACCGAGATAGTGAAAAAGGCGACGGCATCGGGGCGCCCGCTGCGCGAGGTGGCGCTGGAGGAGGGTGTCAGCGCGAGGCTCTACGACGAGACCGTCGACCTACGCAAGGTGGCGAGGGGAAACCGGCCGTAGCGGAGCGGCAGGATGCGCCGATCGACGCACTCGCGCGCCACGCTCAGGAGTGTCTCGCCCAGGTCGGGGGTCGCGCAGGCCCGCCGCCCTCAGAGGTGCGCGTGCACGACATGCTCGCCCGCGGCATCCAGCATCCGCTCGAGCAGCCCCAGCGCGCCGGCCTTGGAGAGGGGTTCGTTGAGATTGCCGCACTTGGGCGACTGCACGCAGGACGGGCAGCCGCTCGCGCATGGGCACTCGGCGATCAGCGCTCGCGCGTCCTCGCAGAGCTCCTCGAAGCGGGTGAAGGCGGTGCGCGCGATGCCGATGCCGCCCGGGTGGCCGTCGTAGAGGAAGATCGTGGGCGCGCCGGTCTGCGGGTGGTAGTTCGTCGAGAGCCCGCCGATGTCCCAGCGGTCGCACATGGCGATCAGGGGCAGCACGGCGATCTGCGCATGCTCGGTTGCGTGCAG